>Ga0209517_10000057_pt1 | contig 179527 bp, 170 predicted proteins | sample PeaSoiMetSII2010_FD_187695 | JGI IMG/M metagenome (GOLD analysis project Ga0209517, IMG submission 187695) | Peat soil microbial communities from Weissenstadt, Germany - SII-2010 (SPAdes) (version 2) | ecosystem: Environmental > Terrestrial > Soil > Wetlands > Peat | place: Germany... | reverse complement strand
TCCCGTTCGCTTGATTAACAAAGCCCCCTGCGCGTCCGCGATAGTGTCCAGAGTTTTTCGCACATTTGTTGAGGCATAGATCTGGTGGTGCTCGGCTCCCCCTGCCGTGTACCCGGCGTGTACCTCACTTGGGCGACTTCGGTGTTTTTGGCGTTTTTCGCGTTTACTGAAATCAATGAGTAAGGCGCTTTCAACGTCGCTTTTAGTTCGATCCCCACCGCCCCTACCAACACTCCCATTTCTGACATGGCGAACCGCGAGCCCTTCGCTGCAACAGAGGAAAGAAACCCAAGAGCGGCCCGCCTCCCTCCTACGGCGGGCAGGCGGATGGACGGGCCCTACAAAAGCAAGAGAGATCCCTCGAAGCTCGGGATGACGACACGTGGATCAGGGAACGAGGTGGGGGGCGGCTAGGGTGATGAATTGGCGGGAGGAAATGATTTTGGTTTGTTTCCAGAATGGGGGGAAGTGGCGGGGGTTGCCGGTGATGAGGTAATCGGCGCGGGCGGCGTCGGCACATTCGAGGAAGATGTTGTCGGCGGGGTCGGAGGCGGCGGCGATGCGGCGGGAAGGGAAGATGAGGTGCGCGCGGTTGCGGAGGAGGTCAAGGAACTGGCGCTGGAGGGCTCTGCGGATGCGGAGTTCTTGGCGGGAAAGGACGTCGCGGTATTCGGCGAGTAGGGGCGGGGAGACATAGAGGCGGGCGGGGCGGGTGAGGGCGAGGAGAAGGACGGTGCGGGGCAAGCCCGAGGGTTTGAGGGCGGCGGAAACGACGATGTTGGTGTCGAGGACGAGGCGCAGGGCGAGCATCAGGATTTTGGTTTGCGGGCGCGGGTTTTGCGGATTAGGCGGTCAATTTGGGCGGGGGTGAACTTGTCCGTGCCCTTGCGGAGGGAGTCGGCGCCGAGGAGCTGGAGGATTTCGGGTTCGGGGGCGGCGAGGCGGACGTAGTCCTGAATGCTGAGGAGGATGGCGCGGGGAGTGCCGCGCTTTTCGATGACCAGGGAACGGCGCTCGCGCTCGACACGATTGAGAAGCTGGCCGAAATGGGAGCGGGCGCGGAGGGCGGGAATGGGGAGCGCGGCGATTTGGCGAGAGGGCTTGGGCATGTGAGAAGTCTCCATTTCAGACAAGTGAAGTGTACAGTTAAGTTTTGAGAGTGTCAAGGAACGAATCGCGGCGGAAAGAAGAGAGAATTACACTGAGGTCACCCCGACCGGGTCGGGATAAACGCCGAGCGCAGAGTTCGCGGAGAAAGAGAAGAGAGACCCAAGACCCAGACCTAAACGCGGCGTGTGGGGCAGCCGGCACCCGGCCCAAGGAGAGACGGTTGCCTCGATCCCTCCACTACGCGGCCCGACGCGCCAAGAAGCGGCGCGAAAGAGAAAATCGGGCCGCTCCGGTCGGGATGACAGTTTTGGAGTGGGACGGGGGATCGAAGGGAAGAGAATGCACTCCAAGACCCAGGTAAAAAATCGAACCTGGGGCACCCGACCAAGAGGGATTCATCGCTGCGCAGACTGCGCTCTGAATGACGGAGAAAAGATGGCGGTGTGCGCGGGTCACGGGATACAGAGTTTTTGAAGATCGGCAGGCGAGCCGTTGAAGACGCTTAGATCGATGAAGCCGCCTGCGAGATTGGGCATGCTGCCATACTCGGAGAACTGCCAGAACTTCCATAGAGGTGCGGCCGGACCGCCCCAGACTTTGGGGACATGAAGGGGCTGGTGGCCGTCGAGATGAGCGGCATATTCCGTGAAATCGCGCGCTTCGCCCTGGTCGGTGCTGCCCGGGGGGCCGGGAACAGTGACGGGGGCGTGCATACCGATGGGGTATTGCGCGAACCAAAGCGGGTAGGCGGAAAAGGGCATGTTGTCCTGCTGCGGATCGGGATTGCCAAGCTCGCCCCACCAGAAATTCCCAGTGTAGATGATGGGCAAGGTGGCGCCCAATTGTGCGGTCGTATAGTTGATGAACTCCCGCACAATGGACAATGCGGCGGCGGGATCTGAAGTGACCAGGGCTCTCCATCGAGCCGGTGAATCGCCGTCCTCGAAATCGAGCGCTGGGGGCAAATCGCCAGGTTGCGGCGGGCCCACAATTCCCAAGAAATGGTCGATCTGTTTGTGGATGTCGTCGTTCCACTGCGATTGGGGCGTGGATGGCGAGGGAAGTCCGATGAAGTGGTATGCGCCGCGGATAATCCCCGCGTCTTTCATGCCCTGCCAATGGTCAGAGAACGTCTGGTCATCGTTCGCGGGATCGACACCTTGGGAGGCCTTGGCGAAGGCAAAGGAGATGCCGGCCTGGGCGACGTTGGACCAGTTAATCGCCTGGTTGTGATGCGACACATCGATGCCACGAGGCCTGCCGTCCATAAGTTGCCTCACGATACGAGCGAGGAGTGCGGGAAAGTATGAAGGAACTCGCGGTCAAGTCAAGGGGAAAGCGGGGAGAGTGGGGATGAGGAGATAAAAGAGGTGAAAGAGTTTAAGAGTTCAAAAGTGAAAGAGTAAAAGAGAAGAGAGGCCTGGGCGTTCGATCGTCGGAGCCCACCCTCACAAAACGAGGGTGGGGCACCCTCAAGTACGTGGGATGGGCGGCCTCACATTTGGGAACGGGCAAAAGTGCGACGGCTAGAAGAAGCGGGTGAGGACGCGGTCTGGGAGATGGGCCAGATCAATGAGCGTGAGGAAGTCGATGGTTTTGAATTCGCGGTCGATGGCGGGTGGGCCGCAGACACGGGCGGAGATATCGAGATAGGCGCGGAAGAGTCGCGGAGGACGCGTGATTGCGACGGGCGCGCCGGTGGGAGTGCAGGTGCAACCGGGCTGGGGCACGGTGCGGAGACGAGGCTCGACGAGGTATTTGGTCTTCAGGGAGTCGTACATGGCGGCGCCGAAGTTTTCATCCTGCGAGGAGATGGAGTTGCAGCCGAGGAGATAGCGCGATTCGGTGCGGGTGGCGTAGATGGCCAGGCCCTTCCAGAGGCTGTGCAGGACGAGGGTATTGCGGAAATCGACGTGGACGCAGGCGCGGCCGAGCTCGAGGATTTCTCCACGGACGGAGTCGTAGGGTGTGAAATCGAAGAGCTGGTTGCCGTAGTAGCCGAGATTTAGCGCGGCGGTTTCGCCGGTTTGCAGACGATAGGTGCCGACGAGCATGGAGGTTTCCAGGTCGCGGACCATGAGGTGATCGCAGAAGGAGTCGAAGGGATCGATGTCCAGACCGGAGCGTTCGGAGGTGGACAGGCCTTCGCCAAGTTCGAGATTGAAGACGAGATAGCGGAGGCGCTGGCATTCCTCCAAATCCTCGGGAGATTGCGCAAGAGAGACGCGAAACAGGGAAGTTTCAGCAAGAACGGGGGCGGCCGTTAATGTCTTCACAATGAACCTCACGCTGGATCAAGTGTGGCTTGACCCAGGTTTCAGGCATGTTGCAACCAGGTTATTTTCGGGTACACCCTGGTTACCGATAGGAACATGAGAGGGAGCGATGGGGATAGTTTACGCGGAAACTTGGGGCAAGAAAAGATTGAAGTGAGGGGGACCTGCGGGAAGGAAGAAGGAATGGTGGACGTGACAGGGTTCGAACCTGCGACCTCGTCGTTGCGAACGACGCGCTCTCCCAGCTGAGCTACACGCCCACAAGTGGCAACTTCTAGGATTTTAGCAGAGGGAAAGCGGGAGGACAAACGTGGGCTGGGAGGATGTTGCGGGAGGGGAAAGAGGGACGGTAACACCGAGTTCACAGAGGGAAGAACACAGAGGGCACAGAGAAAGAGACAAGCAGATCCCTCCACTACGCGGCCCGACGCGCCAAAATGCGGCGCGGAAGAGAAAATCGGGCCGCTCCGGTCGGGATGACAGTTTTGGGTGCGGGGCGGCGATTTGAAAAGAGTGGGCGAGGGGAAGAGTGAAGGAGTGTTCGCCACAGAGGACAGGGAGAGCATAGAGTAAAACGGAGAATTGTACAGAGGACGCAGAGAGTGCGGAGTTCGCAGAGAAGAGAACCCCAAGACCCAGGTAAAAAATCGAACCTGGGGCACCCGGCGATGCACGTGTGGGTTAGGGTTGATCGGGGGTGGCGCCGGTGCGCTGGGCTACGACTTTGCGGGCGTTTTCGTAGAGGGCGCGGGCTTGCGGAATGGCTTCGATGGCCTTTTGGACTTGCGGATCGGCTTCGAGAAGGATTTTGAAGCCTTCCTGAGTGCCATAGGTGGACATGAAGACTTCCTGCTTGATCTTGCGCTTGATCCAATCGAGATTATCGGCCATCTCGGGTTCGGTGTAACGGATGTTGGCGCGGGTGAGGTAATCGCGGAATTCCTTGATGATGCGATCATCCACTTCAAAGTTGTGGGTGATGGCGGGCTTGGTGCCGAGATAATAGCGGGTGAAGCTGCCGACACCCTGCTCGACGGGGTAAAGGACGTCTGCGCGATACAGGGTTTCCTGGAACTTGGTGGGCTTGGGAGTTTCGACGAGAATGTCGGGCGTGATGCCGCCGCCACCGGTGACGGGACGGCCGCTGTCGGTCTGACGAACTTCCGTGGGGTGATCGGGAACCTTGCGTTCGTAGTGATAGGCGTAAAGGGAAACGGATTTGTAATCGCGCTGGATGAGGCGGCCGCTGGGGGTGTAGTAACGCGCGGTGGTGAGCGCAAGGCCGGTGCTTTCGGGGAGGTTCTGGACGGTCTGAACAAGGCCCTTGCCGAAAGTGGTTTCGCCGACGACCAGGCCGCGATCATGATCCTGAACCGCGCCGGTGACGATTTCGGCGGCGGAGGCGGAGTTGTTGTTGACGAGAATGACGAGAGGCACGTTCATGCCCTGATTGCCGCGCACGGCGTAGAAGCGGCGCTCCGGGGCGCTGCGGCCGTGGTAGGAAACGATGAGCTGATTCTTCTCGAGGAACATGTCGCCGACGGCGACGGCTTCGTTGAGAAGGCCGCCGGGATTGCCGCGCATATCGAGGATGAGGCCATCGAGGGTATTGGCGCCAAGCTGCTTGAGGGCGTCGGCGATTTCGCGGTCGGTGGTGTCGTTGAATTGCGAAAGGCGAATGTAGCCGATGCCGGGCTTGACGAGGAAAGCGATATCCACGGAGTGGCGGGGGATTTCGTCGCGGGTGACGGTGAAGACGAGGGGATCGGGGTAGCCTTCGCGGGTGACGATAATTTTGACGACGGTGCCCTTGGGGCCCTTAAGCATGTCGGCGACTTCACTGGTGGTGAGGCCTTCAGTGGACTTGGCGTCCACCTGCATGATGACATCGCCCGGACGGAGGCCGGCGTTGTAAGCGGGCGCGCCGACGTAGGGAGAGATCACGACGGTGTGGTTTTCGCGGGGAGCGACGACCATGCCGACACCATAATATTTGCCGTGCTGATCTTCCTTGAGCAGGGCGAATTGACGGGCATCGAAGAAATTGGAGTGCGGGTCGAGCATACGGAGCATGCCGGGGATGGCGCCCTGATAGACGACCTTGTCGGTGTCCACGTGATCGGCGTAGTTGGACTGGACGATGTCGAGAACCGAAGTGAACTCGCGGACGGCGGTCTGGTAGTCGTCAGTGTTGGAGGTGGTGGCACGGACGGAGGGTCCGTAGATGCCGCCAAGGACAGCGGAAATGACGAGGACTACTACGACTATGACCAGGCCGCGACGTTCAAGATTCATGAGTAACCTCAGTGGTTCGGCGAACTAGAAATCTGGGCGACGGTGCTTCGAAAGTGCTTTACCTCAGGGGCTAAAGCCCCCGCATTTCCGAAGCTTTTCGGCACGGCTGAAGCCGTGCTCTCCCGGGAGGCACTTGAGACTCCACCTCCAGCTAAAGACAGCTTCCGGGCGAAAAGGCCGGAAATCGGGCCACAAAGATCCAGTATAGCATGGGCGGTGGCAAGTGTAGTTTGACACCGCTGGCTACCCTTTCTATGATGCAAAGAGAGCGCATCGCGACGCTTCCAGACGTATGTTGAGTGTTCCCCACATGATCGTGGTATTCCTGGTGGTGCTGGTGGTCTTTGGACCCCAGAAGCTGCCGGAGCTGGCGCGTAGCCTGGGCAAGCTAATGGCGGAGTTCCGGAAGGCTTCGACCGACTTCAGGAGCGCGTTTGAAGACGAAATGCGGGACCTGGAACGGCAGGCACGGCTGGCGGAATTGCGGAAACAGGCCGCGGAAGCGGTGACGGCGGCTACGGTTGCCGAGACGGCGGCGCAGAATGCCAAGAATCCTCCTGAGGCGATGACGGCCCCGGCGAGCGGGGTTGCGGCGCTGCCAGAACCTTTTTCTGCCGAGAAACCAATGACGGAAGGCCCGGTGATTGCGCCGGTGGCCGAGGCCGTCCCCCGTACAGACGCTGGAGCGGGCGAAAGCGCTTCCGGAGAAGCAGGAAGCAATGAAGTAGGAAGCAACGAAGAGGCGAGAAGCAAAGAAGCAAGAAGCGGCGAAGCCGTGACGAGCAAAAGCGCGCCGAGCGATGGTGCGAATGGGGAAAACGCGAACGGCGATAGAGTAGCAGCGACGGAATCCACGCCCTCTCATGACCAACAGCAGCCTGCCTGAGAAAAACGCGACGTCCATCATGAACCGGGGACAAGAGCCCGGGGGACAGATGACGTTTTTCGAACACCTGTCGGAACTCCGAAAGAGAATCCTGAATTCGCTGTATGCCGTGGGAATCGGGGCGATGGTGGGGTTTTACCTGGCGCAGCGGTTCATCGGATTCATCACCCAGCCGATGCTGGAGGCGTTGAAGGCAGCGGGGCTGGAACAAAAGCTCATCTACACGCATCCGGCGGGCTACTTGAACATGATTATTACGCTGGGGGTGTACCTGGGAATTGTGATGGCGTCGCCGATCGTGTTGTACCAGATCTGGTTGTTTGTGGCGCCGGCATTGTACAAGCACGAACGGAGCGCGGTGACGGGGTTTTTGTTTTCGACGGTGGCGCTGTTTTTGTCGGGGATTGCGTTCGGGTATTACGTGACGCTGCCGTACGTGCTGAAGTTTTTGGTGAGCTTCAAAGGGCCCGTGGTGCCGATGATCAGCATCAACGAGTACTTTGATCTGATCTTGATGATTTTGCTGGGGCTGGGGCTGGTGTTTGAGCTGCCGATCTTGATTTTCTTTTTGTCGCTGTTTGGGATCGTGACGCCGCAGTTTCTGTGGAAGAATTTCCGTTACGCGATCCTGGTGATTGCGATTGTGGCGGCGATTATTACGCCCACGCCGGATGCGGGGACCATGCTGATTTTCATGTTGCCGATGGTGGGGTTGTATTTTGTGGGGATGGCGGTGTCCGCGGCGGTGGTGAGGAAGAAGAGGAAGAGGGAAGAGGCGGAAAGAGCGGGCGGGGCGGGGAGCCAATAGCCATTAGCCAACAGCAGACAGCCAACAGCAGAAAGAAGAGATGGCACCACAGAGGACACGGAGAGCACGGAGGAAGAAGAGAAGGGAAGAGAGTGAAAGAGTGAAAGAGTGAAAGAGTGAAAGAGTGAAAGAGTGAAAGAGTGAAAGAGGTGCTCGTGGCGGCCGGTGGGTGCCTCGATCCCTCCACTCCGCAACGGCAGAAGGCGCCGTTGCTCCGGTCGGGATGACAGGTATGGGTGTGGGGCAATTCGGGATGACAGATTTGGGTGTGGGGCGATTCGGGATGAGGAATTTGGATGATGGACGGCGAAAAGCGCCCGCCTCAGAAGGCGGCCACTACAGAAGCAAGAGAACCCCAAGAGCACAGTCAGGAATGACTGTGCCACAAGGGAAAAGCAGATCCCTCGCGTTGCTCGGGATGACAATTATGGGTGGGGGCTATTGGGGATGACAAGCTTGAACGCGGGAAGACTGGGATTGCTGGTGCTGGTGGCGGTGGTGGGGCTGGGGTGCAAGTCTGGGGGAACGGCGGCGGTGCCAGCGGCTACGGCGGAGAAGCCGTTTATGAGCACGGTGGCGGGGAATCCGCCTGCGGTTGCGGAGGATGTGCCTGCGCCGGAAAAGACGGATGGGTTTGACGGGAAACGCGCGTACGAGCAGGTGGTGAAGCAGGTGAGCTTTGGGCCGAGGCCGGCGGGATCGGCGGCGCTGGGGCAGCTGCAAAATTATATGGAGACGGAGCTGAAGTCGTACGGGTGCGCGGTGGAGACGGATTCGTTTTCGGCGGACACGCCGGCGGGGCGGCTGGCGATGAAGAATATCCTGGTGAAGATACCGGGAGAGAAGCCGGGGATTATTTTGCTGGGGACGCACTACGACACGAAGCGGCTGGAAAATTTTGTGGGCGCGGATGACGGCGGATCGTCGACGGGAGTGATGCTGGAGATCGCGCGGTTGCTGTGCGGGCAGAAGCAGGCGGGGAAGTATGCGGTGTGGATCGCGTTTTTCGACGGGGAAGAGGCGGTGAACAAAGAGTGGGTGGATCCTGACAACCGGTATGGGAGCCGGGAGATGGCGGCGCGGCTGGCGAACAGCGGGGATTTGCCGAAGGTGAGGGCGTTCATTCTGGCGGATTTGGTGGGGGGGAAGAATCCGCACTTCCTGCGAGATGGCGAGTCCACAAAATGGCTGAAGGATTTCGTGTGGGGCGTTGCGGGAAAACTCGGCTATGGGAACATCTTTGAGAGTGCCCCGACGAACTTCGGGGGCGATGATCACTATTCATTCACGGCTCGGCATGTGCCTTCCGTGGACATCATGGACCTGGATACCAGGGACGTGCCGTACTGGCATACGCCGGAAGATACGATGGACAAGATTAGCGAGCGAACGTTGGCGATTGTGGGGCATACGATTCTGGAATCGGTGAAGGGACTGCAACAGAAGTAGGATTGACCTTTTTGCGGTTGGGAATAATTTACAAATTGGGTGGGACATTTGCGGGGAGGGGTGTGTTTGGGATCGGAAGGGAAAGAAAGAGGGGCGGTAACACAGAGTTCACAGAGGAAGGAACACAGAGGTCACAGAGAAAAGAAAGAGAGAGGAAAACGCAGAGACGCTGAGAACGAGGAGAAGCGCAGAGGGAAGAGGAACCCAAGACCCAGGCACAGACTCCGTGCCTGGGGCACCCGGCGTCGCGGACTGCGGTTGGCATCACGGGTTTTGGTGGAATGGAGGGATTGTGCCCTGATCCCTCCACTACGCGGCCCGACGCGCCAGAAGGCGGCGCGGAAGAGAAAAGTCGGGCCGCTGCGGTCGGGATGACAGTTTTGGGTGTGGGGCGGGGATTTGAGAGGAGTGAAAGGGTGAAAAAGTGAAAGAGTGAAAGAGTGAAAAAGTGAAAGAGTGTAAGCGTGTAAGAGTAAAAGAGTGTAAGAGTAAAAGCGGGGAACGGCTGCAGGCCAGGGTGTTACTTTTCGATGGAGGGGTCGTGGAGGAGGGAGATTTGGGAGTGGGATTGGAATTTGTCGTCGTCGCGGTAGGGGAAGTCGGAGCGGTAGTGGCTGCCGCGGCTTTCTTCGCGGGCTAAGGCGCAACGGGCGATGAGAATGCCGAGGGCGTGGAGATTTTTGAGTTCGTGATCGCAGCGGCCATTATTGCCGGCGAGCGGAATTTCCAGGGCTTTGAGGGAGTCGAGAGCGGCTTTGAGCTCCTTGCCGCTGCGTAGGATGCCAACCTGTTTCCACATGACTTCGCGGAGTTTTTGAAGAGCCGCGGAGGCGGGGGGCTTGGCTTTTTGCGCGGGGGCAGGGGCGCCGTTGGCTTTGCCGAGTTTCGGAACGGGGCTGCCGGGCATGTTGAGCTGCTTTTTCTTGGAGCCGGGCGCGTCTTTTGCCATGGCGATGCCGGAGCGGGCGCCGAAGACGAGACCTTCGAGGAGGGAATTGCTGGCGAGGCGATTGGCGCCATGCACGCCAGTGGCGGCGGTTTCGCCGGCAGCGTAAAGGCCGGGGATGGAGGTGCGTCCCCAAAGATCGGTTTTGACGCCGCCCATCATGAAGTGCGCTGCGGGACTGACGGGGGCGAGGTCGGTGGCGAGATCCAGGCCGTAGCCGAGGCAGGTGGCGTAGATGCGCGGGAAACGTTTTTCGAGGAAATCCTTGGTCTTTTCAGTCATGTCGAGATAGACATGCTGGCTGTCGGTTTTGTGCATTTCGCTGACGATGGCGCGGGCGACGACATCGCGCGGAGCGAGCTCCTGAGCTTCGTGGTAGCGCTTCATGAAGCGTTCGAGATTGATATTGCGGAGGATGCCGCCTTCGCCGCGGAGGGCTTCGCTTAGAAGGAACCGCGGGGCGCCCTTGACGGCCAGAGCCGTGGGATGGAATTGGACGAATTCCATATCGGAGAGCACGGCGCCGGCTTCGTAGGCGATGGCCATGCCGTCACCAGTGGCTACATCGGGATTGGTGGTTTCGCGGAAAAGCTGGCCGAGACCGCCGGTGGCGAGGAGAATGGCGCCGGCGCGGACTTCGTGGAGGGAGGCATCGGTTTCGTCGAGGAAGCGCACGCCGACGGCACGGCCGTTTTCGAGAATGAGCTCGGTGGTGAAGGCGTGGGCACGCATGTGGAGATGCGGGATGGTGTGGGCGCGGGAGAGGAGGGCGCGGCTGATTTCGCGGCCGGTGGAATCGCCGTGGGCGTGGAGAATGCGAGAACGGCTGTGAGCGGCTTCACGGGTGAAGGCGAGCTTGGTGCCGGCGCGATCAAATTCGGTGCCCCATTCGATGAGCTGGGTGATGTAGTTGGGGCCTTCTTCGACGAGGAGAGTGACGATGTCGGGACGGCAGAGGCCGTCGCCGGCGTTGAGGGTGTCCTGCTCGTGTAGGCCGATTTCGTCTTCGTCGCTGAGAGCGACGGCGATGCCGCCTTGGGCGTAGGCGGTGGCGGATTCGGAGAGATCGGATTTGGCGAGGACGAGAACGGTGCCGGCCTGGCTGAGCTCAATGGCGGCGCGCACACCGGCGACTCCGGAACCGATGACGAGGTAATCGGCTTGGTAGGATTTGGGCGAGTCGGTCATGGAGGCCTTCGGGAGGCGCAGGAGTATGGTAGCACGGGGGGAAAAGAGTTCTCAGTTTTCAGTTGTGAGTTTTTAGTTTAGGAAGATGGGAAGGGTCAGGACTCGGAGGTAAAAAAGTGTAAGAGTGCAAGGGTATAAAAGTTAAAGCGTGCAATAGAGCAAGGGTGAAGGTTGTAATCACTCGCTTCGTGGCTAGATGCGTGCGGCTTCGCGATCGGGTGGGAGATGGGATGACAATGTAAAAGCGGCGGCGAGCCGCCGCACTCCAAAGGGATGGTGATACATTGTGGGGAGAGGAAACCTGGAGAGATGAAGACGGTGGCGACGAGAGAGAGAACGAGGAAGAAGAATCGGACGATGACGCGAGCAAAGGTGAGGACTGTGTGGGTGCGGGCCGGGGCGGGGAGATATGGGGTGATGTGCGGCGCGGGGTTGCTGAAGAGGGCGGCGGGGGAGATTGCGAAGCTGGGGCGGTTTTCGAGCGTGCATGTGGTGAGTTCGCCGAAGGTGTGGCGAGCGGTGGGGAAGGCGTTCGCGGGAAGTTTCGCGCGCGGCGCGGCGCCGGTGGTGCATTTGTTCGACGATGCGGAGGCGGCGAAGAATTTGGCGACGGTGGAGTTGCTGACGCGAAAACTGGTGCGGGCGGGCGCGGACCGGAAATCGTTGGTGGTGGCGGTGGGCGGCGGGGTGGTGGGCGATGTGACGGGCTTTGTGGCGGCTTCGTATTTGCGCGGCGTGGCGCTGGTGCAGGTGCCGACGACGCTGGTGGCGCAGGTGGACAGCGCGGTGGGCGGGAAGACCGGGGTGAATTTGCCGGAAGGGAAGAATTTGGTGGGAGCGTTTTATCCGCCGCGGCTGGTGCTGGCGGACCCGGAGGCGCTGAAGACGTTGCCGGAGCGTGAGTTTCGCGGCGGGCTGGCGGAGGTGATCAAGTACGGGGTGATTGCGGATGCGAAGCTGTTCGCGTACCTGGAAGAGAATCTGGAGAAGATATTGCGGCGCGAGGCGGCGGAGCTGGAGCACATTATCCGGCGATCGGTAGAGATTAAGGCCTGGGTGGTGAGCAAGGACGAGCGGGAATCCGGGCTGCGGGAGATTTTGAATTACGGGCACACGTTTGGGCACGCGCTGGAATCGGCGACGCGTTACCGGCGCTACCAGCACGGAGAAGCGGTGGCGTGGGGAATGATGTGCGCGGCGTTGCTGGGATACGGAGTGGTGCACACGCCGGGGGACGCGGTGTCTCGAATCGTGGCGCTGATCAAGCGCGTGGGGCCGCTGCCGAGGTGGCCAAAGACGAGCGCGAAGAAATTGTTCGAGGCGATGCACGCGGACAAGAAGGCGCGCGGGGGGAAAGTGCGATTTGTGCTGGCGCCGCGGCTGGGGAAGGCGAGTTCGTATGACGGAGTGCCGGCGAAGATGGTGGAGTGCGTGTTGCGGTGCGCGCCGGAATGTCTGCAGAGGCCGGTGGTGGAGATTGCGAGCGACGTAGCGGGGAAGTACCGTGGCTGAGGGGCGGGCGTTTCCGAAGGGCACACAACCGGAAGGCGCGACTAGCGAACAGGACGCTTCGCAAAAAGTGCGCGAGATGTTTACGCGGATTGCGCCGCGGTACGACCTGCTGAATCATTTGCTGAGCGGGCAGATGGATAAGAAGTGGCGGGCGCGGGCGGCGCGGGAGTTGCAGGCGATTCTGGAACGCGCGGACGCGGTGGTGCTGGATTTGTGCTGTGGGACGGGGGATTTGGCGTTTGCGCTGGCGCGCGAGGCGAAGGCGCGGATCATCGGCGCGGACTTTTCCCACACGATGCTGGTGCGGGCGCGGGAGAAGAGTGCGGCGGCGGGAAATGGCGCGCGGGCGGTGCGATTTTTTGAGGCGGATGCGCTGCGGCTGCCGTTTGCGGATGAGACGTTTGATCTGGTGACGACGGCGTTTGGTTTCCGGAATTTGGCGAATTACGAGGCGGGACTGCGGGAGATTTTGCGGGTGCTGAAGCCTGGAGGAACGCTGGCGATCCTGGAATTTACGGAGCCGGCGCCGGGAGTGATTGGCGACTTGTACCGGTTTTACTGCCGAACGGTGTTGCCGGTAATTGGCGGAATGATTTCGGGGGATGCGATGGCGTACCGGTATTTGCCGAAGTCGGTGGCGCGATTCTTCCGGCCGGAAGAGTTTGTGGAGCAGATGCGGCAGGCTGGGTACGCGGAGGCGAGGTATGTGTTGATGACGTTTGGGACGGTGGCGCTGCATGCGGGGAGGAAGAGTGAAAGAGTGAAAGAGTGAAAGAGTGAAAGAGTGAAAGAGTGAAAGAGTGAAAGAGTGTAAGAGTGTAAGAGTGTAAGAGTGCGCGCCACAGAGGACACGGAGCGCGCGGAGTTCGCAGAGAAGAGAACCCCAAGACCCAGGTAAAAAATCGAACCTGGGGCACCCCCCCGTCAATCAGGAGAAAAGTGGAAAAGTTCAAGAGTGAAAGAGTCTTGACTTGGGGGAAAGCGAAGAATTGCACAGAGGACACGGAGCGCGCGGAGTTCGCAGAGAAGAGAACCCCAAGACCCAGGTAAAAAATCGAACCTGGGGCACCCCCCGTCAATCAGGAGAAAAGTGGAAAAGTTCAAGAGTAAAAGGGTGGAAGAGTAAAAGCGCAAGGCTGTGGAGGGATCCCTCGACTTCGCGACCCGACGCGCCAAAATGCGGCGCGAAAGAAAAAATCGGGTCGCTGCGCTCGGGATGACAATTTGTGGTTAGGGTGCTGCGATTGTGGAAATGAGTACGCGGGGGAGGGGTACGAGAGTGTGTGTAGAGGGGTATTGACTGATACGCATGGTCTATTGTGCGGGGCAGGGGCGGTGAGTAGTCTCGGCGGAGCAGGAAGCTGCGGTGGGAAGGGGAACGCCGATGATGATCGCTCCGGCCCTTGATGCACGAACAGAATTGCGAAGGCGGATTCGCGCGAGGCACATGGCTGACGCGCTGGCGGGAATGTGCGCGGAGCTGTGCATGGAACAGGTGGAGCCGGAACAGGCCTTGGAGCGGATCCAGGAAAAAGCGTTGGAGCAGTTGGTGAGTCTGCTGGACACGAGGATATTGCCGGACGCGGAAGCAATGGACGATTGCCTGGGATTGATCGCGGAAGAATCCGAGCGGATTGCGTGCGAGGCGCTGGAAAAGGGCATGGCGCGGTTGAGGGAAGGACTGGCGCTGCTGGAGAGTTTGGAGAGCAGCGAAGAGACGGAAGGGATTGGCAGAGAGTTCGCGGGCGGAAGCGTGAATTGAGTAAAGGCAGAAGTTGGAAGGCAGAGGTTGGAAGTTAGAACTCGGAAGTAACCCAAGAACCGGTCTGAAGACCGGCACCTACGAGGGCAAACCTAAAACTCGCACGCGAAGCCGGCGTGCGGGGCACCTGGCTATCAGTTCTAAGTTTTCATTTTGAGGAGAAGAGAACCCCAAGACCCAGGCACACACTCCTTGCCTGGGGCACCCGGCACCCGGCGTGAAGCGGGGAACGACGATTAGCGGGCCCAGCCGGGATTGCCGTTGGCTTTGCGGAGCTCGTCTTCGAGGCCGGCGAGCTGCTGATTGAGGGAGTCAATTTCCTTTTTCTTGGCGTCGATTTTGGCCTGGCCGCTATTGATATCGGAACGATCGTGCTGCTGCATTAAGGCCTTCTGGGGATCGCTGTAATACTGCACTTGATTTTTGTCGGATTCGCGCTGAAGAACGTCTAATTCCTTTTCCGCTTTTGCCAAATTGTCGCGAGCTTTCTGGAAGCGTTTGCGCCAGTAGGCTTGGGGGTCCTTGGTTTTTTCATCGTCAGGGCTGGCGGCGGAGGCGTCGGCGCCGGCGGACTGCGAGGCGTCGCCGGAGGGATTGGCGGCTGGCGCGGGGCCAGTCTGGGCGGCGGAGGGGATGTCGTCGTTGGTGTAAACCTTTTTGGGGGGCGGGGCGTTTTTCTTTTGCTCGCGGGCTTTACGGGCGGCGTCGGCAACGGGGTCGGCGGACTGATCCTGCTGCGCGAGGGCGGGGAGCACGGCGAAAATGGCGAGAGCGAGGAGAGCGGCGAGCCGCAAGAGTGTGGTGGAACGCATGTGGATTACCTCCAACGGAACAAGGGTATTGTAGCGCGAAAGCGGGGGAAGGGGATGTGGGCTGCGCTAAAGAATTATGAGCGGAGAAGGTTATCAGCGACCAGATATCAGCGATCAGGAAGCAAAGTTCGGAACGCGAAACTCGAAAAAGGAAATTCGAAGAGGAGGCAAGACGCAGCGATCGTGCCACGATCCCTCCACTGCGCGGCCCGACGCGCCACAAATCAGCGCGAAGGAAAAAGTCGGGCCGCTCCGGTCGGGATGACAGACTAAGGGGGGTCGCGCCGGTCCCTCCTACAGCGGGCAGGCGGGATGACAATTGGTGGGTGGGCGCGGGGAAGAGAAAGTCGGACGGCAAAGAGAAGTTGTGGAAAGCCTGACACCTGAAGGGGTGAGCTACAGGAAGAGGCGTTGGAGGAGGCGAGGGAGGAGGAAGACGACGAAGAAGGCGGCGAGGCCGAGGAAGGAGCCGAGGGGAAACTGGTATTGGGAGGCGATGGCGAGACGGAGGGAGTTGGCATTGCCTTTGCCGAGGCCGCGACGGGCGGCGCGCGCGGCGAGTTCGCGTTTCCAGCCGGAGAAGTAGAGAACAAGGACGGTGCTGATGCCGATGATGCTGCCGAGAAGGGTGCCGAAGAGAATGGTGAGGAAGGCTCCACGGAGGCCGAGGAAGGCGCCGATCAGGAGCATCATTTTGACGTCACCCATGCCCATGCCATCGCGATGGCGGACGAGTTTGTAAAGGACGGCGGCGGCAAGGAGGAGCAAGCTGCCGAACGCTGCGCCGAGGAGGGAATCAATGATTCCCGCGACGCCTTGCGGGAGTTTGTGGGGCAAGCGGAACCAGAGTCCATAGATACCCAGGAACGAGCTGGGGAAGACGCGGGTGGCGAAGGCCAGGCCGAGACCCAGGCCGAAGAAGTTGACGGCGTCGGGGAGGAGGCGGACGAGGAGGTCGGTGACGATGAGAACGATGAGGAGGCAGCCGAAGAAGAGCCATTTGAAGGTGGGGAGGGTGACGCCGAAGCAGTAGTAGGTGAGGACGAAGTAGGCGCCGGTGAGGAACTCGATGATGGGGTACATGGGGGAGATGGGAAGGGAGCAGTGGCGGCATTTGCCGCGGAGGAGGAACCAACTGAGGATGGGAATGTTGTCGTAGGGCTTGATGGGGGTTTGGCAGCGCGGGCAGCGGGAGGCGGGGCGGACGATGGAGAGTCCTTCGGGGATGCGCGTAATGCAAACGTTGAGGAAGCTGCCGATGACGAGGCCGAAGAGAAAGAAGAAGAAGGGAATCATCAGGAATGACTGTGGCATAGGAGGGGAAAGGGTTGAAAGTTGAAAGTTTAAGGTTGGGAGGGAACAGTCAATAGCGATTGGGAGAGGGTTATCAGCGACCAGATTTCAGCGATCAAGAGGCAAGCTTCGAAAAGCGAAACTCGAGAAACGAAATTCGCAAAGCGGAGAATGAGCCAAGATGCGGAGATTCGCAGAGGGAAGAGACCCAAGACCCAGGCACACAGTCCGTGCCTGGGGCACCCGGCGAAACTCGAAAAACGGAATAAGAGCCAAGACGCGGCGATGGTGCCACGATCCCTCCACTGCGCGGCCCGACGTGCCAAAATGCGGCGCGAAGGAATAAATCGGGCCGCTCCGGTCGGGATGACAAAACAGGAAAGGGAAAACCTAAGAGAAGGGCACACGTGAGGGCGACCCGCCTCGGAAGGGCGGGCGCTGCGCTACACTGAGACTCTATGGCGATGAGTTGGTATGAACATTGGATACGGCGGTACGAACACCGGCGGTGGACGACCGACGATAACCGGATGGTGCGGCCGTTTGAGTGGGGGCTGGAGCACCTTACGGAAGTGGCTAGTGGTGAGCGGCTAGTGGCGAGAAAAGAAGCAGGAAGAAGCTTACAGCCATTAGCCGACAGCCGGCAGGAAGAGGAAGTGGCGAGGAAAAGAGAAAACGAAAAAGGAAAATCGAAAATAGAAAATAGAGAAGAAATGGGAGCGGAAGCGCGGGAGTTTCTGCGACAGTATGCGCGTTGGGCGACGGAACAGAGCGAGGAATGGTATGCGACGGAGGAGGTGCGGGACTACCGGGTGGATGGGGAGAATGTGCTGACGTTTACGAGTCCGCTGGAATCGGCTTGGGCGGAGAACAATACGGTGCACGCGCAATTTTTTCCGGGGAAGAAGATTGGGCCGGCGGTGCTGATTCTGCCGAATTGGAATGCGAAGTGGCAGGGGCAGGCGGCCTTGTGCCACTGGCTGCAGCGGATGGGGATTTCGGCGCTGAAGATGAGCATGCCGTACCACGACCGGAGAATGGCGAAGGGGCATGAGCGCGCGGACCAGTTGGTGGGGCCGAATATTGGATTGACGCTGCAGGCGAACCGGCAGGCGGTGAAAGATGCGCGGGCGTGTTTGACGTGGCTGGAACGGCGGGGATATGACCGGCTGGGGATATTGGGGACGAGCATTGGGTCGTCGGTGGGGTACATTGCGCTGGTGCACGACAAGCGGGTGCGGGCGGGGGGATTTTTTCATGTGTCCACGTATTTTGCGGACGTGGTGAGTCAGGGGATGACGACGAATCATGTGTGGGAAGCCTTGCGACACGAGGTGAGCGTGGAGGAGTTGCGGGAGTTTTGGGCGCCGATCAGCCCGATGCCGTATGTGGAGCGGGGGATGGGGGCGCGGCGGAATACGTTTATGGTGTACGGGAAGTATGATCCGACGTTTTTGCCGGAGTTGACGCAGGAGATGCTGAGGGCGCTGCGGGAGAACGGGGCTGAGACGAGGACTTTGGAATTGCCGGTGGGACATTATTCGCTGGAGCTGGCGCCGTTTAGCTGGGTGGCGGGGTGGAGGATGTTTACGTATTTTTTGGAGGCGCTGGGGTAGGGAAAAGAGATATCAGAGATCAGATATCAGTGATCAGGAGGCAAGGCTCGAAAAGCGAAACTCGGAAATCGAAAAGCGAAACCAGAGCCAAGACGCGGCGGTGGTGCCAGGATCCCTCGACTACGCGGCCCGGCGCGCCATACAGCGGCGCAGAAGAAAAAATCGGGTCGCTCCGCTCGGGATGACAAAACGAGAAGACACGAAGAAAAGGGATTGCACAGAGTACACAGAGAGCGCAGAGTTCGCAGAGAAGAGAAGAGGGGTCGAGGCGTTCGATCGTAAGAACCCACCCTTCGCACAAAACGCGAAGGATGGGGCACCCTCAAGTCCTGGTGCGGGGCGCCGTAGGAAGGGAACCCAAGACCCAGGTAAAAAATCGAACCTGGGGCACCCCCCGTCAATCAGGAGAAAAGTAGAAAAGTTCATGAGTGAAAGAGTGTAAGAGTGTAAGAGTGTAAGAGTGCAAGAATGCGGGCGTTGCGTGGATGAGGTATGGGACTAGACGAGGAGGGAGAGGAAGGCGGATTTGTATTTTTCGGGGAAGTGCTTGACCTGGCCGGCGCGAGTGCAGGCTACGTGGATGGTGTGGCCGGTGGCGAGGAGTTTGTGGTCGGATTGGCGGAAGACTTCGTAGCCGAACTTGAGGGTGCGGGTCTTGGCTTCGAGGATGCGGGCGCGGACGGTGAGGAGTTCGTCGTAGCGAGCGGGATGGTGGTAGCGGCAGTGGACGTCCGCGACGACCATGTGGGTGTCGTCTTCGAGCTCCATGCGCTTGTAGTCGAAGCCGAGGGAGCGCATGAGTTCGACGCGGCCGACTTCGAACCAGATGAGGAAGTTGGAATGGTAGACAACGCCCATTTGATCGGTTTCGGCGTAACGCACGCGGACGGTGACGTCGTGATGGGGGAGCATGTTTGTTCTGATCGAGCAGCACTAGTATGCCGGAAACTTGCCGCGAGAGAAAATGGTTGGCGGCCGCCAGTCTACAGCCCACAGCCGAGAGCGTACAGCTACCAGCTGGTAGTTGCTCAGTTGGCGTTAGGCATTCGTGGGTTCTTTATGATTGATCTAGGTGCCGCATCCTTTTGCACTGTTTTTCGAAGGGCATAGAGCATTCTCAGAAGTTGCGAAACTTCGGCGAGGCAAGTTCTGGCTACGTCTTGAGGGACATAGCCCAGATCGCGACTGAGGAGGAGAAGGTATTCCGTTTCGGAAAGAGAGCCCTCAGCTATGTTCAGAAAATGGGCATAGTCACTTGGGGTGGCTCGTTTGGAACCTTCCGCAATGTTCGTCGGAACAGAGGAAGCGGCGCGGCGGAGTTGGGTTGTCAGCCCGTAACGCTCGGTGACGGGAAAGGAGGCTGTGCAGCGGTAAAGGGCAAGTACCAACTCGTGACTGCGCCGCCAGACTTCAAGCTTGCTATAGTGCTGCATGTTCCACGATTAATAATATTTATGAGTATGAACTTATGCGCGTGCGCTGTCCAGTGGCCTGCTTTTGGCTGTCGGCTGTGAACTGTTAGCTAGGGGTTCCGCCTACTCGGAGGGCCAGACGGGCTTGCGTTTTTCGAGGAAGGAGGCGAGGCCTTCGCGGAAGTCGGGGGTGCAGCGCATGCGGGCGTTTTCGAGGACGGCGCGCTCGAGGTCGTGATCGAGGCTGGCGGCCGCGGCGGAAGTGAGCAGGTGCTTGGCGCGGGAGACGCTGGCGGGGCTGGCGGCGATGATGGAAGCGGCGAGTTCGCGGGCGCGGTCCATGAGCAGTTCGGGGGCGACGATTTCGTTGACGAGGCCGAGTTCCTTGGCTTCGGAGGCTTCGACGAGACGGCCGGTGAGGAGAAGATCGCGGGCGCGCTTTTCGCCGATCTGGCGGGTGAGGAAAACGGAAACGATTGCGGGAAGAAAGCCGATTTTGACTTCGGTGTAGCCGAATTTGGCTTCGGGAACGGCGAGAGTGAAATCGCAAAGCGTGGCGATGCCGCAGCCACCCGCGAGGGCGTGGCCGTTGACGGCGGCGATGAGCGGCTTGGAGTAGCTCCAGATACGGCGGAAGAAATTGGCGATGCGGCGGGAGTCGTCCTGATTTTCAGCGGGGGATTGGCTGGCGATGCTGCGGAGCATGTCCAGATCCATGCCGGCGCAGAAGGACGTGCCGGCGCCGGTGAGGATGACGACGCGGACGTGGGTCTTTTCGAGGGCGTCGAGGGCGGTCTGGATTTCAGCGATCATGGGCGTGGAGATGGCGTTGCGTTTTTCGGGACGGTTGAGGGTGATGGTGGCCAGGGGACCGTCGGTTTCGAGGAGGAGGGTTTCGTAGGGCATGGTTGGGGCTCGTCGGGAAGAGTTTACGGTCAAACGGCACAAGTTGAAAGTAGGAATAAAGGATATCAGCGATCAGGAAGCAAGGTTCGAAAAGCGAAACTCGAAAGGCGAAATTCGAAAAGCTTAGGAGGGGCCAAGACGCGGCGGTTGTGCCGCGATCCCTCGGCTGCGCGACCCGACGCGCCAAAGTGCGGCGCGGAAGAAAAAGTCGGGTCGCTTCGCTCGGGATGACGGAGCTTGCTTAGGCGCGGGGTACGAAGAAGGATTGCGCGGAGGCTGTGGTTCGCAGAAGGAGGATGAACCCAAGACCCAGGCACAGACTCCGTGCCTGGGGCACCCTCCGCGTTCAGGTGCGGTGAGGTCGCTGAGGGAAGGGGAAACCAAGACGCAGAGAAGAGAAAGGAGCAAGCTGGTACACTGAGTTTTGAGGAGTGCGTGTGATTCCGGGCGAATACAAGTTACGCGAACTGGTGATACGGCCGGCGACGGTGCTGGCGCCGATGGCGGGCGTTACGGACACGCTGTTTCGGCGGGTGATACGCGGGCTGGGCGGCTGCGGGCTGCTGATGACGGAATTCACCAGTTCCGAGGGGATCACGCGGAGCGCGAAGAAGACGCTGCAGTATTTGTATTACGAGGAAGACGAGCATCCGATTGCGGCACAGTTGTTTGGCGCGAATCCGAAGGTGATGGCCGATGCGGCGCGGCTGGTGGAAGAACTGGGCTACGACGCGGTGGACATCAACCTGGGCTGTCCGGCGAAAAAAGTGGTGAAATGCGGCGGGTCCGGGCTTTTGCGGGAGATGCCACTGCTCGAGGAGATTTTCCGGCAGGTGCGCGCGGCGGTGAAGATTCCGCTGACGATCAAGCTGCGCGCGGGCTGGGACGAAAAGTCCATCGTGGCGCTGGACGTGGTGAAGATGGCGGAGCAGTTGGGCATCGAAGCGGCCGCGATCCATCCGCGCACGCGCATACAGGGTTACGCGGGCAAAGCGGATTGGAGCTTGATTGCGGCGGTGAAGCAGGCGGTGAAGATTCCGGTGATCGGGAACGGGGATATCCACTGCCCGGAGGATGCGGCGCGCATGGTGGCGGAAACGGGCTGCGACGCGGTGATGATCGGGCGGGCGGCGGCGACGAATCCGTGGATTTTCGCGCAGATGACGGAATTCAGGGAGACGGGCAGCTATCACGTGCCCACGGAGCAGGATCGTCAACGTTTACTTTCCGGCTACTATGGAAAAATTCTTAGCGCCAACCAGCCCGACGCCGTGGGAAAAATGAAGCAGTTCGCTTGCTGGTTCACTCATGGCGTGGGGAACGGCAGCGAACTGAGACGGATTGTACACACGGCACGCACGCCCGCGGAAATTGTGGAGAATGTGGAAGGCTTCTTCGCGCGAAAAGCGGCCGATAGGGGGCGCCCAGCCCATGAGCCAGACGAGCGAAACAATGGTGCGGCAGAGGTCCGAACGTAGAATATCGGTGCACTTGCCCTTGCGTGTGAGAGGCCGCGATACGCGGGGCTTTGTCTTCGAGGAAGATACTGCCAGCGAAAACCTGTGCCGGAGCGGTGCGGCGTTTCGCTCGCGTTTCGATTTGGCCATCGGCTCGAATTTGGAGATCCGGATTCCCATGCAGGGGTATCCCTCGCGGCGGTATGAAAACGATTTTGAGACGCAGGGGCGCGTGGTGCATGTGAGCGATTCGCGGGCGGATGGGGAGAAGCTGGTTGGCGTGCAGTTTGTGGGGCCGAGATTCCAGAGGGTGTTCCGGTCGGAATCGGCGGCGTAGGTAGATTACTCCAGACAATTTGCGTGACTGGGTGGGAATAGCTCGGGTAGTGGTGCGCCCGGAAAAGATTTACGCAGAGGTCGCTGAGAAGAGGTTGAAAGTTAAAAGTTGAAGAGTTCAAGAGTAAAAAAGTGAAAGAGTGAAAGAGTGAAAGCGTGCTTGTGGCTGTGAGTGGGTGCCACGATCCCTCCGCTCCGCGGCCCGACGCGCCAGAAGGCGGCGCGGAAGAAAAAGTCGGGCCGCTGTGGTCGGGATGACAGTCTTGGGTTTGGCGAGAGGCGGGGGCCGCTGCGGTCGGGATGACAAACTAAGTTGGGCCGTGCCTCGACGAGGTCCAATTATTTATGATCAAGCTTCTAAGAGGATTCGGAGGAGGAGTCGTCGAGGAGTTGGCGGTAGGCGTCGCGGCGGGTGATGCCGCGTTCCTTGGCGGCTAGCTTTAGTGCTTCTTTGCGGTCGAGTTTGGCCTGGTGGATTAGTTCTTCGACACGGGCGGCGAGGGATTGGGAAGTGTCTGCGTGGGCGCCGGGTTCGGCGGGTTCCGGCGCGCCGATCAGCAGAGTGATTTCGCCTTTGGCGGGATGATCGCCGAGGGATTGCACGAGGTCGAAGAGTTTGCCGCGGCGGAATTCTTCGTGGAGCTTGGTGACTTCGCGGGCGAGGCAGGCGGGACGATTGCCGAGAATGGCCAGAGCATCGGCGACGGTATCGGCAATGCGGTGCGGGGCTTCGTAGAAAATCATGGTGCGCTCTTCGATGCGCAGATGTTCGAGGGCGCGGCGGCGTTCGCCACTGCGTGCGGGAAGAAATCCTACAAAAAGAAATTCCTCGTTGGGCAAACCGGAGGCGGAAAGGGCGGCAAGCAGCGCGGCCGGGCCGGGAATGGGCACGACGAGGATGTGATGGCGAATGGCCAGAGTGACGAGGCGATGGCCGGGATCGCTGACCAGGGGCATGCCCGCATCGCTGATGAGCGCGATGGAAGCGCCGTTTTCCATGGCCAAGACGAGTTCGGGGGCGCGCGTGAGCTCGTTGTGTTCGTGATAGCTGATCAGGGGCTTGTGGATGTCGTAGTGATTTAGGAGCTTGAGGCTGTGGCGCGTATCTTCGCAGGCGATCTGGTCCACTTCCTTGAGGATGCGCAGTGCGCGGAGAGTGATGTCCTCGAGGTTGCCGATGGGCGTGGCCACCAGGTAGAGGCAGCCTTCGCGCGACGGCTCGAGATGAGCGTTTTCGGTCATGGGAAGTGCTGGAGAAGAGTCTAGCACGGCGGGCGAAGGGCACTGGGTCGCGTGGTATAATGCGCGGTTTGTGAAACTCGCGGGAGGATAGGCTGTGCCACTGTACGAATACCAGTGCACCAAGTGCAAGCGGCGTACGGAGAAGATTGAGCGTGTTGCGGGGCCTCACTTGAAGAAATGCCCGCACTGCGGCGGGAAGGTGGAGAGGCTGCAGTCGGCGCCGTCGATCCAGTTCAAGGGATCGGGATGGTACGTGACGGACTACGCGGGGAAGAGCGGCGGGAAAGAATCGCCAGCGGAAAAGAGAGACAAAGCGGAGAAGACGGAGTCCAAAGAGGCGGCGAAGGAAACCGCGGCGAAAGAAAGCAAAGAGAGCAAGGAAAGCAAGGAAAGTAAGGAAAAGAAGACAGACAAGAAGAAGAATTGAAAGACGGGGAGAGATGTAGCAACGCCGCAGTTCGGCGGGGACCGGAGACCCCAAGACCCAGGCACACACGCTGTGCCTGGGGCACCCTCCGCGTCACACTTCTGGTGGAAGATTTAGAGTTTCAGGGTTTTGAGGTAGGCGCGGAAGGCGGGGCCGAATTCTTCGTTGAGGAGGGCGAGCTCGACGGTGGCTCTCAGGAAGCCGAGTTTATCGCCTGCATCGTAGGAAATTCCCTCGAAAATATAAGCCCACAGGCCTTGCTCTTTAGCAAGGAGGCGCAAGCCATCGGTGAGCTGGATTTCGCCGCCGGCGCCGGGCTTGGTGCGTTCGAGGCAGTCAAAGATGGCGGGCGGGAGAACGTAACGACCGGTGATGGCGAGATTGGAGGGCGCGTCTTCAGTTTTGGGCTTTTCGACGAGGTCGCGAATGCGCAGCAAGCGTTCGCCGAACGGAGCGATGGGAGCGGGTTCGCCGTCAACGATGCCGTATAGGTTGGTTCTGTCGCGGGGCACTTCTTCGACGGCGATGGCGCCGGTACCGGTGGCTTCGTAGACGTCAATGAGTTGCTTGGTGGCGGGATTTTTGCCGGGGATGAGCACGTCGCCGAGCAGAATGGCGAAAGGCTCGTCGCCGACGAGATCTTTGGCGACCAGGACGGCGTGGCCGAGGCCGAGGGGTTCCTTCTGGCGGGTGTAGCTGACCTGGACCATGTTGGAGATGTGACGAACGAGTTCGGCCTGAGCGTGCCTGCCCTTTTGTTCGAGATAGTGTTCGAGGACGGGTGCGCTATCGAAGTGATCTTCGATGGAGTTCTTGCCCTTGCCGGTGACGATGATGATGTGCTCGATGCCGGAGGCGACGCACTCTTCGGCGACGTACTGGATTTGCGGTTTGTCCACGACCGCGAGCATTTCCTTCGGCTGCGCTTTGGTGGCGGGAAGAAAGCGCGTGCCCAGCCCCGCGGCGGGCAAGACCGCTTTGCGAACTCTCTGAGTACGGACAGGAATGGCCTGAGGCTGCTTCGCGTCTTCGGTCATAGGGAATTAAAATGTGCGTTCGAAAAAGGAATTGCGTACCAAGAGCACAGTATCCGCCAAGCGGGAGTCTTGTCAATCGAGGGGAGAATGGAGTGGGGGGCAGTTTCTGGTAACCGCTAGTCAGGACCTACTGAGAATTGGACCCTCTTTGCGCAAGTTTTATCAATAGGAGATAGGAGGACGACACCATCCCAAACGATTTCCGTTAGCTTAGAGGTCCGGCAACAGACCTTTCAACGGCTTAGGCCGTTCACGTCCTACTTAAGGACCTTCTTGATATCGCCCAACACCCAAGCGGCTGTCCAGCTCGCCAGGGTCTTGTCATCATAGAGGGGGGTACCTCTGCCATGGGGGCCGCCGATGGCCTTTACTCTTGAAGTGGCAGTCTTGATAAGCGTGTGATTGCCCCGGCGGTACAAGTTGGACTCGACGGTGATCATTACCGGACGCGCCAAGGAGCCGTCGCCCTTGCTCACATCCGTGATTCTGCATTCCACCACAGGGGAGCCGGCTGCATCAGTCTCAGGTGCGCCGGCACCATCGGCAGCCACCTGAACGGGGATGTTCCTTTTCTGCAGTTGCGTGCGAAGCTCGTCAGCGAAGAGCTTGAGGTAATTCTGCGGATTGATCTGAGCCGGGAGGCTGACGCCCTCGGCTATGCTGAAATGCTGCTGACCCGGCGTGCCTGGGTCATGGACATCAGCGCCTGCCGTGACGGGCGGCTGAACCGGCGCAGGAGCGACTTTCGGCGCGATCAGCATTGCCTTGATGATGGCAGGAGAAACTCCTCTTTGGTTCAGTTCCGCCAAGGCGGGAGTGGAGACATCGAAGTTCGTCGGCGACACCTGAATCTTGGTAATAATCACCTCTTCCGGCAGCTTGGCCGTCACCATCTCAAGCACCGAGCTATTGGTGAGCACGTCGGCGTTGGGAGGAGGCGTCTGCGACACAGGCGCTGCGGCTGAAGGCGTGGTCGCCTGCAGCGGAGGGCCAGGCGGAAAGGAAGCCAGCGCTGGAAGATCCTTCGCCGTCTTCCTAATTTCCTTTCCGACATATTCGCCGTTGAAATTTGCTAAGTGCTTTTCCTTATCAGGGCCAAGACTAATCTCGGGCGTGAGTGTCTTGATCAGTTGGTGATCGCTGGTGCGATACAGCTTGATCTCCACACATAACCTGCCAAGATGAAATCCTCGGGCTTTGACGAAACAGGTGAATTCGCCCTCGACCACAATGGAATCAGGGGCGTCCGCTGCGGGCACCGTGGCGGTCTCGTCGGCCACTAGGCGGGCCAGATTCTCTTTTTGTAACTGTGCGCGAAGACCATCATCGAAATACTTAATGAAATTCTGGGAAAGCCCCACCCCATCGGCCAGAGTGAAGTGCTTTACCTGAACCTGCTTGAACTGCGATTGGTTGTCTTTCGCGGCGACCTTTCCAACCAAGAACCCGAGAAATGCTAATACCAAGAATAAGGCCCAATGCTTCATATGGAATCTCCTTTTTTGAGCCTTGGCTTGAATCTCCCTTTTCAGCTCTGATTGCCTAGTTGTACCGCTGGCAGCCGGTTTTGCGGGACCAAGACTCCCTTCTGCAATTGAAAAGCTCAGTGATTCGGTGCCTTCTTGGCCTCCGATGCGTCATCGTGAGAATTTCCCGTCGATTTCTCCGACACTTTTCCCTCGTCACGGATTCTCAGCGACCTGCTCTCACCTGCTGCTGTTGAACGCTGACGGAAGGTCGGGTCCTGCGACAGGCGCTCTGCGTCGTTGAGGTCTTCGTACCCCATGAGCGGTGCCCCTTCTTGAGAAGGCTATACAGTCGGAAATCCCTTGGCTTCATGGTAGGTTCTGTAAAGCCCAACGTCGAATAGCCCGCAGGTACTCATTCTTGAGCCTTGTGTCGGATTTCATATTGGCTATTTATTTCACGAAATCGAGACTAAGTCCCGATTAGTCGTGCCGTCCTAGCGAACATCTTGGTACTGGAACTCATCTGTCCGATTAAAGAATCGCTTAATCGCAAACTGATTCATTGCTGAAACTGAATACACGCATGGGGCGCAAGGTCTCGGGCGCGGATTTTGTGCGCGCGGCTCAGGGCTGCTTGTAAACAGGCACGAGGAAATAGGCTTCGTAGGCGACGGAGTGCGAGCGGCCGCGCGCTTCGATTTCCCAGTAGGTGGGAGGGTTGTAGCAGAGAGTGGTGGTGCGTTGGTCGGGAGGCAGAGGAAACTCGATGGGGATATCGCCGCCGGCCAGGCCGATAATCTGATCGCGGGAGAGAGTGTGCGAGTCCTTGTAGAGTTCGTAGCAGACGACCTTGGTCTCGCTGTTATTGGCGTTACGTGTGGTGACGTATTTCTCCTGGACGCAACGCAGCGTGAAGGTTAGTTCATCGAGGTCGCTGACGTGATGGGGTGCGCGCAAGCGGGCGCGCAGCGTGCTGCCGAGGAAATAGGGAAACTGGTCGTAATTGAGGAAGCTATTCCCGTAGCGCAGCAAGTCGGCCAGCATTTGCGCCCAGCGGTACCAGAAGATCAGACCAAGCAGGCCAAACAGAATGGAGCCAAAGAGGAATGCGCGCGCCATCCCCCGTTCGCGCAGGCCAATCCAGAAAAAGGGCACAAGGAATGCCGACCAGCCGAGCGCGGCGAAGAGGCGGCCGATCATGGTACGAAACGCGGAGAACGCGATGCCTTCTCGATGCCAGCGGTAATCGGAATGCCACGCCTGGCCGGGGCATTGCGCGGCATCGCGATCGTGTGCGGCTTTGCGAATCAGGCCTGCCACGCCGTGGATGATGAAAAACAGTCCTGGCAATCCGAAAAACGCGCCGATAAGGCTCAGCATCCATTCCGGCGCGTGTTTGCCATGAACCGGGATGAATCCGAACGTGGTGGCTTCCATGAACAGGCCGATAAGGAGAAAGGGAAGTCCGAAGAGAGCGGATTTCCAGCCGTCGATGGGGGCAGAGCTTTGTGTGGGGTGATTGAGGAGTACGGGCGGAAGGCCGGGGCCGCCGCCGAAGAAGCGGTCTGTGCTCGTCTCGTTGATGGTGACAGCGATGGGCATGCGAGGTCCTTTTAAGATGAGTTCCACTTTGGAGGATGAGCTGGCGTGGCGCAATGGGACTGCGCGAAAGAGGAAATAGCGGGAGGAGGACGGAGGCCAAAAGGCTCAACCATGGCATGCCTTGCCTTCGCAGAATAGTTGCCGCGATCCCTCCACTCCGCGGCCCGACGCGCCGCAAACCGGCGCGGAAGAAAAGATCGGGCCGCTCCGGTCGGGATGACAAATGATGACCAACTGGGCTGGGGTGAGTGCGGAGGAAAAGGCTTACACAGAGATCACAGAGGACGCAGAGGCCACGGAGAAGAAGTTGAAGAGTGAAAGAGTGAAAGAGTGAAAGAGTGAAAGAGTGGGGGTGCTCATGGCGAGCGTTGTGCGGCGAGATCCCTCCACTCCGCGGCCCGACGCGCCGCAAACCGGCGCGGAAGAAAAGATCGGGCCGCTCCGGTCGGGATGACAAATGATGACCAACTGGGCTGGGGTGAGTGCGGAGGAAAAGGCTTACACAGAGATCACAGAGGACGCAGAGGCCACGGAGAAGAAGTTGAAGAGTGAAAGAGTGAAAGAGTGAAAGAGTGGGGGTGCTCATGGCGAGCGTTGTGCGGCGAGATCCCTCCACTCCGCGGCCCGACGCGCCAAAGGGCGGCGCGGAAGAAAAGATCGGGCCGCTCCGGTCGGGATGACAAGACAAGAAAAGGCAAACCCAAGACCCTGGCACATACTCCGTGCCTAAGGCACCCGGCGTTGTGCGGCGAGATCCCTCCACTGCGCGGCCCGACGCGCCAAAAGGCGGCGCGTAGGAAAAAGTCGGGCCGCTCCAGTCGGGATGACAGTCTGTCGTATGGCCGTGTGTTAGCATGAAAAACCGATGGACGAAGGGACGTGACGTTGTGACAGACGGAGTGAAAGACGGAATGAAAGATGGAGCGAAAGAGGGAGTGAGGATTTTGGGGATCGAGTCGTCATGCGACGAAACGGCGGCGGCGGTGGTGGTGGACGGGCGGAGGATTCTGTCGAGCGTGGTGGCATCGCAGATTGACATTCACCGGAAATATGGCGGGGTGGTGCCGGAACTGGCTTCGCGGGAACACCTGCGGCAGATAGTGCCGGTGGTGCGAGAGGCGCTGGCGCAGGCCGGATTGCGATTTGAGGAGCTGGATGCGATTGGCGTGACGCAAGGGCCGGGGCTGGTGGGATCGCTGCTGGTGGGGATCACGTACGGAAAGACGCTGGCGGCGGCGTTGGGGAAGCCGCTGGTGGCAGTGAATCATTTGGATGGGCATGTTCACGCGGCTTTTCTGGAGGCTTATCAGAGCGAGAAAGTGCCGAGATTGCCGGCGGTGTGCTTGATCGTTTCCGGCGGGCACACAGTGTTGTATGAAGTGAAGGACGGAGCAGGATGCGGCGAGGGTGGCGCGTTTGCGTATCGCAAGCTGGGGCAGACGCGCGACGATGCGGCGGGGGAAGCGTACGACAAGGTGGCGAAGCTGCTTGGGATGGGGTATCCCGGCGGACCTATCCTGGACAGGTTGGCGGCGGCTGCCACTGCAGGGAACGCGAAGGCGCCGGTGAAGTTTGGACCGACCAAGACGCGCGGGAATGCGCTGGACTTCAGCTTCAGCGGGCTGAAGACGGCGGTGCTGTACCACGTGCGGGAACACCCGGAATACAACGACGGAATACGGAAGAGGGAAGAAGCGTTGGCGGCGGGGAAGCGCGGGTTCGCGGAATTGCTGCCGATGTGCAGCGCAGAGACGCTGGGGCTGGTGCGGGAATTTCAGAATGCGGTGGTGCGGGATTTGGTGGAGCGAACGATGATGGCGGCAGAGGAATGCAGGGTGCAAACGCTGCTGGTGTCGGGCGGAGTGTCGGCGAACAGCCAGTTGCGCGCGGTGTTCGCGGAACGGGCGCGGGCGAAGGGGCTGGAGGTGTTCTTTCCGGACCGCGCGCTGTCCACGGACAATGCGGCGATGATTGCGGCGGCGGCATACGGGGATTTTGTGAGAGGGAGAGTGGCGGATACGAGTTTGAATGCGAGGGCGAGCTGGCCCTTGGCGTGAAAAAGAAGCCGACAGCAGTTAGCCTACAGCCGACAGCAGGAAAAGAACTCACCACGGATCATCACGGGGAGCAAAAAAAAGGCCCCGAGCGGGTCGGGGCCTGGGCAGAATGCGGAGACGAGGAGACTACTCGAACTTTTCCTGCATCTGGGGGAATTGCAACTTGGCCTTGGCGAGCGACTTCACGACGAGGCCCTCGGCGTTTTCGGAAGTGAGGTTGCGCGCGGTGGCCATTTCACTGACCAGGAGGTACTTGGCGCGCTCGAGCATTTTCTTTTCGCGGAAAGACAACGGTTTGCTGCGGCTGAGGGAAACGAGGCTCTTGAGAACCACGGCCACTTCCAGGAGAGAACCCGTGCGCATGCGCTCGGAATTTTCCTTGAAACGATGCTTCCAATCGTGATGGGAGTTCAGCTTGCCCTTTTCGAGGAACCCGAGGACTTTCATTGTGTCATTGGAGCGGATGACGGAGCGAAGTCCCACCGTCAGCGCGTTCGATTGCGGAACCATGACGCGCAGGCCACTGGAAAGCACGCGAATCATGAAGTAACGTTCGGTCCTGCCATTCAAAACACCGTAACTGATCTGCTCAACAACGCCAACGCCGTGGTTCGGATAAACGACCTTGTCGCCGATCTTGTAATCCATAGCTTAGGTTGTCCCCCTAGGAGCTAAGAAGAGTATGAGGGAGAGTGGTGAGAGAGTCAAGGTATATCCTCTGGAATCAGGAGGATAGAGGGAGGGGTGTTTCAATTTGGCATGCAAATTGCTCGTGGGGGGCGTACTTTAGTTTGAGTTCGAGAAGAATTGCAGTGTTTCGAATGAGATACGGTCGACAAGCAGACGAGCATTCTTTCTTTTTCGAATCGTTTTGATGCAGAGTTTCCATGGCATGGCCGAGGTTGGGTTACACTGCCGAAGTGATTACGCTGGCGATAGATACGAGCGAGATGCGGGGAAGCGTGGCGGTCCGAAAAGAGGGGCGGCGCGCGGCCGAGCGGCGGCATGAGTCCAGAGAGGACTATTCGTCGTGGTTGTTGCCCGCAGTGGGGGCATGCCTGGGTGACGCGGGAGTGAAAATGGCGGAGGTGGAGTTGCTGGCGGTGTGCACGGGGCCGGGGTCGTTCACCGGGGTAAGAGTGGGGCTGACGACGGTGAAGGCGTGGGCGGAAGTGCATGGGAAGAAGGTGGTAGGAGTGTCGCGGTTGGAAGCAATGGCGGGGTGTGCGGACGCGCAAGCGCCATTTGTTGCGGCATGCTATGACGCGCAGCGCGGGCAGATGTTCGCAGCGATGTACCGGCGGAAGGATGAAAGGCTAAAGCGGGTTGAAGAGGAGATGGTGATTGAGGCCAACAGTTTCTTGCGGATGACGACGGAGGTAGCGGGGCGCGAAAGGATCGCGTGGGTAACGCTGGACCCGGAACTGATCACGGGCGTGGAAGGCTGGAAAGCGCGCGCTGCGATTGGGGATAGCATGCAACGAGTCGAAGGAGATGTGGCTGACAAGATCGGGGAGGTGGGCGAAGAGCGCGCGCGAAAAGGGCAGTTCACGGACCCACTGGAACTGGACGCGAACTACGTGCGGCGATCGGACGCGGAGATTTTCTGGAAAGGGCCGGCAGCAGGCCATGGGCGCTGAGCAGAAGCGCAGAGAAGGCTCGTTTGTGGTGAGGGAGTTCCGCGCGGAGGACGCCGCGGCGGCGAGCGAGATTTTGCAGGAAGCGCGAGAGGCGGCAGGCTGGTCCAGACAAGCGTTGTTGGACTTCATGCCGCTGCCCGGAGCAGCGGCGCTGATGAGCGAGCGGGCAGGTAGACCAACCGGATTCGTTCTGGGAAGGCTAGTGGCGGATGAGGCGGAGGTACTAAACCTGGCGGTGCGCGAAGAATGCCGAAGGCAGGGCGAAGGGCGAGCGCTGGTGGAGGAACTGCTGGGGCGATTTGCGGAATCGGGCGTAAGTCGTGTCTTTTTAGAGGTGCGCGAGTCCAATCGTGGTGCCATTGGATTCTATGAACGGATGGGATTCCGGCAATCGGGGAGGCGCGAGGACTATTACCGTGAGCCGCGGGAGGCGGCGCTGGTGTACGAGAAAAACGAACAATCTACCCGGCTGGTACCGAAAACCTCTTGACGTGGAGTTCCACGGTGCTAGTCTGCGCACATGTAGTATTCACACCCCATTCATGAAGAGGAGGAACGCATGGCAAGCGCGCAGCGGAGCCCTCGGGACGTAATAGTCGATACAGACGCCGAATACCAGCGTCTGTGCGAGCAGCACCGGCAATACGAAACAGAACTTCTGAAACTCTCCAGATCCCCCTACCTGAACTCCGAAGACCTGATCGAAGAAACCCGATTGAAAAAGTTAAAGCTTCACGTGAAAGACGAGATGGAACTTCTTGCCGCGCGCATCCACAACGGGCACGCACGACATTCGCAGTAGCCTACCCTGATTCGCGTCCAATTCGCCCCGCTTTCTAGAGTAAGATGACCAGTGTCCTCCCGCGGATGCAGACCGCGACGGAGTCAGGAAGGCTATGGTCAAAGAAGGGTATGCATTTGGGTTTCCCCCGCTGGTGGCGGGGTTCGCGGCGCTGCTGTTTCAAACGCCAGGGACGATTGCCGCAGGCGTGGCGCTCATGGGGCTGGGGCTCTTCGTGTTTTATTTTTTTCGCGATCCAGAGCGCGCGATTCCGACGGAGGCCGGCGCGGTGGTGTCTCCCGCGGATGGGCGCGTGATGGTGGTCCAAGAGGAAGCGAACGCCGAGCGGCCGGGGAAGCGCGTGAGTGTTTTCCTGGCGATCTGGAATGTGCACGTGAATCGATCTCCGGCCGCGGGGACGATCACGAAGCTGGAATACAAGCCGGGAAAGTTTCTGGGGGCCTGGGTGGAGAAGGCTTCGCTGGAAAACGAGCAGAATGTGTTCACGCTGGCGAGCGAGCACGGAGAGATGGTGTTCAAGCAGATAGCCGGGTATGTGGCGCGGCGAGTGGTGTCCTGGAAAAAGCAGGGGGAGACGGTGGCGCGGGGGGAGCGGATCGGGCTGGTACGATTCGGGTCGCGCGTGGATATCTGGCTGCCGGAGAACGCGGAAATTGCGGTAAAAGTGGGAGAACACGTAAAGGGAGGCTCGACGGTGGTGGCGCGCATGATGGCGGGTGCGCCGAGCCGGCTGGGCGGGCCGGAGAAATCGCAAAGTGCCAAACAGAAAATGACGGAAGAGGGCGGCCGGTCGTAGTACTCTGTTGCAGGATGAAGTGAAAGCAATGGGCGAAATCCAACAACAAGAAATTCCATTTCAAGAGCGGCGCTACCGGAATCCGCGTCTGCGGCGGGGGATATTTCTGCTGCCGAGTTTGTTCACGGTGGCGAACCTGCTGTGCGGGTACTACGCGTCCATCGCGTCGCTGATTGGCGGCACGGAGAATTTTGATCACGCCGCGAAGGCCATCGGCATTGCGATTGTGTTCGATGCGCTGGACGGGCGAGTGGCGCGCATGACCGGCACCAACACCGATTTTGGGGTGCAGTTCGATTCGATTGCCGACGTGGTGAGTTTCGGGATTGCTCCGGCGATCCTGGGGTACGCGTGGGGCTACCGCAGCCTGAGCGGGCAGGGCAGCGAGGCGTTTCTGGGGCACGTCGCCTGGCTGTGCTGCCTGGCGTTTCTGATTTGTTCGGCGTGGAGGCTGGCGCGGTTCAACGTGCAAGGCATGGCTCCGGGCGGATCGAAGAGTTTTGTGGGCATGCCGACACCCGCGGCGGCGGGCATGGTGGCGGCGATCGTGCACGCGCGGCACTGGGGCGGGCCCATCGCGATGGAGAAGTGGTCGTACGCGTGGTTCGTGCTGTTACTGCTGCTTGGCGTGCTGATGACCAGCACGGTGAGGTACTACAGCTTCAAGGATATTCCGTGGACGAGAAAGCAGCCTTCGGTAACGATCATCATGATTTGCCTGCTGGCGGGAGTGATCTGGCGGTATTCGGAATATGTGCTGGTGATCATCGCCGGAAGCTATGTGCTGATCGGGATAACGCTGCAAGTGGTGCGCGTGGTGCGGCACCGGCTGGTTGCCAGGACCGCCTGATCCATGGCCGCAGAGCGAGATTCCCAACGCATGGTGATCGCCGGGGCATCGTCTCTTCTGGGCGGCGAACTCAAATCCTTGCTGGAGGAGAGCCGCTTCGCGGGGTGGGAGCTGCGGCTGGTGGATGAAGAGTTGGCGGTGGGAACGTTGACGGAAGCGGGCGGCGAGCCCGCCGTGATCCAGCGCGTGGAAGAAGACACGTTTCATGGGGCGCGGATCGCGTTTCTGGCCGGGTCGTGCGAATTTGGAAGACTGTGCCTGGGGCCGGCGCGGCAGGCCGGCGCAACCATTATCGATTTCACGCATGCCAGCCTGAGCGATCCCGATGCCACGCCGTGGTTCCCCAAGATTGAAAGCTTGACCGGCCTAAGCGTGGCGAAAGGAGCGCGCACGTTCAGCGTGTTTTCGCCGGGCGGCATGGCGGTGACGAGCCTGGCGTTGGCATTGCGGCGACACGGCTTGCAGAGGCTGGTGGCGACGCTCTACTGGCCAGTATCGGAGGCGGGGCGCGAAGGGATCGAGGAGTTGGAGACGCAAACGTCGCAACTGCTGACGTTCCAGAGCGTGGGGCACGGGGTTTTCGGCACACAGACGGCATTCAATCTGTTGTCGCGGTACGGCGAGGATAGCCGGCAGGACCTGCGCGCGCGTCTGCTGGAGATTCGCGCGGAGGTATCGGCGGCGATGGGCGATGCGGCGGAGGACGCGAAGATTTCGCTGAACCTGATCCACGCGCCGGTGTTTTACGGAACGGCGTTCAGCGCGTGCGCGGATCTGGAGGTTCCCGTGGAGCGCGAAGCAATTGAGGAGAGTTGCCGCGATGCGGGATTCGTGGTGCAAGCGAGCGGAGAACCGGCGCCGAGCAACGTGAGCGTGACCGGAGAGAACAGTCTGTATCTCGCGGAGCCGGTGAAAGATGCCGTGCGGGAGGGAAGCTGGTGGTTCTGGGGAGCGTGCGATAATTTGCGCGTGCCGGCGTGGAGCGGGGTGAAGCTGGCGGAGTGGTTGACCACATGAAGCGGTTCGTGAGCGGCATATTTCTTTTGGAAGTGATCGCGGCGTTGTGCGGTTGCGGGTATCACATGGCAGGGCACAGCAATGCGCTGCCGAAAAGCATTCATGTGATCGCGGTGCCGGCGCTGGAAAACAAAACCAACACGTACCGGATCGAGCAGAAGCTGACGGCGGCGACGATCCATGAATTCCTGGCGAAGACTCCTTACCATGTGGTTTCGGACGCCAACGAGGGCGATGCGGTGCTGCGAGGAAAGGTGTTGAGCCTGGAGGTGACGCCGCTGGTGTTCCAGACGACGTCGACGGCAACGACGAGCGTGGCGCAAGCGACTGTGATGCTGGTGACGATGAAATGCGAAGTGACGTTGACGGAGCGGGCCACGGACAAAGTGTTGTATCACACGGACAACTTCCTGTTTCGCAACGAGTATGAGCTGGCCACGAGCTTAAGCCCGGCGAACGTGGAGAGCTTTTTCCAGGAAGGCGATCCGGCGCTGGATCGAATGTCGCAGGATTTTGCGCAGCGCCTGGTGGCGGCAGTGACGGAGAATTATTGATGGCGCGAACGCCGGCAGAAGAGTTACTGGAGCGGCTGGGGAATGGCAAACCCGTGGCGGCGCTGTTGCTGCTGGGCGACGAGCCGTATTTGCGAGACCGCTGCCGCGCGGAATTGATTGAGAAGTACGTTCCGGAAGCGGCGCGGGCTTGGGCAGTATCGCGATTTTCGGCGCAGCGGGGGGAGACGCGAGCAGCGCTGGACCAGGCGCAGACGTTGCCAATGCTTTCGCCGCAGCAGGTGGTCTTCCTGGAGGAAGCGGAGGCGATTGAAAAGCTGGGGGAAAAAAACCGGGAAGAGACTGTCGAAGCGATCGCGGGGTATTTGGAGAATCCCGCGCCGTTCACGGTGCTGGTGCTGGAGGCTTCCGGGCTGGACCAGCGCATGAAGCTGGCGAAATTGCTGGCGGAGAAGGCAGTGGTAGTGGATGTGGGCGCGAGCGAGGACAATGAGCAGCGGATCGCGGCGGCGGTGGGCTTGGCGAAAGCGCTGGCGAAAGAGCAGGGCATCGAGTTTGAGAAGGGCGCGGCGGAGGACCTGGCGGAGTTCGTGAGCGGCGACCTGATGCGGCTGAAGACGGAATTGGACAAGCTGGGGACGTACGCGGGGGAGCGTAAGCGGGTGCGGCGCGAGGACGTGGCCGCGCTGGTCATCTCAGAAAAAACGACGACTGTGTGGGAACTCGCAGACCTTCTGGCGACGCGGCAGCCGAAAAGAGCGCTGGAGTTTCTGGAGCGCTTGCTGCGCGAGGGCGAAGAGCCGCCGATGATGGTGGGAGCGATGGCATGGATGTACCGCAAGCTGATCGAGGCGAGCGAATTGCGCGGGGCGACGAACGGGTGGCAGGCGGCGCGAGCGCTGGGGATGCGCCCGGAACAGGCGGAAATTGCGTTGCAGAGCGCGCGGAAGACTTCGCGAGAACGGCTGCTGGAGGGACTGAAGGCGTTGCAAGAAGCCGACGACCGGTTGAAGGGTGGCGCGAAAGAGCCGCGCATCGTGCTGGAGTTTTTGGTGGCAGGTTTGGCGGGAACGGCTGGGTAGGGCTGGAGGCGTTGAGAAGTTCTTTTGAGGCGACAGTGGTGCCGTGATGCCTCCAAGCCACGAGAGTTATAAGTATTAACCCACATTTCCAATTTGAACTCCGCCGACAAACCTTCTGGCGTGCGCCGTCATCTGTGTTTATGCGGGTTTTCATATGATCAGGCCGCTCTGGAGGTGCACACCCCGTGGGTGAGAAACAAAAGCAACCTTTTGCGAAGAAAGAGATGCAGAGATAGGTGTCTGAGAAATGCCCAAGAACCAGGCCGTTTTCGGTCGATTCGACTTCAATCCGGCTTTGCTGACGGTTTCGGGAGCCTGAGGAATGGGCGATGAAACACTCTAGCGCAAGCGAAGGATCCCGGTGTATAAGGGTGCCGATCCGGGACGGCCAAATTGGAAATCCCGGCTTACATGACTATCCTCCACTATCTTGCAAATGAAATATATCTGGAACTTCCAGGATGAGAACATGAAAAAATCGGGCGCGAGCCAAGGCCAGCCGGCATCGGAGCTCATCTCGAAAAGAATCGCCGAACTCGGGGACTGGCGCGGGGAAACCCTCAGCAGAATGCGCAAGCTGATCAAGGAAGCAGACCCGGACGTCGTCGAGGAGTGGAAGTGGAGGGGCACTCCGATTTGGTCGCACGACGGCATCATCTGCACTGGCGAGTCCTACAAGAATGTCGTGAAGCTTACCTTCGCCAAGGGCGCGTCTCTGAAGGATCCGGCCCGTCTCTTCAACTCGAGTCTCGAGGGAAACGTGCGCCGCGCGATCGACATCCACGAAGGAGAAGAAGTTGACGAGTCCGCCTTCAAGGCGCTCGTTCGCCAAGCGGTCGCCCTCAACAGTTCTGGCAAGTCGAAACCTTCGAAGAAAGCAAAGTCCTAAGGGATTCCGCCCCTGAACAGGTCCGACATCGGGGCGGAGGTGTCGTTCCGCCCGAGCGGACGCAGGTTGAAGTTGGGCTTTTAAATGCAACAACGCGCTGTCATCCTGAGGGGCGCGTCGTTTGCGCCCGAAGGACCTCAACCGCAACTCTGTGCAGGATCCAAGGTTGCGCTCCTCTTAAAAAAAGAATGAACTATTAAGTTTTGAGTTGGAAGATTCAGAAGAGAGAAACCCAAGAGAGAAAAAAGAAGTTGCGAGGCGTTCGATCGTAAGAGCCCACCCTTACAAACCAAGGGTGGGGCACAGAGAAGTTCATAGTTTTCAGTCGACAGTTTTCAGAAAAGGCAAGCCGAAGAGGGAAGGAAAGAAGTTGCGAGGTGTTCGATCGTAAGAGCCCACCCTTACAAACCAAGGGTGGGGCACCCTCAAGTACGGCGTTGAGTGGCGGAACAGGGGACATCCGGCACGGAAGAGTCATCAGTTTTCAGTTGTAAGTTTGGGAAAAAAGATAAAGACAGCGCACGCCTCGCACGGACCAATCGGGGCAAACAAGCGCAGAATACGAAGAGGGAAGAGGAACCCAAGACCCAGGTGCAAAATCGGTACCTGGGGCACCCAGAACCCGAGAACAGAAAACCCAAGACCCAGGCACAGACTCCGTGCCTGGGGCACCCGGTGGGTTAGCTCAAATATAGACAAGCCAATTGTGCGGGTCGGGCTCGCGGCCGGTCTGGATGGCGACGAGCTTTGTGCGGAGGCGCGTGGCGAGGGAATCGGGCGCGCCAGTGGTGATGGCGAGATCGTGACCCTTGTAGCCGATGCAGGCGATGGGCGCGATGATGGCGGCGGTGCCGATGCCGAAGGCTTCCTGGAGCGTACCAGCGGCGTGGGCGGCGACGACTTCGTCAACGGGAATGAGGCGCTCTTCCACGGGGAAATTCAGGTCGCGCAAAAGCGTGAGCACGGAATCGCGGGTCACGCCGGGAAGAATGGTGCCGGAAAGCGGCGGGGTGACGGCCACTCCCTTGAGGACGAACATGATGTTCATCACGCCGGACTCTTCAATGAAACGGCGTTCCTTGCCATCCAGCCACATCACATTGTGATAGCCCTTGGCCTGAGCCAATTTTGCGGCGAGGAGGCCGCCGGCATAGTTGCCCGCGGATTTGGCGTCACCGGTGCCGCCGGGAAAGGCGCGCACGTAGGTTTCTTCCGCAAGCAAGCGGATGGGTTGCGAGAAATACGGGCCGCCGGGCGAAGTAAAGATCACGAAACGATAGCGATTCGCGGCGTGCACCATCAGGCTGTCGTCCGTGCCGAAGTAAACGGGGCGGATATAGAGCGAGCCGCCATCGCGATGCGGGACCCATTCGCGGTCGATGCGAAGAAGTTCGAGGAGACCTTCGCGGAAGATGGGTTCCGGGAGTTCGGGCATGGCCAAACGCGCAGCGGTGCGATTCAGGCGCGCATGATTCGCCATGGGTCGAAAGATGGCGACACGGCCGTCGGCAGTGCGATGGGCCTTGAAGCCTTCGAACAGGGCCTGGCCGTAGTGGAAGGCGGTGAGGGCGGGAGAAAAGGACATCGGGCCGAAGGGCACAATGCGCGCGTCGTGCCATTGGCCGTCGGCGTAGTCGGCGGCGAACATGTGGTCGCTGTAGTTGGTGCCGAAGGGAGATTTCTCGCGGAGGTCTTGGGTTAGGCGGGAATGCGTGGTGCGCGTGATGGGGATGGCGGTGGTCATGATGCGATTTAATGTACGGTGGAATTCCGGCGGAGGGAAGATACAAATTGGCAGGTTGTCGGGATGACTGGAGCAGAGAAAGCCAAAGTATAGGGCGTGGAGAAGTGGTCGAGGAATGGAAGTGAAAGAGTGTAAGAGTGAGAAAGTGTAAGAGTGAGAGAGTGTAAGAGTTGGGCGAGTACTCGTGGTGGATGAGGGGTGCCACGATCCCTCCACTGCGCGGCCCGACGCGCCAAAGTGCGGCGCGAAAGATAAAGCCGGGCCGCTCCGGTCGGGATGACAGAACGGGAAAAGACAAACCCAAGACCCAGGTAAAAAATCGAACCTGGGGCACCCGGCACCCGACGAATGGAAAGCGTGAAGACACCAGTACCCTTGATGGGGAACCGGTTGTTGAGTTGATGGGGAGAATCTGGCGCGGAAGGTTACTTGGCGGCTTTGGCTTTGACTTGGTTGTAGGCTAGGGTGAGCCGGGATTTGTAACGATTGGCGGTGTTCTCGTGAAGCACGCCCTTGCTGATGGCTTGATCGATGGCGGAAACCGTGGGCTGCAGGAGATTCGCGGCGGCGGTGGCGTCTCCGGCGGTGAGCGCGATGCGCAGGCGCTTCATCATGGTGCGGACGCGGGTGCGGTTGTTGCGGTTCACCTCGGCGCGTTGATTAGATTGTGCCGCGCGCTTCAGAACGGACTTCTTCTTTTTCTTAACTTTGGTAGGCTGACCTTGGGCCATCTATCGCTCCTTGTGCGTAATGCTCAAACTTCTAGTGTGAAGCGGGACCAATGCCTTTGTCAAACGATCCAAAAACGCTTTCGCAAGCGCCGCATCCGCTGAATCCCGCGCGGACCGGCACCATTCCGGCGATATCCTCGCAGGGCACCGCATCCGCGGCACAACGGGAAAAGCTGTGCTTGCTGATCAATTCGCGAAATCCGATCATCACGGTGGAGACGAGCGAAGAACAGCGCTTCCTGGAAGTGCTGGCCGCGGCGGCGCAGGAATTGAATGTGCCGCTGTACGTCTGGAGCGTGACGGAAGGGCTGGGGAAGGCCGGGGGCGCGGCGCTCTACAATTCGGACCAGCCGGAGCAGGCGCTGGCCAACATCGCCACGATAGAGGGCGACGCGATTTTCCTGCTGAAGGATTTTGCGCGTTATTGCGACAACGACCGCATCAGCCGGAGGCTGCGCGATCTGGCCGATGGGTTCCGCACGGCGCGGCGGTGCATCGTGTTGCTGGCCGCGTCGATTCAGTTGCCGGCGGAAGTGGCGGCGGATGCGGCGCCGTACGAGTTGGGGTTGCCTGCAGCGGAGGAATTGCTGGCGGGGGTGAGATTCGTGTTGGCGGAAGTGACGCGAGATCATGCGATGCCCGTGACGCTCGATTTGGCGGGCATCGGGCAACTGGCGAAAAACCTGGTTGGATTGCCGGAAGAAGAAGCGCTGCGTGTCTTGCGGAAGTGTGTGATGGCGCGAAACAAGGTGGACGCAGGGCTGCTGGATGACGTGCTGGAAGCGAAGCGCGAGGCTTTGCACACGGAGGGGCTGCTGGAAACGGTGAAGCGCGACAGTTCCTTCAACGACGTGGCGGGGCTGCAGGGTCTGCGCGATTGGATCGGCAAGCGCAAGAGCGCGCTGACGCCGGAAGGACAGCGATTCGGGCTGGTGCCGCCAAAAGGCGTGCTGATCACGGGAGTGCAGGGCTGCGGGAAGAGCCTGGCGGCGCGTGCGGTGGCGGGAGAGTGGGGCTACGAACTGGCGCGGCTGGATGCGGGGGCGCTGTACGACAAGTTCGTGGGCGAGAGCGAGAAACGGCTGCGGAAGGCGCTGGACCTGGCGCAGAAGCTTTCGCCGGTGGTGCTGTGGATTGACGAGATTGAGAAGGCGTTTGCGTCGGCAGGGTCGAGCGGGGACGCGGACGCAGGACTTTCGCAGCGGCTGCTGGCGACGCTGCTGACGTGGATGCAGGATCGCGAGGGCGGCGTGTTTCTGGCGGCGACCTCCAACAACATCACGATTCTGCCACCGGAAATGTTGCGCAAGGGGCGCTTCGACGAGATTTTTTTCGTGGATTTGCCGAACGCGGAGGTGCGGGCGGCGCTGTTCAGCTTGCATTTGAAGAAGCGCGGGCGAGACGCGGCGGGGTTTGACGTGAACAAGCTGGCGGCGGCGTCGGATGGATTTTCCGGGGCGGAAATCGAGCAGGCTATCGTGGCGGGGTTGTACACCGCGTTTAACCGGAAGCAACAGCTTTCGACGGATATTTTGCTGGAAGAGATTCACGCGACACAGCCGCTCAGCGTGACAAGGGCGGAGGAGATTACGGCGATTCGGGAATGGGCGAAGAACCGGGCGGTGGCGGCGGATTGAAGGGGGGGGAAGCAAAGAAGCAAAGAAGCAAAGAAGTGAAGAAAAAGACTAGCGCGAAGGGCGCAGAGGACACAGAGTACGCAGAGAAGAGCGGCGGAGAGATCCCTCCACTACGCGGCCCGACGCGCCAAGAGGCGGCGCGGAAGAGAAAATCGGGCCGCTCCGGTCGGGATGACAGCGAGGGAAACGGCGTTCGAGTCGGGCCACTCGGGACACAATTACAGACAACCTAATGTTGCAGTGAACCCTATAGATGGTGCCGAAATGGGGTGCAGCGGTGCTGGACCCCTACGGGGATGCAGGAGGAAGAGTAACCCAAGACTCAGGTAAGAAATCGAACCTGGGGCACCCGGGGGGCTACTTGTGCGCTTCGAAGGAAAGCGGGAAGTCGAAGACGAGGTCGCCGACGGGAACGCGGAGAGAAAGTTCGCGGGCGCTGGCGTCGCGGGCAAACCAGATTACACCCGCGGCTTTCTGCTGGGGCGCGACCGGGCCGGCCTTAAGGGCAAGGGCAAGCGGATCGCCGGAATCTTCGTGCGCGGAGGAGTTCCTGGTGGAAGCCACGACGTAACGCTGGCTCAGATAATCCGGCGCAGCATTGGAGCGGTATGCCAAGTTTTGCGGCGTAGCGGCGGCAGTTTCGCGCAACACCACGGCGCTAGGAGAGGGTTGGGCGCTGGCCATCGTCCAGAGCGACTGATGATTCGCGGCGTGGGCGATCCTGGAAGGATTCTGCGCGGGCAGAAGCCGCAAGTTGGGCTGCAATTCATCGAGAGTGATCAGCGAGGGCAGCACAGCAAGATTCGCTCCGGTCTGGTTGGAGATGGCGATGGAGGCGCGGAGTTTCCAGCCGGTGTCCTGGAGCGAAACCTGAACGGTGACGCCGTTGGCGGTGAGGGATTCAACGAGGCGGCCCTGGTTGAGGAACTGGTCGCAGCCGGGTGCGCCGGCGTTCCAGCGGGCCACGCCATTCACCGCGGTAGCAGACAGCGGATGGGCAGGCGCGCCGGAGTTGGCGGAACTCTTGCCCATGAACAGATACATGTGGGCGACGTAGCCTTCCTTGCCATCGCTGGAGCGCACAAGCGCGGTATAGCCTTCGTCATCGGAGAGGATGGCGACATCGCCGCCGCAAGTTAGATTGGCGACGAGGCGCAGCGGGAGCGCTTGTTCGGCGTCCACGGTCATGGGGACGCTGGGCATGCCGGGGCAACTGACAAGAGCGTGCGGTGTCGGAGCGGCGACCGCCAGATTGTTTTCCTCCGCGGCCATCGCGGGGATGCTCAGCAACAAAGCAGCCGAGCCGAGCAAAATGTGCTTTGCGGATACGAACATGGCCTTGGCCTCCCTCATGAAATGCAAACTTTAGTTTTTCACGCTGCAATATGAGTTTTCTCTTAAGGGCTGTGTGCGTCTATAGCTCTGGCGTACCAGAGGACAGGTATTGGAGGCAGAAGTTAGAGGTTAGGGGTTAGAGGTAAGAAGGAAGAGGCGAAAATAGAAAAGAGAAAATAGAAAAGAGAAAAACCTGGAGGGGAGCCGAAAGGCAGACTGCTTGCCACGATCCCTCCATCCCGGCGAAGCGCACGGGATGCAAACGAGGCGCTACGCGGCCCGAGGCGCCAAGAGGCGGCGCGGAAGAGAAAGTCGGGCCGCTCCGGGATGACAGTTCTGGAAATGGCAGAGGGAAGAGGAACCCAAGACCCAGGTAATAAACCGAACCTGGGGCACCCGGGGGACGCCCGGTTGTTACTGGCGTGTAACTTGACCGGGGGACGGGGGTGCGCTACGTTGAAGGGAGTTTCTCCGTGATGGGGCTGCGACGCGGCCTGAGATTTTCAGGAGGACTCCCATCGGGCACCCGTTCCGTACGACAGAGCAACCTTCCAAGTGGATGAGACGCACGATACACATTACCGGGAAAATTGAACCCTTCTTTGGCACCCTGGACGAGAATCTGCGGCTGCTGGAGGACTCGCTGCAGGTGCGCACGAATCTGCACGACACACGATTGACGGTGGAAGGCGAGCAGGACAGCGTGGACCAGGCGGTGCGGATAATAGAGGAGTACAACCACCTGACGCGGCACGGGCGGATGCTCTCAAGCGCAGAGGTGAAATCGCTGATGCGCGTGGCCACGGAGGAGCCGCATGAATCGCCGCGCGGCATGTTCGAGCACGGGCGCACGCGATCGTTCGGGAAAAAGACGGTCACACCGAAGACTGCCGGCCAGAAGCGGTACATGGAAGAGATCGAAACGCACGACATGACGTTCGGGTTCGGGCCGGGCGGCACGGGGAAAACCTACCTGGCGGTGGCGATGGCGGTGAGCGCGCTGCTGACGAAGCAGGTGAATCGCATTATCCTGGCACGGCCTGCGGTGGAAGCAGGGGAGCGGCTGGGCTTCCTGCCGGGCACGCTGCAGCAGAAAATCGATCCGTACATGCGGCCGCTGTATGACGCGCTGTACGACATGCTGGACGCGGACAAACTGGAGCGGTTTCTGGAGAAGGGCATCATCGAGGTGGCGCCGCTGGCGTTCATGCGCGGGCGCACGCTGAATGATTCGTTCGTGATTCTGGACGAGGCGCAGAACACCACCAGCGAACAGATGAAGATGTTCCTGACGCGGCTGGGCTTCAACTCGAAAGCGGTGATTACCGGCGACGTGACGCAGATCGATTTGCCGACGGGGAAGAAGTCCGGGCTGGTGGAGGCGATGGAGATTTGCGGGCGCATACCGGGAATCAGCGTGGTGCAGTTCGGAGAAAAGGACGTAGTGCGGCACAACCTGGTGCAGCAGATCATCCGAGCGTACGAAGAATTTGACGGCTCCCATCCGCAGCGGGCGGGGAATGGGAAGGCCACGATCCCGGCGAGAGATCCGGAAAAGACCGGGCGAGCGGATAGCTGATTGGAATGACAGCGAATTTGAAAATCGAAAATCGAAAATCGAAAAGCGAAAAGCGCGAAGCGAAAGTCGGGGAGCGAAGAGAAAAGTTTCCTCAGGGGCTAAAGCTCAGTTTTTGCAGGGTCTTAATGTCGGAGCTGAAGCTCCGACCCCCGTTGCTGCCGATTATGTGATGGCTTCTAAACGACGTGGCGCGAAAGGGTCAACGGTGGAGCGCGGCGTGGGCGCAATTGAGAATCACCAGAGCGCGGTGCGCGTGCGGGCGCGGCCCCTTGAATTATTTCTGCAACGCGTAAAAGATGAACTGAGCTTGCGGGGCGATTGCGTGGGCGTGCGCTTGATCCAGGATGCAGAGATGGCGCGGCTGAACGGAAAATATCGCGGAAAGAAGCGGACCACGGATGTGCTGTCGTTTCCGAATGAGGGAAAACGCGAGCCGGAGTTGCGCGGGAATCCAAAGCGCAAACGGCACGGAGAGTTTCTGGGCGATATTGCGATCTCGCCTGTGGTGGCGCGGCGGAATGCGCGCGCGCTGGGACGCAAACTGCCGGAGGAACTGCAGATTCTAGTTCTGCATGGGGTCTTGCACCTTTTGGGGTACGATCACGAGGCGGATCGCGGCGAAATGGAACACGTGGAAAAGCGGCTGCGGCGGCGATTGGGGATTGGCTGAAGATGCTACTGTGGGTGGTTGTCGGCAGCGTGCTGGTGCTGGCCCTGGGCCTGCCGATTTTCTCTTACCTGGCGCTGATCTACCGCGAACTGGGGCGGATGTCGACCGGGCGCGTTCACGAACACCTGGACATTTTTGAAGCGGAGATCGAGCCGAAGCTGAACATCAACCGGAGGAGCGCCGGGCGCACTTTCCGCATACTGGGACATTTCTGGCTGGCGTTCGTGGTGCTGGAGACGACGCGGGCGGTGTTGTTTCTGGTGCCGAACCGCTGGGAGGCGGGCCTGCAGTTTCTGGTGTTCCTGTCGCTGGAAGTGGTGCTGCTGATGCACTTCATTCCGGACATGCTGCTGTACCGGACGACGGGGAGATGGATGCTGCCGCTGCTGCCCGTGGTGCGCATGGCGATGTGGCTGGTGTGGCCGGTGCGCGTTTTTCTGGAAGGCACGGAATCGGTGGCGCGGATTTCGGAGCAGGAAGTGGAGCGCACGGACGAACAGCGCACGGAAGAGGGCATCGAGGCGCTGGTGGAAGTGGCGGAGGAAGAAGGCATCATCGAGCCGGATCAGGCGGATTTGATCGAGCAGGTGGTGGAGTTCAGCGACAAGCGGGTGCGCGAGGTGATGACGCCGCGGCCGGACGTGGTGGCGATGCAGGCGGACGCCACGCTGGAAGAGATGCACACGCGGTACGCGGAGACGAAGTTCGCGAAAATGCCGGTGTACGAGAAAACGCTGGACGACATCATCGGCGTGGTGCACGCACAGGACCTGCTGCAGATTGCCGATACGGATTTGCCGAAGCGCAAGGTGAGGGAACTGATGCGGCCGACCCTGTTTGTGCCGGAGACTAAGCTGGGGTCGGACCTGCTGCGGGAGATGCGGCAGAAGGACCAGGCGCTGGTGGTGGTGATTGACGAGCACGGCAGCGTGGCGGGCATTGCGACGGTGGAGGATCTGGTGGAAGAAATTGTTGGCGAGAGCGGCGCCGGTGCGATGCAGCCCGCGCCGGATGCGGTGCGGGAACCGGATGGCAGCCTGGTGCTGCGCGGCAGCATGAGCATTTCGCACGTGGAGGAGTTGCTGGGGGTGCACTTCGGCGATGAATCCGACGAGACGGTGACGACGATCGCGGGGCTGCTGAGCCATGTTTCCAGAAAAGTGCCCGCGACAGGGGACAAGATCGACCTGGAAGGGTTCCGGTTTGAAGTGGTGGAGGCGAATCAGCGAAAAGTCTTGCGGCTGCGCGCGCGGCATTTGCCGGCGGCGGCTTCGCCGGCGCACAAATGATGGTTGACGGGTGAATTGTTAGAGAGCAGAAGAAAGAAGCACCGTGGAAAAAATGGCGGAGACAGCAGGGGAAGAAAAGAAGCGGCGGGCGGGGTTCGTGGCCATCGTGGGGCGGCCCAATGCGGGGAAGTCCACGTTGCTGAACCGGTTCGTGGGGCAGAAGGTGGCGATTGTCACGTCGAAGCCGCAAACCACGCGCAACCGCATTCAGGGGATCGTGACGCAGCCGCAGGGGCAAGTGGTGTTCATTGACACGCCGGGTGTCCACGAAGCCGATTCCGCGCTGAACCGGCAGATGATGCGGGAAGTGGCAGCGGCGCTGGAAGGGATTGACGTGTTGTTGCTGATGGTGGATGCCATACGGGCGCTGCCGCATGAGGATGAACTCCTGCTGGAAAAGGCCAAGAGATTTGAGGGGAAGACCATCCTGGCGTTGAACAAGATCGATCGCATACCGAAGCCAAAGCTGCTGCCGCTGATGGATGCGTTTTCAAAGGCGTTTCCGTTAGCGGCGCTCATGCCCATTTCCGCGCTGAGGGGCGACGGGTGCGAGGAATTGCTGGAAGAGGTTTTCAAGAACCTGCCGGAAGGGGAGCCGTTTTTTCCCGAGGATCAGATTACGGACCAGCCGGAGCGGTTTCTGGCCAGCGAGATCATCCGTGAGAAGGCAATTCAGTTGACGTACCACGAGGTGCCGCACGCGCTGGCGGTGATCGTGGACAAGTTTGAGGAAACGCCGAAGATCCTACGGATTGAAGTGACCATGCACGTGGAGCGCGATTCGCAGAAGAAAATCCTGATCGGGCACAAGGGAGACATGCTGAAGCGGATTGGGACGCAGGCGCGGAAGGAACTGGAGAGTTTGCTAGGAACGAAGATTTATCTGGGACTGTTCGTGAAGGTGATGCCGAACTGGCGGGAGAATCCGATGCAAGTGCGGGAATTGAACTGGCACACGCAATTGGAAGGACTGGGAGAAGAGCAGGGGAAGAAGAAACGAGAGTAAGAGCGCCAAACCCAAGACCCAGGCACACACTCCGTGCCTGGGGCACCCTCCGTTTAACTATGATCAAGACTGAAGTGGGGTTTTGATTTGTCGGGCATTGGAAACCCCAAGACCCAGGCACAGACTCCGTGCCTGGGGCACCCTCCGCGTAGCTAGTGGCTTGGGTTCTCTTCTCCTTTTTTAGCGCTCAACATCCATTTGCACCAAGGTCTGTGCCCCTCCGAAGTAAAACGACCAACTGCTCCACGGCCAGTCCCTCGGGTGCTCCACCAATCCACGGATCACTGGATTGGCGTGCATATAGTTCAGCTTCTCCTTTTTCTTTCCTTTGCTGTACACGCTGAAATCATAGAATCGAGCCTGCCAAAAGGAACGGAACGGCTCGCCATTATCTTCGAGCTGCCGGCGGGATCGTTCTCGGGATTCGCGGCCACGAATCTTGCGCGACACGCGCTGCTTCAGTTTTTGGACTGCTGCGGACGGTGTGCCGACTTTCGGCTCGCTCATCAATAAATGCACGTGCTCCGGCATTACAACGTAGCCGAACAATCGAAATGCCGTTTCGGTGCGCACTCTGGCGAGTTCTTGGACGAAGATATCGCGCGCCCGGACCGTGGTCAGTAGGGGCAGGCGGCGATAGCAACTGAACGTGATGAAGTGCAAATCGCCTTTGCCGTAGTGACGTTCTAATCCGGTGGGCATCGGAAACCCCAAGACCCAGGCACAGACTCCGTGCCTGGGGCACCCTTCGTCGGACTATACTGTAACTAAATATACTAGACAAGTATATATGTCAATCGGGTCCGATGCTTTTGCCTGGACCATCCGTCCCTTCGGACATCGGAAACCCCAAGACCCAGGCACAGACTCCGTGCCTGGGGCACCCTTCGTGTGACTATGTGACTATACGGTTGCGGAATACGCTACTCGGGGGCGGCGATGCCTAGGGATTTCATTTTGCGGTAGAGGTGAGAGCGTTCGAGGCCTAGGGCGGAGGCGGTTTGCGTCATGTTCCAGCGATGCTCCTGGAGTTTGCGGAGGATGAATTCGCGTTCGTAAGCGCTGCGAGCCTCGTGCAAAGTGGAATAGGGGTGTTGCGGGCTTTCGGCGACGCCGCGGAAAAGTTCGGGCGGGAGATGATGCGGCTCGATGCGCGACTGCGGGCAGACAATCACGAGGCGTTCCACCAGGTTTTTTAGCTCGCGGACATTGCCGGGCCAGGGATAGCGCAGCAGGACTTCCATCGCGCCTTCGCTGAGCTCGCGGGTGCGCTTGCCGTATTCGGAGCTGAATTCGTTGAGGTAGAAACGCGCGAAGACCGGGATGTCCTCCTTGCGGTCGCGCAGGGGAGGCACAAAAAACGGGATGACATTGAGGCGGTAGAAGAGATCCTGGCGGAAAGCGCCGCTGGCGATTTCTTTTTCGAGATTCTTGTTGGTGGCGGCGAGAACGCGAACGTCAACGTGCAAGGCTGTGTTGGAGCCGATGCGCTCGATGCGCTGCTCTTCGAGAACGCGCAGGACTTTCGATTGCGTGCGCAGGCTCATGTCGCCGACTTCGTCCAAAAAGAGGGTGCCGCCGTCGGCCTTCTGGAACTTGCCGATCTTGTCCTCGCTGGCGCCGGTGAAACTCCCCTTGATGTGGCCAAAGAGCTCGGACTCGATCAGCTCCTCGGGGATCGCGGCGCAACTTACTTCCACGAAGGGGCCGCGATTGCGGAGGCTTCCGGCATGAAGGGCGCGGGCGACGAGTTCCTTCCCGGTGCCGCTCTCGCCATAAATTAAAACGCGGCCGTTGGTGGGAGCGGTAACGGCGATTTGTTGACGCAAGGCTTTCATGGGGACGCTGTCGCCGATGACCTGGAAGCGCTGATTAAACTCGCTGCGCAGCACCTGATTCTCCTCCTGGAGGCGGCGCTGCTGGATGGCGTTGCGGACCAGGACGGTGACTTTTTCAAGGGAGAGCGGCTTTTCGATGAAGTCGAAGGCGCCAAGTTTTGTGGCGCGCACGGCGGCTTCGATGTTGCCATGGCCGGAAATCATGATGACCGCGGGCGCTTCGGGAATGTTGCGGATGCGGCTGAGGGCTTCCATGCCGTCAATGCCAGGCAGCCAGATGTCCAGAAGAATGACGTGCAAGTCGCCGGCGGCGATGCGATCGAGAGCCTCCTCGGCGGAGCCCACGGCTTCCACGGCGTAGTGCTCGTCGCGCAGGATGGAGGCGAGCGATTCGCGGATGCCCGCTTCATCGTCCACGATCAGAATTCTGTGCTGCGTGCTCATGAACTGCTGTCCATTCCAGAGCGCTCTGCCGGGGCGGCCGTGGGAAGCTCGGCGACAGGCAGCTCGATCAAAAAGCGCGAACCGACGGGGAAATTGTCCTCCACACGGAGGGAGCCGCCGTGCTCGGAGATGATGCGCGCGGCAATGGCCAGCCCCAGGCCGGTGCCGCGTTCCTTGGTGGAAAAATGCGGCAAGAAAAGCCTGTCCTTGTCCTGCGGGGAGATGCCGTGGCCCGTGTCCGAAACCGCAATTTCAATGGTATCGGATTCGGAGCGCAAATGCGTGGCGACAGTGATTTCGCGGCAGGGCGAGTCCTCGAGGGCTTCGGCAGCGTTGTCAATGAGATTGACGATGACGCTGCGGAGAAGCGGGCCATCGGCGCGCACGGCGGGGAGATGTTCTTCGAAGGAGGTTTTCAGGGTGATGCCGTCGAGGCGGCCGGCGAAAACCTCTACGGCTTCGTTGACCGTGGTGTTGGTATCGGTGGGCAGGAGTTTGGCGGTGGGGAAGCGCACGAACTGGGAGAACTCGTTCACCAGGGCGGAGAGGGTGGCCACCTCGCGTTCGATGAGGCTGGCGCATTCCAGAGCGATGCGCGCGAGATCGGGATCCTTGGGCGGTGCGGAAGCGCCGGTGCGGCGGTCCAGTTGATGGCGCAGGCGCTGCGCGGAGAGTTGGATGGGGGTGAGGGGATTCTTGATCTCGTGAGCGATGCGGCGGGCGACTTCCTGCCAGACGGCCGATTTTTGGGCGCGGAGAACTTCCGTGAGGTCGTCGAAGACCAGCACGAAACCGGAATTGGCTTTGCGCGGACCAAGGGAACTGACGGTAATGGCGAGATGCAGCACGCGGCCGCCAACCACGAGTTCAACCTCGCGCGAAACGACGCCCATGCGCAGAGAGCGGCGCATCAGGTGCTCGAGGATGCGGCCGGCTTCGGGCCCCAGGAGGAGCTCGAGGGAAGAAATCTCGCGGGCGGCCACACCGAACATATTGTTGACGGCGGTGTTGGTGCGAAGGATTTTGCCGTCGGCGTCGAGGGAGATGACGCCTGCGGGAATATTCTCGAGGACGGTTTCCATCAACTGGCGGCGACGTTCGAGTTCCTGGACGGCTTGCTGGAGGTTGCGGGTGAACTCGTCAATCTGAGTGCGGTTGTCGCGCAACTGGGTGGTCATAGTGTTGAAGGAGCGGACCAGCCTGCCGAGCTCGTCCTGCACCTGTTCCGGCACTTGAAACTCGAAATTGCCGGCGGAAACTTCGCGCGTGCCCTCGGCGAGGGCCTGAATGGGCACGGTGACTTGCTTTGCGAGGAACAGGGCGACCCAGGTGGCGGCGGAGAGAACGAGCACGGTAAAGAAAAAGAGAATCAGAAGCATCTGGCTCTTGAGGGTGCGCAAGTTCTGCTTTACCTTCTCGTATTCCTGCGTTTGCGCCTGGATGGTGTTCCAGTGCCTCACGAAGTCGGGGCTGGTCCGATAGGCGGCCACGAGTGTGCCGGTTTCTTTGGCGTTGAGGGTAACCGGGACGCGCGCGGCAAAGTAGCTCTTGTCCTTGGCCTGCCAAATTTCCACGCCGCTGGGCAGGACGCGCTGCTGAGAACCCGGAACGCCGCTGACGCTGCAGAGTTCCTTGGAGCGGTCCTCGTTCAGGTCGTCGCAGGTGACCCCGCCGCGGAGCAGGTTGCCTTTGGAATCGAAGACCCACACGGCGTCCAGGCCTGTGGCGAAGGCGTGCTGAAGGAAGGCGTCCGGAGACTCGCCGAGGTGCGTTGCCGCCTGGTATCCCAGAGTGTGCAGACGAGGGAGGGTGCTCCGGCCGAGGTCGTTCAACAGCTTTTGCGTTTCTTCCGAAGCAATTTCGAGAGGGCGGGGGAACCAACGTCCCAGGGTGCGATTGAGCAGGGAGTAGCTGGCGAAAAACATGAAGATGACGGGAAGGAGAGAAACGGTCATGGCGCCCATGACCATCTTGGTTTTGAAGCGCGCGCCGAGATGCTCCTTGCTGCGCTCGGCCAAGAGCCGCACGATGTTGCGCCCGAGGATGAGACCAAAGATGAGAAGCGCGGCGAATATAAAACAATTCACCGCATACAGAGGCATGAGCACGCGCCAGGAGCTCGGTTCGATGGGCACGTCAAGGGAGCCCATGGTGAAGACAGCGGCCAAGAGGAGGGTCACAAGGATGCCGCCAATCACCAGACGCAGGTGCGACTTGGATTTTGAGGGGGTCACGGGGCGGCCTCTTGTGATGTGGGAAGAAAAGGCTTAAGGGCACAGTTTTCGCAAAGAGGCGCACGGGCGCGGCAGAAGTCTTTGCCGGTGCGCACGATCAGGCCGTGGTATTCGTTGAAGAGGGAGGCGCTGAGGGGCAGGCTGCGCTCAAAGAGGGCACGAATCTCCTCGTAGGATTGTTTGCCATGAACAAGATGGTGGCGCTCCAGAATGCGGCGGGTATAGGCGTCCACCACGAAGACAGGATGCTTCCCGGCGTAGAGGAGGATGGAATCGGCGGTCTCGGGACCGATGCCGTGAACGGCGAGGAGCTGCTCCCGGAGGACGGCAGTGGGAGTGCGAAACATTTTCGTAAGAGAACCCTGGTAGGCAGCCCGGAGGAAACGGACAAAGGCTTTCAGCTTGCGCGCCTTCTGGCGGAAGTAGCCGGAGGAGCGAATCAGCCGGGCCAGGCGGGGAGGGGAGACGCGCTCGATGGCGATGGGGGAGAGCAACTTCTCGCGGCGGAGATTGCGGATGGCGCGTTCGACGTTGGTCCAACTGGTGTTTTGCGTAAGGATGGCGCCAACAATGACTTCGAAGCGGGTTCGTCCCGGCCACCAGTGTTGCGGACCGTAAGCCCGGAACAGTGCATCATAGTAGGATTGCAGGACCTGCGGGGCGTGCGGCCCAGCCGCGGGGACCTGGTGGCGCAGGGGTTTTGCGCCAGACGGCGCAAACTGCCCGAGGATTGGCAAAACACGGTGTGCAGACATCTCCTCTGCAAGATAGCCACGCCATGGGAGCAAGTCAAGAAAGAGGCACTGTACCGTGGCGCGGGGGCCTGTTCGCGAGGACAGGTATTAGCCAATTCACAACGGCGGTTCAAAATCGAACGACAGGAAGCGCGCCGCTTTGCTATGTTGAGCGGTAGGAGCTTCGCATCCAGGGAGAGCTACGGATGTCCGTCCGTTTGGGCGAAATACTGCTAAAGGAAAGCCTTATCACGCAGGACCAGCTCGATAAGGCGCTGGAATTCCAGCGCTCGAATGGTGGCAAGCTGGGAAGCTGCCTGGCGAAGATGGGCTATATCACCGATGATGACATCACCGGTGTGCTTTCACGGCAATACGGCGTACCGTCCATCAACCTGAAGTATTACGAAATCGATCCCAACGTAATTAAGTTGATCCCGCAAGATACCGCGCTGCGCTATCAGGTGGTGCCGCTGTCACGAGTGGGCTCCGTGCTGACCATTGCGATGACGGATCCCACGAACGTGTTCGCGATGGACGACATCAAGTTCATGACCGGGTTCAACGTGGAGCCGGTGGTGGCGTCGGAATCGGCGATCGGCGAAGCCATCACGCGGTTCTACGGCGGCGGGGCCTCCAGCCACGAAGAACTCAGCAACCTGATGAAGGACCTGGTGGACGAAGACCAGGAACTGGAGCTGGCGACCGAAGAGCAGGAGTTGGACGCAACGGCGCTGGAGAGAGCCGCGGAAGAAGCGCCCATCATCAAATTGGTGAACCTGATCCTGACGGATTCGGTGAAGCGGGGCGCGAGCGATATTCACGTGGAGCCGTACGAGAACGAGATGCGGGTGAGGTTCCGGGTAGACGGGGTGCTGCAGACGGTGATGAATCCGCCGCTGAAGCTGCGCGATGCGATGACCAGCCGCTTGAAGATCATGGCGAAGCTGGACATCGCGGAAAAGCGGCTGCCGCAAGACGGCCGCATCATGATCAAGTACAAAGTGGAGGGCAAAAGGAAGGAGCTGGACTTCCGCGTGTCCTCGGTGCCCACGCTGTTCGGCGAAAAGATCGTGCTGCGGTTGCTGGACAAGGAGAACCTGCGGCTGGACATGACCAAGCTGGGTTTCGAGCCGGAGTCGCTGAAGAAATTCGAGCGCAACATTTTGCGGCCCTACGGCATGGTGCTGGTGACCGGACCGACAGGGTCCGGCAAAACGAATACGCTGTACTCCTCGGTATCCCGGCTGAATCAGGTGGAGACGAACATCATGACCGCGGAGGACCCGGTGGAGTTCCAGTTGGCGGGGATCAACCAGGTGCAGATGAAGGAGCAGATCGGGCTGAACTTCGCGGCGGCGCTGCGCGCCTTCCTCCGGCAGGACCCCAACATCATCCTGGTCGGAGAGATTCGAGACTTCGAGACGGCGGAAATCGGAGTAAAAGCGGCGTTGACCGGGCACCTGGTGCTTTCCACGCTGCACACGAACGACGCGCCCTCGACCATCAGCCGGTTGATGAACATGGGCATCGAGCCCTTCCTGGTGGCCACCTCCATCAACCTGATTTGCGCGCAGCGGCTGGTGCGGCGCATCTGCGTAAATTGCAAGGAAGAGCTGGAAGTGCCGAAACAGGCGCTGATCGACGCGGGGTATTCGCCGGAGGAAGCCAAGACCACCAAGATTTATCACGGCAAGGGGTGCTCCACCTGCAACAAGGGCGGGTACAAAGGGCGCACAGGATTATACGAAGTGATGGAGATCAACGACGAGCTTCGAGAGCTGATCCTGGTGGGCGCTTCGGCCCTGGAATTGAGGAAGAAAGCGATCGAACAGGGGATGATCACGTTGCGGCGAAGCGGGTTGATCAAGATAGCGGCAGGGATGACGACAATGGAAGAAGTGCTGAGAGAAACGGTTTTATAGTCGGGAGAGGGTGCGACCATGGCAGGGATAACACTGAGCGAACTGCTCAAAAAGATGATCGAAATGGGAGGCAGCGACCTGCACATCACGACGAACAGCTCGCCCCGGGTGCGCGTACACGGCAGGTTGCGTCCGCTGGACATGCCACCGCTGACGGCGGCGGACACGAAGTCGCTGGCGTACAGCGTGCTGACGGATGCGCAGAAGCACCGCTTCGAGGAGAACCTGGAGCTGGACTTTTCGTTCGGGTTGAAAAACCTGGCGCGGTTCCGCGGCAACGTTTTCAATCAGCGCGGCGCGGTGGGAGCGGTCTTCCGTACGATTCCCTGGGAGATCAAGGGGTTCGACGCGCTGGGATTGCCGCCGGTGGTGAAGGGGCTTTGCGACAAGCCGCGCGGGCTGGTGCTGGTAACGGGGCCGACGGGCTCGGGCAAGTCCACGACGCTGGCGGCCATGCTGGACAAGATCAACGCCGAGCGTGAAGAGCATATGATCACGATCGAGGACCCCATCGAGTTTCTGCACAACCACAAGAAGTGCCTGGTGAACCAGCGCGAGGTGCACTCGGATACGCATTCGTTCGCCAACTCATTGCGCGCCGCCCTGCGCGAAGACCCGGACGTGGTGCTGATCGGAGAAATGCGCGACCTGGAAACGATCGAATCAGCGCTGCGCATCGCGGAAACCGGGCACTTGACGTTCGCGACGCTGCACACGAATTCCGCGGCCTCCACGATCAACCGCATTATCGACGTGTTTCCCTCGCACCAGCAGCCGCAGATCCGCGCGCAGCTCTCGATGGTGCTGGAAGGGATCCTTTGCCAAGCGCTGTTGCCGCGCTCCGACGGACGGGGGCGGGTGATGGTGATGGAGGTGCTGATACCGACGCCGGCGATCCGCAACCTGGTTCGCGAAGACAAGATTCACCAGATTTATTCGGCGATGCAGACGGGGACGGGCCAGACCGGGATGCAGACATTCAACCAGGGTCTGGCGAACGCGTATTTCGCCAAAATCATCACACTGGACATGGCGTTGTCGCGCTCGTCGAATCCGGACGAGTTGCAAGACATGATCAACCGCGGAGTGGCGTCGACGCCGACCGCGGGCAAAACCACCTTTGGGAAGACGCCGGTTGGGGCCAAGCACTAAGAGATTGTATCGGTGAATGGGGTTAGGGAAGTTCGGAAGACTTTTTTTGACTGCTGAGGAGGAGATATTATGCCGGTCTTTACGTATCGGGGAACAAATCGAGCAGGTTCGTCGGTCGCGGGCGAAATGACGGCCAGCAGCAAGACGGAGCTGCAGAGCGTGTTGAGGCGCCAGCAGATCACGGCGACAAAAATGTCGGAGAAGGGCAAGGAGTTCAACTTGCCCACCTTCGGCGGGGGCGTCAGTCCGAAGGAGCTGGCCGTGTTTACGCGGCAGTTCTCGGTCATGATTGACGCCGGCTTGCCGCTGGTGCAGTGTCTGGAAATCCTCTCGAGCCAGCAGGAGAACAAAACCTTCCAGAAGGTGCTGACGGGCACGCGCTCGGCGGTGGAAAGCGGGAGCACGCTCTCCGCGGCCATGAAGCAATACCCGAAGGTCTTCGATGCGTTGTACTCCAACATGGTGGAAGCGGGGGAGACGGGCGGAATTCTGGACACGATTCTGCAGCGCCTCTCGACGTACATCGAAAAGAACGTGAAACTGCAGCGAGCGGTGAGGTCCGCCATGGTGTACCCCATTGGCGTCTTGACGATCGCCACAGGCGTCATCATCCTGCTGTTGTGGAAGGTGGTGCCGGTGTTCGCAACGTTGTTCGCCGGGATGGGCGTGGATTTGCCGCTGCCCACAAAGGTGGTGATCGCGGCCAGCCATTTCGTCGGCAGCATCTTTGGGTTGCTGATCGTGGTGGGGGTGGTGGCGGCCATTATCGGTTTAAAGGTGTGGCACGGCACACCGCAAGGACGCTACGCCATCGATACGGTGATCCTGAAGCTGCCGGTGCTGGGCATCCTGATGCGGAAGATTGCCGTGGGGCGTTTCACACGAACGCTGGGCACATTGATCTCCAGCGGCGTTCCCATCCTGGAAGGCCTGGACATTACCGCGAAGACCTCGGGGAACGCGGTGGTCGAAAGGGCCTTGAACAAGGTGCGGAAATCGCTGGAAGAAGGGAAGTCGCTCACCGAGCCACTCAAGGAATCGGAAGTGTTCCCGGGCATGGTGACGCAGATGATCGCGGTGGGCGAACAGACCGGCGCGATGGACGCGATGCTACAGAAGATCGCGGACTTCTACGAGGACGAAGTGGACTCGGCGGTGAAGGACCTGCTGACCGCCCTGGAACCAATTATGATCGTGTTCCTCGGCGGGGTGGTCGGCGGCGTGGTCATTTCCATGTACCTGCCGCTCTTCTCGCTGATCGGCAAACTGGCCTCGGCGCACTAAGCGGAGTGCTTCTTCGGAAAAGGAGGACAGGAGGTTCGCGCCTGTCCTCCTTTTTCTGTTTATGATGAAGGATGAGGAATGCGGGGGCCGCATCCCAAGCGCACATTTATGGAACAGACGTTCAATCGGCGTGAGTGGCTGGAATGGCTAACGCGTGTGCGTCTGTTGATGATCGCGCTGATCCTGGGCGTGGGCGTGGTGTGGCCGCAGTACGTGCCGTCCAGCGGTTCGCCGCGCTACTTCCTGCCGATCATCATTCTGTGGATAACCATCGGCATCCTGCACCTGATCCTGGTGCGTTTGCTGCCGGCGACGTTCTGGTTCGGTGCGATCCAGGTGTTCTGCGACGTGGCGATGATTACGGGAATCGTTTACGCCACGGGATTGCAGGACAGCAACTTCACCTCGCTGTACCTGCTGGTGATCATCGTCGCCAGCATCCTGTTCACGCGGCGGATGGCGTTCGTGACGGCGATACTCTGCCTGGGGTCGCTCGCGCTGGTGCTCTTTTTTGTGGATGCCGGGAAGTTACCACGAACTTCGATCGCGGCCCCTGCGGTGGAAACGCTGCGGTTGTGGTTTCTGAGCAATACGTTTGGATTTCTGGCGGTGGCTTATCTGGCGAGCCTGCTGGCGTATTCCCTGCGCCGCAAAAGCACGGAACTGGAACAGAAGCGCGAAGAACTGCTGGAACTGCAGGATTTTACGGCGGACATCATTCATTCCATGCGCGGCGGCCTGGTCACCACGGACATGGATGGGCGCGTGGTGCTGATCAACCGCACTGGAGAGGAAATTCTGGGGCGGACGTTCGCGGAACTGCGCGGACGGGATCTGCGGGAGGTCAGCGAGGAATTCTGGCTGCCGGACATGACGGCGCTCCCAGAAAAGCTTTCCCTGCGGAGGGAGATTGAGATGCGTACGGCCGGCGGGCAGCGCCGATTCCTAGGTATATCGGTTTCGCCGCTGCGAACCCGGGATACGGCGCGGAGCGGCTATGTGTTCAATTTTCAGGACTTGACGGAATTGCGGCACCTGGAAAAGGAAGTGGCCACGAAGGAGCGCATGGCGGCGGTAGGGCGGCTGTCCGCGGCAATAGCACACGAAATAAGGCAGCCGCTGACGGCCATGGCGGGCGCGGTGAAGGAGCTGGGGCACCTGGTGCCACTGGAGGAAGACGAGAAGCGGCTGGTGAACATTGTCAGCCGGGAATCGGAGCGCTTGAATCACATCATTACGGACTTCCTGAACTACTCGCGGGACAAATCCTACGTCTTTCAGGAAGCGGATGTGCGCGCGCTGCTGGACGAGACGCTGCTGCTGATGGAGAGGAAGCCCGGCGTTGGGAATAAATTCCACATCCAGCGCGCGTTCAACGGGGAAGCGCGCAAGGTGCTGGTGGACGCGGACAAGATCAAACAGGTGTTCTGGAACCTCTGCGACAACGCGTTGCGCGCGATGCCGGAGGGTGGAACCTTGACCGTGGGGATGGAGCGGATTCCCGATTGGCTGCGCATTTCCTTCCGGGACACCGGCATTGGCCTGGACCCGCAACAACGCACCAAGATCTTTGAGCCGTTGCAATCCAATTTTGAGGGAGGCACGGGGCTGGGGCTGGCGATCGTTTACCAGATCGTACAAGCGCACAGCGGACGGATTTCGGTGATCAGCGAAAAAGACAAAGGAGCGGAATTCGTGGTAGAACTTCCGCTGGCGGAGTGAGGACCCATGCACGCGACGAAAAGCGCTGCGAAGGAAGCGGGCCGCGAGATGGTGCACATCCTCGTCGTTGACGACGAGAAGTCCATCTGCGAACTGCTGGAGATCACCTTCCGCAAGGAAGGCCACCGCGTGGAGATTGCCAACAGCGTGGAGGCCGCCAAGCGCAAGCTGGAAGGTTCGCTGTATGACATGATCATCTCCGATGTGCGCATGCCGGGGGAGACGGGCGTGGAACTTCTGCGCTACGCGCGAGAAGTTGCCCCCACCGCTTATTTCGTGCTGATCACCGGCGTGCCGACGCTGGAAACGGCGATAGCCGCCGCGAACGAAGGCGCCAACCGGTATGTGATCAAGGACCACGACCTGTTGGCACAGTTGCGCGTAGCGGTGAACGAAGTCGCGGAAAACCTGAAATTAAAGAATGAAGCCGGATACCTGCGGCGAGAATTGCGCCGGCTGACCGGCCTGGACAACATTATCGGACAAAGCCCGAATATGCGCGCGATCTTCGACATGATCCAGACCGTGGCGCCCCAGACGAGCCGCGTGCTGATTACCGGGGAGAGCGGCACAGGCAAGGAACTGGTGGCGCGGGCCATTCACGAGAACAGCGCGAGATCTCATGCGCCGTTCATTACCATCAACTGCGGGGCGTTCCCAGAGACGCTGCTGGAGTCGGAACTGTTCGGCTACACCAAGGGTGCGTTCACGGGCGCCAACGATAACCGGCGCGGATTATTCCAGGCGGCGGACGGAGGAACGTTGTTCCTGGATGAGATCGGCAACATGGATCAGGCCATGCAGGTGAAGCTTTACCGCGTGCTGCAGGAAGGCAAGGTACGGCCGCTGGGAAGCACGGACGAACTGGACGTGGATGTCCGTGTGATCGCAGCAACGAACAGGGATTTGGAGAAGGCCATCGCCGCCGGCGAGTTCCGGGAGGATTTGTTCTACCGCTTGAGCGTGATTCCGATTCACGTGCCCTCTTTGCGGGAGCGCCGGGATGACATTCCGCTGTTGGCGCGGCATTTTCTGGAGCGCTTCCGAAAAACGATGGAAAAGCCGGTTGAAGGCATATCGCCGCAAGCCATGCAGCGCCTGGAATCCTACGACTGGCCCGGGAACGTGCGGGAGTTGGAGAACACCCTCGAGCGAGCGGTGGCTCTGGAGAGCGGCCCGGAGATCTCCGTGGGGGTTCTGCCGGACCGCATGACGGGGCAGGGGGGAGCCGCGACGGCGTCCGGGGGACAATCGGAGAGCACGGCGTTTCCGCCGGAAGGCGTGGACTTCGAGCAGGTGATGGCGGATACCGAAAAGCGCTACCTGAAGGCCGCGCTGGAAAAAGCGGCTGGGGTGCGCACGCACGCGGCAGAGCTTCTGAAGATTAGTTACCCCTCTTTCAGGCACTACGCCAGGAAGCACAGTTTGTAGTGATCAGAGTCCCTTGCAGAGTACCTGGATGCCCTTCATTTCCAAGGATCTGTGCATGATAGAGGGGATTTAGAGATGTGACCATTTGCGACACCCAGGCTGACGAAAAACGTCAGGTTTTGGAGGGGAAGCAGCCGAACCTAAGTTAGATTCCCGAAGGCCAAGTCATTTGGTAGCTCTAAGTTGTTAAGTGTCAATAGGTTGCCAATACTCTAGTACTTTTGGATGCATTTCTCCGCGTTGGCACTCCCATTGCACATCAGAGGGCGTGCTCTGGCACGATAGATTCTCTCAAGGAGACTTCATGAAGAAGCAAAAGGGTTTCAGTCTTATCGAACTGCTGATCGTCGTGGCGATCATTCTGATCATCGCGGCTATCGCAATTCCGAACCTCATCCGCTCGAAGATGGCGGCGAACGAGGCTTCGGCGGTCGCCTCGCTGCGCACCATTAACACGGGCGAAGTGACCTATAACAATACGTATCCTGGCACGTTCGCAACGATGGGTCAACTGGGCCCTGGCGCTGCCGTGTGCGGGACTCCTGCCGCAGCGCACGCCTGCTTGATCGACAACCTGCTGGCGAACGCGACGACGGTCGGTACTGCAAAGAGCGGCTATGTCTTCCTCGTTACCGCGGGTGGTGCGGGCACCGGTACCTATACTAGCGAAGCAGAACCGGCCACCGCTCAAACCGGCACACGTGGATTCTGCTCCGACCAGAACCTGGTGCTGTTCTACTTGTCAGTGGGCGTTCCCGGAGTGCCAGCAGGTAGCTGCACGACGGCGAACACACCTCTCTAATAATTCACCGGCGGGTTAGAAAACCGCATGAATCATACGGAGCAGGATTTCGATCCTGCTCCGTTTTTTTTTGGCTTGACCTGCACGGCCCGATGAGGAAATTACAATGATTAATTAATCTGACAGGTTCTGTCCGTGGAATGACAATTTCGGACACAAGAAGAGGAATGTGGGTGGTTTTGGCGCGCGGTTAGCGGCTAATTAACGGGAAAAGTGGGGTTATCTTAAGGGGTGGATTTGGCAAGCCGCATGCTCTATTTACAGGTGTCATTCTTTTTGTATACTCAGGAAGCGCGTGATTGGAGACCAGGGACCATGAAACGCAAGCAAACGGGTTTCTCCCTAATTGAGCTGCTGATTGTAGTAGCAGTCATTCTGATCCTCGCGGCCATTGCGATTCCGAACCTGATGCAGTCCAGGATGACGGCAAATGAAGCGTCCGCGGTGCAAACCTTGCGCGATATCAACACCGCAGAGTCCGTGTATGGCATCCAGTTCGGCGCAGGTTTTTCGCTGGACTTGAAGTCGTTGGGCGGCACCAGCGGGACCTCCACTACGAGCAACGCTCTTTTGATACCCGACCCTGTCGCACAAACAAATCAGAAAGACGGATTCACGTTTACCTATGTGGTCACGGCGAACAACGGTCCGGGCGGGACACCATCGAACTACACCGTCAATGCGGATCCCACTACCCCTGGGAGCACGGGACGCCGGTGGTTTTACACCGATGAGAGCTTTGTGCTTCGCTACAATACAACTGGGCCTTCGACTGCGAATGATCCCGCCATTTGATTGCGTGCAGCGAGGCTGCTATACATTGACGGGTGAGTTTACGCTTCCTGCAAACTGAGCGAAGTGGCGCTTTTCCAAAGGCAATAAGTTGGATTTTCGGTGTAATCCTGGCGCTTTCCCTGCTGGGTTGGACTTCCCAAAAAACTGACGAGCTTTTCGGCGCGGAACAACGCGACGCTGTGCTGGAGCAATTTGAAGCGCGTTACCGGGCAGCCAGATCGCTCTCCGCGACGTTCCTGCAGGAATACTCGGACAACGGCAAAGTGACCCGCAAGGAGGCGGGCAAGTCCTACTTCCTGCACCCTGGCAAAATGCGCTGGGACTATGAGGCGCCAGAGAAGAACACGTTTCTGGCGGACGGGAAATATGTGTGGTTCATTACGCCGGAGGACCACACAGCCACGCGCATGGCGGCGAAGAAGAGCGGGGATTGGCGGACGCCCCTGGCGTTTCTGACTAACGGCATCAAGCTCTCGCGGATCTGCGCGCAAGTGGAGCGGGCAGCGGATGTCTCGCCGAGGGAGGCCGGGTACAAGGTGTATCGCTGCGAACTGCGCGGGGCGGAGGATACGGACGCCAATCGCGAAGGCGGAGGGAGACAGAGAGGCGCCGCCAAAGTGCATGCCGCCAAAGGAGCAGGAGCGGTGCTTTTCGAACTTTCTCCGCAAGGCGAACTGAGCCGCATCCTGATAGATGAAAGAGCCGGCATACAGGTGGAATTCACGTTCAAGGATTGGCAGTGGAACCCGGTGTTGCCGAAAACGCTCTTTCAATTCGAGGCACAGCCCGGCATGGTCATCGTGAATGGCCCGCTACCCGATTCGCCGGGTGTGCGTCAGTAAGAAGTGGAGGGCGTTTCGCTCCTGGCCCGCCGCATGTACAGGATGTAACCGCACTACTCAGACCCTTTTGGGGGTACTCTCCGAATGAGGTAAACTGAAGGTCTATGGGGGAATTCGTCTGCCGGGTTGCCGACGCCAACGGGCGGGTCTTCTCGCACGTTGAAGCTGCGGGCACGCTAGAGGAAGCGCGCCAGAAACTGGCGGACCGCGGGCTGTTCGTGTACTCCGTGCAATCCCGCAGCAGCCTGATCACCGGGATGCTCGGGGTGCGCAAGGAACGAAAGATCGGCGGCAACGACTTCCTGATCCTGAACCAGCAATTCAACACGCTGATTAAAGCGGGCCTGCCGATCCTGCGGGCTCTGGACCTGCTGGCGACGCGGGCGACCGCGCCGAAGCTGCGGCCCGTGCTGACGCAAATTCGCGACCGTGTGCGGGAAGGGAAGTCGCTCTCGGAGGCGGTGGACGAGGCGGGGGTATTCTCGAAGATGTATTCAACCGCGATCCTTGCCGGGGAAAAGAGCGGCAACCTTTCGGGGGTGCTGGACTACTACATCGCATACCAACGAGTCAGCACGGGAGTCAAGAAAAAGATCCTGGCGACGCTGGTGTACCCGACGCTGCTGGTGACGGTGGCGACGATTATCGTGATCTACCTGGTGACCGCGGTGATCCCGAAGTTTGCCATGTTGTACCGCGATTTGGGCGTACAACTGCCGGGCCCCACGAAATTCCTGGTGACCGTGACGGTGGATTACCGCTACTACATTTTGGGATTGATCGCGGCGGTGTTCCTGGGGTTGCTGGGCGTTTTTTTCTGGTCGCGGAGCGAAGAAGGCGGCGTGGCGTTCGACCGCATGAGGTTCCGCATACCCATATTGGGCGACACGTTGCTGAAATTCCAGGTGGCGCAGTTTTGCCGCACGCTGGCCACGCTGCTGACCGGTGGTACGCCGCTGGTCAGCGCGCTGCAAACGGCAGCCGAGTCCATCACCAGCCGGCTGTTGCGAGGCACGGTGGGACGCGCGACGCAAATGGTGCGGGAAGGCGAATCGCTCCACGGGGCGCTCTCTTCCAGCAGAGTGATGCCGGAACTGGCGCTGGACATGATCGAAGTGGGCGAGTCCAGCGGCGCGCTGGCGCCGATGCTGAACAGCGTGGCGGAATTCTACGAGGAAGAAGTGGGCCTGCGGCTGGGCGCCATGGTGGCGGTGATTGAGCCCGTTATTCTTATATTCATGGGGTTGCTGGTAGCCTTTATTCTGATTTCTCTGTATTTGCCGATTTTCTCGTTCTCCGCCGCGGGAACGGCAAAGTAAGGACCGCAATCGATTATGGCCACACCTGACACCAACGTTCACGATCCGGCGCAGCCAGGAGGCGCGGACATAGCGCAAGAGCGCGAGCAAGCGCGGCGCCTGGCGGATCGTTACCGCTGCGGCTTTATCGATCTGACGGAACAACGCATCGATCCGGAACTCTTCCGCACCATCCCGGCGGACCTGATGTTCCGCTACAACTTTGTACCTTTGGTGACGCACAACAACACGTTGGTGATTGCCGTTGCCGATCCGGGCATGGTGATCCTCAGCGATGAGCTGCCACTGCTGCTTGGGAAAAAGCTGGCCTATAAGGTGGCCACTCCGCGCCAGATCGGGGACTTGCTGAAACGCACGGAGCAATCGCAGCGCGTGCTGGAACAAGCGACCGAAGCCTTTACGCTGCAAGTCTCGAAGGAAGAAGAAGAGAGCGAAGAGACCATTTCCGGGGACCGGCTGACGCGGGATTCCACGGTCAGCCCGGTGGTGCGGCTCGTGGAGACGATCATCTTCACGGCCCTGGAGCGCCGGGCGAGTGACATCCACATCGAGGCGCGTGACGCCGAAGTAGCGGTGAAGTACCGGATTGACGGCGTGTTGCAGCACGCCATGCAGCCCATCGCCAAGGAATGGCACTCGACGGTCATTTCGCGCATCAAGGTGCTCAGCGATCTGGACATAGCCGAGCGGCGCGTGCCGCAGGACGGGCGCTTCCGGGTGAAGTACAAGGGGCGGTACATCGACCTGCGCGTTTCCATCATGCCGGCCAGCCACGGGGAAGACGCCGTGCTAAGAGTGCTGGACAAGGAAACACTCTCCGAGAAATTCCAGAAGCTGAGCCTGGACGTGGTGGGGTTTTCAAGCGACGAGACGCGGCGCTTCCGACGGTACATCCACGAGCCGTACGGCATGGTGCTGGTGACCGGACCGACGGGTTCCGGGAAAACCACCACGCTGTATGCGGCGATCAACGAGATCAAGTCCGACGAAGACAAGATCGTTACCATCGAGGACCCGGTGGAATACCAGTTGCGCGGCATCACGCAGATTCCCGTGAACGAGAAGAAGGGGTTGACGTTTGCGCGCGGCTTGCGCTCGATCTTGCGGCACGATCCGGACAAGATTATGGTGGGCGAAATCCGCGACCAGGAGACGGCGCAGATTGCCATTCAGTCCGCGCTGACCGGGCACCTCGTCTTCACCACAGTGCACGCCAACAACGTCACGGACGTCATCGGGCGCTTCATCAACATGGGAGTGGAGCCGTACAACTTCGTTTCGGCGCTGAACTGCATCCTGGCGCAACGGCTGGTGCGCGTGATTTGCGAGAATTGCAAGCAGGCCAAGCAGCACAGCGCGGAGGAACTGCGGGAATCCGGACTCGACCCTGCGGCCACCGCGGGCTTCCTGTTTGCGGAAGGGCCGGGATGCCTGGAATGCTCGGGCACCGGGTACCACGGGCGTACCGCGATTTGCGAACTGCTGGACTTGAGCGACCACATCCGTGAAATGATCGTGGACCGGCGGCCGACCAGCGAGATCAAGCGGGCGGCCATCGCAGAGGGTATGATTACGCTGCGCGAGAGCGGCATGGCGAAAGTGCGGGCCGGGATCACGACGCTGCGCGAGATCAACAAGGTGACCTTCGTTGAGTAGCACCAACGCATACCAGGAAGGCATTTTCCAGAGCAATGTGGTGCGGCACATTTCGCGCTGGATGGAGGCGATTCCGCATCCGCCGCTGGCGGTGGAGATTTCGCCGGGGCGGGTGGCGGGGGCGCGCTTCACGCACCGCGGCTCACTGGACGGTTTTTCCGTGGAAAGCCTGCCGCTGGGCGCAATCATGCCCTCGGCGGTCGAGAGCAATCTCAGCAACCCGGCGGCGGTGAAAGCGGCAGTGACCAACGTGTGCCTGCGGTTGGGGGCCAAGGACGAAGACGTGGCGCTGCTGCTGCCCGATCCGGTGATCCGCGTATTCGTCCAGCACTTCGATGATTTTCCGCGCTCGGCAGAGGAAGCCATTCCGATGCTGCGCTGGAAACTGAAAAAGAGCGTGCCGTTCGAAGTCGACGAGACGCTGTTGTCCTATATGCGCCAGGCGCCGCGCACGGACGGTGTGGACGTGGTGACGGCCATTGCCAGGCTGCGCATCGTGAAGGAATACGAAGCGCTGCTGGAGTCGGCCACGCTGCGGCCCGGCGTGGTGCTGAGCTCGACGCTGGCGGCGATTGCGCTGCTGCATGACCAGCGGCCCACGCTGCTGGCGCGCATTTCGGGAACTTCGCTGACGACGGCGATTGTGCGCGAAGGCGTACTTGCTGGGTATCGCTGCACGGAACTTCCCACGCATGCGGGTGAGGTCACGCCTCAGATGCTGCTGGAAGAAATATTCCCGCTGGCCGCCTATTATCAGGACACCTGGCAGGAAGGCATTCAGGCGGTGCGGGTGGCGGGACTCGGGTACCGCTTGGCGGAGTTTGTGCATCCGCTGGAAGAAGAATTCAAGTGCGAGGTGCGATCGCTGCTGAGCGCGGCGATTTCGGAAGGGAGGCTGGAAGGCGAAGCGAGGTCGCTGGCCGACAAGGAACTCGAGGGGCTGGTCGGCTGGATGTTGTACCGGAGCTGAGGGAGAATAGGCGCAAGGGATCATGTACTTACGACTGAATCTGGCGACGAAGCCGCTGGTGAGCCACCGGCCGTTCCTGGCGGGGGCGGCGATTGCCGCGCTCGTTGGGGGACTTCTGTTTGCCATTCTCGGCTGGCGATTTTACACGTTGCGCCAGGCGGATGCGGATCTGCGCGCGCGCACGGAGAAAGTACAGAACCAGATATCGCAGATCTACACGCAGCGGCAGCAACTGGACCGTTTTTTCGCTCAGCCGGAGACCGTGGGGCTGCAGGACCGCGCCAAATTCACCGCGGAGGTGATGGAAGGGAGCAGCTTCAACTGGACGCATCTGTTCATGGACCTGGAACACACATTGCCGGCGGGCGTGCACGTATTGCGCATCGAGCCGAAGCTGGATAAAGGCGGCGCCGCAGTCAAATTCGCGATTGGCGCGGCGAATGAAGATGCCAAGCTGAAGTTGCTGAAGGCGTTTGAAGACTCGAAGAGTTTTTCACGGCTGGAATTGTTGGAGGAGCACACCGGCACGCAAGGGCAGCCGGGGGCCGACCCGCTGACCGTGGAGTTTACAGCATCGTACTCAGCGATCTAAACATGTCCAACTTTTACCTCAAGAAGCGGATCATCCTGGTGCTGCTCGGCGTGCTGCTGGTGGCGGATGCCGCGCTCGCCTATTTCAACCTGAGGATGAATACCGCCCGGGCAACGCCCCAGCAGGTGCTGGCGGCGGAAACGCAGCAACTGAAGCTGCTGAAAGCGGACGTGGAACGCGCCGCCGCGATTCAGAAAAATATTCCCGAGGTCTTGAAGAAGTTTGACGCGTTCGAAGCGGGCTTGCCGCCGTCAAGCAAGGGATACTCCGCGATTTCGCAGGAACTGAACGGTTACGCACGCGACACGCACCTGGTTATCGGGGATCTGAGATATCACCCAAAGGAGTTGACGGAGCACAAGCTGGACGAGGTGGTGATCGAGGCAACCGTGGCCGGCGACTACAACGGCATCGTGCGCTTCGTGAACCAACTGCAGCGATCCAAGAACGTTTATATCGTCGATGCGCTGCAATTGGAATCGGACACTTCGGGGCAGGGACCCGCGAACGTTCTGAGGATCAGCCTGCACCTGCGCACGTATTTCAGGAAGGTTTGATGGCACTGACGAAACAACGGAAAGAACTCTTGTGGCTTGCGGTCCTGTTGGTGGTCGCAGCGGCGATCTGGTATGCGTATTTCGGCCGCGCGCAGGGTGCGCCGGCGGGAGCGACGTTTCATGCCGACAGCTATACGCCAATCAACGCGCAGGACTTCAGCATTATCTTCAAGCAGCGCGGAGATGCGCAGAAGACGGTGTACAAACCCTCGGGGCGTAATCCCTTCGTCGCTTCGGCGGCGCCCGTGGTGGCAGTGGTGACAGCGCCAAAAGCTGCGGCAAAACCACGCTGGGCAGATTACTCAGTGCCGCGAGAGGTGATTGTGCCGCCGCAATTGCCGTGGAAATTTTTCGGTTACGGCAATCTGCCGTCCAACGGAGGGCGCGAGGCATTCCTGCTGGACAACGAGGATGTACACATCGTGGGCGAGGGCGAGGTGGTCCTGAATCATATCCGCATCGTGCATATAGGGAATGAAAAGATCGAGTACGAAGACACCAATACGGGCGCGCGCAATTCCAACCAACTTGAGGCCGTTCCGGGGCCGTCGGCATGAGGAACGCGCTGACAGGCCGGGCGCGGAATCTTGGCCAGCGGGGTTACGCCCTGCTTCTGATGATGTTTTTCCTGGCGCTGCTGGTGCTCACGACGATAACGGTGGCGCCCAATGTGCTGACGGACGGGCGGCGGGAAAAAGAGAAGGAGATGGTGTGGCGCGGCAAGCAGTACGTCCGCGGAATTAAGCGCTACTACATGAAGACGCACCGCTTCCCGACGGACATCGATGACTTAGTCAAGCCGAAGACCGGCATTCGCTTCATGCGCCAGGCCTATAAGGATCCGATGAATGAAGTGGACGGTTCGTGGCGACTGATTTACGTGGGACCCAATGGCCAGCTCATCGGGAGTTTGAAGGCCCAGGTTCCCGGCGCGCCAGGGATGGCGGTGCCGGGATTTGGCGCTTCGCCCAGCGCGTCGAGTTTCGGAGGCTCGTCTCCCGGAGGCTCCTCCTTTGGACAATCCTCGTTTGGCGGATCGTCTTTCGGAGGAGGTACGACGGGCGGATCTGCGTTTGGAGGGTCGTCGTTCGGGAATAGCACAGCGAATCCAACCGGTCAGCCGAACGCCAACGCGAACGCCAGCGGCCTAAACCCCGCAGGGACGGACGCCATGTCCACGCCGCAGTCCATCGCCCCGGCCGAAACGCCCACCATCATCGGGGGCAACATCATCGGCGTAGGCAGCAAGGTCAACAAGAGTTCGTTCCTGGTGTACGACAAGGCGAAGAATTACCGCGAATTTGAGTTCATCTGGGATCCCTCGAAGGATATGGCGGGCGGCGTGGGCGGATCGATGCAAACCGGCCCCGGATTGGGAACGCCGGTCGGTGCGCCGAACCCGACGTCGCCGTTTTCCTCGGGCTTTGGTCAGAATCCTGCGCCGACTCCGCCAATGGGTGCTCCCCAGGGTGGGCCGCCACTTCAGGCGCCGCCGCCGAATCAGAACTAATCCTGAAAGCTGAAGTTGAAGAGGGATTCATCGCATAAGAATCGTGCGGTGGAGAATCTTTTGAGTTATCAGTTTTCAGTTGTGAGTTTTCAGTTTCGGAGAGGAGAAACCCAAGAGCACAGTCAAGAGTGACTGTTCCACTGAAAGACCCCAAGCGAACTCGTTCCGACGACGGCGTTGACGTTGTGCCGCGATCCCTCCACTGCGCAACGGCAGAAGGCGCCGTTGCTTCGGTCGGGATGACAGCGGAGGAAGGGGGCGGGCACAAGTCGGGCCGCTTCGGTCCCTCCTGCGGCGGGCAAGCGGGATGACAGCGGAGGAAGGGGGCGGGCACAAGTCGGGCGCAGAGATTCGCAGAGAGAAGAGAGACCCAAGACCCAGGCACACACGCCGTGCCTGGGGCACCCGGGCGCTAGCGTGGTGCCACGATCCCTCCACTGCGCAACGGCAGAAGGCGCCGTTGCTTCGGTCGGGATGACAGAACAAAGAAGGCCCGACGCGCCAAAATGCGGCGCGGAAGAGAAAGTCGGGCCGCTTCGGTCCCTCCTGCGGCGGGCAAGCGGGATGACAGATTGGGAGGAGGGGTTACTTGCCGGCGGGGAGGCCGTCTACTTTGGCGGCAGGTTGCGGCTTGTTGTTCTGGGAGGCGGCAGACTTGAAGTGCGCGTAGCTGCGCGAAATCGCGCGCACATATTTTAACGTTTCGGGATAGGGTGGGACGCGCCGGCCGTACTGATCGACTCGCTCCGGCCCGGCGTTGTAGGCGGCGAGAGCCAGCGTCAAGTCATTGTTATAGCGCGCCAGCATGTCCTTCAAGTAACGCGTGCCGCCGTCGATATTTTCGCGCGGATCGAAAATATTGCGCACACCCAATTGCGCGGCAGTTTGCGGCAGCAACTGCATGAGGCCGCGCGCATTTTTGGGCGAGACCGCTTTGGGGTTGAAATTCGACTCAATGGCGATGACGCAATGGATCAAGTCGGCGTCCACACCATAACGCTGGGAGGCCGCGCGAATGATGTCGTGGAAGGGCGTGTTGGGGCTGAGCGGCTCGGGCAGGGGCTCGAAGACGTCTTCCGGCTCAATGCCCAGCACGTCGCTGGCGGGGACTTCGGCGAAACCGCCATTCATCTGCAGGCGGTACTTGTCGCCCAAGAGCTCGTAGCCGGTGACGTTCAGGCGGGCGCCGCTGCGCAGGACGACGTAATCCGCGCGGACAATCGCAGCTCCAGCGGTAAGACCGCAGGCAGTCACTAACGCGCAGAGGGTGAGCCTCAGGCGCACTCGGGGGCCTCCCGGAGTGCAAAGTGAGCGATGGCGGCCGCCACACCGTCCTCGTCGTTGGAACGCGTTACATGCCAGCCGCGGGTCTTCAATTCGGGCACGCCATTCTCCATGACCACAGGGATACCTACAAAGGATAACATTTCCAGGTCGTTATGATTATCCCCGATGGCCAGTATTTGGGCAGGTGAATAGCCGCGGAGGCCTGCCCATTCGGCCAGGGCGGCGCCTTTGGAAACCGCGGGGTGGATGACGTCAATCATGGCGAAATCCTTGTCTTCATAGACGGTCACGGACAGGGAATAGTCTTTCGCGAAGGGCGCGCTGCGGAGCGTCTGTTCGACTTGACGCATGGGGGCAACGGGGCCGGTGAACATCACCTGGATGGGGTCTTCGATGAGGCAGGCTTCGAGCGGTTGGGATTCGCCCATGAACTGCCGGTTGCGCTTGTAGTAGCCGCCGCGCGTGGGGTCCTCCCAATCGATCTTTTCCAGCATCACCTGGTTGGCCTGCGGGCGATCGAAAACCACGGCGGCACCTTCGCGCCAGAGTTCGGTGGATTGCAGCACACGCCGCGCCGTGGCCCTCGGCAGGAGGTGGCGCACGTGCGTGTGGCCATCCGTGGAGCGAACCATCGCGCCGTTGTTGACGATCATCGTCAGAGGCGAAGGAATTTGCTGCGCCACGGGCAGGGCAAAATCGTAGCGGCGGCCGGTTACAAGAGCGACTTCGATGCCGCGGCGAGTGGCTTCGGCGATGGCTTCACGGTTCGCGGGGGAAACCTCCCACCGGCTGTTGAGCAGGGTGCCATCGATATCGAGAGCGATCAGTCGAACTGGCATAACTCCAGTGTACCGGATGCTAGAGGAGAAAGAAGTGACGAGAGTGTGAGGAGTTTACGAATGAAGGGCCACATTGGCTTCCGCAGGTCAGTCCTTTCAGCCGGGATGGCTCAGAGGAGGATTGAAGAGATCGATCATATGGGCTGATTGGGGCTGACAGCCGAGCGAGGACAGAGTGTGGTTGATGGCCACAGTGCGCGCGGCGGATCGAAAAGGTGCCCGCCACCCTCCTGCGGTGGGCAGGCGGGATGACAACCAGGGATGTGGGGCGGGCACGGATCTGAGCGCAGAGACGCGTGGAGAGATGAGGAACCCAGGAGCCAGGCACCGGGGCAGTTGTCAGTTTTTGGTTGCGAGTTTTAGGAAAGAGGAAGAGAAGAGAACCCCAAGACCCAGGTAATAAACCGAACCTGGGGCACCCGGCAGGAGAGACCCAAGAGCACAGTCAGGAGTGACTGTGCGACAAGGCCGCCTAAGATCATCGCCAGGGGGAGCGCAAGTTCCAGACTTCCAGTTTCAGGAGGCGCGCTTCGCCCCCTTTGGAATACAGCTCAAGGTCTTGGCTGTCGCGAGAAGGGAAGATGGCGTCGGAAATCACGGTGGCGCCGTCGTTGACGAAAACTTCCACGGAGGAGCGGTCCACGAAGATGTGCAGCTTGACCCGCTTGCCACGCGACGGGAGCAGTGGTCCTGCATGACGGCCCGGAAACTTCTCGTCGAATACGATATCCCCGGAGCGCGTCCGGTCTACGAACACTTCCTGTTTGCCCCAATTCACGCCGATCGTGGTGGCTTCGTCCTTCCCCTTGCGAACGCGAATCCCGGCTTCCACGGAATTGCTGGCGTCGAATTCGGCGATGATCTCGAGCGCATCGCCACGGACCTGCTTGGCGAGCAGAGCGCGGTTCGCTGCTGCAATGTTCTGCGCGCCTAAACTCACGCGATTTTGTCGCAGAGTCTCCAGCTCCTTTGCAGGACTTTGCACCAGACGAATTCCTTCCGGGAAACGTTTCAGGCTGAGGACGCGCGGGATGGATTGCACACCGCGCCAGGGAAACGTGGGGACTTTGGCGGCGTATTCCCAGTTCAAGAGCCAGCCGAGCCAGATGCGGCGGCCATCCGTTGCGGGAATGTCGGAAAAGGACATGGAAGCGTAGAAATCCTTGCCATAATCGGCCCAGAGGACTTGCTCTGGTGGATTCGCATTGACGAACGTGGCGCCGTCGAATTGCCCGACAAAATACTGATCAGCTGATCCGCCCGCGAGGCCGCCGGGATTCAGGTTTATGCTGAGCACCCAGCGCGTTTGCCCGGCTTCCCCCTCCACCGGAAGTGGAAACAGGTCTGGGCATTCCCAAACGCCAGCGGTGCCACCAGCGGGGCCAAAATCGCTCAAGGCGGTCCAGTGCTTGAGGTCCGTCGAGCCGAAGAAGCGGACCTTGTGTTCCGTGGGGAGCGCGGCAACCATCACCCACTTATGGCTGGGCTCGTGCCAGAACACTTTGGGATCGCGGAAATCCTGCATGCGCAGATCGAGGACGGGGTTGCCCGAATACTTCGTCCAAGTGCGGCCCTGGTCGTTGCTATAGGCGAGATTTTGCGTTTGTAGCTTTTCGGTGTGGCCGGTGTAAATCGCGACGAGGCAGGAAGGTTCGAGTGCGTTCGCGTCCTTGCAGAAGCCGCTGGAGTTGTGCCAGTCCACGACCGTGCTACCCGAAAAAATCATGATCCCGTTCTCTTCGGGAATGGCCACCGGCAGATGCTGCCAGTGAACCAGGTCGCGGCTGACGGCGTGGCCCCAGCTCATGTGTCCCCAATCGTTGCCGAAGGGATTGTATTGATAGAAGAGGTGGTATTCGCCTTTGTAGTAGATGGGGCCGTTGGGATCGTTCATCCAGTTTTTGGCGGGAGTGAAATGGAATTGCGGACGGTAGGGCTCGTCGTACAACGCATCGGAGTTCGTGTTTTGCGCGAGAAGGCTCGGGCCAAGAAAGAGCCAGACGAACACGGCGAAACTGAAGACCCTAGTGCGCGGCCGTTCCATGCGAGACACCCTCCGCTCCGTTGCGAACTCCATTATGGACCCCCAGTTCGAATTTCTTACGAGAGATAGTTTTGCCCGCTACTCAGTCACAGCAGCCCACTGTCATCTTGAGGGGTGCGTCGTTTGTGCCCCGAAGGACCTCAACAACAGTTCTGAGCCTGCTCCCACAGTTGAGATCCTTCGGCGACCCTCGTCGGGTCACCTCAGGATGACAACGTTTTGCTGAATCGGTAAAACGGAAAGACTGTAGCGCGTGGGAAAAGAGTGCAGGCCGCTGTAGACAAACACCGGCTGTCTTGTTTCGCTGTGGGGCGAATGGCGCGGAGGATGCGGCACTCATCACCAGTAGCATGGCCCGTGCTAGACTGCCGTGCATGGCGACGCACCGGCTTTATTACGACGATTCGTATGTGCAGAATTTCGAGGCGCAGGTGCGCGGCTGCGTGCCTGCGGAGCCCATTGCCACCGCTTCCGGCACGCGCCCCGCGTGGGAAGTGTTGCTGGACCGGACGGCGTTCTATCCATCGTCGGGAGGGCAGCCGAACGATTTGGGGAAGCTGGGCGAGGCGAACATTCTGGATGTGCGGGACGACGGCGAAGAAGTGCTTCACATTGTGGACCGCGAGTTGGAGCCGGGTGTGGTGCAGGGCTGCGTGGCGTGGCCGCGCCGCTTCGACCACATGCAGCAGCACACCGGGCAGCACCTGCTCTCGGCGATGTTTCAGGAGCGGTTTGGATTGCCGACCGTGTCGTTTCACTTGGGCGGCGATCTGTGCACGATTGATTTGCGCGGGCCGGAGCCGTCCGCGGACGTGCTGCTGGGAGCGCAGCGGGCGGCGAACCAGATTATTTTCGAGGACCGGCGCGTCATCGTGCGTTATGGCACCGCGGACCAGCTTGCGCGGATTGGCGTGCGCAAGGAGGTGGAGCGGGGAGGAATTTTGCGCGCCATCGAGATTGAGGACGCGGACCTGCAGCCTTGCGGCGGCACGCACGTGAAGTCCACCGGGCAGATCGGGACGCTGCTGGTGCGGCGTTGCAGCAAAGTGCGTCAGGATTTTCGCGTGGAGTTTGCCTGTGGCAGCCGGGCGGAGCGATTGGCGAGCGCGGAGTTCGCGTTGCTGCGCACGCTGGGCGACCGGCTTAGCTGCGCGCCGGAGGAGTCGCTGGTGGCGGTGGACAAAGCGTTCGCCGAACGCGATGCGAACTTCAAGGCGCTGCGCGGGGCGCTGCAGCAATTGGCGGAAGCGCGGGCGGAACTGCTGGCTGCGGTGGCGGTGGGGGAAAGCGGCGTGCGCGTGGTGGCCGAAGTGCTACGCGATGTTCATCCGGAACTGTTGCTGCCGCTGGCCACCGAACTGGCTAAGAAGGAGCACACGGTCGCGTTGCTGGCGATGGAAGTGTCCGGGCAACTCGTTTTCGCGCAACATCCCTCGGCAGGGAAGGACCTCGCGGCGCTGCTCAAGCAGGTGTTCGCCACGTTTCCCGGTAAGGGTGGGGGTACCCGCGATTTCGTGCGCGCCAAGCTGAGCGAAGCTAGCTCGTCGGCTGCAGCCGTGGCGCTCGCGCGAAAGCTGCTGCTGGGCTAATCGGCGCGTCGGCTGATGCAAGTTCCATTTCAAGAGAGAGAGAACCCCAAGACCCAGGCACACACTCCGTGCCTGGGGCACCCTGCGCGAAGCAACGGTTTATGATGGCAGCAGGGATTTGAAGGGAGAAGTGGAACCCCAGGACCCAGGCACAGACTCCGTGCGTGGGGCACCCGGGCTGTGATGCTTGCCTTCCACCACAAGCTGTTAGCGGGGATCCGGCGGGGTGCAGCCTTTACGCTGTGGGAGAGAGATCCCTTTTCCACACGCTGCGCAATGCGCCGAGCGTGATGGGCAGGGCGCCGGCCAACAGAAAGACCACATCCCCCAGCATGCGCAGCCATTCCAGCTTGTGGTAGGTGCCGCCCATCAGGAATGTCAGGCGGCGCGCGTGCCAATACCCGTTGGCGACGGAATCCCAGAGTTGGATTACTCCCCCGGGGAAGAGATCCAGAATGACCATGAGCGCGAGGCCCACATTCGCACCCCAGAAGCCCACCCGGATGAACTTCTCCGTCTGCTTCCACGTGGTGTCGGATTGCATGGCCCGCAAGCAGAAGACCAGAACCGCTAAGGCCAACATTCCAAAGACACCAAACATCGCGGCGTGTGCGTGATTGGCGGTGAGCGAGGTGCCCACCTCGAAGTAGGACACGATCGGCAGGTTGATCAGGAAACCGAAGACGCCCGCGCCGACGAAGTTCCAAACACCCACGGCCATGAGGAAGTAGATGGACCACTTCTGGCTCCAGGCCAAATCCTGGCCGCAGGTGGAACACTGCGCTTTCCTCAGCTTGATGAAATCCCAGGCGTCCAGAGTCAGAAGCGTTAGAGGAACGACTTCCAAAGCGGAGAAGCACGACGCCAAGCCCATGTTGAGCGTTCCCTGGCCCGTGAAGTACCAATGGTGGCCAGTGCCGATGATCCCGCCACTGAGATACAGGATGGCATCGAGGTAGATCAGGCGCGTGGCGGTCTTGGTGCTGACCACGCCCATCTGGTGGAACATGATGGCCACAAGCACCGTGGCGAAGAGCTCGAAGAATCCCTCGACCCAGAGGTGAATGATCCAGAAGCGCCAATTGTCGATGATGGCGAAGTTCGTGTGAGGGCCATAAAAAAGAGCGGGCAGGTAGAAGACAGGGATGGCCACGGCCGCGTACAGAAAGAGTGAGGAGAGTTCGCGCTTGTCAGGACTCTTGATGGCGGGCTTGAGCGCCCGAAACATCAGCAACAGCCAGAAGAGGAGGCCCACTGCCAACAGGAACTGCCAGAGCCGCCCGAGGTCCAAGTACTCGGAACCCTGATGACCGAACCAGAACCAGAGATTTCCCAGCTTGTCGTTGATGCCGAGGGACTCGCCAGCCAGGCTGCCGACGACGACCACGACCAGCGCCGCGAGGAGTGCGTAGACGCCAGTCTTCTGGTGTCTGGGCTCTTCGCCGCCGACCCAGGACGCCAAGAAAAGGCCGCCGCCGACCCAGGCCGTGGCGATCCAGAAGATGGCGAGCTGGAGGTGCCAGGTGCGCGCCAGGGTGTAGGGGAGCCAGCGAGCGATGTCGAGCCCGTAAAAGGCACCTGTTTCAACGCGATAATGGGCGAGCACGCCTCCCAAGAACGATTGCACCAGGAACAGGAGGGCCACGACGCCGAAAAACCATCCCGTAGCCCACTGACTGGGCGTGAGCTTCAAAGCATGGGGAGCATAGTGCGAAATGTGGGAACCAGGGCCCTCGCCTTTCCAGCCCAAGTAGTCGAACTTGCCGACGACGAAGAGAATCAATCCTAGTCCTGACAGTAGGGTGATGAGACTCAAGGCGCTCCAAACATAGGTCTCGGTAGAAGGATGGTTTCCCACGAGAGGTTCGTAAGGCCAATTGTTGGTGTAGGAGTAGTTTTTCCCCGGGCGATTTGCCGTTGTGGCCCAGGCCGCCCAGGCGAAGTAGGCGGTCAGAGCTTTGAGCTCGCTGGGGTTCTGAATATAGTTGGCGGGTAGACCGGGAGCGGCGTCCTTCCTGGTGAAGTAGTCGCTCCATTCGCGAAGCTGTGTGCGGTAGGCAGCCACCTCGCCTGGCGAGAGCCGGAGAGTTCGCGAAGCTGGTTCGTAGCGGTTTTCCTTGAGCACCGCGATGGTTCGCGCGGATGCGACGCTTTGCTCGTCGGGGGAAAGCTGCGCAAAGAGTTTGCCGTACTTCTCGGTCGCGATCGTGTCCCGGGTTACCTCGCTGAGCCTATGTAGATACTCCGCACTGTAATCAGGACCCAGGTAGGCACCATGGCCCCATAGGGTCCCGTGTTCCATGAGACCGTACTTGAGGAACACCTCCTGGCCCATGTGGATGTCGGCTCCGGTAAACAATACAGTTCCGGATCCATCCGCGGCCTGCTCGGGGATCGGTGGAGCGTTCGTGTAGGTGAGGACCGTGACATAGGATAGAACGGAGAAGCCAACGATCATTACGAGGATGGCCGAGTGTCTCCACCATGGAGAGAGGCGCGTAGAGTCGGCAGGCGTGTCCATCATGATATGCCCCCTTCAATTCCTACCAGGATTCCCAGGTTTCCAGTCCTTATGAGGGAAGCCCGGCCGGAATTGGGTTGATTGTTGGTCCGGACATTGTTGGTAAGGATACCGCTTTTGCATTTCACTGCGAAGGAGAATGGTGTGGGTGGCCGACAGGCTGAGTCCTGCAACGACTTTTGCGTGCCGCGGCTTCTGTTAGAATGGGGCATACTTCGCGAGACGGAGAGTAAGATGGAAAAGATAAAAATGCAGCCGAACGGTTGTGCGGGGTTTCTGTGGTTCGGAGGATGGATCTTCACCATTGGATATCTACACTTGAGTTTTTGGAAGGGTGTACTGGCGATTCTGTTGTGGGCGTACTTTCTGGGTGCGCACTTTAGTTCGATGCCGCGTTAAGAATTCGGGGCTGCCTGCGCTTTGACTGCACAGGCGACTTCGCTCTCACGCGAGGTTTTTTTTGTTTCCCGCTGCAGAAAATAGCGGGCGCAGATCCAGGAGCCGCCGGCCAGGCCCAGAGCGATAAAAGCGCTGGACCACTCGTCGGGATCGTGGGAGCGGGGGAAGCTCACGATTCTGGGTGCGTGGAGGAGCAAAAACCAGAGTAGAAACATCGATCCAAGAAGCACGCTTGCCCAACGCGCCAACCATTTTGTTGCAATGCTTACACCTGCCGCGATGAAGGCAATCGCAGTGAAGTAGGCCCAGAACAGCCCTCCCCCGGGAATCCAGTGTGGCACGAGGCTGACAATCAGGCCGAGAACCAGAAAATGGTCGATGCCGAAAACCACGGCGGAGATTGCAAAGAGGAAGCGGCCCGAAAGAATCAGCCCATTGACAACACTTTCCCAGCCCCGAGAGTAACGTCCCTCGGCAGGGAGAGTTCCGGCTAAGGTGAGAGCCGCGCCGCACATCGCCAAAGTTTCAAAGGCGCACGTGCGAATGCCAACATCCAACGGGCTGGCAGCTACTCTGGATATCTGGAAAAGTAGCACACAGAGAAGAAACAGGATGCCCAATAGGATTGCCGCCAGGCGGGCTCTAAAGTTAGCGGCGATGCTCAAGCCTGCCGCGAGAAGGGCGATGCCGGTGAAGTACGCGAGGAATTGGTTTCCTGGCACCCAGGGGATGACCTGCAGCGATGCTTGCTGAAAGTGGGCGCAGATCACGTTTAAGATGCCAAAAACCACGATCGCAATCGCGAACAAAAGCCGGCCTTGTTTGAGAATCGTATCCATTGTTGTGTGTCCGATTTCGCGGCGGCTCACCCAGGGCACAGTTGCGAAGCAGAGTTAAAGTGCTGATGGGCACGTGGGCCGGCCGGAATTAGGTTGATTGTTGGTCTGAACATCGCTAGGTAGGATACCGCTTTTGCAGTTCACCGCGAAGGAGAATGGCGCGGCTGTAGTTACCAGATGCCGGGAAGCAGGCGGTAGCGCGTGTTCCTTGCGTACTCCGCATATCCGGGAAGCTCGTTCCGCAGCGTGCGGTCTTCCAGAGCGGTGCGCACGACAAACAGGCAAATCGTCGCCGCTACGGGAACGTACGACCAGAGCGATCCCAGGAGGAGTGGGGCGGTCAGGCTTTGCAGGATCACCCCTGCGTACATAGGGTGGCGAGCCACGGCATACGGGCCGGATTTGACGACCTGGTGGCCCCGCTCTGCCTGAATGCGGACGGTTCTTTCAAGATGGGGATTGACGATCATGGTCCAGGGAACGAGCAGGCATCCCGTGAGGTAGAGCGGCAAAGCAGCGAAGAAAGCCTTCCACCCGATATGCGACCAGCCGAATCGAACCGCATCGAGACCGGCCACCAACGGGAATAGGAAGAATGTCACGACGATCAAAGGCACGATGACCTTGTCGAATGCCTTCGTATTGGCATGGCGTTGGGCGCGCTCCCGGAGAATCTCTGGACGCTTTATGCTGACGACAATTTCGCCAATCACAAGGGTGCTCATGTACAGCGCAACGTAGACCCACGCCCGTTTCCAATTCACGCGACCGGCAGCAACAAACAGAAGCACGCTCCACAGGCAAACGCCTGTCAATCCCCGCAACAAGCGATCACGCAGGAGCGAGTTCCCGGGCGTTTGCAACGATTCTGACTGGTCGGGCGGCACAACCTCTACCGCGGATTCGGCGCTCATGACGGCAGCATACCACTTATGAAAATGACGGGAGTGTGCCGCACCTACGGCGCTTGGAGATTGGGAGTACGCGGACCCAGCGCTCACGCGCTGGGCTAACGTGTGGCGCGCCGCTGGCGCTGCGGGCGGAAAGAAAAAAGAGAGATTCATCGCACAAAAGGCGTGCGATGGAAAGGCATGCCTCGCCCCGACGATGCGTACGGGGCGCAAAACCCGCGCTACGCAGACTCCGCTTGGAATGACGGTGCGAGGAGATGGTGTGTGTTCAGTGTGTGGTGATTGTGGTGGAGGCGGTGGTTTGACCGTAGGCGTTGGTGGCGTAGAGGGTGTAGATGGTGGTGGCGCTGGGGGAGACGGAGACGGAGGTGGCGCGGATGGCGCCTACTGCTGGGGAGACGATGACGTAGGAGGCGCCCGTGACTTGCCAGGAGAGAGTGACGAGCGTGCCGGCGGAAACGGAATTGGCGCTGGCGATGAATTGCGTGATTTGCGGGGCGGGGCCGGAAGGCACGTTGGCGCTGGTGTAGAGCGGCGAAATCTGGATGACATCGAAATCGGAGGCAGTGACGTTGCCGAGATTGTGGAGATCATCGTTGCTCCAGCGATCGTCGGGCGCGCCGCTGATGTACATGGAGGAGCCGTTGTCCGCCATGATGAGGCCGTACTTTTTCATGGCGTTGAGGATGACCTGATTTGTGACGGAGAAGCTGGAGACGCTGAAGCCGGGCTTGAGGCGAAGACGCGCGCCCATGGGTAGAGCGTTGGCGTTGCTGGTGGTAGAGGCCCAATGCGAAGCGGGAGGAGTGAAGCCGGCGCTGGAATTCTGGAGGGTGAAGCGGATGGCGTGGTTGATGGCGCCAGCGGCGACTTCGTCGTAGCGGATGAGGCCGGGGAAGATGGGGAGGCCGGCGGCGTCGGCGCTGGTCCAGGTGTAGGGGCGCTGCTCATCGGCGAGAAGATCCCAGACGGCGCCGGAGCCGGCGTCCCAGGAAGTGGTTTGCGGGTAGGAACTGTAGAGTTCGTAGAGGAAACAGTTGACGTTGTCGAGAACGAGGACGTGACGATCGCCGGAGCCAGGATTGGGGTAGCCCTCGATGGGGGCGGAGAGAGGGATGGGCATGGGGCCGGGATCGCTTTCGTCGCCATAGGCCGTGTAGCTGATGGGGATGAGGGATTGCGAGGAATTCACGACGGTGTAGGGAATGCCCATGTAGGAGCCGTTATATTCGCCGGAACCGAAATCGGGATGGAGGCCGACGGAGGAGCCGATGTAGCTGATGTAGTTGGCGGAGTTGGAGTCGACGGTAGCGGCGGAGATGTCTTTGTTCCAGAGATTGTCGCTGGGGAATGGCAGGAAGCCGTTGAGACTGGCGCCTTGGCCCACGGACATTTGAGAGCAGTTGGAGGTTTGCTGCGAGCCATTCACTGTGAAATTTTGCGTAGAAGAGGAGCTGCTGCCGGGATCGGGATTTTGCACGGTGACGGAGAAAGTGCCGGCGGAAGTGGCGTTGCCCGTGGCAGTGAGTTTCGTGCTGGAGACGACGGTGGTGGAGAGCGCGGTGGCGCCGAACATGACCTGAGCGCCGGAGACAAAGCTGGAGCCGGTGACCGTCAGAGTGAAACTGCCGAGATTGGTGGAGGAGGGGGAGATGCCGGTGAGGACCGGAGTGGGATTGAGTAGCGTGACGGCGCTGGTGCCGTTCTTCGAGGAATCGGCGGAGCTGATGGCTTTAACGGTGACGGAATTGGGATTGGGGAGAGTGGCGGGGGCGGTGTAATGGCCGGAGGAATCGATGGCGCCGAGAGAGGCGGAGCCGCCGGAGGTGTCGTTGACGAACCAGGTGACCGCGGTGTTTTGCGTGCCGGTGACGTTGGCGGAAAAGGTGGCGGAAGCGCCGGCGCGAACGCTGGTAGTTTGCGGGGAGACGATGACGGAGATCGTGGCGGGCGGCGGAGGCTGCTGGGAGCCGGAGGAGGACGAACCGGCCCCGCAACCGACGACGAGGAAGGCCGTCGGGAGAAGTGCGAGGAACCCCGGGAAGGTGCGAGTCGTGACACGCATACTTGATTGAGTTTGGCGCGTGGGAGGAGGGCGGGACAACTGGACGAAAGGTCAGAAAAAGGGCAGCGGGGGAAGCAGGAGTTATCAGTTTTCAGTTGTAAGTTGTAAGTAATGAAAGAGGCCGGGGGACAACGCAGTGCCGACCTAACCGGGCCGGGGGAAAGGCCGGACGCGGAGGTTCATAGAGAGAAGAGAACCCCAAGACCCAGGCACACACGCCGTGCCTGGGGCACCCGAGAGACACGGAGACTGGAATATAGAAATAACGACAAAAGCGCGGTGAGCATCGAAAAGGCGAAGCAGAATTCTTGAGCAGTGAGAAAACCGGGGAGAGCGAAAATGGCTAAGAACATGGTGGCGCAGGTGAGCAAGGGGGGCGGGGAATTTGAATTGGTGGAGCGGGAAATTGTGGCGCCGGGGCCCGGCGAGGTGCGCATCAAGGTGCAGGCTTGCGGGATTTGCTTTAGCGACCACCTGGTGAAGGATGGGGCGTGGCCGGGACTGGCGTTTCCACGTGTGCCAGGGCACGAAGTTGCGGGCGTGATTGATGAGGTGGGCGCTGGCGTGACGGAATGGAAGAAGGGCGACCGCGTGGGCGTGGGATGGCACGGAGGACATTGTTTTGTGTGCGCTTCGTGCCGGCGCGGAGATTTCGTGACGTGCGAGCGGGAGCAGATTACAGGAGTGACGCGGGATGGGGGTTACGCGCAGTACATGAATGCGCGGCACGAGGCGGTGGCGCTGCTGCCGGAGGGCATCGATTGGGCGGAGGCGGGGCCGCTGCTGTGCGCGGGGATCACGACGTTTAACGCGCTGCGGAATAGCGGCGCGCGCGCGGGAGACCTGGTGGCGGTGCAGGGAATCGGCGGGCTGGGGCATTTGGGGATTCAGTACGCGGCGAAGTCCGGCTATCGCGTGGTGGGGATAGGCCGCGGACCGGAAAACGCGGCGCTGGCGAAAAAGCTGGGCGCGTTTGCCTACATTGACAGCAAAGCGAGCAAGGCGGCGGAGGAGTTGCAGAAGTTGGGCGGGGCAAAGGTAATCCTGACCACTGCGCCGAATGCCAAGGCGATGGCGGAAGTGGTGGACGGGCTGAGCGTGGGAGGGAAACTGGTGATCGTGGGAGCGCCGTTCGAGCCCATGGAGATTTCGGCGCTTTCGTTGATCATGAAGCGGCGGGCGATCCAGGGGTGGCCATCGGGGACGGCGATGGATTCGCAAGAGACGTTGCAATTTTCGGCGTATTCGGGGGTGCGGCCGATGATTGAGAAATATCCACTGAACAGGGTGAAGGAAGCGTACGAACGGATGGCGAGCGGACACGCGGAGTTCCGCGTAGTGCTGGAGATGTGAGGAGTTTCAGAAGTCAGAGATCAGATATTAGAGATCAGAAACCCGGGGGAGCGCATGGTGCTTCCCCGGGTTTGTTTTGGGAGGAGGATTTAGGACAGAAGAATTCAGAGGCGTTCTCAGATAGGAGGATCGCCGCGGGATGACGGGTTCGGTGTAGCGCCAGTGATGGTGCCGCGATCCCTCCACTGCGTGCCGCATAAACCGCGGCACTCCGGTCGGGATGACACTGAAAGCGAAAAATCTCTGTTGACAGGGGGGAGCGATGGGTGCAACATGGCGTTGTGCGACATGTCGTATGAGGACTTATGGAAGCGCTGCCCCTTAGCGAGCCCGTGCTGTTGATACTTCTTAGCCTGGCGGAGCGGCCGCGTCACGGCTATTCGATCCTCAAGAACGTTGAGGAGGTGAGCGACGGGCGAGTGAGGCTGAGCACCGGCACGCTGTACGGCGCCATCCGGCGGCTGCTTGATGGCGGGTGGATCGAGCGATTCAAGGAAGATGACAGCCCACGAGGGCGGCAAGCCTACCGGCTCACTGCGCGCGGGCGACAGATTCTTCGGCAGGAAGTCAGCCGGATGAAGCAACTCACGAGAGTGGCGAGCTTGTGCATGGCGCCGAAGGAGACTTGAGGGATGCTCTCGCTATGCCGCTACTTGCTGTACCTGTATCCCACGGCCCACCGGCTCGAATATGGCGAGGAAATGGTGGCGGTCTTGCATGAAAGGCAGGCGGAGTCGTGGGATTCAGGCGTGGTGGCGCGGTGGGTGTTCTGGGCGCGCGAAATCGCAGGGCTGTTGTGCGGGGCGCTGCGGGAACACGTGCTGGCCACGACGGGTTTACATTCCTGGGTAGAATTTCGACTGAGGAGGTTTAGTATGCGATCCGAATTTCGATTTCCGAAGGCGACTGGATGGCTGATGCTGGTCATCCTGGCGGCGGTTGTGATGGCGATTGAGAAGGCTAAAGCGATTTCGGCCTCGCTGCCGGACACGCATCCGTATGTGGGCCCGATCCAGCCGGCGCAGTTCTCGGTGATTGCGACTTTCGCCGTGGTGTTTGTGGCGGGCTGTGTGATAGGAGCGGTCGGATGGGCGGTCCTTTTTGCGTTGCGCCGTTCCGGAGTGCAACGGCTTTCGGAGCTCCGTCTTCGGTAGGCAGAGATCAGATATTAGAAATCAGATATTAGAGATCAGAAACCCGGGGGAGCGAATGGCGCTTCCCCGGTTTTGTTTTTTGAGAGGTAACTTGCTACTCCGCTCAGGCCGGCGCAGGCGCCGGACAAAGAGAGCGCGGAGTTTACAACTTGGGGATGGTGAAGATCGCAGCCACTCATCATTTCTTGCGACGGGTTTTCACGGCCTGCTTTCGCTCCGACGAGGAGGGGTTCTTCTTGCCGGACTTGGCGTTTCTTTCGTTGCGCAGCTTCCATGCGGCTTGCAACGCTCCGGTTAACACATCCTCGCTGGCTGCGGCTAGGCGGATGTGCGTCATCCCCATGCGGCCCCATCCACCCGGGATGGGAAGGAAGACCTCAGGCAATTCCTCGACGAAGGCGGCCTGTTGCTCGAGAGTGAGCTTCAGATTGCCGTAGCCCTGTTTCGCCGAGGCGAGAGTGGCGAAAATTCTGCCGTTCACACGGAAGTCCGGCTGGCCCATGTGGGAACTCTCCTCGACACCGGGAAGGCTGAGGGCGATGCGTCGAAAGTCGTGGATGTTCATGACTGCCCTGCTCCTTCTGAGGACGCTGCATTATGGACTGCAGCAGCGAGGTAGAAGGCTACGCAAGTGCGGGCGCGCGCGCAAGGCAGAACGCGGGCGTGGCGAGGGAAGGGCGGAAGAGTGGCGAAGGGCAGTGATGGTGCCGCGATCCCTCCACTGCGCGGCCCGACGCGCCAAAGTGCGGCGCGGAAGAAAAGATCGGGCCGCTCCGGTCGGGATGACCAATAAAAAAACAGAACCCAAGAGTGGGGAGGAGAGAGCTGGGGCGCTCGGTCGTAAGAACCCACCCTTCGCAAAAGGCGCGAAGGATGGGGCACCCTCAAGTACTTTGTCGGGTAGCGTAAGGAATTGAACCCAAGAGCACGGAGAGGAACTTGCTGGGGCGCTCGATCGTAAGAACCCACCCTTCGCAAAAAGCGCGAAGGATGGGGCACCCTTCGAGGCTCAGGGTAAACCCTCAAGTACTTTGTTGGGTAGCGTAAGGAATTGAACCCAAGGGCACGGAGAGGAACTTGCTGGGCCCTCGATCGTAAGAACCCACCCTTCGCAAAAAACGCGAAGGGTGGGGCACCCTCAAGGATGTGGATGGTTGGCGCTAGAAGGGGATGTCTTCGTCGGAGATTTCAGGACCGGGGCCGCCGCCCATGGGCTCTTCAGCGGGGCTGGCGTGATCGAAGTCTTCGCCGCGGGTGGCGCCAGCGGGGGTGGTTGCGCCGGGGCCTGCGGCAGCGCCTGCGGCCATGCCGTCGGAGCGGCCGCCGAGCATGCGGAAATTGGTGGCGACGATTTCAAAGCTGGTGCGCTTCTGGCCCTCTTTATCCTGCCACTCGCGGGACTGAATGCGGCCCTCGATGAAGACGAGCGAGCCCTTCTTCAAGTATTGCTGGGCGATTTCGGCTTGCTTCCCCCAGACGACAATCTTGTGCCATTCGGTGCGCTTCTGGCGTTCGCCGTTGCGGTCCTTGTAGGATTCGTCGGTGGCGAGGGAGAAGTTGGCGACGGCCTGGCCGCCGGAGGTGAAGCGCGTTTCGGGATCGCGGCCGAGACGGCCGACGAGGATGACTTTATTGACGGACATTGGGCTTGCTCCTAATCATAGAAATGGCGGAGGACGGGATCCTTCGTCGCGTTGCTCCTCAGGACGACGATCCTTGCCGGATCGTCGCTTTATTGACTGACATGGTGAGTAATTCCCCCTGAAAGGGGAAAGATAACACGGCGGAGAAGAAAAGCGAAATGAGGGGAGTGTTCCAAGGCGACCAAACAAAAAGGCGAGGAAAGAAGACTTAACGCAGAGGAAAGAGAGGACAGACGAAGAGAAGATAAGAAGATGATGTGAGGCGTCCCATGGTAAGAGCCCACCATTCATCCCGAAAAAGCGTCGGGATGGCGCAGAGATCGCAAAAAGCGCGAAGGATGGGGCACCCTCAAGAACTTTCGTAAGCGGCGTAGCGAGGGAGTTCAACGATGTCGGCGGATTAGCGGGTGGCGGAGACGGCTACGTTCAGCTCCTTGAGTTTGGCGCGGGAGCGGCGCTCCTCTTCGGTGCCGGGATAGCGCTTGACGACTTCACGGAGCTCCCTGACGCCGGGATTTTTCTGGCCGAGTTCAATCAAGGCCATGCCCTTTTTCAGGCGGGCGGGAGCGAGCTTGAAACTCTTGGGATAATTGCTGAGGACCTTGTCGTATTCGGTGACGGCCTGCTCATACTGTTTCTGGGAGTAGGCGATTTCGCCGAGGTAGAACTGGGCGTTGGAGGCGAGTTCAGTGGTGCCGTAATACTTGAGGTAGTCAGCGAATTCGGAGCGGGCGAGATCGTATTTGCCGCTGGTGATATCGCGGAGGCCGTTGGAATAGAGCGTATCGGCGGAGGGCGAGGCACCGCCGGGAGCGGCGGCGTCGGACCGGGGAGCGGCGGAAGCGCCGTTGGGTGCGGAGGCGCCAGCGCCGGTGGGCGCGGAGGTGCCAGTGGGAGTGCCACCGGCGAGGCGCGCGTCAATGTTCTGGACGGAGTTTTGCAGATCGACGAGCTGCTGATTGAGTTTGCCAATGCGGGATTTGATTTCCTCGAGATTGTCAGAGAGGCCCTGGACCTGGGTGGACATGGTGTCCAAACGCGTGCCGGAATTGGCCTGAACGTCCTGGACGGATTTTTGCAGGCCGCTCATCGTGGTGTTGAGCTTGTTGACGCTGTCGGAAGATTGTTCGATGAGGGTCTTCTGGACAGTGTGGTCCTGAGTCATCTGGGTCTGCATGTCTTTTTGACCTTGCAGGATCGAGGTGACATCGCGCTGGAGTTCGATGATTTCGCGAGCGACGGCGAGGGCGGGGCGGGGCCCGACGAGGCTGCCAGCAACGGCGCTGACGAACATGGCGCCGGAGAAAAGAAGAATGTTACGCGTCCGCATGGTTGTGTTCCTCCACGGTTACAAGCAACGGCAAAGAAAAAGATAAATGCGTCACAACCTTCCAATGTAGCGGGAGATTGGAATGGGGGCAAGTGGGGGTGAGGAGAAAGAGATATCAGAGATCAGATATCAGCGATCAGGAACCGGGTGGGAGAAGGGGCGGGGATTAGGGAGCGAAAGTCGAAGAGCGAAATTCGAAAAGCGAAGAGGGAGGCAAGACGCGGTGATTGTGCCGCGATCCCTCCACTCCGCAACGGCAGAAGGCGCCGTTGCTGCGGTCGGGATGACAGGATAGAAAAAGGCGCGACGCGCCAAAATGCGGCGCGGAGGAAAAGGTCGGGCCGCTCCGGTCGGGATGACAATTGGTTATTGCGGAGGGAAGACGAACCGAAGACCCAGGCACTGGGAGAGTTATCAGTCTTCAGTTGTAAGTTCTGAGTTTCGGAGAAGGGAACCCCAAGACCCAGGCACACACTCCGTGCCTGGGGCACCCGGCGTAGAAAGGCAAGAGAGACCCAAGACCCAGGTAAAAAATCGAACCTAGGGCACCCTACGCGGAGCGACGGATTGGAGGTGGACAGCGAAAGCACGGAAGAAAAAAAGGCCCAGCCTTCGCTACGGGAGCGAAGGCTGGGCGAGGTTGCGGGCAGAGTGGTTGAGGCCGCGAGTTACTTGGTCTGGATGAAGTGGCCGCGGCGATTCTGCTGATAGCAGGCTTCGTCACTTTGCATGCAGAAAGGCTTTTCCTTGCCATAGCTGACCGTGGTGAGGCGGTCGGCAGGAATGCCCAGGCTGACGAGATATTGCTTGACGGCGCTGGCCCGGCGATCGCCGAGCGCCAGATTGTATTCGGTGGAGCCGCGTTCATCGCAATGGCCCTCGATGGTGACGCGGAGTTGCGGATAGTTGCGGAAGAAGTCGGCGGTCTTGCCGAGTGCCTCGCGAGCGTCAGCGCGAATTTCGGCCTTGTCGTAATCGAAGTAAGCATCGCGGACTTCCTTGAGGAAGAGCTCATCCAAGCTGGGCTTGGGCGCCTCGACAACGGGAGGAGGAGGCGTGGTGACCGAGATGCGCACGCTGGCGTCGGCACTGCCGCCGGCACCGGTGGCGGTGATGGTGTAGGTGGCGGAATCGGCAGGGGTGACCGTGGTGGAGCCTTGCGCGGTGACGGCGCCAACTTCAGGAGCGATGGAGACGTTAGTAGCGTCGGTAGTGGTCCAAGTCAGACGCACGGATTCGCCCTTTTGGATGGAGGTGCGATCGGCGCTGATGGAGGCCGTGGGCTTTGCGGCCGGCGGCGGAGGAGTTGGAGCAGGCTCTGGAGCCTTGACTGGCTTTTTGTTGCAAGCGGAGATGATGAGGGCGAGGGAGCAAATGGAGATGAGCAAAGCGCGATAGAGCGGGCGGTGCTGCTGAGTCATGCGAGTCCTCCTGGACTGTGAGATATCCCGTGTTCGACCCACCGGTAGGAATAGTAACACTGGCGGGCTGGGTCCGGGGAATATGTCGTAATACGATATATTGTAGCGCGATTGGGGAGAGAAGGAAAGAGAGGAGCGACGAGCGATCAGGAAACGGGGATGGAGGAGCGAAAGTCGAAGAGCGAAATTCGAAAAGCGAGGAGGGAGGCAAGACGCGGTGACTGTGCCGCGATCCCTCCACTCCGCAACGGCAGAAGGCGCCGTTGCTGCGGTCGGGATGACAGGATAGAAAAAGGCCCGACGCGCCAAAATGCGGCGCGGAGGAAAAGGTCGGGCCGCCCCGGTCGGGATGACAATTGGTTATTGCGGAGGGAAGACGAACCGAAGACCCAGGCACACACTCCGTGCCTGGGGCACGCGGCGCGGAAGAGAGAGTCGGGCCCCTCTGGTCGGGGCGGCAGGAAGAGAAGAGAGATTCCTCGCTTTGCAGACTCCGCTCGGAATGACGGGACGTGGACGGGATCATTTGGTGGACCAGTTGGGGGATTCGTTGTGGCCGGTGAAGGTGAGTTCGTGAGGCTGAGAACCATCGGCGAGCATGGTCCAGATCTGGCGGGTACCGCTGCGGGTGGACTCGAAGACGATGTGGCGGCCGTCGGGCGCCCAACAGGGGCGCTCGTTGCGCGCAGCGTCGCGGGTGAGTTCGATGATGCGGCGGGAGGAGACGTCCATGACGTAAATGTCGTAATTGCCGCTGGGGCGGCGCCAGGAAAAGGCGAGAAGCTGGCCATTGGGTGACCACGAGGGATCGATGACGTAACCCATGTCGGGGAGATCGAGTTTTTGCGTGTCCGTGCCGTCGGCATTCATGAGATAGAGCTGAGGCAAGCCGCCGCGATCGCTAATGAAGGCGACGGTCTGTGCAGTCTTGGGATTCCATGCGGGCGAGGTATCGGCGCCGTTGGAGGAGTATGTGAGACGCTTGGGACGATTGCCGCTGGCATCGGAGACGTAGAGAGCGGGGGCGCCTTGCATGGAAGAGGAGAACATGACCTGGGAGCCGTCGGGGGACCAGGTGGGCGAGCTGTTGGTACCGCGATAGCGTGCGAAAGAGACGACGCGGCCGGTATCGAGCGAGTACATGCAAATTTGCGCGCTGATGGCGCTATTGGCGGAAGCGAAACAGGTGAACGCGATGCGGGAGGCATCGGGAGACCAGCGCGGGGTGAGGGAGATGGATTTCAGGGAAGTCAGAGCACGCTGATTGGAGCCGTCATAATCCATGACCCAAAGTTCCTTGTGGCCGGTGCGCGCGCTAATGAAGGCGATTTGCGTGGAGGCGATGCTGGCCAGGCCGCCGGAAAGTTTATTGATGATTTCGTCGGCGAACTGGTGGGCGAATTTGCGGACTTGCGCATCCGTGGGAGCGCCGCGATAGACCTTGCCGACAACCGCTTCCGTGGAAGCGCTGCGAACATCGTAAAGCCATGCGGAGATGACGACCTCGGCGGTGGATTCGGTGAGATTGCCGAAAGCGACGAAATTGGCGTTGAGAGGGGGATCGGTCCAGGCGAGGGAGTGGAGTTCCTGAGGCTGCGTAGGAACTTGCGCGGGATAAAAGCTGGGGGAGACGAGTTCAAGGATGCCGGAGAACGAGAGGTCGTCGCGGACGACCTGGGTGAAGAGACCGGCGTGGGCGCTGGGGTCGCTGGAACGCGCGGCGAAATCGGCGACGGCGATGCGGGGTTTTTCGACGTTGCCGAGGCCGGTGCCGGTGCGGAACCAGTCCTGGGCGAGGATGGGGGAGGAGAGGAAAAGGCAAAGAGCGATTGTGGAGATAAGGAACAGGACGGTCTTCTTTGCAGGCAAGTGGGCCTCCCGAAGGGGTGGGGCTGAAAGAAATACTTTAGAACAAAATGGGGGATGCGTGGGGGAAATCGAAAGAATATCAGCGAGCAGGAGGCAGGGATCGGGGAGCGAAACTCGAAAAGCGAAGATCGAAAAGCGAAGAGGGAGGCAAGACGCGGTGGTTGTGCCGCGATCCCTCCACTGCGCGGCCCGACGCGCCAAAAAGCGGCGCGAAGAAAAAAGTCGGGCCGCTGCGGTCGGGATGACAATAAGAGGGTGCGGTGGGAATGTGTGAAGAGAAGAAGAGGGGGCGAGGCGTTCGATTGTGGAAGCCCACCCTTCGCACAAACCGCGAAGGATGGGGCACCCTTAAGTTTTCGGGTGCGTCGACGCTAAAAAAGAGAACCGAAAAGCCTGGCTGAGGCCAGGTACCTACATGGGCCACGCAAAGAGAAGAGAGGTTATTTGGTCATGCCGAGGTCGAAATCGAAGATGACATCAACGTAGCGGCCGGAATAATCGGTGGGGAGTGGGGGGAAGTGATCGATGCTGAGCAGGGCGCGCTGGGCGGAGTCGTCCATGGAGCGGTTGCCGCTGGATTCGGAGACGCGGATGGCTTTGATGGAGCCGTCACGGTTGATGGTGAAGGTGATTACCGTCTTGGCGCGGCGCGCCGCGCGAACGGAGGGGTCGATGGTGTTCTGCATCCAGTTCTGATTGACAGCGCGCTTTACGGCTTCGATATACCAACCATAACGGCTGGCGAAATCACCGCCGCCCTGGCCCTGAACGGCGACGCCACCATTGGCGGGGCCGGGGAAATCGGAGTAACCGCTGGGGAGAGTGGTTTGGCCGCCCTTGCCGTAGGGCACGGCGTTTTCGGCGGGAGACGTTTTGCTCTCGAAGACTTTGGAAGGTTTGGAGGCGGGAAGCGGTTTTTCCTTCTCAAATTTGGGGAGCTTGGTGGCGTCGGTCTTGGGCTCGGGTGTTGGTTTGGGCTCTTCCTTGTTGAGACCCTTGGTGGGATCAACGGCGTTGCTCTCGAGAGACGTGATGCTGGGCTGCGGCATGGGAATGCCTGCGCTGCTGACCAGGCTGACTTTGACGCCGGAGTCGCCGCCTCCACCAATACCACCCCAGGCGTTGCCGGTGTGCTGGACCCAGACGCTGACGAGGATGATCGCGGTGAGGGCGATGTGGAACCACGCGGAGTAACCGAGGAAGCGGTTGAAGGAGAGGTCGTCGAGATTGTAGGCAGTGCTCGGCATGATCTTAGAACGGCGGCGACGGGAAATCTTGCTGGGTTGATTGAAAAGCGAAAATCGAAAATTGAAAATCGAAAATCGGAGCGGGAGGCAAGAGGCGGCGGTTGTGCCCCGATCCCTCCGCTCCGCAACGGCAGAAGGCGCCGTTGCTCCGGTCGGGATGACAGGGTAAAGAAAGGCCCGACGCGCCAAAATGCGGCGCGGAAGAGAACATCGGGCCGCTCCGGTCGGGATGACAGTTCTTTGAGACGAGCAGTTTGTGAGGGAAGGGCATGGTTTAGCGCCTTCGCTCGGAGATGGGCTCGGTGACGATGCTGATGTTGGTGAAGCCGGCGACGCGCAGGGAATCGACGACGGTGGCGAAGCTGCCGAAGGGAACGGTTTCGTCGCAGCGGAGGAAAACGGCATCCTGGGGATGCTTGAGCTGCTTGCGAATTTTGTCGGGGAGCTGGTGGATATTGACGGGATCGTTGCCGAGGTAGATGCGCTGGGCTTTGTCGATGGTGACGACAAGACGCTGCTCGGTGATTTCCTTGACGGTGTGAGTTTTCGGGAGGTCCACTTCGATGCCGGATTGCAGGATGGGCGCGGTGATCATGAAGATGATCAGGAGGACGAGCACGACGTCAATGAACGGCACCATGTTGATGTCGGAGAGGGAGGTCTGAGTGGCTTTGGCGAGTTGCGGCATGGTGGCGTCCTACGGATGGCGCTGGAACGAAGGGCGATCAGCAACCAGCGACCAGCGACCAGGAAGCGAGGGGCGAAAATCGAAAGTCGAAAAACGAAAAGAGAAAAACGAAGAGGGAGGCAAGACGCGGGGATTTTGGCGCGATCCCTCCGCTGCGCGGCCCGACGCGCCAAAATGCGGCGCGGAGGAAAAAATCGGGCCACTTCGGTCGGGATGACAGATTGGAGGAGGCACGGGGTAGCGCGCTCCGCAACGGCAGAAGGCGCCGCTGGTCCGGTCGCGATGACAGTTGGTGAGGTGGCGGAGGCGCATATCAGGTGAAGGTTTTTTCGATTTGGGCGGCGAATTCGAGGGCGAAGCTGTCCAGACGCTGCGCCAGATCGCGAATGTGCTGCAGGAAATGGTTGTAAGCGATGAGAGCGGGGATGGCGGCGAAGAGGCCGGCGGCGGTGGTGACAAGGGCTTCGGCGATGCCGGGAGCAACGGCGCGGAGGCTGGCTCCGCCGGCGGTGCCGAGACCGGAGAAGGCGTCAATGATGCCCCAAACGGTGCCGAAGAGGCCGATGAAGGGAGTGACACCGGCGGTGGTGGCGAGCCAGGTCATGCCCTTTTCGACGCGGCGAACTTCTTCTGCTGCGGCGAGCTGCATGGCGACGGTGACGGCCCCGAGGCTTTTTAGCTTTTGCGGCGCGGGATTGCCGGAGCCGGAGACTTGCGATTGGAGTTCGCGGTAGCCGGCCGCGTAGACGTTGGAAAAGGGCGAGCCCGCGGAGACGAGGCCTTGCGGATTGGCGACGCCCTTGGTGGCGCGGAAGAGTCTGAGGAATTGGTCGCTTTGGCGGCGGATACGGCCGAAGATGCCGAGCTTCTGGAAAATGAGCGCCCAAGAGATCAGAGAAAAGAAGAGAAGCAATAGAAGGACGAAACGAGCGACCCAGCCGGTTTGCGCGAGAACATCGAAGATGTTGCCGATGAAGATGGCGGAGAACAAGAAAATGGCGTTAGCCCCTCAGGGAAGCGAAGATTTTACCGACAAAAGCAACGTAACACAGGGGTGGAACATGGTCAAAAGAATATAGATGCGGGGAGTGTCGGAAGAGTTCGCCGGGGAAGAGCGGGAAAGAGGGGAAGTGTAAGAGTGTAAGAGTAAAAAAGGGATGGGAGCACGGAGCGTTGGGAGACAAGAAGCGAGGGTTGAGGTCCTTCGCGCGGAAGGCGCGCTCAGGATGACAGGGTGTGGCGGGGGAGAGATGAGTAGTGTCAGGGGAAAGAACCCAAGAGGGATTCATCGCACAAAAGGCGTGCGATGCAAAACCGTACCTCACTGCGCAGACTCCGTTCGGAATGACGTGTGATCGTTTGGTGTCGAGGTGGGAATTGGGCGATGGCGGAACGGAGAGGCGGTTCTCTATTCTGGCTGGAGTTTGAGGAGGTCGCGCCAGGAGATCAGAATGAAGCCCTGGTCCTTCAGGAATTTGCGGAACTCGGGGCTTTGGACGAGGTCAAGATCGTTCTGGCGCCACTCGGCACCCCAATCAGGATGGTCGAAGGTGGCGCCTTGGATTTCCGCGTCGTTGTGGGCGAGGTGAACGATTAATTGATATGTGCCGGGAGGAAGAGGCTGGAGCATTTTCTTGTAGGCGTCAAGCCACTGCGATTGGGGGACCCCGGGCATGATTTCCAGGAGTCCATCAAGGACGATGGCATTCGGAGAAAGGTGGAGTTTAGAGACATCCAGGTCGTGGGCATTATCTTTGCGGGAGAGGAGCACAGGGAGTTTATAGGCCTGGCCGGTGGCGAGATAGACCGCGGTAAGGTCGTCGGTGCTGACGATCGTGCCCATGTGGGTGTCTAGATGAGAGAGGTGGATGCTGGCGGCAAGGGCTTTGTCCACTTGAGCGTGAGTCTCCGCGGTCACATCGGGCATTTTGGCGTGGGCGGCGACGTAGGGGGTGAGCAGCGGGAGATAGCCATCGGCATCGAGCAGGCTGGATCCTGGGGGTTGCGCAGAAACGGGAGGCCAACGGTAGCTGGTCCAATCGGCGTTGAGGGCAAGGTGCACGCCCAGGTCGGCGTCGGGGTGAGTCTTGGCCCACTGTGCGACTTCGGGGAACCAGGGGCAGGGAACGAGGATGCTGGCGGAAGTGATCCAGTGCTTATCAAAGGCCTCGAAGATGGCGGTGTTCACGGTGTGCATCATGCCGAGATCGTCGGCGTGAATGATGAGGAGGCGAGAATTGGCGGGGTAGCCGAGGCGCTCGGCGAGAGATTTCGTGGAGGGAGGAGGGGGTTGTTGAGCGAATGAGGAAGGAAGGAGAAGGAAGGTTAGGAAGTAAAGGAGGCAAAGGATTCGAGTGGCAGGTTTCATGGGTGTCTCCGCCGGGAATCGAATTGAATGAACAATATAGGACGGAATTGGAGTGGCAACAAGGGAGGCGCGGGGAAGAGTTGACTGTATGTCTCAGATATGAGACATTAACAAGGTGAAGGCGGCGATATTTCATCCGGCAGCGCGGGAAGCGATTCGATCGTTTCCTGTGGAGGTGCGGAGGGAATTGGGGAAGGCCCTCTATGACTTGCAACGGGGCGAGGCCCTTTCCATGCCGCTTGCGAGGCCGATGACGTCGGTTGCACCCGGGGCGGCGGAGCTAAGAATCCGCGACCGCGATGGGATTTACAGAGTTTTTTACCTGATGAAATCGGCGCGGGGGATTCTGATATTTCATGCGTTTGTGAAAAAGAGCCGGGCTACACAACAACAGGAAATAGAGTTGGGAAGAAAGCGATTGAAGGAGTTGCTCGATGAGGAAGACTAAGGCGATCGTGACACGGAACGCCGGGGAACTGGCCAAGGCGCTTGGGCTGACACCGGCGGATGGGGCAGAGATCGAATTGCGGAGCGAGCTGAACTCAAAGATTGCGGAGATTGTTCGGCGAAAGGCACTGACGCATGCGGAAGTGGCGCGGCTAGCGAAGACCTCGCGAACGCGGATAACGGCGATCATGAACCGGAACACTAAGAATGTGTCGACGGACCTGTTGCTGAGGGTGCTGTACGCGCTGGGGTATACGGCGAAGCTGACGATTAAGCGCGCGGCATGATGGGCTCGGCGCGGAACCTCAAAATGGGCGTGTGGTAGACTGCCAAGATATGGGGAATTCGATTGATTTCAGTTTGGAGAGGCTGGCGGGGTTCGGCCCTGGAGGGGGAAGTGCGCCCGCCCCGCAACCCCACCCGGGGCGCATATACCCCGCCTCAGAAGGCGGCCGCTACAACGGCGTCGGAGGAACCCAAGACCCAGGTACAAAACCGGTACCTGGGGTACCCGAAGAACCCAAGAGCACAGTCAAGAGTGACTGTGCCACAGGGACGTTTTATTTGGAGACGTTTGGGTGCCAGATGAATGACCACGACTCCGAGAAGGTGGCGGGGGTGCTGCTGGCGCGGGGGTATAGACAGGTGGAATCGCCGGACACGGCGGCGGTGATTTTGTATAACACTTGCTCGATACGGGAGAAGGCGGCGCAGAAGATTTTTTCGCGGTTGGGCGAGTACCGGTTTACGAAGAAAGAGGGGCAGGTGATTGGCGTGCTGGGATGCCTGGCGCAGCAGGAAGGCGAAGAGATTTTTGAGCGCGCGCCCTGGGTCAGCCTGGTGTGCGGGTCGGCGAGCTACCGGAAATTGCCGGAGATGATCGCGCAACTGGAGGCGGGGAACACGCGCATCACCGGGCTCGACACGGATACGGACGAGACGTTTGAGACGGAGATGACGCGGCGGGACAACCCGTGGCGTGCCTACCTGACCATTATCGAGGGCTGCGACAAAGCGTGTTCCTATTGCGTGGTGCCGTTTACGCGCGGGCCGGAACGCAGCCGGGCGAGCGCGTCGGTGCTGGAAGAGGTGCGGCAAGTGGCGGACCTGGGGTACACGGAAGTGCAGTTGCTGGGGCAGACGGTGAATTCGTATGCGGACCCGAGCGCGCGGCGGATGCGCTTTTCGGAATTGCTGGCGGCCGTGGCGGAAGTGCTGGGGATACGGCGCGTGCGGTTTATGACGTCGCACCCGCGGGATTTTGGGAAGGACATTGTGGAGGCCATTGAGGCGGTGCCTGCGATTTGCGATCACGTACACTTGCCGGTGCAGAGCGGGTCCACCGCGGTGCTGCGGGCGATGGCGCGGACGTATACGCGGGAAGAGTACCTGGAAAAGATAGCGATGTTGCGCGGGGCGAAGAGGAGGATCAGTATCACGACGGATTTAATCGTGGGATTCCCGGGGGAGACGGAAAAAGATTTTGAGGAGACGCTGAGCCTGATGGATGCGGTGAAGTATGACGGGGCGTTTTCGTTCAAGTATTCGCCGCGGCCGAATACGCTGTCGCTGGAGATGGAAGACACGATTCCGGAAGAGGAGAAGTCGCGGCGGCTGGCGATATTACAGGCGCGCCAGCGGGATATCCAGATTGAGAGGAACGCGCGGCTGGTGGGAGAAGTGTTCGAGGTACTTGCGGAGGGGAAATCGCGGCGGGAGAATCAGTGGATGGGGCATACGTCGTGCAATCGGGTGCTGAATTTCACTTCACCGGGGAAGGAACTTCTGGGACACTACGTGCAGGTTCGGGTGACGGGAGCGGGGCCGAATAGTTTGGTGGGGGAGGCGGAGTAAGGAGAGTTGACAGTTCACAGTCTACAGTTTCGGAGGAAGAGAAGAGGGACGGTAACACCCCGACCGAGTCGGGGCAGGCGCCGTTCACAGAGGTCGGAACACAGAGGACACAGAGAAGAGAAAGGCAAGAGAGATTCCTCACTTCGCAGACTCCGTTCGGAATGACGGGGCGGGAGAGGGGCTATGTGCGCGGAGAAGAGTAAAAGAGTATAAAAGTAAAAGAGTGCAAGAGTGGAAGAGATTGAGCCAGATCGGCGGGGACGAGGGAGGGCGCGATGGAAGTGGAAATGAAAATACGCGGCCTGATGATGGATCCGGTGACGCAGATGCCGATTGTGGTGCTGAAGGATGTGCAGGGGCAGGCGATACTGCCAATCTGGGTGGGGGCGTACGAAGCGAACGCCATTGCGCTGGAAATTGAGAAAGTGCAGACGCCGCGGCCGATGACGCACGACTTGCTGAAGAACGTGTTTCTGGGGCTGGACGTGCGGGTGCAGAAGATCGTGGTGAACGACCTGCGGGACGACACGTTTTTCGCGCTGATCTGGGTGGAACGTGAAGGGGAATTGATGAGTATCGATTCGCGGCCGAGCGATGCGCTGGCGTTGGCGCTGCGGATGGATTGCCCGATATTCGTGGATGAGACGGTGCTGAAGAGTTCCAAGGTGTCCTCGGCGCTGGCGGAACGGAATACGAATGAACAGTTGCGGAATTGGCTGGAGGGCTTGAGCGACGAGGATTTGGGACGGTACAAGATGTAGGCGGAGAGATATCAGTTATCAGTTATCAGTGATCAGGAAACGGTTTGGGCGGCGCGACTTCGGTTGCGCCGCTTTTGTTTTTGGGGAAGAGAAAAACTTACGCAGAGTGCACAGAGGGCGCAGAGTTCGCAGAGAAGAGAAAAGAAGGATTGAGGTGTCTGGTCGTAAGAACCCACCCTTCGCTGAAAAGCGCGAAGGATGGGGCACCCTCAAGCATTTGGAATTGGCGACATATTAGGGAGAAACCCAGGAGAAGCCCAGGAGCGGCCCGTCTCAGAAGGCGGGAGGGCCTCGATGGGGGAGAGACCGTGCGGACAAGGGGCGCAGGAGTCCTGCGCCCTTATGGGGAGTCGGCGATTAGGTGGCGGATGCGGCGGCGCCAGAAGATTAGCAGAAGGATGCCGATGAGGATTAGGGAGAGGCTGAGGCCGACCCAGAGGCCAAGGGCTCCCCAGTGGCGGCGGAAGCAGAGCCAGGCGCCGAGCGGCAAGCCCATCAGCCAATAAGCGGAGAAGTGGCAGAGCATGGGGGTACGCGTGTCGCCGGAGCCACGCAGGGCGCCGGTGGCCACGGTTTGGATGCCGTCGAAAAGCTGGAAGGCGGCGCCCGCGGCGAGGAGGATGACCGCGTTGCGGATGACGGTGGGGTCGTGGGTGTAAATGCGGGCGACGAGACGCGGGAAGACGAGGAGCGCGACGCTCATGCAAGACATAAAGGAGGCGCCGAGAAGGATGGCGGTGTTACCGGCATCGCGCGCGCCCAGGGGATCGCGGCGGCCGATGGCTTGACCAACGCGGACGGCGGCAGCGGAGGAGATGCCGAGAGGCACCATGTAGGTGAAGGCCACGGTGTTCAGGGCGATCTGGTGGCTGGCGAGAGGAACGGCTCCAAGGCGCGCGATGAGCGAGGCGACGAGGGCGAAGACGCTGACCTCAGCGGTGAGCTGCAACGCGGCGGGCAGGCCGAGGGAAATGAGGCGGCGGATGCGCTGGATATCGATCTCAACGGGAGTTTTCAGAAGGTCGGTGCGGTGGCGATGGTCATACCAGAGGAGATAGCCGACGAGAACGAGAGCAAGGTAGGTGCGGGAAACGGCCGTGGCCCAGCCGGAGCCGGTGACGCCGAAGGCGGGGAAGCCGAACTTGCCAAAGATGAAGACGTAGTTGCCGAGGAGGTTGATGAGGTTGGCGGTGACCAGGGCGAAGGCGATGGGGCGAACTATGTTCATGCCCTGGAGGGTGCGGCGGACGGCGAAGTAGAGCAGCAGCGGGAGGAGGCCGACGGCGAGGGTGCGCATGTAGGGGAGGGCAAGGACCGCGACCTTGGGGTCAACGCCCATGCGCCCGAAGTAGAGCGGGAGGTACCAGACGGGGATGGTGAGGATGGGCGTGAACGCAAAGCTGAGGTAGATGCCGTTGATAAGGGAGCGATGGCAGTCCTCGCGATGGCCGGCGCCGAAGGCCTGGGAGACGAGGGTATCGAGTCCGATGAGAAGACCTTCACCGAAGAAGGCGAAGACGATGAAGATGCTGGAGCTGATGCTGACGGCACCAATGGACTCGGCGCTATTGGGGAGGCGGCCGACCATCATGGTGTCCACGATGACCATGCTCATCCAGCCGAGTTCGGCGAGAACGAGCGGGAGGGCAAGGCGAAGCGTGGGAGGGAGTTCGCGGCGGAGTGGGGGAAGCGAGAGCATCGGTGAACAGGAGAGTTTATGATGGGCGGGGATTGCGGGCAATGAAAAGCGGAAAGAGGAGGGAAGGAACGTTTAACACAGAGGTCACAGAGAGAAGAACTCAGAGAGCAGAGAGAAGAGAAAGGCGGAATGGTGATTCGTTGAGATTGTGCCGCGATCCCTCCACTGCATGCCGCACTGAACGCGGCACTCCGGTCGGGATGACAGGACAGGAAAGGGCAAACCCAAGACCCAGGTAGAAAATCGAACCTGGGGCACCCAAACCCGAGACCCAGGCACACGCCGCGTGTCGAACAGGACGGGGGCTCCGGTGGGGAGCACAAAACAAGAAAGGGCAAACCCAAGACCCAGGTAGAAAATCGAACCTGGGGCACCCTCCGCGGCACTCTGGTCGGCCTGACAATTTTCAAACGGGCGAGAAGATTCGCGCGGCGGCGGAGGTTACTGGTGCGGGGGAATAGGAGGCAAGTTCCATTGACGAGGCGCTTTGGGGGAACTAGCGTGGAATGAAGAAGCGGGACATGTGTGTCTTGCAGAGAATTTGCGAAGTGGGGCGCGGCGATTGGTGGATTTGGTGGGACGGCTTCATGGAGGCTTGATCGTGGAATTTGCAAACGACGTCAGCTATGCAACGAAAATGCGGCACATGCGCACGGGAATCCGCCTGAATGCGCGCATCAACCTGAGGGTGGAGTGGAAGGAACATAGAGAAACGCTCAGCGCGGACGGATACACCGTGGATATTAGCCCGAAAGGATGCCTGGCGATTGTGGCGCAGGGATTTCCACTGGGGCAAAAGATGGTGGTGATAAACGTATTGAACGGGAAATCGGCGGAGGCCACGCTGGTCTGGCGCGGGCACGAGGGGCGACAGGGTTGGGAGTTGGGATTGGAGTTGGAGAGACCAGTGGCGGATTTTTGGGGAGTGGAGTTTTAGGGAAGATGAAGAAAGACCAAGGATAACGCAGAGCACGCAGAGATTCGCAGAGAAGAGAAACCCAAGACCCAGGCACACACTCCGTGCCTGGGGCACCCGGCTTGTGTAAGGCGACAGTGGTGCCACGATCCCTCCACTGCGCAACGGCAGAAGGCGCCGTTGCTCCGGTCGGGATGACCGCATCAGGAAAGGTGCGGAAAGGCGGCGCACCGACAAGATGTGCCGAAGAAGGACAGTTGAAGCTAGAGGGGTGGGGAGTTTTCCACTGGAGCGGGTAATTTTTCCTTGCACTGGTACAGGTCTGAAACGTACTCTTTGCGTATGCCATTGGGCCTGTCTGCCGGCATAACCACAGCAAAAAAAACGAATGTGCCCGTGCCTGTTGTTGGGAAGGGTGTGCCCGGAGAATTGTGTCTGAGCGGGCGGGTAGACGGCCTGAAGAGGGACCAAAACAAGGGGGAGAGCGCAGCCAGGAAGGGCTGTGCCGGTGCGGGGAGTGCGGAGGCAGAGCGGCGATGACTGCCATTATCACCATTGCGAACCAGAAAGGCGGGGTCGGGAAGACGACCACGGCGATCAATCTGGCGGCGGCGATTGCGCACAAAGGGAGACGCACGCTGCTGATTGACTTGGATCCACAGGCGAATTCGACGATCGCGTTTTTCAATATGGGGGAAGTGACGGCGTCGATGTTCGATGTGTTGGGGGATGCGCGGGCGACGCTGGCGTCGGTGGTGAAGGCGTCGAAGGACCCAATGCTTTCGGTGGGGCCGGGGCGGTTGTCGCTGGCGAAATTGGAGACGGCGCTGGCGGGGCAGTTTGACGCGCCATATCGGTTGAAGGATGCGTTGGCGCCGATAATGAAGGATTACGACTACATTATTCTGGACACGCCGCCATCGCTGGGGATTCTGACGGTGAACGCGCTGGTAGCTTCGACGCACCTGATTGTGCCAATCCAAGCGGCGTATTTTGCGATCGAGGGCACGGACGATTTGTTGGAGACCTATGAGCGGATCCGCGCGCGGCCCAATCCGCAATTGAAGATGCTGGGCGTGGTGATCACGCTTTACGACAAGCGGACGAATATTGCCAAGGATACGCACGGGCAAATCCGCGCGGTGTTTGGCGGAGTGCTGTTCAAGACGAAGATCGGGAAGAATGTGCGGCTGGAAGAGAGTCCGGCGTACAAGGAAACGATATTCACATTCGCGCCGAAGTCCCCTGGGGCGCTGGAGTACAAAAAACTGGCAGCGGAGGTTGTACAACGTGTCGAAGAGACTAGGCTTGCCCGTCACGCTGAAGATGCGGCATGACGCGCACTATGTTGAGTCGCTGACGAGCTATAGCGGCGCAACGATAGGCAGGATGCTGCCGGTGGAGCAGATCCGGCCGAATCCGGAACAGCCGCGCAAGGCGTTGGGCGATCTGCGCGAACTTGCGGATTCCATCCGGCAGAAGGGCGTGCTGGAGCCACTGCTGGTGCGGTTTGTGCCGCGGGAAGACTGCTACTACATCATCTCGGGCGAGCGGCGTTACCACGCGGCGCGGGCGGCGGGGTTGCGCGAAGTGCCGTGCATCGAGAAGAGCGCGGATGACGCGGAGACGCTGGAAATCGCGCTGATCGAGAACATTCAGCGCAAGGATTTGACGCCGTTTGAAGAAGCGGAGGGATTGCAGCGGCTGTCGGAGCAGTTCAATTATTCGCACGAGGAGCTGGCGAAGAAGCTGGGGAAGGCGCGGTCGTCGGTATCGGAGACGCTTTCGCTGCGGAATATTCCGGAATCGCTGCGGAAGAAGTGCGTCGAGAATGGGGTGACGACAAAGTCATTGCTGCTGCAGATTGCGCGGCAGCCCACGGAGAGGAAGATGCTGGAGCTGTTTGCGCGGATTTTGCAGTCGGGATTGACGCGGGATCAGGCGCGCAGGGTGCGGTCGGATGAAAAGGATGGGCCGCTGAAGCCGCAGCCGTTTGTGTTTCAGTATGAGCCGGAGAATGAGACTTTCCGGTTCCGGCTGCAGTTCAAGAAGAGCCATGTGTCGCGGGATGAGTTGATCCGGACGCTGCGGGAGATTCTGGCGCAGTTGGAGGGGACGGGCGAGGCGGATTCGACGGCGGCATAGGCGCTTCGCGCGTTATCAGATATCAGTTATCAGCGATCAGGAAACGGCTTGGCGGCGCGGCTTGGGCTGCGCCGTTTTTTTTGAGGAAGAGTACAAGAGTGTAAGGGTGTAAAAGTAAAAGAGTTGGGATTCGCATGGGCGCGATAGATATAATTTGGGAGGATGAAGGATTGCGGTTTGGTCGGTCAGGATACTAGCGTAAAAGCGGCGGCGAGCCGCCGCACTCCATGAAATGCTAGAGCTGAGTCCATTGCAGATGCAGACGCTGGAGCGGTTGGTTGCGGCGGGGTTCCGGCCGATTGCGATTCCACCTTATGAGAGTGCGTTGTGCGTGCATCGGGGCGAGTGCGCCGCGGTGTTGGCGCCGGTGGAGAATGGAGGATTGCGATTGCTGGCGCCGGCCACTTTGATGGTGGACGGGAATTTGAGTGTGCGGCTGAAGCGGGCGGCGGGGGATGTGTTTGTGTGGAAGAAGAAGGAAGTGGCGGCGACGGCGGAGCGGTTGAAGGAGTTGGAGGCGTTTCGGGCGGAGTTGGTGGGGATGTTGGAGATGACGGGGAGGGCGTGACGAGAGGTTCAAGGTTAAAAGTCGAAAGTTAGGAGAGAAGAGGAGCCCTAGCAAGGAACTTTCCTGGGTCTGACGGGGTCTATTCATCATGAGTACGGAGAGATGGGCATGGCTTCGCCGCGCCGAGAGGATTTTCAAGGCGGGGTTCTTTGGCGTTCTGCTTACTCTGCCGACGCTATACGTCGTCATGTTCGTGGCGGAAGCATACTCGGCGAGACAAGCAAAACGGGTACTAAACGGTCTCGAGCAGCTCCGTGTGGGAAGTTCCGAAGCAGATTTGGTGCGGGCTGTGAGATCGTGCAGGGGACAAAAGCAGGGCGAAGTGTATGTCTACGGAATGATTGCTGGTCCGTATCGTGCGGAATGGGTTTGGGAAAAGTTGTCTGACATGTTGGGAGGTCGGAGCTACCGGATCTTCACTGCACTGAACGATCTAGGGCTGCGGTATTGGACGCTCGGTGCGGTGGCAACTGTCCACGACGAAAAAATCGCGCGGCTAGAAACGTCCGTTTGGGTCGTGGGGCGTTATGAATTGCTCGGTGCAACATGGGAACTGGCCGACCGGGTGCCGGATCCATACGACGAAAGACCGTTGAGTCTTGATGACCAGCGAACCTATCTGAATTGGTACCACATCATGAGTGTACCCAGTGGTGAGGGTTTCCATATTATTGGGACACCGGGTAGCACGGATAAGGAGTTGCATGCACGTCATATCAACACAAACTGCCTGTTCTCGTTCAAGGGCTGCGAAGGATTGTGTGAACTAATGCCGAACTTGGTTGCTGTCTTGGATGACCGAGGAAGAGGGTTTGGGGGATGTGTGTGGGGAATCCCACCTGCGAAATGTCGCCCAACCCACGATGCCCCCTGCCCATAATGTTCATAGTGGGCCGAATTGAAGCCCCCGCGTCCAATGAAACCGGCCAAAATGTTTTAGTGTCGAGCGGGGAGCGGTTCGGAATGCTCACGGCTGACCGACTGCAGCCGAGAGTTCAACGCACAAGAGTTCATCTGTCGATTTGCATAACCGGAGCGGGGTCGGCAAAATCGAAGGGATATGACTACTTACGACATTGTGTGCGTGGGGGCGGGGCCGACGGGGCTGGCTTGCGCGATGGAGGCCAAGCTGGAGGGGATGCGGGGGTTGGTGATTGACAAGGGATGCTTGTGCAATTCCATTTATCACTATCCGGTGAACATGGTGTTTTTCACGACGCCGGAATTGCTGGAGATTGGGGATTTGCCCATGGTGTGCGGCGGGGAGAAGCCGACGCGCGCGGAGGCGCTGAAGTATTACCGGAAGGCGACGGAGCACTACGAACTGGAGTTGCGGCTGTTTGAGCGCGTGACGCATGTGGACGGGCACGACGGCGCGTTCACGGTGGTGACGCAGACGGAAGCGGGAAGGGAAGAGCGGTACACGGCGAAGAAAATTGTGGTGGCGACGGGGTACTACGATTTGCCGAATGAGATGGGCGTGCCGGGGGAGCATCTGCCGCATGTGTCGCACTACTACACGGAGCCGCATGCGTATTGGCACGAGGATGTGGTGGTGATAGGTGGGAAGAACTCGGCGGTGGAAGCGGCGCTGGATTTGTGGAGGAATGGGGCGCGGGTGACGCTGCTGGTGAGGGGCGCGGAGCTGGGGATGTCCATCAAATACTGGGTGAAGCCGGACATTGAGAATCGGATTAAGGCGGGGCAGATTCGCGCGATTTTCAAGGCGCAGGTGAAAGAGATTGTGCACGATGCGGTGCTGATCGAAGACGGAAAGACGATGCGGCCGGTGCCGGCGAAGCAGGTGTTTGCGCTGACGGGGTATCACCCGGATTATGAGTTTATCGAAGCGCTGGGAGTGGAGTTGGACCGGGAGAGCCGGCGGCCAGCGCTGGATCCGAACACGCTGGAGAGTAATGTGAAGGGGATTTATCTGGCGGGCGTGGTGGTGGCGGGACGGCACACGAATGAGATTTTTATCGAGAATGGGAGATTTCATGGGAAGCAGATTGTGGAGGGGATGAGGGGATAAACCTCAGAGTCCAGATATCAGGGATGAGGAAGCGTAGAGAAGCAGAGGTATAAGAGTGTAAAAGTATAAGAGTGCAAGAGTCCGGAGTCCCGGTGGTTGAAAGGTAGCCACGATCCCTCGACTATGCGACCCGACGCGCCAAAAGGCGGCGCGAAGGAAAAGATCGGGTCGCTGCGCTCGGGATGACAGTTCTTGGTGTGGGGAACGTGCGGCACTCATGATAAAGATCGGGCCGCTTCGGTTGGGATGACAATCTTGGGTAAGGGCGCGGACCTCACGACGGGTTGACAGGTGTAGTGAGGCCATGTGCGTTTTGCGCGGAGTTCACAGATAACGCAGAGGCGCTGAGTACGCTGAGATCCGCAGAGACAAGCGAGGAAAGAGGGATTTCTCACTTCGCGGACTCCGTTCGAAATGACGGAGGGTATTGTAAGGCGAGTTTGCGGGGGTTGGGAGGGGTTTGTTAGACTGAGGGGCCTATGGCATCGCTTGTATGGGAAATCGGGGCATCGGCTGTGGCGCTGGTGAAGGGGTTTGCGGTTACCTTCAAGAACATGTTTCGGAAGACGGTGACGGAGAATTATCCGTACGAGCCGGTGAATTTCCAGCCGCGATACCGCGGGATTCATGTGCTGCAGCGCGATGAAGATGGGCTGGAGAAATGCGTAGGGTGCTTTTTGTGCGCGGCGGCTTGCCCGGCGAATTGCATCTATATTGAGGCGGCGGAGAATACGGACAAGGAGCGGATTTCGGCCGGGGAACGCTACGCGAAGGTGTACAACATCGACTATTCGCGGTGCATTTTCTGCGGCTATTGCGTGGAGGCGTGCCCGACGGACGCGATTACCCACGGACATGGGTTTGAATTGGCCACGTATGACATCAATTCGCTGGTGTACCGCAAGGAACAGTTGCTGGAGAAAGTTGGCGGGGAGATGCCGGTAGGGGCGCGGTCGTAGAAAGCAGAAGTTAGAAATTAGAAATCAGAAATTAGAATTGACGGCAGGAAGGGCGCTCCGAGAAATCGGGGCGTTTTTGTTTTTGGGGATGGAGAAAGAGGGACTGTAACACAGAGGTCACAGAGGGAAGAACACAGAGAGCACAGAGAAGAGAGGCTGGTGATTGGCTGAAATCGAGGAGGGATCCCTCCACTACGCGGCCCGACGCGCCGAACTACGGCGCGAAGGAGAAAATCGGGCCGCTCCGGTCGGGATGACAGTTGGTGGTGCGGGCGAAGTGCGGCGCGGAAGAGAAAATCGGGCCGCTCCGGTCGGAATGACAAGTGATGCGGTGGGCGGAGCCTTGACGGAGGGGAAGGGCATAGAGTGCGCAGAAAAATGAACGCCGAACGGCCTGTGTATACCGTAAAGGTATATTAGAGACTTATAATATATATACAGGTGCCAGGACGTAATGCAGCGAGGTGAGTTGTGCAGAGCGCTGATACGGGCTTGGCGAAGAGGGAAGCGCGAACATGCGGCAGCGAAGCCGCGCGCGGTAAGCAGCGGGCGTGCCTTTCGGCGTGCTGGAACCGCGATGATGTAGATACACCTCCCCTGATGCTGCCGCTGATTCCAGCGCCAGCCAAAAACAAACCTAAAAGACACGAAACTTTGCGGCGCGCCGACCAAACGTCAGGCTTGCTCACGCGAGGCGCGCGGCGGAACGATACGTTCCCCCAAAAAGTTATCGGACGCACGACGCCCCTTGTTTTCGGGGGGTGCGGGCGCGGGCGCAGTCTCTTCGGCGAGGACGGTGCGTTCGCGTTGGTCCATCAGCCAGCGCGCCAGCATGGCGGCGGTATTTTCCTCGAGATACTGATCCAGGAGCGCGCCCAATTCCTTGCGCAGATTGGCCGCATGAGCGAGGCGGGAGAGTTCATAGCTCTGCAGGGTATTGCGGGAAGCGGTGAGAAGGAATTCCCAGGGCGGCTGGGTGTAGTAGGGGTTCACGAAAACCTCCCGGACAAGGTGTTGTGGAAAAGACGGGAAAACAGTACCACTAGAGAATATATAGTTACTAGTAATCATAAGGTTACTAAGCTGTGGAAATCTGTGCAAACAGTGGAAAACTTTTTGCGCGCTTGCAGCGGCTGCGCGGGCGATTACGAAGATCCCGACCGCAGCGCCTGGGAGCCCGATCCTGAAGAGAACGAAGGGGATGCGACGGTTGGGGGAATCCCCGAAAGCGAAAAGCCATCTGTGCCGGGGGACCAGGAGCGGCCGGAGGCGGAGTGAGCGGGCGATGCGGTTGACGGATTGGCGCGGGGGATTGGAGGAAGTGGGCGCGGAGGAGGTGGAGGGATGAGGGAACTGGCGGATTGGCAGGTGCTACAGCCGGTGTTGAAAACGCAGCGAGAGATTTTGCAGGAGGTGCTGCTGTGCGCGGCGCGGTACGACGTGTGGATGACGCTGGAGGAGCTGGCGCACAAGACGCGTTACCCGGAGGCGAGCATATCCGCGCAATTGCGGCACCTGCGCAAGGCGCAGCATGGAGGATTCGTGGTGGAAAAGCGCCGGCGGCTGTGGGCGGAAACGACGCGGCCGAGCGCGCACGAAAAAGTGTGGGAGTACCAGATGCGGTACGGGAGATGGGAAGCGGCACAGCTAGAGAAGCAACGAAGTAAAGAAGCCACGAAGAAATGCTGAGGTGCGTGGTGTCGAGGAGTTTTTTCTGGGCGGAGGAGGCGGGATGGGAGTCAGAAAGAACGGCCCTCAGCGGCTAAAGCCGGGCCGATATGGAGCCCGTTACGGCACGACTGAAGTCGTGCCCTCCCAAAAGCAGAGATGTGGAGGTGGATTTGTTGGAGGTGGAGGAGGAAGAACGGAGACGAGCGGAGGAGACCATGAGCGTGAAGCCGGAGATGGCGTTTGATGTTTGCTGGGAAGTGTATCGCGGGGCCAGGGAAGTGCTGGAAGCGAAGCGGGGGATTACGGCGCTGACCTGGGAGGTGGACGCGAAGTATGCGTGGCGGCCGGATATGCGGCCGAAGTTGAAAGATTGGGTGGCGGATTTTGCGCTGGCGGGGCAAGCGGCGCTGGAGGGTCCGCAGCAAGCGTCGCGCATGGTGCTGTTCCGGTTGTATTACCTGGGGCTGACGCCGTACGAGAGGGCGCGGCATTTTTTGGGATTGAGCGAACGGAGCTGGGTGAACTGGTCGGAGGAGATACGGCGAAGATGCGGGGAGGAGCTGCTGCGGAGAGATTTGTTTCCGCCGAGGAAGTATTTCAACGGGGCGGAGTGAGGAGAAGAGAGTTGGTGATGTTGGATCGTCGGAGCCCACCCTTCGCGCAAAACGCGAAGGATGGGGCACCCTCAAGATCATCGTTGTGTGGCGCAACCATCGAAAAGGGAAAAGAAAAGGAAGAAACACAAGGCGCAGGGGTCATGTGGGGACCGTGGGAGGTGGATGACTTTTGGTTTGCCGACGTGACACGCAGGCGTAAAAGCGGCGGCGAGCCGCCGCAGTCCAAATTCGCCTGAAAGTGCGAGCTAGGGTTGAAATCGAGGAGGGATCCCTCGAGTGCGTGGCCCGACGCGCCGAGGAACGGCGCGAAGAAAAAGCATCGGGCCACTTCGCTCGGGATGACATTTTTACGAGACGAAATTACAAGAGTTGCGGGCCGGGCTGATGCCCTGCACCTAGAGCGACAAAGACGCCACCCCTTGCGCGAGGGCGGACGTAAACTGCGCAGAGCAGCCCAAGAACCGACCTGAAGGTCGGCCGCTACAAGAGAGACCCAAGATGGCCACCTGAAGGTGGCCGCTACAAAGGCAGAAAGAGGGCGCGAAGTCGAACGATCTTGCGGACATGGAGTGCAGCGTGCTGCACCCCTACAACGAAAGCAAATCACCCGCACGGAGGAGTTTGGTGGACTCGGAGGAGGGGACGCGGGTGTTGGTGGCGAAGCGGTAGAAATGGTCGAAGCGGGGGCGAGGGGACCATGAGGGGAGGGTGGCTTGGCGTTGCTGGGTGAAGCGCTTTTGGAAGCCGTCGATGGGGATGCCGGTGAAGGGATTGCGCGGGGGGACGGGGCAGCGGGCGCAGGGATTGCTGCCCTCGAAATGGACTTGGCCGATTTGGAAGCGGACGGAGCTGCGCTCGTCTTCGCCGAAGAGCTGGTCTTCCCAGAAGGCGGGGACGCCATCGATTTCGAGGGTAGTGCGGAAGCGGAGGCGGACTTCGCCCAGGGTGAGGCCGGGGAACCATTCGCAAACGGATTGGAGCGAGGCGGTGGAGACGATGGTTGGGCCGCTGGCGATGGTGTCGTCGGGAAAACCGCCGGGAGAATAACGAACGAGGATCTGCTGCTCGAAGAACATGCTGAACCATTCGGCGGCGTCATCGTGGCCATCGGGGAAGGGGAAGGTATGCGCGGGAATGCTGCGGCGGTCGCCCGGAACAGAGAGTGTGACGCTACGCAGATCGGGAGCGAAAACCGCGCGGATCAGGTGAATGGCCGGAGTACGTTTGCCATTGACCCAGCGGCCATCCACGGAATAGAGCGCCCAGGCGCGGTCGAGCGCGAGGCCGCCGGAAGGGCTGATGCGCGCTTCGGTGACGGAAATGGGGTCGAGCGATTTGATGGGATGGAGGCGCAGACTCGTGAGGCGCGGGGTGACATTCGTGGGGGGCACGAAAAGAGTTTAGCAGAGGTTAGGAAGGCGGCGAGAGAGAAGAGGGATTCCTCACTTCGCAGACTTCGTTCGGAATGACGGAGATTGCATAAGTGTGCCCGCCTCAGAAGGTGGTCGCTACAAGAGGCGCGGGATTAGCTGCCGGCGACGGCGACCATGTGGCGTTGCGTGCGAATAGTGCAGGAAGAGGCGGCGAGTTCCTTGTTACGGGCTTCGACGGCTTGCGCGAAGGTGAGAAGCGGCGAGGTGTTGATGGAAGCGACGGCACCCCCATGGGCGAAAGCAACGGAAATTTCCGCAGGGGTGATGTGGTCCGGGAATTCGGCGATGGCGAGGAGGTCGAAGCGGCCAGTGGTGAAAAATGTGGCGTGGATGGAGCCGCCGAGTTCTTCGATGGGAGCGCGAACCACAGCGAAGCGGTCCTGGGAGTTGTAAGGCAAATGGCTCCAAGCCTGATTGGTGAAACTAATCTGGAGAGAGAAATGGGACATGGTGGTCTCGATTCTGGAGGGGGGCCCTCAGGTCTGGGGATATAACCCTGCGCCGCTGTGACGTGCGTGTCAAGTGAGAAGAACCGATATGAAAGAGAATTTATATAGATAATTGAGCGGGAGAAAGAAATGCGCGGGAAAAGCGAAGAGTGGCGGACGCGATTGCCGCCGGGAAATAAAGAATAACGATATTGCAAGATGCGCTCAGGAATATATGGAGTGAGAGGCGCCAGGATATTAGTTAAGCGATTTACAGCAGCAGGAGGGCCGTCACACTCCTCGCACGGGTGGCGCGGAGCAAGGGCTGCCGCGGATCATCTCCCAACGGAGGCGCCAGCGGCGGAATCCGCGATGATGGATTTGTAACCGCTGGTACCGGCTTTGCGCAGGGCTTCGAGGGCCTGCGCGCCGGTGAGCAGCGCGGTGGTATTGATTTTGGAGACGGCACCGCCACCGGCGAAGGCCATGGAAATGGCTGCGGCGGAGATGGTGTCTGGCATTTCGGTGATGGCCAGGACATCAAATTCACCGAAAGCGAAGAAAGAGGCGTGGACCTTGCCGCCGAGCTTTTCGATGGGGGCGCGGACGGCTTCCAGGCGGTCTTGCGGGTTTTGCATCAGACGGGCCCAGGCTTCCTTGGTGTAACAGACTTGGTGACAAAAATAGGGCATGGCGGTCTCCTTTGTTTGGCTGGGGCGTTCGGAAGGTTCGGGGACTATGCGCTTGGGTAGCGGGGGAGTCAAGGGGAATATTAGTGGGGAGCGGCGCGGAGGAAGAGCCTGCCGCGGCTAAGGTGGCGAGGGATTTGGGTTTGTCGGCGGGGCTGGCGCTTGCAAAAGCGGCGGCAAGCCGCCGCACTCCAAACAGGCTCGCGGGGGAAAATATTTTAATGGGTGACGAAGATTTCTCTTGACAAGTTAGTGAAATGTGGTAAACTATGCAGCGTAGAGAAGTGTAACTGGCCCCGGACGAGTTCCGGGGCTTTTTGTTTTTGATGACGGGTTTTGGTGAACGGGAGTGACTGTGCCATAGGAGCAACCCAAGAGAAGAGACCTTGGCGATCGATCGTAAGAGCCCACCCTTCCCGCCGGAGGCGGGCGAAGGATGGGGCACCCTCAAGGTCAGGGGTAATGCGACGCATGCGGGAAAACCCAAGACCCAGGCACACACTCCGTGCCTGGGGCCGCCCAGAAGCGCAACGAGGATTCCTGTTAACAAGAGAATTTGAAAGTGGAATGAAACGAGATTGTGGCACGCGGAGAGGTGTGCCTGAGGAGAGAATATGCCGACCTATCAGAATGCGACGCCGCCGAACACGCTGTATCCGGGCGACGTGGGATATAGCTGGAACAATGAGGCGTTTCCCGGGGCGAATACCTCGGGGACACAGTTTGCGTTGAGCACGCCGGGTGGGTACGCACCGGAAACGGGCTTTACGGTGCGCTGGCAGACGATATTCGGCGGGGCGCCGTCGGCCATCAGCATCAAGTTGCAAGGGGCGATGGCGGATGTGGACGCGGAATATCAAGACATGGATGCTTCGACGCAAGTCACAGGCGAGGCGCGCCAGGTGACGGGCGTACAAGCCAAGTTTCTGAGGATCAAGTTGTACTCATCGACGGGCGGAAGCGGGCTGACGGCGAAGATTCTGGTGTAAGCGATGCGGGGCGATTCACAAGGCCGGAGTGTACAGATCGGCCGCTATCTGAACGCGCCAATCGCGCTCAATGTGGGCGTGACGAGCGCGTCGGTGCAGCTCAACCCGAGCCGGCACTATCGGTTGTGGGGAAGCGTGGATCTGTTCTTCCAGTTCGGGCCCACGGGAGTGACGGCGACGTTGAACAGCCACCCGGCGGCGGCCAAGCTGGATTACCTGCATTACACGGACGACACCAACACGACGCTGGCTGCGATTGTCAGCAGCGGAACGGGCGTGCTGTTCATCAGCGAGATTGACGCGCAGGGAGTGTGACGTGAGGGAATGGCTACGATTCTGTTGGCAATTCTGGCGAATGCGGCAAACGCACGTGTGGGAGAAAGCGGCGCGGGCTGTAGAGGATGTCCTGCGGCATGACGGATTGCAGCAAGCGGCGACGGCGCAGGATTGCGTGACGTTTTGTCCCCGGTGCGGGCAGATTCCGGATGGAGACCGGAGGATGGAAGAGGCGCGGGAGAGATTTTTCGCCGCTTGGAAAGGCGAGGCGCCCAAGAGGAGTGAGTTGGACTTTGCACTGGCGTGGGCGTATTTCAGACGCAAGTGAGCTGGCGAGATGCGGATAACGGTTATCAGATATCAGTTATCAGCGATCAGAAGACGACCCGCGACCGGGGATCGGGGACGTTAGATAGCAGAAAGGCAAGAGGGACGGTAACACAGAGAGCATAGAGAAGAGAGACCCAGTGGCACAATCGGGAGTGAATGTGCCAGTTAAGGCTTTGCCACGATCCCTCCACTGCGTGCCGCACAAACCGCGGCACTCCGGTCGGGATGACAAATTGCCGTGGGGTGCTTGGTATGAGTGGGATGGACTCGAGGCTGAAGGGATATGCGGGGAGGGTGACGCACCCGACGATGGCGCTGGAGCGGGCCTATTGCACGATCTGCGGGCGGCCGTACGGGTGGGTGAGCATGGAAAGCTACGCGCACGTGGCCCCGGGTGAAGTGATTGTGGTGTGCGACGCATGCGATGAGCGATACGGACGCATGCCGCTGCCGGAATTGGAATTGAAGCGAACAAAGGAGAGTTGACGTGCCATTTTATTACGCGGTTTCCTCGCAACAGAATACCAACGCCACGGCGAACACGGATACGCTGCTGGCGGATTTGAAGACGGCCAGCGCCAACGCAGGATTGCGGGCGTATGTGCAGAAGCTGCAGGCAGGTTCGTACGCAACGCCCGCCGACAACGCGATTCGCCTGCGCTTGCACCGACTGACATCGCTAGGGACGTATGCATCGGGAACGGCGGTGACAGCGGCGCCTTTGGTGCCCGATGCACCGGCAGCAGCCTCGCTGGCGTCGACGCTGCCATCGCTGGGGACCGGAGTGCTGAATGCGGTGCCGGCGATCCAGTTGGCGTTCAATCAGCGCGGAACGGGATTGTGGGCGGCGTTCACCGTGGACGAGGCCATCGGGATCTCCGGCGCGAACAACGCCGTCAACGGGTTGGTGGTGCTGGATAGCCAGGCGACGGGGACATCGGTGCCGGTGAACTTCAAGATCATTTTCAGCGAGTAGCGCGTGGCGACAACAACATGGGTGGCGGGGCTGTACAACGAAGTGAGTGTGCAGCCCGCGCCGGCAAACCGGCAAGTGCTGGGGTGCCTGCTGGATTTGGAGGAGCGGAGAATGCTGCTCCCACCGCTGCCTGCGGAAGCGGAATTCTTCTACGACGAGTTGGGTGGGTACAAGGCCACCGAATTTCGCGCGGGATTGCAAGCCAACGCGGAGTTCGATGCACGGTGGATCCTGTTGGGGCGCCCCCCCACGGCGTTTGATGAAGTGGAGTGGCAACGGTTTGCGGGGACGCGGTTCTCGCAAGCGACGAGCGAGGCGGAGACCGGGTTGACGCCGATCGTGCCTGGGCGGGCCTGGGACGAAACCGATTGGCAGCGAGCATTTGGGTGGTTCGCGGCGTTTCCTGTGGAGGATGAGCAACCGCAGAGGCTGCCGTTCACGCCGCCGCCGGTGCCGAATCTGGGCTGGGACGATATTGAGTGGAATCATGATTTTGGCGCGCGGGGATTGGCGATGTTGGTGGCGATGGACGATTTTGTAAACGCGCCGGCTGGCGGAGGAACTGGCGGTGTTGCGCCAAGGGGAAGAGCGGCGAGGTTGGGGTTGGGGATGCCAGCGTTCCGCTAGCAGAAGCTGCGCGAACTGCGGCGCGTGATTGCAATGAAAAAGTGCAAGGCATTTTATGCGATCGCGGGGTCGCGAACGGCTTGGATTCCTTGTATGCGAAGGGCGGAGACGGGATCCGGATATTGCCGGCGGCATGGAGACGCGATTTTTGGAGCGATGCTGGGGGCGATCGTGTACGAGAAGGCGGTGGATGAGGAAGTGCACGTGGAGGCGGAGAAGTGGCCGCGAAGAGAAGATAAAGATAACGCGGAGCCGCCCCGGCCAGATCGGAGTAAACGCCGACGCTAAGGGCACAAATTTCACAGAGAAGAGTTAAGCGAAGAGAGTCTGTGACGTTAGAGCGTAAGAACCCACCCTTCCCGCCGGAGGCGGGCGAAGGATGGGGCACCCTCAAGTACTTCGTTGGGAGACGTATCCGGGGGGAACCCAAGACACGGGCACAGACTCCGTGCCTGGGGCACCCGGCACGCGGCTTGGATTGACGAACAGGCAAAACAGTGATGGGAAGTAGCAGACAGGTTGCCCCGATCCCTCCACTACGCGGCCCGACGCGCTGGAATGCAGCGCGGAAGAAGAATCGGGCCGCTTCGGTCGGGATGACAAATGGAAGAGGCGGAGGAAGTGATGGGGCAACCACAGACGATCACGATGAGGGCTTTCCGGGGTACGGATACGTTCTCCGGAAGTGTGCGCGTCGAAGGGGGATCCCGGACGCGCAGGGGAGTGCGTCGGCAGAATCGCCGGGCGAGTTGCAACTTGCTGACAGAGCTGGCGGGGTCAGACGCCGGACGTGGCTTGACCGCTGGCGGGAGTGCGCATACCTCCGCCGCACACGCTGCGGACCACAAGACGGACGCTGACCCGGCTAAGACGAAGGCGAAAGAGGCCAGGCGCACTCCCGACAAAAAGAAAAAGAGGAAGAGCAAGGCGAAGACGGAGAACGTCGGCGGAAACGGTCCAGTGGAAAGTTTATGGGATGAGCGAGCCGAACTGGACGGAGGAGTACCACTCCCGGAAGACGGAGTGGGGTTTGTGGATGCGGTGAACGTCAACATCGACCTGATCCGGCTGACGGAAATCTTATTGCGGGGAACGGACGAGAAGTCGTCGAAGAGTTTGTTGGAGCGGCTGCTGGAGATGAGATACGGGAAGAATGCTCGCGCGGTGGCGGCAGAGACAGGTCTGTTGACCGATTGCGCGCCGCGAGCGATACGGGACTAAGGAGAAAGAAATGACGACTGCAAAAGTGGTGTTCATCGGGGAAGTGGCACAGATTGCGGGAGTGGCTGCGGTGGTGTTGGGAGTGGTGTTGAGCCTGCATCATTGGGGAGCTGCAGCTTCATTGGTCGGCGGGATTGGCGCGTTTTTCGTGGGGAAGAAACTGCGCGGAGCGTGAGCGTTTGCGCGGACCTTCGACTTGAAGAGAGTTCCGGGAGCGACCCAAGAGGCCGATCGGGAGATCGGCGTTCCCGGGGAACCCAAGAGCACAGCCCCTTCGAGGCTCAGGACAAGCAGGAGTGACTGTGCCACAGGACGACGCACACGAATGCGGATAAGTGGGGAACTGGCGCAAAGGCGGAATGAAGAGGCGAACACGGGAAGATAGTCGCAAGGCGGTGCATATATCGGGCTGCCTGAGAGCGGGGCGGCACAAGAAAAGTATTCAGCGCGAATCGGAGAAATCCTACGAAGCGTTCCCGCGGCAGCAGGAGTTCCACGACTCGACGGCGAAATACCGACTATTCGGCGGTGCGGCGGGGCCAGGAAAGACAAGGGCGCTGCTCGAGGAAGCGATCCGTCTAGCGAAAAAGTATCCAGGAAGCGATTCACTTCTCTTGAGGAGGACGTATCCGGAACTGGAGAGTTCGCTCATCGCGCAGTTCCGACGGGATGTGCCGCGCCGCAAGTACCGCAGCTACAACGAAGCAAAACATCTAGTGACCCTAACCAACGGTTCGACGATACGGTTCGGATACTGCCGGGATGAGAATGATGTTTACCAGTACCAGGGCGCGGAGTTTCTGTTCATCGGGATCGATGAGCTGACGCATTTCACGCTGAAGCAGTGGCAATTTCTGACCTCGCGGAACAGGTGCCCGATTCCGGGAACGTTTCCCTGCATGGCGGGGGCGACGAACCCGGGGAACATTGGGCACGCGTGGGTGAAGGCGCTGTGGGTCGACAAGCAACCGCCGACGGGATTCGAGAGGCCGGAGCAGTACGATCCGCAGGATTACGACTTCATACGCGCACGGATGGAAGACAATCCGATTTATGCGAACGACCTGAATTACCGGAAGACGCTGGAGGCGCTGCCGGAACAATTGCGGAAAGCGTTTCTGGACGGGGACTGGGACGTTTTCGCGGGGCAGTACTTCGACTTGTTTGAAATTGGGCGACACACGGCGCGGCCCGAAGAGCTCGGCATGCAGTCGTGGTGGCCGCGGTGGATTTCGATTGACTGGGGATTCCAGCATCCGAGCGCGGTGTATTGGCATTGCGCGATGCCGAGAGCAGCGACCAGTTACCAGCGACCAGCGACCAGTGAAGAAAAAAGCAGATCCCTCGCTTCGCTCGGGATGACAAACGGGGGGCGGCGGGATGACGGTTTTGAGGCAGGCGCACAAGCAGACGTAGTGCGGGAGGGCGCGACCGGAAGGATTGTGACGTACCGGGAGTTTGTGCAGAACGGATTGTCGCCGCGGATGCTGGGGCAGGCGATTGCCGAGCGTTGTAAGGACGAGAAGATCCAGGAGATTTACCTTTCGCCGGATGCCTTTGCGCACCGCACCAGCGAGGCTTCGATTGCGGAGCAACTGGGAGAAGTGCTGGCGGCGAATGGATTGCCGCGGCCTTCCCAGGCGGATGACGACCGGATTGGCGGATGGCAATTGATGTATCAACTGCTGGAGCAGGACGCCTGGGTGATCACGGAGAATTGCGGGAAGTTGATCGAGTGCTTGCCGCAACTGGTACGGGACAACCGGCGGGTCGAGGATGTGCGCAAGGTGGAAGGCGACGATCCGGCCGATGCGGCGCGGTATGGAATGGTTCCCGGCGCAAGATACGCCGGTGTTGGGGCAACCGCCAGAGGCGGACCCGGGGCGGGGCAGGCTCCGCCCCTTTATTCTCAAGTGCGATTCATTCCAGGAATGCCGCTGGGCGAACAGATCGCGCGGCAGGTGACGGCGGAAGATGCGACTTCGCGGGCGATTCAGTTTCAGAGGTTGGAGGCGGAAGCGCGGAAGCAGTTTGGGCCGCAGCGGTTGCCGCGGCGGCGGTGGAATTGGTGAAAGCGAGAGGGAAGCGCGAAGGGTGGGGCGATGTGGGAGTTCGTGAAAAGATTCTTTAAGACGAGATACGTGGGGATGCTGGAGGAGGAAGTGGCGCGACTGCGGGGAGAGAACCGGGCGCTGCTGAATTCGCTGCTGGGGACGGCGGGATTTCCGCCGGTGGAGTTTGCGGAGCCGGTGAAGCCGGTGGAGTTGCCGAGATTGCGGAAGAGGTCGTGGCAACAGATGCAGAGGAAGAATGAATTGGACGCGATGAAGGGGTGATGAGCGAAGTTGGCAGTATTCAGTTATAAGTTTTCAGTTTCGGAGAAGAAAAACCCAAGACCCAGGCACACACTCCGTGCCTGGGGCACCCGGCAGATGAAGAGGGAACAGGACGCAATGAAGGGGTGACGGGGCGGGGATAGCGAAGATTCAAAGCGAAGAACTAACGCAGAGGACACAGAGAGCGCAGAGTTCGCAGAGAAGAAAACCCAAGAGCACAGACAAGAGTGTCTGTGCCACGGGCACAGAGAAGAAATCATGAGAGACGGCATGGACAACGCGATGACAGATTGGGAAGCGGGAATGACGGCGCCGGCGGATGGGAATGCGGGGGCGGGTGACGCTGGGGCGAGGTTCGGAGGGATTCCTCGCCCCGACGAAGCGTACGGGGCGCAAAACCCGCGCTTCGCGGACTCCGTTCGGAATGACGGGTTGCAGAGTCGGGTGAGCCAGGGAATGGACCTTGGGCCAAACTTTGAGCAGTTGGAGGAAGAGCGGCCGGAACTGGTGAACGCGCTGCGGGAGTTGGTGCGGCAATACCGGCAAGAGGGCGTGACGGCGCGGCGACACGAGATTCGGCGGATCCGCCAGGCGCGGCTTTTCTGGCAAGGGTTGCAGTATGCGTGGTGGAACCCGAATGACATGAACTGGCACTTGCCGTTTGAGCAGAAGTTCAATGACGACCGCGCGCTGGAAGAGATGCCGCGGTACCAGTTTGTGACGAATTTTTATCAGGGGTTTGGACTGTCGTTTGTGGCGGTACTTTCACAGGATGTGCCGAGCGTGCGGTTTTATCCGCAATCGGCGCAATCGCTGGTGGATATTGCCGCGGCGCGCGCGGCGAGCGACGTGGCGGAACTGGTCGAGCGAAATAATCATGTGGAGCATTTGCTGACGTCGATCGGGTATTTTCTGTGGACGGATGGGAAGCTGGGCGCGTACGTGCGGTACGTGAAGGATGGGCAGCGGTTCGGGTTTCGGGAAGAAGAGATTTTGGCGGCGGTGGAGATTCCGTTGGGGGAGGATGTGTGGGTTTGCCCGGAGTGCGGGAAGGAGACTCCGTTCGGGGGAGAAAAGGACGGTGACCCGCGACCGGCGACCGGCGACCAGGAAGCCACGCAAGACGCGGAGAGCTTGCCCCGATCCCTCCACTCCGAGCCGCCAAAGGCGCGGCTCTCCGGTCGGGATGACAATTATGGGCTTGGCGAGGATGACGGACGGTTGAGTGCTGAGGCTGGGGAAGGCCGCACCCCTGAAGGGGTGAGCTATACGTGCCCGGGGTGTGGGGCGGAGTTGGGCGAGAAGGATCTGAAGAGGGCGGAGCGGGTGACGGTGCCACGGGTGGTGGAGACGCGGCGCGTGGCGAATGGCCAGGAAGTGATTTCGATTGCCGGCGGGCTGGAGCTGAATACGCCGGTTTGGGCGAATGAAATGCACGAGTATCCGTACCTGCAATGGCAGGCGGAAGTGCATCGCGCGAAATTGAAGGCGGCGTATCCGCTGGCGGCGGGAAAAATCGAGGCAGCGCCATCGCAGGGACCGGAAGATGTGTACGCGCGCGTGTCGCGGTTGAGCGTGGAGCAGGGGTTGCCGTCGATTCATCCTGGCGACGCGCTGATGAACCTGATCACGTTTGACCGGACGTGGCTGCGGCCGTGGGCGTTTTACGGGATTGAGAATGAAGAGGTGCGGAACGAACTGCTGGCGCTTTTCCCGGATGGCTGCTACGTGGGCTTTGCGGGCGATGTGTACTGCGAGGCGCGCAACGAAAGTATGGACGATCACTGGCGGGTGCTGCACGCGCTGCCAGGGGACGGGCAGAACCGGCCGAGCGTGGGCGATTCGCTGGTGCAGGTGCAGGAACGCTACAACACGTTGAGCAACATGCAGGCGGAGACGTATGAGTACGGCATTCCGCCGATCTACGCCGATCCGCAGGTGTTGGACTTTGACGCTTTGGCGAACCAAGTGGCGGAGCCGGCGGCGCACTTTCCGGCACGCGCGCGCCCAGGCCAGCCTTTGGCGGCGGGATTCTTCCAGCCTGCGGCGGCGCAGGTGCCTCCGGACATGATTCGCCACCAGCAGGATTTGATTGGGCCGGTGTCGCAATTCTTGACGGGGTTGTTTCCCGCGGTGTTCGGCGGAAACATGGAGGACGTGAAGACGGCGAGCGGCTATGCGATGGCGCGCGACCAGGCGATGGGGCGATTGGGATTGGTGTGGCGGCGGCTGAAACAGTTTTATGGCGAAGTGATGCTGCTGGGAGTGGACTGCTTCCGGAAGAACCGGCCCGAAGACGTGGATGTGCCGCTGCTGGGTCCGGATGGGACGCTGGACGCGCGGATGATTCGCGTGGGCGACTTGAAAGGGAATATCTGCGTGCATCCGGAGGCGGATGAAACGTTTCCGCGGCTGAAGTCGCAGCAGCGCGGCGTGCTGCAGCAGTTGTTTGGGCTGAAAGATCCGTTGATTCAAGAGGCGCTGGCGGAGCCGGCAAATCTTGGCTACATCAAGAATGTGCTGGGGTTGACGGAGCTGGTGATTCCGGGGGAGGACTCGCGGAATAAGCAGTTGCGAGAGATCCAGGTGTTGCTGGGAAGCGCGCCGATTGTGGTGGGAATTGGCGATCAGCGATCAGCGACCAGCGACCAGGAGGCAGGGCCAGCTAGCGTTGTGTTGCCTTCGGTGGCCGTGGATGTGTTGCTGGATGATCATGCGGTGGAGTTCGAGGAGTGCAAGCGCTGGGCGAATTCAGAGGCCGGGCAATCGGCGAAAATGACGAATCCCGCAGGCTTCGCGAATGTGCGGGCGCACGCGGAAGCGCATTTGCGTGCGATGCAGACGCAAGCCGTATCGAAGGCCTAAGAAGAATTTGGCGTAGCAAGGTGACCGCAATAAGCGCCAGTTGGATGTGATCTTGCCGAGACGGGGCGCAGCAGTGCTGCGCCCCTACATCGGACGTGGGAGCGAGCACGGAGAGTGGGATGGAAACGATTGCGACACAAAGCAGCGCGCAAGGCGCGGGGCGGGAAGTGTTTGCGCTGACGGATGAGCAGATCCTGGAAATAGAGCCGGAGGGAGAAGTGGCCCCTCGAGGCTCAGGGCAAGTGAGTGGCTCGTCGCTGACGGACGAGCAACTACTGGAAGATGCCGGAACGAGCGTGGAACGTGGCGCGGGGGAAGGCGTTGCGGACGGCAAGACTGCGACTGGGGACTCGACGCGGCAAGGAATTGCGGAACCAGGGAAAGCGAGTGCGATGCCGGCACAGACCCTTCAAGGATCAGGGCAAGCAGGAGTGTCTGTGCCACAGGCGCCGCCGCAATGGCTGGCGGAGAGGATGCGCGATCCCTGGCATGGGGAAGAGGCGAAGGAGTTGTGGGAAGGCGCGGTGCAGGCGAGGCAGGAGGCGGCGGCTTATCGCGAGGCGATTGCGACGCCTGCCGAGGCGCGGGCGCTGAAGGAGCTTTATCCCGGCGGAGTGAACGAGGCGAAATCGGCGGCGGAACGCGCGCGGCAGTTGGAGGAGTTTGATGGAGCGTATTTCGGCGCGGCGGGGAAGCCGGCGGAGGCGTTGAGCGCAGCGCGGTTGCAATTGGCGCAGAGATTGATGGAGCAGGATCCCGGCGCGTTTCGAGAGATGGTGGCGGCGGGGATGAGGTTGCTGGAGGAAAGAGGGAAAGGCAGTGACCAGCGACCAGCGACCGGCGACCAGGAAGTCAAAAGCAGGTCCCTCAGGCCTGAAGGCCTGAGCTACAGCGCTCGGGATGACAACTCACAGTTAACACGGGAGAGCGCGGGCGGGAGAGTTGCGCAGCGGAACGAGGTCATTGCGCCGGAAGTGGCAGCGGCTTATGTGGGATTTGAGAAGGCGACGAATGCGGACTTGGAGAAGAGCGTGGGCGGGGCGATTGCGCGAGCAATGGAACAGGCACTGCCCAATTTGAGGAGCCTGGATCGAGCGGGGCGAGATGCGGCTTCGCAGGGAACACCTTTGCAGGAACGATTGGGCGCGGCGGTGCGCGAGGATGTGGAAGCGGCTCTAAAGAGCGACGCGCAACTGGGCGAGCAGGTGGCAAAGATTTTGGGGGCGCGGCGGTTTGACGATGCCACGAGGGCTCAGGTGGTGCGAGTGATTGATGCGCGGGCACAGCAGTTGGTGCCGGGAGCGGTGAAGCGGGTGGTGGGGAGTTGGACTGCGGCGACGCTCGGCACAAGAGGGAAGAGCCGAGCGGCGGAAGAGGGGATTGGTGATTCGCGGGCGGGGAGAGAAACCGCTGCGAAGCCCACGCCGCAGACTGGGAAGAACGGGCAGAGTTCCGGACGGACCGAGAGATCGGAACCACGCGCTTCTGTGAGAACGGCGAATCGAGGGCGGGTGGATTACGGAAAGTTGAGCGACGAACAGATTTTGGAACTGTAGAAAGAGTCCAACGCAAAAGGAACAGAGGGCCTCAGAGAAAGTGGAGATGGCCAAGAGCTTCCTCGGGGGCTGAAGCCCCATGCGCAAGGTTCCTAATGTCGGACCTGAAGGTCCGACCCCCTAAAGAAGAACCTGAACGAAAAACCGGAGAGAAGAGAGATTTTGGCGTTCGATCGTAAGAACCCACCCTGCGCGAACGGCGCGAAGGATGGGGCACCCTCAAGTTCAGGGGTAGAGCGGCGTTAGAAGGAAAACCCGAGAGGGATTCATCGCACGAGGGGCGTGCGATGGAAAACCATACCTCACTTCGCGGACTGCGTTCGGAATGACGGGGAACGATACGGGTTGCCGGGATGTGGTCGAGCAATACTCGACCCCTGCATTTGCAGTGCATTACAAAACAGTTTTGGCGCCTTCTCGCAAGACGCCTGCCTGCCCTTCTGAAGCGGGGCAGCACATCTAAGGAGAAACAACAATGCCAGCACAGCAAAACGCGAATGTCATCGCGTTGCAGCTCGAGAAGGTGCGCGACAAGGTACCTTTGCTGTATGAGCGCGACGACATTCTTTTGACGATGATCCAGCAGCGCGGGGACGTGGAGAAGATTTCTTCACGAAACCTGCGCCTGCCGTTGCAGGTCAATCCCGGTGGGAAGGCCGGGTCGTACAACGCGGACGGAGGCGACCTGGGCCGCGGCTCGGGAACCGCCTACGACGTCGCGCAGGTGTCGCCGATTTTCTTCCGCTTCGCGATTGAAATCACGAAGCTGGTGGAATACGCGACGACGGGAAGGGAACGGGCGATTGAAAACGCGGCCAAGCGTGAAGTGGCCAACGGAATGAAGCAGTTTCGCTCGTTCCTGGACAAGCTGATCCAGACGGCGGGGAACGGGGTTCTGGGAACGATCAGTTCCGTTGCCAGCAACGTGTTGACAATGAGCGTGCCGAATGGCGCGGCATTGGTGTACGCAGGTCAGACGATTCAGGTGTACGACACGACGTTAACGACGAACCGCGGCACATGCAACGTGGTGGCGGCCGATCCCATCAGCCCGACGCAAACCATCACGGTGGACGCCGCTCCCAGCGGTACTGTGGCGACGGACGTGATCGTGCATGACGGGTTGAGCGGCGCTTCGCCGGTGTCGTTGTTCGGGATCAAGTATCACCAGAACAACGCGACGACGGGCACGTGGCTCAACTTGAACCGCGCGACCTATCCGGTGCAACTGGCGACGCCGCGCGTGAACGCGGGTAACGCGGCACTGACGCCGGCCAACGTGCGGCTGGCGATCAACAAGGTGCGCAAGGCGTTGGGCATCAACCACCTGAGCAAGCTGATCGCGTACATGGCGGTCGAGCAGGAGCATGCCTGGGAAAATCTGGGCATCACGGTGAGTTCCATCATCAAGGAAGGCGGCAGCGGAAACGGAAACGACCTGGATCTGCTGTTCACCGGCAGGAAGACTATGAGCGGGATTCCGATCAAGTCCAGCGTAAACGCGGACCAAACGCGCGTGGATTTCCTGGATTTGGCGCACTGGGGCCGCGCCGTGTTGAAGGACATTGATTTCTACGAGGTCAATGGCAACACGGTGTTTCCGATTTACGGGGCCAGCGGCGGACTTGCAGCGAGCTATATTTTTTATTTTGATCTGGCCATGCAGATCTGGAACGACAGCCCTCGCTCTGGAGCTTACATTGACACCCTTGCGAGACCGTCGGGTTACTAGCGTCTGAGCTCCTTCCTTAGGCGCTTCAGATATTCCTGGGCGGTAAGGAAGTTCTTTCGTTGATTGCATGGGAGACACGCTGGGACGATGTTCGCGATCCAGTTTGTGCCTCCCCTGCTCAACGGGAGCACATGATCAGCCGAAGCCGATTTGCGTGTCAGCTTTCGATTGCAATATGCGCAACGATAGCGATACTGGGCTAAGAGCCGTAGCCATTCCTGTTGCGTATATTTTCCTGGCGCGCCCTTACGCTTGGCGACAGCAGCGTGATGTTCGACACGCCTTTTTTGCCAGTTCTTCCAGTAGTATCTTCGTGCCGCTTTGCGCAGTTTGTTGAGATTGCGGCGGCGATAATCCCGGCGCTTCGCGTTGTACGCATCGCCAAGGAGTTTGCGTTTGGCGCGCAGGATTGGATTTGTTCGTTCGCGGTTTCTTCGGCGCCATTTTCGCTGGTAGGCATTCCACTTCTTCAGATGTCTTACTCTCCATTTATACGTGGCGGCTTTTTGCTTTTCCGGGTGGCGGGCGCGCCAGCGGCGGCAGGCGGCCCTGAGTTTCGGACGATTCTTGCGTGCCCATCTTTGTTGGGGCGTCTGTTTCTTCTTGTTCAAGAGCGATATATAACATGATCGAGTTCGTTCGAGAAATACATGAGACGCCGGGAGAGGTGGCGCGGCGATTAGAAATGGCGGGCGGGCGGAATCGGTTTGGCGAGGCCAATTATCGCGTGATTTGGGGCTGGAACAGGTTGGCGTGGATTGGCGGGAAGTTTGAGGACCGCGACACACACGGGGATCTGGTGCGGGAAGTGGTGGAATTGCGACTGGAGCCGAAGTATCCGCAGGTGAACCGTTGGCACGTGGAACGCTGGGTGCCTCCGGAAACGTATGGACCGCCGCGGGAGTGGTACGCGAAGACGGTGGACACTGCGAATGGAGTGAGTGTGCCCGCGCTTGGCCCGTATCCAGAGCGGGGCGAATACGAGCATTGTTTTACGCTGCAAGGTCCGAAGGGCGAGTTTGTGCAGTTGACACCGACGCTTGTGGAGCACGTGGCGCGGGCGATCGAGTGGGCGAGGCGTTTCCCGAAGGCGAAGCAGCGCGGGATGTTGTACGAGAGAGCGGCGCGGGAAGAGCGGGAATACGAGGAGTGGGCGTACACGTTGATGGACGATGCGGCGCCGGCGCTGCACGGGGCGCCGTTTGTGACCGTGGCGTAGGTTTCAGGCCTGAGGCTGAAGATATCAGTTTTCGGCGATCAGATGTCAGCGATCAGAGATCAGGAAGCGAAGAGAAAGACGGCCGTCTGAGAAGGACGGGCCCTGCACATAAGAGACGCAGACAGGAAATTCTGTGGATTGCTACGGGTGTGTCTATGACGCGATTTCAGATTTGGCTCAGGGGAATTGTCGCGGCGGGAATCAGCGGAGCTGCGGGCGGCGTACTGACCGGGCTGGCGGCGGTGGGCATCGATCCAGCACATTTTAATTTGCAGGCGGGGATGGGAGCGACAGTCAGGATTGGAGCGGCTGCGGCGTTGATCAACGCGGTGATCGGCGTGGCGGCGTATCTGCAGAAGTCGCCGTTGCCGGAAGAGTAGTGAGGCACGGGTTGCGCTGGCAGTAGGCGGATATCAGCGATCAGATATCAGTTATCAAGAAGCGAAGAGCAAGCAATCCGCGGCGCTAGAACGTAAGAGCCCACCCTTCGCCAAAAACGCGAAGGATGGGGCACCCTCAAGATCATGAGTAAGGTGGCGCAAGAGGGAAAAACAAAGAAGACCGAGTTGAGCGGGAGGAAATCCCGTAGAGGAACAAAACTATGCCAGTAGTGGGATCGAGTGCGTATAACACGGCGGGACAGATAACGTCGCTGGTGAGGTCGCTGCTGAATGATGCACAGGGGAACCTGTTCACGGATACCTTGCTCCTGCCATATCTGAATTCGGCTTATCGCAAGGTGCAGCGAGCGATTGGGAATGCCGGCGGCGGTGGATTCATTCAAGATGATGCGTTGCTGGTGGTGGCCGCAGTGACGGGACAGGATGCGTCGCTGCAGGTGTCGATCAGCGATGCCAGCGCGCCGCCGAATCAACTGCCGACGGACCTGCTGGTGCCGCTGAAGTTGTGGGAGAGACCCAACGGTTCAGCACAAGAATTTGACGAGATGGTGGACCTGACCACACACGGCGGGCTGCCTTCGCGCGTGCAGGACGTCACGCTGAGCGTGTGGGAATGGCGCGCCGACGGGTTGTGGTTCATCGGGGCGACGCAGGACACGCAGATCCGGCTGCGCTACTTGAAAGCGTATCCCGATTTCACGGATGCGACTTCACCGGTACTGGTGCGCAATGCCCAGGAAGCGCTGGCGTATGCCACGGCGGCGCTGGCGGGATGGGCGAGGGGCAGCCCGCTGGCGGAGAAGTGGGACGATGCCGCGAGCGACGCGATCGAGGACTTGGTCGTGGCGGCAGTGCGCCGAGAGCAGCAGAGCAGCCGGAGGCGGCGGCCGTTTTCGGCGAGGAGCGGGTATACGCCGTTTTGAGGCAGTTTTCAGTTCGCAGTTTTAAGTTTTAAGTAAAGAGTTTTCAGCAAGAGGCTTTTGAGCCAGGAGAGGGGTGAGGGGATGGCGATTACGATTTCTTTGGGTCCGTTGAATGTGGACTCGAGTGCGAGCAATTTTGTGTACGCGGTGGCGACACTGGCATTCACGGGAAATTATCCCACGGGCGGAGACACGCTGGACTTCACGCAAGTGGCGGACAAGCTGCCGTCGGACACGATCGTGCAGGTGTTTGCTGAGAGCCAGAACGGCAACAGCGGGTATTACATTCCGGTGCAGGGCACGGCGTTGAATAACTGGAAGTTGAAAGCGTTCGTTGGAGGCGGGACAGAGATCACGGCGGGAGCGTATCCGGCCAGCGTGACGACGGACATTGTGCAGCTCTCAATCACAGCGAGGAAGCTGTTGTAAACGGGATATCAGCGATCAGATATCAGCGATCAGGAAGCGATTCTGCTAGCCGCATTTAGAATGTGAGCTTGAGGCAAGCACTGAAACCGGATTCGTCACCGCGGAATGACAAGAGAAAAACCTCAGGCCTGAAGGCCTGAGCTACAGGACTGCGAAGCACATGATACGATCAAAAGTCAGTATGGGAATTTTGTGGGCGATATTGGCGGTGGCGCTGCACTTGTGGCCGGGAGTGGTGGGACCGGCGCAGGGGCAGGGGTCGCGCAAAGACGACATCGTGTTCAACACGCGCGGGGTACCGCTGGCCGGTGCAGGGGTGCGGGTGTGCGCGATGCCGGCGAGCGGGCAGCCGTGTACGCCGCTCGCGCTGATTTACTCCGATCCGGGGCTGACCCAGGCGCTAGCTAATCCCACGGTCACGGATGGCATGGGGAATTACAGCTTTTACGCCGTGCCGGGGAAGTATGAGATCGAGATCTCCGGCCCCGGGATCACCACGAAGCAATTGCCGAATGTGATTCTGCCGAGCGATCCCTCTTCGCCAACGTTCAGCAGCATTTCTTCCACGGGCGCGATCAACGCGTTTACCTTGAGCCTTAGCGGCAACCTGACGGTGAATGGCAGCACGTCGGTGGTGGGAAACCTGGCGAGCAGCACGTTGAGCCTCACGAATCAGAGCACGGCGCCAGGCACGCCGGGCGCGGGCTCCGTGAACTTCTACACGAAGACGGCGGACAAGCGGCTGTATTACAAAGATGACACCGGCGTGGAAGTGGGCCCGATTGCGAGCGGTACCGGAGCGCAGACAAATACGCCGAACACGTTCACGGCGCCACAGAATATTGACGCGGACTTCCACACCAAGGGGCCGAATCCTTGGTACGACTTGTCGCGGTATGGGTGGTACATGAGCCCGACGTATTACCGCAACGGAACCACGGGCACCATGTTGGCATCGTCCTCGACGCTGACGCTGGCGAGCGCGCTGGATTTCGCCAATGGGCAGGGGCTTGTGGTGCTGGGAGCGGGGCCGACGCCAACGATTTCGACGCCTACGGGCGTAACGGCAGCGGCGGTGGGGGCGACCGGCTCGACCACCTACTATTACTGCGTGGTGGACGAGGACTATCAGAACGGCAAAACCGCATGCAGCGCGGCGGGAAGCGTGGCGAATGCGGTAGCGACACTTGGGATTCAGACGTACACCATCACTGCGGGAGCGCGGGCTTCGGGCGTAGTGACCATCACCGCCGCGAACAGCATCATTTCCGGTTCACAGATTGAAGTGCAGAGCGGGACTACGGGCCAGTCCGGTTTCGAGGGCGCGTTTACCACGACTTCGGCCTCCGGCACCAACATCACCTATAACCAATACGGCGTGAACGATGCCAGCGGAACGGTAACAAGCGGCAACCTTCGCGTAGCTGGGCAGGTGGCGGTGAAATGGAATGCGCCGACAGCGTACACCGTCCTGAAGCATCTCATCTATCGCTGCACGGGAGGGTCTTGCGCGCTGCCCGCCAACGCGGCCAACTACAATCTCGTGGGCGTGGCGACGGGTCAGGACAGCTACTTCCTTGACCGCGGACTTGGAGCCTTGGCCACGAACATCGACAACGGCGACGCTTCGCAGACGGCTCCTACAGCGACCTCGAACGGCTGGCTCTCTACCAGCATCGTATCTGGCGGAGGAACGACGACACTCACGCTCGCGGCTTCCTCCAGCAACGCGGTTTCTGGCGTGAAAGTTGTGCACGACAACTGGCCAGCCATCGTGGCAGCATGCGCTTCGATTCCGGCAAACACGGGTGGGGCGATATTCTACGCGCCTTCGGAGCCGGGCGCCGGAGCTGGTAGCTACGCGCCGCTTTCCTCTTTTCACACCTTCGCCGGTGGACTGCCCGCAGGAAATGCCGGTTGCGGAGGAGAGTTTGATTTCGAGGGTCCGCTTTGGCTGAACGCGCCCATACAACTTGGTCACGGTATGACGTTGCGTGGGGGTCCGGGCGGAACTACTTCGGCTGGTTCAGGCTACTGGGAGGCGGCCAGAACGCAGGTTACGGGTTTTGCCTACCCGATGATCTACATCAACGGGCAGGCTTCCACGAACGATTTCATGGCCAACCTCAATGTCACATGCGCTCAGCCTTACCAGACCTGTCTCTACGAGGACGAGGCCTCGAACGGCGATGGGCCGACCGACTTCCGGTACGACGACGTGTACCTTACCAACACGAACGGAAACTCCAACGTCTATGTAGCCAAGTCGGGTTTCGGGCGATTCTGGACACGCGGCGTCTGGCAGACCAGTGCGAACGACTTTAGTTCGCCAACTGCGGCGCTGTTTACCACCAACTGCGGCACGGGGCAGACTTCTCCTATATTGCCAGCTATTGGTTACACCTACCTGACCTCCATTTATGGAGGACTTCTGGTGGACGGCTGCGGCGTGTTGAGCAGCGCGTGGAATCACTGGGCGTTCACGGAACTCCTCGTGGAGGGTGGCTACATCCCGGCCATTCGTGTCAACAATCCCAACTACGGCATATTCAACATCAACGTGTACAACTTCAGCTACGCGGACTTGATTGGCGGGCAGTCCACTCCCCCGATTGACCTGACGAACGTGGCAGGCAACGTGGGTATAGTCGTTACCAACGCAGCCTGCGCGACGGGATATCAGCCACTCTTCGAGGTGGGCACCAGCACAAACTATAACGGCCTGCAAGTTTATGGGGCACCCTGTTCCTATCTCGGCGCAAACAACGGAATCGTGGCTTATAACACTTCCTCATTCAGCGACCAGTTGAACTGGAACACGCGCCTGCAAAACACCTCGCACGTCGCTTATCAAATGGGTATTCCCGCAGCGCCACAAAGCGCGGTGGTGAGCGGGGGCGGCGGAGTTCCAGTGGGGGTGCACTCCTACCAGTTCTCGGCAGTGGACGCGGATGGAAATGAAACGCTGGTCGGACCGGCAATTACGGGGACCACGACTTCCGGCAATCAAACCATCACTGTGACAGCCCCGGCAACCTTCCCTACGGGTGCGGTTGGCCTGAACCTGTACCGCGACAGTGGACTGATTAACCCGAATGACGCAGGTTGTAGCATGCCGCAGGTGGCTGTGCCCGGCGGCACGGTCGTGGACAACTACCAGTTCAGGTGCAGCTCCAACACACCCTACTCAAACCAAGCCGGGGCTTCGCTCGTTTCCGCGGGAGGGCTCTCCACGTACAAACTTCATCTGGGAAGTGAAGCCCTCACGGCTGCTCCTCGCGGCGAACAAAACATCTTCCTTCCCGGTGCGTTAACTGCGACGTGGACGGGCGCGACGTGGACCCCGGATAAGGGTGTCACGGTAACCCGTGTGCAGGTGCAAGCGAAGACGGCGCCGGCGGGGTGCACGACGAACGCGGTGGTGCGTCTGACGGACGGCACATCACCCGTCAACTTAACGATCTCCGGTGCGGCGAACGATTCCGGCGTCATTGCGCAGAACTACGCGGCGGGAACGGCGTTGACGTTGAGCGTGCAGACAGCCGCGGCGGGTTGTACAACGTCACCCGCCGACGCGAATGTGAGCATCCAGTATCGCATGCAGTAGAAGCAGGCTTTGCGGAACGCAATACACCCCATCATCCCTTGGCACCAGAATTCAACTTGAATTCCGAAGTTTAAGAGGGATTCCTCCGCTCCGGGACGGCCAAAAGCGCCGTCCCTCCGGTCGGAATGACAGATTTTGGGACGTGGATGAGGAGATAAAATCCAACTTGGGTGAAGTTGGATTCTCCTAGGGCAATCGATTGAAATAAAAGAAGGTGCGCTTGTGCGCGTTGGGTCAACTTCGGATTTCAGGTTCAAGAAAACAACATGAGGAAAACATGAACACGCAGAACGATGTCGTTGCGTTGGTGAATATCTCCACGCAAAAGTGGCCGCCGCGCCACCGCACCTATTTTGGCTCGCTGGAGATCCGCGCGCCGGAGCCCGGCGAGGCATTCGCGGTCACTCCCATTCATGGCTGCAAGGGCATCATGGACCTGGGGGACAAGCGCACCATGGAATTCCCGATTTCCGCGCGGGAGATTGCGGATGATCTGGTGCGGGAGCTCAATGGCGATTCCGGCGAAGGGAGTTTTCACGGCGTGTTTGTGGCGGCCGGGCCGGTGCCGACGGAAGCGGAACTGGCGGAGGCGCACAGGAAGCTGGATGCGTTTCACCGGCGATTGGTGGAGGCGGCGGACCTGGAGTGGGAGCGTTCGCACAATCCGATGTTCATCACGGACTTGGAGAGGCGCGCGGCGCGGGAATTGAAGTTGGACAAGCCGTGGCTGTATGACCCAAAGCCCCAGGCGGAATGCCCTGCTTGCGGCGAGAAGATCAAGGCCGGCGTGGCCGTGTGCCGCTCCTGCCGGGCGATTCTAAACAGGGCGAAGGCGGCGGAGTTTGGATTGGTGCCGAGAGAGGCGGAGACAACGCTGGATTTGGGGAAGATGAGAGAAAAGGGAAATGCAAAATAAACAGGGCGGCGAAGGATCGCCGCCCGAAAAATGAAACGTGCACCGGGCACGCCTGAGAAGCAACTTCAGGACAACAGATGTCAGCGATCAGATATCAGGAAGGGGTGGTGGTTTAATCTAAAATTCTACACGGCGCGTGACTCCCACGATGGCAGTAGGGATGTCTGACCACGCCTTGACAATTAAGGAAATTACTTATTTGTTGAGTATGGGTACTAGGATTGCTGCGTAAGGCATTTTCGGATATAGTACGCACTCGGAGATCCGCACATGTCGCGAGCCACTCGCAAGAGTCTAATCGAAAAGCTGCAGGTCGCTAGGGAACACCGTCTGTTAGTTACCTACGTTACGTCTACTCGCCCTGGCCATGAAATTAAAATCGCCGATGATGCCTTCAGAATTATGTACGACCACCTGGAGGCAGGTCGGCAACTGGCACAGAAGGGGGTGGACCTCTTTATTTACAGCAACGGTGGCTCTGGCACAGTCCCTTGGCGCATCGTAAGCTTAATTCGGCAGTACGCGAAGGACGTTTCCGTTCTCGTCCCTTCGCATGCATTCAGTGCTGCGACCCTCATTGCGCTCGGTGCGAACAAGATTGTAATGCACAAGATGGGTTGTTTGGGTCCGATAGACCCTTCGGTGGCCAACATTTTTAATCCGCCCCATCCGCTGGCCCCGGGACAGCTTGCTCCAATCAGCGTTGAGGATGTGACCGCATTCTTCAAGTTGGTGAAGGAAGACGTTGGAATAACCCATGAAGACGAGCTGGTTCAAGCCCTTGTCGCGCTCACAGAGAAGATTCATCCGCTGGCGATAGGAAACGTTCAGAGACACCATAATCAATCCCGACTAATGGCGCGGAAGCTTCTTAGACTGCACATGGCTGAATCGGAGGAACATGAGATTGAGCAGCTGATCGACAACTTAAAATCGAACCTGTTTTACCATGGGCATCCCATAAACCGGGAAGAGGCAAAAAACGACCTTAAGCTCAAGGTCGAAGCGCCAACTGACGAAGTTGAATCGCTGATGTGGGAATTATACCGTGAGTATGAAGAGGATTTGAAGCTGAAGGAACCATTCAACGCTCTTCGAGAACTGGAACTCAAGTCGGGCCCTGTCCCTGGGCCGACCCATCTCTCGACAGCGCAATTAGTCCAACAAATGCACGCACTTGCAGAGGCCGGTATAACTTTGGGTGCGGTTAAAGAAGATCAGTTTGTAAAGCTTGCCGCGGCAATGATACCCTTTGTTAGTGGGGCTCCCGCTGCCCCAGGAAAGGTGAAATTGGACCCCATTTTGGGGGCCTACATAGAGTCGGCTGCGCGTGCTGATGTCTTCAAAACTGACCTCAGAATCGAGCGGACGACTGCGAATCTCGCTGGCAGTCTGCAAGATGCGATTAGACAGGAGGTCCTATGGCAACGCTGGGAAGAAGAGAAATGACAAAGAAAAACCCTCTCAACCCTACCGAGGTGCCTGCCGTGGATATCGGCGCTCCAGAGGTCAACCTCATTGCCAGTCCTTCTAAGGTTCAGCCTGTGACCACGTTGGACGTCCAGCCCTCATTTACTGGCAGTCCCATCATGAGGGAGGATTTTATAACCAGCACTGGTTTCATGGCACCCAAGAACCAGTAGCAGTGCTCTTCTGCCTTCTCAAAGCAGTTCAGCTTAGTCCCACTCATTTTTGACGCTGTGTATTCTGGCCCACAAAGGCCTAGCTAGCACCATTACGACATTTTCGTTGCCGATCTTCCGACCTAAATCCTCAACCTGTACCACTACCCGAAGCGATGGATTGCTGGGCGGGTAGAGGTTGCCGAGCGGGGTGAGGGGCGCGGACGTGGTGCGCCCCCGCAGGGCCCGAGCGTCGCTACGAAGAGCGAAGATCGTAGCGAGGGGTAGGGTTGAGGTGTGGTCACGTTGGCGGCTCGCCTAGCAAAGGGGGCCCGACCCGGACAGAGCAAAGACCGGCCATGACGCGAGAGACCGTGAAGCAATGAAGTACGTAGCAGGATTTTAGACCGCAAAAGCGGCCTCGCAGTCGCGGGACCGCACTCCAAAAGAAGAACATATGTCGACGATAGGATCATTGGATGCACCGATTGAGATTTTTGGCGGGCTGGTCAGCGACATGTCACCCGCGGATCTGCCGCATGGGGTGTCGCCGGATTGCCAGGACGTCTTTTTCGCCAATGGGGGCGTGACGACGCGGCCGGGATTGCAGACGCTGTTCGGGCCGCTGGCGGGAAATCCGACCGTGAATTACTTGAAGACGTTTGCGACGCTCAGCGGCGTACTGCGCACGCTGGCCATGGATGGCGCCGGGAATCTTTACAAGGAATCGGCGCCGGGAACGCTGACACAGTTTGCCAGCGGCCTGGCGGCGAACGCATACGCCAATTCGACAACATTGTTCGGCAGGGAATATCTGGCGGTCAGCGATGGGATGACGGGCAATGATCTGCCGCGGCAGTACGACGACACGAATTTCGACCGCGTGAGCCAGGGCGGACCAGGCGCCGGGCCAACGGTGGTGGATGAAAACGTAATTGTGGGCATCGTGGCCAGCCCTAACGGAGCGACGCAGCCAGCTGCGGTGGCGATCGTGGCGAGTCCGAATGGCGCGGCGCAAAACGGCTACCTGGTAACCATTACGACGAGCGCGGCGCACGGATTGTCGGCGGGCCAAAGCGTCACGGTGGCGGGCGTGGGCGTGGCGGGTTACAACGGCACGTTTGCGGTGGTGTCCGTCCCAAGTACGACGCAATTCACGTACATTGCGGGCGGTGCGGGGCTGACAAATTCCGGCGGCGGCACGGCGGCTTCCGCATCGGTCACGATGCAAACGAGTGCGGCACATGGCCTGTCCGTGGGACAGCTTGTGACGATAGCCGGCGTGGGCGTGGGCGGGTACAACGGCACATTTGCGGTCGCCAGCGTGCCGGATTCGACGCACTTCACCTATAACGCCGCAACCGGCGGCCTTGGGGCATCCGGCGGAGGCACGGCGGCCGCGGCTGGGAATATTGCCACGGGCGTGCACCAAGTGAGCGTGATCTTCCGAACGCGCCAGGGCTATTTGACAAAGCCGGGGCCGGCGACGAGCTGGACGGCGAGCGGCGGGAAACGCGCCGTGGTCACAAATATCCCGACGGGGCCAAGCAACGTGGTCGCGCGCATTTTGTGCTTCACGGGAGCGGGCGGCGCGAGTTTCTTCTATGTGGGGGGAGGCGGAACGTTGTTTAGCGGGAACATGGTGATCAGCGATAACACCACGACGACCGCGGTGGTGGATTTTTCCGACGCCATCCTGCTGGCGGGAAGCAATGTGGACAACCTCTTTCGCCTGATTGAGCTGAGCGACTGCGCCGGCGTGATTGACTATTCGGAGCGGCTCTTCTGGTGGGGCGAACGCAACAAGATGGACAACTGGGTGAACCTGGGATTCGACGGCGGATTCACGGGTCCGTCCCTGCCGCACTACCCGCTGGGCTGGACGCCCGACGGAACGTTTGCGGCCGGCGGCACTGATGAAGAGAGTTTTGTCGTGTGGGGCGCGGCGTATTCGATCGTGGGGAACGGCACGACGGCTACGCGAGGGCTGATGACGCAGGGCGCGGTGCAGGATTCGCTGGGGGCGCCGCTGATTCAGGCGAATACAAGTTACACCGTGCGGGCGCGGTGCGCGCGCAATGCTTCGCTGACGCAAGGGACGCTGCACGTGCATCTCTACAGCGGCAGCGGGGGAATCAACACAACCGGGCTGCAACTGACCGCGACGCAATTGACAACGGGATACGTGGAATACAGCGCGCAACTGACAGCGCCGCTCACGGCGATTCCTGGCGATTTGGTGCTGCGCGTGTATGCGGACGGCACGCCGAATCAGAACGGGCAGTTCTACATCGATGCGATAGAGATTTTCCCGGCTGCGCAGCCCGTGAATGCTTCGCTGGTGCGCGCAAGCCGCGTGGAAGATCCGGAGAGCTACGACGGGCTGGATGGCATGCTGAGCGTGGCGGAGAACAACGGGCAAGCCATCCGGTCGGCGTTCAAATTGCGCGAGCGGCTGTATTTTGTGAAGGAACATTCGCTGTACGTGACGCAAGACGATGGAACGAATGAGCCGGCACTATGGTCGATCGCGGAAGTGTCGCGCGGCGTGGGCACGCCCTCGGTGCGCGGAGTCGGCTTCGGTGAAGATTGGGTGGTGATTGCGCACCGCACGGGGTTGTACCTGTTTTCCGGCGGCGAACCAGTGAAAATATCGCAGGAAATTCAGCCGACGTGGAACCAGATCAACTGGCAGTACGCGCAGACGTTGTGGGTGACGGTGGATACGCAACAGCGGCGCATCCTGGTTGGCGCGCCGTTTGGCAGCGCGACCTCGCCCAATCGCGTGCTGATGCTCGATTATCATGACTTGGATTCGGCCAGCGACCTGGCCTCGCGGCCCCCGGTGAACATCACCTACACGGGAAGAAAAGCGGCGACGGATAGCGCGCGGAAATGGTCGCCGTGGTCCATCGGGGCCAATTGCTGCGCCCTGATTGAACGCACGAACGGCACGGCGCTGGCCGCCTTCGGCAGCGGGAATCCCGGCGTGGGCGGCGGCGGAGCGACCGGGAAGATTTATCAGCTAAGTGACACGCAGTATTCCGACGATGGCACGGCAATTCCGAGCTACTACACCACGCACTATTTTCCGGAGCGCGCGGTGGAAAGTTCGCTGGGCTTGGGCGCGCACAGAAAACTGTTCAGCTATCTGAGCATGTACGTGGAAGGGGCGGGGAACTTGGGACTGACGAGCTTCACAGATTCCTCGAGCGTGGCGCAGGCGCAACAGCCCTTGCCGCTGAGTTCGCCGGCGCAGAAGGACCTGGAGTTGCCGATCAATGTGCTGGGAGAACGCGTGGCGTTTCAGGTGAGCACGAACCAGGCCGGGGCATGGTTTAAGCTGCAGCGGTTTATCCCGAGCGTGCGGGTGGATCCGTGGGCGCCGGTGCGGGGGGTGAATTAGTTTTAAATAATAAGTTGAAAGTAATCAGTAATTCAGAAGCGACGATCAGCGCGTAAGAACAGGCCGAGCCACTCACGGGCCCGCTTCACTTACTGCTGTGGCGAAGTGGGCTTGCCGGCTTCGGGAGAGCGAGAACGGCGAGCCTCAGGAGGCATAGGCCGGAAGGTTCCCAGGGACCTGGAGCAGGGAACTGGCCGAGTGGAAAAGTGGGCGGCGCCGGAATTCCAGTCTTTGAGGGTGACCACCTCAATGATGGCTTCTCTGGAACGGGAGTCCAGACGAGCGGTGACGCGGACCGTGCCGGTTTCCTTGCCGGTGAGCACCGGAATGCCGTCTTGGATGGTCAAGTCGGCGACCTGAGAATCGTCGACCGACCAGTCCGCCTGTGAAGCGAGATCATGTCCTCCGGCATCGAAAAGCCTGAAGGGCTGAGTTCGGCCAACGAAGATGCCGGCGAACTGGGGGGCGATCGCGAGTTCGATTTCAGATGCGCTACAAGGGGCCGGCATGGGGGTAGAGTCCACGCGTTGGACAGTCCCGACGCGCTTGATGCAGGGAACTGGCGGAGCTAACCATTCGGCGGTGACGATGCCCGACTTCAAATCTTCATGAGTGAACACGTTTATGTTCGCTTCGCCGGAATGCGAGTCCACACGGGCTATGAGACGCACCCTGCCGGTGTGCTTGCCCTTGAGCACGGGAATGCTGTCTTCGATGGTCAAGTCGGCGACGTAAGAATCATCGATCGACCAGTCCGCCAGGTAAGTAAGCTTGCGGCCGGCGAAATCGAAGAGGCTGAAGCTGTGGGTGTCGCCAGCGAACATGTTGACGAAAATGGGGGAGATCAGGAGGTCGCCTTCGGAAGCTTTACAGGGTTCCGGCGCAGGGCCGTTGGCGTCAGGTGAAGTTTGCGACTGCGGCTTGGCAGCGGCGCTCTCGAGGACGGCTTTGTCTTCATCGAAGCGTCTCTTGCGCTCCGCGGCTCCAGCTGCGGCGTCATCCTGCCGCGCTGGAGTTGCGGTGGAAGCCGAGGTTGAACTCGCCTGGGCAGATGGGGCCTGCGCGTTGGTGTTTTGTCCAAGGAGCGGAATCGGAGCGAGGCAGGGAGCAGCAAGTGAAAGTGTCAGGAAGACCCGGAAGAGTTTCATGAAAGCGACCTTAACTCCTTTATACATGGCTGGCGAAAAGATGGGGGAGATTTCGTGCTGACGGTTGCGCAACTGGCACCGCTGAAAGACCGCGACCCGTATTTGTACGAGACGCTGACGAAGATTGTGTCGGCGGTGAACGCGACGAGCCAGAACGCGGGTGTGGACCCGTCGACGCCCTCGCCGGCGCCCGCGCCCATCGCTTCGCTGCAGGTGCAAGCGTCAAATGGATGGTTTGACCTGGCCATCACCGATCCGGGAGCGTCGCGGCCCGGACTCTTTTATTTCGCGGAGTCGGATGTGACGCCGGCGTTTTCCGCGCCACGCGTGCATTTCCTGGGAGCGGCGCGAAACTTGTATCTGCAACTGGGGAATCAGACGCTGTATTGGCGCGCGTACTCGCAGTACATCGGCTCGCAGCCCTCGGCCCCGGTGAGCTTTGGCACGCCCCCGATCGCCGTGGCGGGCGGAGGCGCCAGCGGGCCTGCTCCGCTGCCCTCGAGCGGAAGCGGCACCCTCCCGAACGGCCTGTTGCGCGGTGGAAATGGATTTGGGACGCCAACGGGCGCGCGGATTGTGAAGCAGACGATTCTATAAGCCCGCGACGGCCTGCGCTGTTGACCTCAGCGGCTAAAGCCCTCGAGTTTTGAGAACTTTTCGGCACGGCTGAAGCCGTGCCCTCCCGGAACCATTTGTGAGATGACATAAACTCCAAAGGACGAAGGAGCTGCCATGCCCAATACCATCCACACTGCCACTTGGGATTTTAGTCCAGGCGATACGGTGACGCTGTCCGCCAACTTTACGTTTGATTTGAACGATCCGAGCGATGGGCAGAACGTCGCGAACGTGCTGACCACGCTGCAGGGAAGAACGCCGCAGGTGACCCTGGCGCAGACGGATAACGCGACGATTACCGTGACTGTGACGATTTAGAGGGCGGCAGGAAGGCGAGCGATTAAGCCTCGATCCCTCCACTGCGCAACGGCAAAAGACGCCGTTGCTTCGGTCGGGATGACAGTTATGGCGTGGCCGCAAAAGGCGCGGGCCTCCGGTCCCTTCGAGGCTCAGGGCAGGCGGGATGGCAGAGTCGTGAGCGATTTGCCGAGATGGGGTCGAGCCGTGCTCGACCCCTGCGGGGATAACCTTGCGGATACGGGAGTATGACGAGGGAGATTTGGAGGCGCTGCAGGCGATCCATGCGGCGCAAGGGTTCCCGTACGATTTTCCCGACCTGCGCAATCCGCTGTTCCTGACCAAGCTGGTGCTGGCCGGCGACGAAACGGATGCGGCCGAAGGGAAGGGAATTGCGGGCGCTGCCCTGCTCCGGCTGACGGCCGAGGCGTATTTGCTGCTCGATCCGCAACGCGGCACGCCAAAAGAACGTTGGCAATGGCTGCTGGGGCTGCACGAGGCGGCACGCAGCCAAGCTTGGGAGCGCGGACTGGAAGACGTACACGCGTGGCTGCCGCCGGAAATCGCGGCGAAGTTTGGGCGGCGCCTGAAGAGGCTCGGCTGGGTACGCGATGACGAGTGGACGCCGTATTGCAAACGTTTAGGCACAACATTTGCACCAATCCAGGGAAAACAAACATGAAATCACTAGGTGATATCTTTCGGGCCGGTCTTCATCACCGTGCGGACCACGAGTCGCCGAGCGCCGTTCGCGAGACTGCAGCCGAATCTCCGTATCTGCTGCTTGGGCAGAAGTCGCCCGCACACCAGGCGCCCCCTGCTGCGCCAAACCGCCAGGAGATTCTTAACTATCTAGGCGAGTTAGCAGATGAATATCGCCTGCCGCGCAAACTGGTGTATGCTATAGCCGATGCGGAGAGCAGTTTTCAGGCGGACCTCGTGAGCCCCAATTACGCGCACGACAGACACGGTCATCCCCGTCATGACAAGCACGGAGACCCGATCATCAGAAGCACCGACTACGGAGTGATGCAGGTAAACAGTTCCAACATCAACCACGGTCCAGTGAGGGATGCCCACGGACATCCATTCAAGATTGCCGAAGACGTCAAGACGGATTGGAAGGCTAACGCGCGTGCCGGGGTCGCTCTTTTGGCTCCAGCCTACAGGCTGGCGGAATTGGAACAGGGTCCTGGAGCTACGGCAGAGGACCATGCTCAACAGGCTTATTCCCAGTACAACAGCGGTCAGCCACGAATGCGCGACCGCTACTTGAGGGAAAGACGAGATGGAATGCCACAAGATGGCGCGGACCGGAACTTTCTGCAGAAGTACAGACAGTGGTAACAGAGAGGTTGCTCACCACGTGGGGTACGTGAAATGCCTTTGCCTTTAAGAGTGCGCTCTAAGGCTCGATTGTTGTTTCTGATGCCCCGACTGGCCGTAGTGGCTGGGCTCATGGCGCATATCTTGTGCGGCAGCGCAATAGTTGCTGCCGAAAAATGGGAATGCTGGAAGGGAAGTCACAAGGTCATCAGGAATCTGTCGGGCATTCGATTCACGTTTACGCCCACAAAGGACAAGGATGCAATGGATTGGCCTGGGTGCCACATCATTGTGCAGGACGCGGCAAACAGGGTGATCCTTGCGGAAGACGACGCAGCCTTTACTGTCCTCGACACAGGACTGGATTGGAACGGGGACGGCAAACCTGATCTTATTCTTAAGGCCTATTCGGGGGGTGCTCATTGCTGCTGGACCTTCTACTTTATCTCGCCTGGTCCAAGCGCCCGCCTGATAGCGAAATTCGAGAATCAGCGCGACGCCGATTTCCTCCAAGATGAAAAAACAGGGAAGCCCTATCTCGCCATCGAGGACGGCGCCTTCGACTACTTTGACGGGCTTTGTCATGCATGCACTCCGTTCCCGGTGGTCTATCTAAGAATCGAAGGCAATAGGTTCGTGGACGTCCATTCGGAGCATCTGGAGGGATACGAGGGAATCGCTCAGGACAATCGGAAAGCTTTGACCGTTGAGAACATAGAGCAGGTCGTTTCGATGAAAACAAACCCGTGCGAAACGCACTCACCAGCCGTGCGGGAGTCAGTCAGAAAGGTATTGCTAATCGTTTTCGCATACCTCTACAGCGGTCGTGAGGTTCAGGCGCGGCGCGAATTTCAAGCAATGTGGCCGCCATTCGACCAGGACAGAATGTGGAATCTGATCCAAAAACAGCGGCGTGAGGGGATCTTGCGCTACGTTCAGAACGCGCCAGACATACCGTTTGCGGCGCACCAATAATAACAAATCTCAAAATTTCAGCGAAACTAAAGAGATTTGAATCTCTTGGAGGTAATGCCATGGGACGCGGGGCACAGGCACAAACACAGCAGTTGACGGACCAGCAACTGGCGCAGACGAACGCGCTGAACCAGCAATTGCTGGGACAGCAGCAGTCGTTGGGAAACCAGGTGGGGACACAGTACCAGAACATCGTGAACAATCCGGGATATAGCGACGCGACCAAGGCCGCGATCACGGGGCAATCGCAGGGTGCGCTCGCCAGCGCGTTCGACTCGCTGCAGCAGTCGGCGATGAACCGCTTGGCGCGGACAGGGAACTCCGCGGGATACGCGGACCTGACGGACGAATTGGCCCGGCAAAAAGGCATGCAGGAAGCGAGCACGGCGCAACAGAACCAGGTGAACTTCGCCAACACCGCGATGCAACAGCAAATGTCGGCGCTGCAAGGATTGTCGGGGCTGTACGGGGTGGATGCGAACCTGTTGGGGAAGACCTTGGGGATTCCGTCCCAGTTGTTGAATGTGCGCGCCAACGCTTCGCGGCCCAGCGGGTTCTTCACATCGATGGGATCGAGTCTGGGCGGGACGCTTGGCGGGCTGCCAGGTTTGTTCATGTAGTGCACCGCTTGCGGTGCTGCAAGACTTGAGGTCGCCGCGCTCGACGACCTGACACCAGGGCAGACCATGACGAAAGTCCGGCCCTGACGCTGCAGTGAAACCCAAGGGGTTCCCACCATGTTCTCCATTTCCTACGCAATTCTTCTGGCAGTGGTGTCGATCGGCGCGCAACTTGTTGTATTCCTGCGCTGGATTCACCGGCGAATGCGCGACGACGAAATCAATCGTGTGTTCCTGCGCGATCTGGCGTTATGCCACCTCCCATCTATTTACCGCGCACTTTACAGAATGGCGGAACGGCAGGGAATTGAGCTGGATGAAATGCCCATCGTGAATTACGTAGACCTGCAAAATGGCGGGCGGCGGCACTGATGCCCCTCGATACGAAGCTCATAGAACTGGCGCGGCATGCCGCCCAGGCCGAAGGGCTTGAGGCGGCACTGGTGTGCGCCGTGGTGGAGCAGGAGTCCAACTGGAACCCCTGGGCGATGCGCTACGAGCCGCTCTTTTTCGCCAAATACGTTGCGCCGCTTTACACCAACAATAAAGTGGGGGCCACGGAAGCCTATGCGCGAGGCATTTCGTGGGGCTTGATGCAGGTGATGGGGCAAGTGGCGCGCGAGAAGGGCGTGGCTTCTCTTTTCCTTTCCACTCTGTGCGATCCGGCGGTGGGATTGGCGGTGGGTTGCAGAATTTTGCGCCAGAAACTGGACGCCGCGGGCGGCGACACGACGCGGGCGTTGCTGGCATGGAACGGCGGAGGGAATCCGGACTACGCGGAGGAAGTACTGGCGCGGGTGACGCGGTACCGGTAGCGGCGATTGTCCGCAGAAGAGATGGTCATGACATTAAGAAGTTGGCTTAAGGGCGCGGCTTTGGTGATTGCCCTGGTGGTGGGCGTAAGTGTGTATTTTGCCTGGCGTGGGGCGCAGCACGAGCAGGCGCAGCTCAAAGAGGCGGTGCAGGCCGCGCAGAAGGCGCTGGCGGATGCGGACGCACGCCAGCAATCGCGTAATGCGGAACTCGGGCAGATGCTGGCCCAGCTCAACGCCAAGAAGTCCAGCGTCCAGAGCCCGGCGCAGATTGTGAAGGCCTTGCCGGACGTCTTGCCCTTGCCCATACCCTTGACCCTAGCGGCTCAGCCAGCCGGCGTAGGCCTTCCAGCCACGCAGGGAGGATCCAAGCAGCCCGTCGAACCGCCGAACCCCAAGGTGCAGTTGCCCGCCGAGGACCTGAAGCCGCTCTATGACTTTGCTGTGGATTGCCGGGAGTGCCAGGCGCAACTGGCTGCGGCCCAGGGAAACCTAAAAGATGAACAGACGAAGACGCAGGCGCTCAGCAGGGAACGCGACGCTGCCCTGCAGGCCGCGCGCGGCGGTTCGCTATTGCGGCGCGTGGCGCGCGCGGCGAAGTGGCTGGTGATTGGCGCAGCGGCCGGCGCCGTGGCCGCGAAATTGGCGCGATAGGGCGACGTGCAGTGGCGAGGCACTACAGAGTGACGAGAAGAACAGAGGGATTCCTCACTCCGCAGACCTCGTTCGGAATGACGGCATCCTGAACGGCCAGAAAAGATTGGAAAAGCTCACCCCATAGCCTCAGTGAACCCCACCGCCCTAGCAGCAGGCCCGGCTGGCGCACCCCCCGCGCCAGCCGGGGAAGTACGTAGAGGAGAGGGGGGATATCCACAGAAAAGATAGGAAAGGGGAAAGAAAAGGCTTGACAGAGCGTCCTATAACAGATATTATGTTAACTTGGAAGTGAGGCTCCTTTTCGCCTTGCCCTCCACCCCCTGACAAAGGCCCTTCCTGCCCTTAGTTCTTCTCCCCTGCAGCTATTTTTTCGGGGCAGCCTTCCTGGCTTTTATTTGCGCCAGTTCATAATCAATATATTGCTGAATGGTGTGTGGATCGGCGGCGGCGACTCTGCGTCCGTTGACGAACACCGTTGGAGTAGCGCGCACATCGAGCAACTTACCGTTGGCGAGGCTCGCATCCACTTCTCCCGTGGCTTGCGGACTGGCCAGGCAGGACTTAAAAGCGTCCTTGCTCAGGCCTGCACGCCCGGCAAAGTCCTGCATCTTGTCCCAGGCGTTTGCGGCAGAGACAAGCTCCTGATTGTCGTAAATGAGGTCGTAGACCTTCCAGAAGGACTTGGGGTTCTGCTGGTAGGCACAACGCCCAGCCAAGGCGGCCGTGCGCGCCCAAGGGTGGATGGCGTCGATAGGAAAGTCCTTGAAGATGACCTTCACCTGGGGGTAGTTGGGCAGGAGGCCGCGGAGGGCGTCATGGAGATTGCGACAGACGGGGCATTCGAAGTCGGAGTACTCGACCAGCGTGATGGGGGCATTGGGGTCGCCCAAGACGGGGGCATTGGCGGTCTGCATCTTGGCAATGTTCTCGGCCAGAGGGTCGGTGGTGAGGTCCGAAAGCTCCCCGCGCAAGAGGTAGCGCCCATCCTTGGTTAAATACATCTTCAAGCTGTCCGAACCGTCCGAGGACTTCACCTCGATGGGCACCTCAAGGAGGCCGGAGGTGCCGAGTTCCGTGGGGGTCGCCACGGTGATCTGGACCTCCGGGCCCAGGGCGAAATAATAGCGAAGAAAGGCTTCAACCTTTTGCGCCTGCGACGCAGCGGTGGCTGCCGCGGGCTGTTGCGCCATGGCGCAGGCCGCGGCGAGGGAGAAAAGTGTGAGCAGGGCGAGCTTGAGTGTGTTTTTCACGTGAATCCTCGTTGTATTTCCATTCGTGATCATGGGATGAAGCGCTGGGCGATGGGAAACGGCCGACCAAAACCGAATGCGCGCGAGGTAATCTTCAACCCCGGAGCGGCCTGCTTCCTTTTGTATTCGTTGCGATCCACGCGCAGGGCAATATCGCGGACGAGCCCTAAATCATAGCCAAATTCGGCGGCAATCTCCTCCGGCGTTTTCACTTCCTCAATATAAGCCTTCAGGATGGCGTCCAGCACATCGTAAGGTGGCAGGGAATCCGTGTCCTTCTGATTGGGGCGCAGCTCGGCCGAGGGCGGCTTTTCCAGGGTTGAGCGGGGGATCACTTCCCTTTCGCGATTGATGTGCTTGGCCAGCGCATAGACCATCATCTTGGGCACATCGGAAATCACGGCCAGGCCGCCGGCCATGTCGCCATAGAGCGTGCAGTAACCAACGGCGATCTCCGATTTGTTTCCGGTGCTGAGAACCATGGAGCCAAACTTATTGGAGAGGGCCATCAGGTAATTGCCGCGGATGCGCGCCTGGATATTTTCTTCGCTGGCGTCCGGCGGGCGGTTGCCAAAGGCGGGGGCCAGGACCTGATTGTAGGCGTCGAAGACGTTGGCGATGGGAATGGTCAGGAACTCGATGCCAAGGTTTTGCGCCAGGGCATTGGCGTCGGTCTTGCTGCCCTCGGAGGAGAATGGCCCGGGCATGGAGACGCCGAGAACATTGGAGCTACCGAGAGCTTCGACGGCAAGGCAGGCGACCACAGAGGAATCCACGCCGCCGCTCAAGCCGACAATGGTTTTCGCGAAGCGGCATTTGCGGACGTAGTCGCGGGTGCCGGTGACCAGCGCCTGATGGGCGTAAGCAATCTCCGTAGCGGGCTGCTCGTGGAGGTCGCCCTTTCCGGTGACGGTATCGAACAGGACGACGTCTTCCTCGAAGCCCTTGGCCTGGGCGGCCACTTCCCCGCTGGCAGTCAGGGCCATGCTGGAACCATCGAAGATGAGCGAATCGTCGCCGCCGACCTGGTTGACATAAATCACGGGGCGCTGGTGATGGATGGCGATGGAGCGGAGCATGTCCACGCGAAGGAAGCGCTTGTCCAGGGTGTAAGGCGAAGCGGAGAGGTTGATGAGGACACTGGTGCCCAGGGAGATGAGTTCGGTGACGGGATCACGGGCGTAGAGCGGCTTGTCCCAGAAGTTCTTGTCGTTCCAGACGTCTTCGCAAACGGTGATGCCGAGCTGCTCGCAGCCCATGCCGTAGACATATTGCTTTTCGCCGGGCTGGAAGTAGCGGGACTCGTCGAAGACGTCGTAGGTGGGCAGAAGCATTTTTGTTTGTTCGAAGACGACGCGGCCTCCGCTGATGAGCGCGGCTTTGTTGGCAATGGACTTCCCTGCCCTGGGGTGGTCCACGCGGCCGGCGTAGCCGACGATGGCCGGGAGCGGCATTTGCGCGGCGACTTCTTTCAACGTGTCGAGATTGCGCTGAATAAAGGCGGGGCGTTCCAGAAGGTCGAGCGGGAGATAGCCGCAGATGCAGAGTTCCGAGAAGACCGCGAGTTCCGCGCCGCGCCGTTTGGCTTCCGCTGCAAGCGTAAGAATGCGTGAGGAATTGCCTTCGAAGTCGCCGACCGTGGGGTTGAATTGGGCGAGGGCTATCTTCATTCGCTTTAAAGATTAGGATAAGTGTGGCGCGGGGAGAATGCAAATGGGATGAAGTTGGGTGAGCGCTTTGGAGGAAGGCTTTCAGTCCCATGCTGTTATCGCTGGACTTGGGGAGGCTTTTGGCAGGAGTAATTCAGAATCCGGCTAGCTCAGCCCCCCGGCGCTTGCTCAACGTTACGCAGGAAAATGCCCTACCTGATCTGCTGGTCTTCAGGCAATGCCTGGTTAATGCTCTTCAATGTCTGGAATCCGTCTTTGACCACAGTCGTCTTGATATTGTCCTTAGTCACGACCACGGGTTTCAGAATTATGGTAGGCACCGTTATCTTGCCATTGCTCACAGTTCCATCCGCTTGAGATTTTTCGCCCTTGGCCAGGCGAACCGCTTCTTCTGCGGCTCTTACCGCTTCATTTGTGACGGGCTTGTAGACGGTCATTGACTGCGTGCCCTGGGCGATGCATATAACAGCCACCAAGTCCGCATCTTGTCCCGAAACCAGCACTTTGCCGGCCAGATTATGTTCACGGAGGGCCTGAATCGCACCTCCGGCCAGTCCGTCGTTGGAAGCGACAACAGCAGCGATGTTGCCCTGGGCGGAATCAATTGCCTTCAGCATGAAAAGGTACGCCTCGGAAGGCAGCCAGTCTTTGGTGTACCCATCAGCGATCACCTTGATGTCGCCGCGATCGATGTGTGGCTGCAGAACGTTCATCTGTGCGTCATGCAGAATTTTGGCACCTTCGTCATTTGGAGAACCCGCGATCAGCACATAATTCCCTGTAGGCGCGTGTTTTACCAGATATTCCGCCTGCATCCTGCCAATCTCCTCACGGTCAAAACTCACGTAGAGATCGACATCGCTGTTCAGGGCCAGACGATCGTAGCTGATGACCTTTACATTGGCCGACTTTGCGGCGTCCACCATCCGGCTGGCCTTTGTGGTATCGCGGGGTACCAAAACCAGCACTTTGATACCTGCCTTGATCATGTCCTTCACTTGCTTGAACTGACGATCATCGTCCCCGTCGGCGTCGCCGGAGATCACCTGCGCCCCTAATTGCTTAGCCCGCACCTCAAAGGAATTCAGGTCCGTCTGCCAACGCTCTCCCTTCATCGCTTCCATGGAAAAACCGATTTGCAGTTTGTTGCCGTCTTGCGCCTGCACAAGTTTTCCGCTAAGGACTATAACGACTAGGGTAGACAGGACTGCCAGACTACGTAGCGATTTTGTCAAGATACCCTCCTCCGTGTTTATGCCAACCGTAGCATAGCGTGCTGGAATTCGGCAATGCTCAAAAGGATATTGAGTTCCGCGAAGAATCGAGCAATGCCGGCCTTCCTTGTACCGATGTTAAGTCGTTCGTGCGCGTCGTGCTGGAAGCCTTCGACTCGCCGTATGAACGCAGCATTACTCCGATCGCTGTCAATGTGATTCCGGTATTGTTTTGTCCAAATCAGTCTACACCCGCGACGTGAACATTGCGCCTGCTATCACGACGCCGCGTCTGGCTGGATTGATTCACACCCGAAAGGCCACTGGAGCGCGCTGAGAAGATTTGGTCCATGCACGTCGAGAATCCACGGTAAGGATGCCGGATTCCCAGGCAAACGCGCGGCGATCTGCCGCAAGATTCGACCGGCATTGGTCCTGAAAGGTGTTCCATTTCGCATAGATTGTCAGACCCCTCTTCTGGTTGAATGGGCATGGAATCTCAAGGCCCATGAAGTTTCAGCCAGTGAATGCAGGGCAGTCTGCTGCGGTTGAGGATTGCAATGAATCGAAAAAGCTATCGAGTCATGCGGGCGGGCGAACGGACCAACGTCGATGGGAAGCCAGTAAGCAACAAAGTCTTGCTGGCAATGCCCGACAACGAATACCAGTTGATGCGTCCGGACTTGAGGTACGTCGATCTGCCGGATCGTCTTAGCCTTCATGAGGCGACGCAAGCCATCGAGTTCGTGTATTTCCCGAACCGGGGGATGGTTTCTCAGGTAGTGGTGACCAAAGACGGTCGAACCGTGGAAGTGGGTGTGGTGGGTAGCGAGGGTTATGTTGGGGCAGGATTGGCAGTCGGCTTAAGCAGAAGTTCAATACGTGAAATAGTCCAGATCGCCGGCGATGGCTTCCGAATATTGGGTAATGCGCTAGAACGGGTTCTGCAGTCGGCTCCGCAATTGCAAATGATCTTGAGCCGGCATTCGGGACTTCAGGGGATGCAAGTCGCACAGACCGCGGCGTGCAATCGGCTGCACGATATACAGCAGCGCCTCGCGCGGTGGCTTCTGATGACTCAGGATAGGGTGCACATGGGAGTACTTCCCATCACCCACGATTTCATTGCGACCATGATGGGTACCGACCGATCCACGGTGAGCCTGGCAGCGGCGGTGCTGCAGAAGAAAGGCATCATAGAATACGTGCGCGGTGCCGTGAAGGTTGTGAACCGCAGAAAACTCCAAAACTCCGCTTGTGAGTGTTACGGCGTCATACAACAGTTCGAAGATGAACTCGGATTGAGATAGCACTTCTTCCAGTGTTGGATACCCCACAGACAGCAGCCTCTTCCTGCCGATATTGTTTGGGCGTGGTGCATTCCGTTCGAAATTCAGTTGTGTTTAGAAAGCCGTAACTTCGGCAGATCCTCGCTCCGGTCGATGAAAAGTGCGGCTTGCAGCGCCGAGGTGCCGTCTAAGAGCCCGGCTACACCGTCTTTCAAACAAGCATGACGGCGGCAGATCTAGAGGTATGCCATGGAGGCAATGCGTCGCAGATTGGTGTGGGTGAAAAAGCAGAATTTTCAGGGGTGGGCTTGCTCGCAATGCGCATGGGCGTTCAACCCCATGGGGCCGCTCGTCGGCGAATCAATTGTCGAGATGACGGAGCACTACGAAAAGCAGCGCGACAGCGAGTTCGCAGCTCATGTCTGCGCCGAGCACCCGAGGACCGCAAAAAATCCACGTTAACCGAAGCACACGCAGGCTAAATGCTGTGTGATTCGCTTGTTCATGCAAGGCAACGACTCTTTAAAGCAGGATATTGAAGCGGCGTGCGAGGATTTTCCGATAGCCCGTCAGCAAATAAGCGGATGGGAGACTTAGAGGATTCTGAAAGAGTGCGGCGTCTTGTACGACGCAGTTTGCCCGATCTGTTGCAAAAATGTCTGGACAAAGATTGTCGAAATCCTCTCCAGCGCGCCAACCTTCTTTCCCACGAACCAAGCTGCGAACGACCATGTGGGCCAGGGTGGGGCGTGTTAGCGGTCCAGGTAGAAGCCATCCCTGGTTTGCACGAGGGCGTCCTTTTGTTTCACGGTGAGATGCAGCTTGTGATAGCCGATGGGAGTGTCCGCTTTGACCGGGGTGTAGCCCAGGCTGTATTGGTAGCGTAGTTCTTCATCGATGGCGTCGTAGATTTTGTCGATGGGCTCTTTCTTGGAAACTTCAAAGAAGCGTCCGCCGCTGGCTTCGGACATCTGTTTCAGAACTTTCTTTCCGTCGGGGTGCGATTCTTCCGTGCGTGGCGGATAGCCGCCACCCCTTCCGCCTCTCCCGCCCATGCCGCCTCCCATGTGAGGACCGCCGATTCCTCCCCCGTTTCCATAGGCTTCCTTATCGGCAAACAGGATGCAATAAACGAGGGTATCGGCGCGCTGCGCGGTGGCGATGGCTTCCGCCAAAGTCTCTTTGCTGCCGTGGTCGACGCCATCGGTGAGGATGACGACGGCCTTGCGGCCTGGCTGCTTTTTCATCAATTCGTCGGAGGCCAGGAAGACCGCGTCATAGAGCAATGTGCCGCCACCGCCCCGGCCGTGCGAACCGCGTCCGCCTCCAGCGCCACCGCCCGAGGAGCCACCGCCGCTACCCGAGGAGCTACCCTGCGAGAATTGCGGCGAGTCAATTTGATCGATGGCCGCTTGCAATTTTTGGCGGGAAGCGGTGAGGTCCTGAAGGAGCGTAACTTCACGATCGAATTGAATGACAAAGGCCTTGTCCTTGTCCACACGCAGAACCTGATCGAGAAAAGTGCGGCTGGCGGCGCGCTCCTGATCGATGACGCGCCGTTGGCTCATGCTGGTGTCCACCAACAATCCAAGCGTCAGGGGGAGATCCGATTCCTTCGCGAAATAGGTGATGGTCTGGGGCTTGCCGTCCTGTTCCAGTGCGAAGTCATCCTTGGTCAGGTTGCGGACAATCTCCCCATGCTTATCGCGCACGGTGGCGAGCAGGTTGACGGCGTTGACGTCCAGGGTGATAGGCGGGCCCTGTTGGCTATGCACCGGCAAATCGATCAGGAGCAGCGGTACGATGAGGAGCAGAGGGCTCAGCTTTGGCCACCTTCGTAGAGTCTGCTTTGAACTAATAGATTGAATTCTTGACACTCGTCTAGACCTCCGCCCATTCATGGCCATGGACCAGCGCTTCTATCCTGCCGAATCTGCCTCGCCGGTTGACGCTCACAAAGCACAATTCAACGCACTGTTCTCCTAGAGGGTGATTCCCTGCTCGTCCAATAAAGGTTCCCGGTCATCGCGAGCTGACTTCCTTCCGGTGTCTTCTTCCGGCTGGAAGTGTCCGCCTAGGTAAGATGCAAGATCTTTTGGTTGTGTGGGTATGGGGTGCAGCCCGATCTTTCCGGGAAGGCCCCGTTTTGCGTCACGCTAAGGCGCTAGAAGCTGCATCCTTGAAAAACGCAAACAATTCCGCGTTGATGCGGTCCTTGAGGGTAGAGCACATGCCGTGCGGAGCGCCCGCAATGACTTTCAGCTTTGCGCCCTTAACCAGCTTGGACGAGAGCAGCGCCGAGGCGCCAATGGGCACGATTTGGTCGTCGTCGCCGTGGAGGATGAGCGTTGGCACATCGAACTTCTTGAGATCCTCGGTGAAATCGGTTTCAGAGAAGGCCTTAATGCAGTCGTAGCAGGCTTTGTGTCCGGCCATCATTCCTTGCAGCCAGAAGGAATCCCGAAGGCCTTGCGAGACCTTGGAGCCTGGCCGGTTGGCACCGTAGAAGGGCGTGGTCAGTTCCTTGAAGAACTGTGAGCGGTCGTTGAGGACCGCGGCGCGGATCTGGTCGAACGCCTCGATGGGCAAGCCGCCGGGATTGGCGGGCGTCTTCAGCATCAACGGAGGGACCGCGCCGATGAGCACCGCCTTGGCGACGCGCTTTGTGCCGTGGCGGCCGATGTACCGGGCGACCTCGCCGCCGCCCGTGGAGTGACCCACGTGGATTGCGTTCTTCAGGCCGAGCGCCTCAACGAGGGCCGCGAGGTCGTCAGCGTAGGTGTCCATTTCGTTGCCGTCCCAGGGCTGGCTGGAGCGGCCGTGGCCACGGCGGTCGTGGGCGATGCAACGGTAGCCACGGTCGGCCAGGAATAGCATCTGGTCTTCCCAGGCGTCCGCGCTAAGGGGCCAGCCATGGCTGAAGATGACCGGTTGTCCCTTGCCCCAATCTTTGTAGTAGAGCTGCGTACCGTCTTTGGTGGTGATCGTTGGCATAGGTATTCTCCCGAGGTGTTTTTAGGCTAGGGGGTAGGATTATGGAGGAATCGTCCGCGACATTCTACTTTAAAGACAATAAGGCTGGCGAGCCATCGGCGTGGGTGTGCAACAAAGGAAAGGCTGCTGAGTGCAGGCAGGAGCTGATGAAGATGCGCGAGATTCAGAGTTGTGCGGGACATGGGGTCCAGCAGCGCTGGACCCCTAGGAAGACGATTAGACGCTGAAGGAGCTGCCGCAGCCGCAGGTGCTCTTCACGTTGGGGTTGTTGAACTTGAAGCCCGCGCCTTCGAGAGTTTCGATGTAGTCGATCTCGACGCCGTCGAGGTACATGGAGCTCATCTGGTCCACAGCGACCTTGAGCCCGTCGAAATCCACGACTTCGTCGGTCTCATTGGTCTGGTTCTCAAATGCCATGTGGTATTGGAAACCGGAGCAACCTCCACCCACCACGGCTACACGAAGCGCCGTGGGCACAGGGTTCTGCATGCTCATGATTTCCTTGACCTTGGTGGCGGCTACAGGCGTCAGGTTGATCATAGTTCTCTTGGCCTCCGGTCGCGGAATCCTCCGCGAGCAACTTTACTTACTCAGTATAACACAGCCCGAATTGACGCAAAGTGGGCTTTCCTCGTGGTCAATTCCCTGCCCGGGGCTGATATCAGATAACAGTTATCACAGCATTATTTACTTGACAAAAGTTAGAGTTCATGGTCTAATCTTTACATGGACAGTAACTCTCACTTCTTCTTGGGTTTAGCGGCTGAGGCCGTAACTCTCCCCAGTTGGCGGATGTCCCTTTTGATAGAAGCGAGCAGTTTCCGGGTTGGTACTTTTTTGAGTAACTTCTTGCGTCCTTCGTCCATTGGAGGCTCCCTGTGAACCTAGTTGATATAAACACCCTTTTCCCTACCGAAGACAAGTGCCAAGAGCTTTTGGTTCGCCTGCGCTGGCCGGAAGGTCCCCGCTGCCTGCGCTGCAATGGGCCAGCGGTTGAACTGGAAACCGGAAAGCGCCTCTTCTACTGCAAGGATTGTGACTATCAATTCTCCGTCTCTTCCGGCACCGTGTTCAATGATTCGCACCTGCCCTTGACGAAATGGTTTCTCACGACCCATCTGCTCTGTGAGGCAAAGAAGGGCATGTCGGCTTGCCAGATTCAGCGCACAGTCGGAATGAGTTACAAAACCGCATGGTACCTCTGTCACCGCATCCGTCACGCGATGGCCCAAGCCGACAAGCCGATGTTGGATGGGCAAGTCGAAATGGATGTAACTTACGTTGGCGGCAAAAATCGCAATCGAGGGAAGGCCGCTCGTTGGGACAACAAGAATGTGGTGGTGGGCATCCGTAAGCGCAACGGCGATCTCCGCTTCTTCCACTCCAAAGATGCGAAGTCGGGCACACTGGCGAAATTCATCCGCGAGAACATCAGCGAAGACGTAGAAGTCATGTTCACCGATGATGCCCCGGCTAACCCCGTTGCCATGCGGAAAGCGGGCGTCAAGAATCACAAAATCATCAATCACAGCCAAGGGAGCTACGTCAACGGAGACATTCACACCAATACCGTCGAGTCCGCTTTCTCTCTTCTCAAGCGCGGCATCATGGGCAGTTGGCATAAGATTTCTGCGAAGCATCTCCAGTCCTACCTGCACGAAATGTCATTCCGCTTTGACCGCCGCAACAATCCCAACTTGTTCGTTGACACGCTGCGGCACATGGTCACGGCATCTGTTTTGACGTTTCAGAAGCTGACGGCTTGACCTGCAAACCTATCCGTGCCTTGAGACGATCTCTCCTAAGAATCGGCTTCAGTGTCTCGATAAAATTCTTCATGTATTTGAAATCGTTGAAAGAGGCATCGGCTGGAAACCATTCCTGGTAACAGTTTGGGCATTTCTCCGTCATGCGTTCGGAGTCCAATTTAGCAACCGGATACAGAACCTGCATACCACAATGAAGACATTTAATTTCCAGACCCTCGATGTCGTTCAGGTCTATCAGTGTCCTAGTTTCACTTGTCATGAACGATCTCCTTGCAGTAAATCACCGTCGAAGTCCCTGATATTCAGCGCAGCCATCGCAGCAACCAGCCCACTACCAGTCCCGACCCAAACAGAAGCAGCAACCCCCATGCGGAGTAGATTAGCCAAGAAATCGCCCAACGCCGATCATCGAACTCGGGGAACCTCTCCGGCCAAACCAGTCTGCCAAACACTCCCCCAAAGCCAATGCACACCGGCGCAAACGCGATATAGTATCCCAGCCTTCCCCCAATCAGCGCCCCCAATATCCCAAATCCCACTACCGCGCCAAAGAATGCCAGGATCGGAACTCCCGGCCTGTAGCTCATCTTCCCGTCCTCCTTAGGTCACTGCTCCGGTTGTGACCTTTGAGAAGTTGACCGCATAATTATTCTCCTCCTAGGCTTCCTAGTGATTGCGTACTTGAGGGGCCGAACTTTCGGTGTAATTCCTCCAACTCATCGAGAGATACAGGGCATCCATCGACGCTTCGCCTCTTATGGGTCAATTGATACCACTGTCCAGGTGTAACGATTAACAACTCGATATCGTCCCTCCCTACGTGGGGGGAGTGCTCGGCCATCAGTTTAGCTTCGTAGACATGAAGAGCGGAACGCTTAACGCTCATTCCTAGGCTCTGTTCTCGATAAGACAGCCAAAAAAGTGCATTGTCCGCGCCAGAACCGATTGCACCGAATCCACACGAGGGGAAGGGCGTGACTTCTCCAGATTCAGCGGCGTAATGTAAATGAGACATTAATCGCCCGTCATCATAGAGACCATAGGTACCCACAATCAACTCACATCCAGTCCGTGTCTGACGCCACTCCTCAAACAGTTTGTCAGTAAGGCCCAATTTTTCGGCTTCTATCCTCCAATCCACTTTCGGATCAATGGGATATTGCGGCAATACCGAAGTCACGAACTGATACAGCTTGTATTCGTATGCAGCTCGTTGCATGCCTAGTCTTATCAGGTTGTAGCCCCGACTGCGCACTGGAGTGGCTGCCCATTGCTGATAGATACCCGCGAGCAGTTCGGCGGCATTTCCGATGTCATCTGCGGATACAGCGTAAAGACCCTGCTCCGGTTGGATGAACATCTTGCAATGTCTGCGCGTCGAGAACTCATCTCCGAAAGAACCGAGCCGATCAGAGGCAAGAATGAAGCAATCACCCGGATTTTTATCGGAGCAGACTACGCCAATTCCAATGGTCATCCAGTATTTCCATGGCCACAAATATGCGAGCTGTTGCGGCTTCGGTGTCATTTATACACCCCAGCCGTGCTTTTGTGAAGTAAATAACCCGGAGTTATCAGATATCAGGAGGCAAGAGGCAACTGACCGGCAATCGGTTACGGCAACGACGGGTCGCACTCGAGCAACCCGGGAAAAAGCTTCAGGCCTGAAGGCCTGAGCTACAGTAAAATAGATGCGCTTATGAGACACAAAGTTACGCTGTTACCCGGAGAAGGCATTGGGCCGGAAGTTTCGGCGGCGGTGCGGCGCATTCTGGACGCTTCCGGCGTGGAAATCGAGTGGGAAGAGCTGGCGGCGCGCGCGGAACACACGGACAAACGCACCACGGGCGCGGAGGTGTTGAACTCCGCGGCGATTGAGTCGGTGCGGCGGAATCACGTGGCGCTGAAAGGGCCCATGGCCACGGCGATTGCCGGGGGCGCGCGGAGCGTGAACGTGGCGCTGCGGAAGAGCCTGGACCTTTACGCCAATTTGCGCCCAGTAAAGAATCTCCCCGGCGTGAAATCGCACTTTGACGGCGTGGATGTCGTGATCGTGCGGGAGAACACCGAGGATTTGTATTCGGGGCTGGAGCATGAGGTGGTCCCCGGCGTGGTGGAAAGCCTGAAGATCATCACGGAGAAGGCTTCGACGCGGATTGCGCGGTTTGCGTTTGAATATGCGCGGAAACATGGGCGGAAGAAGATTCACGCCATTCACAAAGCCAACATCATGAAGCTGGGCGATGGGCTGTTTCTGCGCTCGGTGCGCGCGGTGGCGGAGCAGTACAAGGATATCGAATACAAAGAATTGATTGTGGACAATGCGTGCATGCAGATTGTGATGAATCCGGGGCAGTTTGACATTTTGCTGTTGCCGAACTTGTATGGCGACGTGATGAGCGACCTGGCGGCGGGGCTGGTGGGCGGATTGGGCGTGGTGCCCAGCGGGAATATTGGCGATGAGTGCGCGATTTTCGAGGCGGTGCATGGCACGGCGCCGGACATTGCGGGCAAGGGGTTGGCGAATCCTACGGCGCTGCTGATGAGCTCGATTCTGATGCTGGAGCATCTGGGCGAGCGGGGAACGGCGGAGCGGATTGAGGCGGCGCTGGTGAAGGTGTACAAAGAGGGCAAGCACGTTACGAAGGACGTAGGCGGGACGGCGGGGACACAGGAGTTTACGGACGCGGTGATTGCGGAGCTGGGGAAGGCGTAGCTGAGAGTTCCCTTCCCTTATTGTGTGGCGGAAACTGCTTGAGGAATCCTGGGGAAATAGAGTAGGATTCCGCGCCATGGCAAATACCGCAAAAGTGAAATCTGCAACAAAAGCTCAGACGAAGGGCCTAACGAAGGCCCCGGCGCAGGCGGGCGGGTCGCTGGAGAGCGTGTACTCGGAGATCGAGGGGATCTTGAAGCGGCATGCGCCGCCGTTTTTGTTCAAGGATTTGGGTGTACGGAATAAGAAGAGCGCGCACATAACGGTGCCGAAGCCTGTGGTGGTACCTGGGTCCTACGGCGGCAAACCGGTTTCTGTGCCACTGGGGGCTGTGATCTTGCAGAAGGGTTATGTCGGGCTTTATGTGATGTGCATCTACGGGAACCCTGAGGCGAAAAAGAAGCTATCGCCCAATCTGATGAAATTGTTGAAGGGCAAATCGTGCTTCCACGTGAAGAAGCTGGATGATGGGCTGCGCGCGGATATTGAAGTAGCCCTGGAAATGGGCACGAAGGTTTACAAAGAGCGCGGCTGGTTGTAGGGCGAATTTCTTCTGGTTTGGCACTCTCTCGCAAATGGTGGCAGACAAAATCAGCGGATTCTTCAGGGGCTAAAGCCCAATTTGTTCTCCGAGCTTTTCGCCGGGGCTGAAGCCCCGGCCTCCTAAAGAGAAATCGCGGAAACTTCAGGCGTGCCCACTATTATTGCTTTGTCTTGTATTTGGCGTGCTCAAAAGCGGTGGCGAGCCACCGCACTCCAAAACGCTATATCGTGGCACGGGCGGCGATTTGGCGGATTTCGCGGTTTTCGATGATGCGTTTGCGGAGATTTTCGCGGGTGGCCTGGAGCATGGCGCGGCCCAGGTCTGTGCCCGAAACATAGAGGCTGGGGAAGGGCTTGAGAATGCGCAAGAGCGGGAAGAAGGTCTTGTAGATTCTCGGAAGGCTGGGCGAAGGGGGAGCGTCGATGAAGGCGGGGCGCCAGCAATCGGCTTCCACAAGTTCCATAAGGTCGTGCTCGGTTTGCGCCTTCACGCGGGACCAGAACATGCGGCTGTCAGGCTTAGTTCCCTGCCCGCTGATGTAGTGAAAGGCCGCGCCGGGGCATTTGGATTTGAACATCTGGGCCGCCGCCAGGGTGTAGGAGTAGGTGATCTTGCGGTACTCCTCTTGGGACACCTGCGTGGCGGAGACGCCGAGACAGAAGAGACAGGCATCCACGCCGCGGAAGGCTTCCTCAACCGTTGCGTAATTCAGAAAATCCTTGTGCACGAAGGTGCGCAGCTTGGAACTGGTGTGCATCAGCGGCCGCCGCGTAATCGCGCGCACTTCCTCGACGATGGAGGCGCCTAGGCAAGCGCCAAGGACGCCGCCGCCCGCCGAACCCGTTGCGCCAAAAAGAAGGACTCTCATGGGACTCTCTTCTCGCCATAGCTAAATATCACAGGTGGGAGGGATGGTGCATGGGAAAATCAGTGCGGTGCGTAAACCTGGTAGACCATTAGGTAGACGATGACGCCGGTGACGCAGACGTAGAACCACAGCGGCAGCGTCCAGCGGGCGATGAGGCGATGCTTGTCGAAGCGGCCGAGCCAGGCGCGGCGGAGGGTGATGAGGATCAGGGGAACGATCACGATGGCAAGAATCGTGTGCGAGCCGAGTAGCGCGAAATAGACGGGGCGGATCCAGCCTTGGCCTTGGAAGGCGACGTGGCCTACGCGGTAATGGTAGACGAGGTAGGAAACGAGGAAGACCGTGGAGACCGCGAAGGCGGAGAGCATCAGTTTCTTGTGCAGGTCGCGTTTGCCGGAGCGGATGGCGGCGTAGCCAGCGGCTAGGAGAATGGCGCTGGTGGCGTTGAGCGTGGCGTTTAGGGCGGCGTGGGAGAACATGGGGCAAGTCAGAGGATATCAGATATCAGAGATCAGATATCAGGAGGCGGCGACCAGCGACTGGCGATCAGGAAGCGGTTTTGTGAACATAATATTATATGGATTGCAGCTCTTGGATGAATCCGAGAAAAACCCAAGAGGGATTCCTCGCTTCGCAGACTCCGCTCGGAATGACGGGGTAAGTTCTAGGCCAACCCCAAGAACCGCCCTGAAGGTCGGCCACTACAACTGCCAGAACATGGCGGGCACACTACCGCGGGAGCTTGTCGTACATCATCAGGCCCAGGAGGATGGGGATGTGTAGCACTGTGGCGTGCATTAGCCATTTGGCGCGGGTGTTGGACTTGGAGTTGGCGGCCCAGAGGCAGACTTGGACTAGGCCGGTGCAACTGACCAGCGCCCCAAAGAAATATAGCACGCCGGCAAAGCCCATAATCGCGGGCAGCAGACTGACGCCAACAAGCGACGCGGCATACAAAATAATCTGCCGAAACGTCCGCGTGCCGTCCTTGTCCACCACCGGCAGCATGAGGATGCCCGCGCGCGCGTAATCTTCGCGGTACATCCAGGCGATGGCGTGGAAATGCGGAAATTGCCAAAAAAACAGTATCGCGAAGAGCAGCCAAGCCGGCGTGTCCAGCTTGCCGGTGGCGGCGGTCCAGCCAATCATGGGCGGAATCGCACCAGGAATCGCGCCAATAAACGTAGCCCACACCGTGCGCGTCTTCAGCGGCGTATACGCCAGCAAATAGCTGAGGCAAGTGAACACGCCAAGCAGGCAAGGGAGAAAACCGGCGACAAGCGCAAGATCCACGGCGCCGGCAACGCAGAGGAGCGCGCCGAAACGCAGCGCTTCCGCAGGCGTAAGTTGCCCGCTGGGAAGCGGACGCGAGGCGGTGCGGCGCATGTTGCCATCGGTTTCGCGCTCAATGTAATGATTCAGCGCCGCCGTGCCCGCGGCGATCATCATGGTGCCGAAGACCACGTGCAGCATGTGCAGCCAATCCACCGGGCCGCGCACGCCCATGTAGAAGCCCGCGGCTGTGGTCATCAGGACCAGGAAGGACACGTCCGGCTTGGTGAGCGCAATGTACGCGCCCAGCCTGCTGGGTTGCGTGAGTTCCGTGGTCCCGGCCGTGCTCATTGCGCGGGCACCTCGCCGCGCGTCGTGGCCAAGAGCACTTCCCTGTTTCTGGGAACAAGGCGGTAACACAAAAGCACGGTCAAGATGGAGGTGCCAAAGAGAAGTGCGCCGACGACGGTATGCACGACCGTCGAGAACACCATGAACGGCATGGGCTGCGGGTCATTGGCGCTTTGGATGCGCGCCCACAGCGCTATCAGGCCAAGGAGAATCTGAATACCAACGATCCCGTGCAGCAGCACACGGGCGCGAACCATCTCGCGCACCTGCGGGAAGCGGCTGCGAAGGACCAAGGCCGTCCAGACAACCATGAGGAGAACGAGCGGAGCACCGTAGACGTGCGGCTTCAGAGAAAGATATTTGTGGCGAAAGCCGGCGCCGGCCAGGATCTGCGCGAAAATGACGAAGGCGCTGAGCGTGACGATAGTGTGAATCGGCGGAGTGCCGCGGTCCTCGTATTGCGGCTGATTCTCCATCCACCAGCGGCTGGTGACCACGGCGATGCTGACGAGCAGGGCGAAGACGATTTCCGCCGTGCAGGCATGCATCACGGGAAGCCAGTAGCGGAGAAGTTTCAGAACGGTGAGGCCGCCGAGGCCGCCTTGCAGACACACGCCCGCCACGGCAAAAGCGCCCAACCAACGGACCCCGGGGCGTTCGTCTTTGCGCCAGAGTAGAAACGCCAGGATGATGACCAGGAAGCCGAGGGCCGCGGCGATCATGCGATGCGAATGCTCGAAGGCGATGCCGCCAACCATCGGCGGATTGAGGGTGCCGTAGGAGAGCGGCCAATCGGGTACGGCGAGCGCGGCGTCCTCGGAAGTGACCAGGGCGCCCGCGGTGAGCAAGACGACAGTCCAGCACACCACGAACAGGGCGTAGCGATGTATGCCAGGATGATAGGTGGCTTTCATGAATTTCGGGCCCCAATACCCGAAATGTGGATTATAGCGCAACAAAAACCAGTGCGCGTACCTGCGCGAAGTCAGGCGACAGCGGAAGAACGCGGGGGCTCATCCGCGGGGACTTCGACGGCGCGAAGGACTAAATCCTTTAGGGCGGCGATGAAGAGCGGGCTATCGCCGACGGCGGGCATCATGCGGAAACGCTCGATGCCCCATTTTTTGGCGTCGGCGCGTCCGTCAATGTTGATTTCGTGGAGGGTTTCGATGTGCTCGGTGACAAACGAAATGGGCACCACCAGCGCTTCTTTGACGCCTTCGTGGCCCAGGCGTTCGAGCGCGGCGAGGAAGGAAGGTTCGAGCCATTTTGCGGGACCAACCTTGCTTTGGAAGCAGAGGATGTGCGTGCGCGGCCAGTTGGGATATTCGCGGGCGCCTTGCTCGCAGACCAGGCGCACGGTTTCCTCGACGTGCTTCGGGTAGGGGTCCCCTTTTTCGACGAGGCTCATGGGCAGGCCATGCGCGCTGAAAATCAGGTGCGCGCGCGAACTATCCGGAAACTGGCGCAGGATTTTGCCGATGTTTTTCACCAGCGCCTCGATGTATAGCGGATGATCGTAGAAATATTCGATGGTGCGCTCTGGCAGAGTGTCGATAGGCTCGCCATAGACGCGGCGCCACTCCTTCAGGCTGCTGAGCGTGGTGGCGTAGGAATAGTGGGGATAGAGCGGGAGGAGGACAAGTTCGTCGAGGCGCTTGGCTTTGCGGATTGCGGCGACGGCGTCTTCAGTGAGCGGCTTCCAGTAACGCATGGCGGTGACGGCGACGGGCTCGATGAAAGGTTGCAACGCGGCCACGAGCTTACGGCGCTGGCGCTCCGTGAGAATGCCGATGGGCGAGCGGCGTCCGATCATCCCATAGCGCTGAGCGACGGGCACACAACGTTTCTTGGCAATGTAGCGGGCGAGCGGGCCGCGAATAAAATTGAGCGGGCCCAACGGGATGATGTCTGGATCGAGAAAAAGATTGCGGAGGAAGGGTTCGACGTTTTCGAGCGTGTCGGGACCGCCGAGCTGAAAGAGGACGATGCCAACGCGTTTTTTGGAATTAGTGGTCACGGATGCGTCCTTTTCTTCTGGCGCGAAGAGGGATTTCTCGCTCCGCGGACTCCGCGCGAAATGACGGAGTCTCCACTCTTACTTGCCGCGCGGCAAGGAGTTCTTCAGGCGTTCGACTTCGGCGCGCAGGTCGTTGGTGCGCTTGGCGATGGAAATATAAAAAAGAAAGAACACGCCCCAGCCAATGAGGTATGCCGCAAACACGCTGTTCAGGTTTTTCATTGCGCCTCCGCTTCCCTTCGCAGGATATCCACTTCCGATCTCATTTTTTCCAGCATGTAACGTTCGACGATCAGGAACGCCGCCAACACGTGCATGGCCAAAACGCTGAACAAAAAAACCTTGTTCATCGTGGGATCGAGTCCGGAACCCGGGCCTCCCATGATGACCGGAGCAGGATGCTGCGTGCGCCACCAGCGGATGGAGAAGAAAACCAGAGGAACGTCAATGAAAGCGAAGATGCCAAAGAGCGCACTCAAAAGCGCCCGGCGTTCGGGTTCTTCGATCAGGGTGCGCAAGAGAAGATAGGAGACGTAGAGAAGCCACAGGACGAACGTGGAGGTGAGGCGCGCATCCCAGGTCCAATAGATGCCCCATGCGGGCTTGGCCCAAATGGGCCCGGTGATGAGCACCACGGTCGTGAGGACCAGGCCGACTTCGGCACTGGAGACGCCTAGCCAGTCATATTTTTGACCGCGCTTCCAGACGTAGAGCAGATTGGCGATGAAGCAAAGAAGGAATGCATCCATCCCGGCCCAAGCGCTGGCGACGTGAAAATAAAAGATGCGCTGGAGCACGCCCATGGTGCGCTCTTCCGGGGCGACATAAAACGAAGCGTAGGCCGCAGCGATGACCAACAGGATGGCCACCGCGCCGAGGATGACGCGTTTACCCATTGCGGATTACTCCTCCAGAAGATATTCGCCGAAAAGCCATAGCGCCGTCAAAAAGATAAGGTCAAACACGGCCAGGAACCCTATGCCCTTCCACTGCACAATCGGGTCGCGGTCCAGAAGACTTCCCGTGACGAGAGAACTGACCACCAGCACCGGGGTGAGCAATGGCAGCAAAAGCAGCGGCAGCAGCAGTTCCCGCATGCGAGCTTGCGCGGAAATGGCGGAGATGGCTGTCCCGGCGATGGAGATGCCCAGGCTGCCGACAAACAGCACGAGGATAAGGACGGGGAGTTTGGACCACAGCGGAATGTTGTAGAAGATGGCGAAGAACGGCAGCATCAGTAACTCGGTCATCAGCAGGAACAGCGTGTTGGCGATGAGCTTGGCGAGGAAAATTGCGAAGGGATCGCTGACGGCAAGGCGCAACGAGCTGAGCGTGTCGTTGGTTTGCTCGCGGAGAAAGCAGGATTGAAACATCAGCGAAGAGGCGAAAAGGATCGCCAGCCACAACAGTCCGGGAGCGAATTGCCGCGCTTCCTCGGTACCCGGATTGATCGCAAAACTGAACAGCACCAGAACGATCAGGATGAAGACGGCGGTGGTTGTCAGCAGTTCGCGCGAACGGAATTCCGTGCGCAACTCTTTGCCGAGGAGGATCGCCGTGTTGGAAAAAAGGCTCATGGCGTCGCTCAGGCGCTCCCAAAGGTGAGGATCGAATGAAGCGACGCGCCGGACTGGGTGTCCGCCACGACGCTTCCCGCATCGAGTTGCACGGCGCGCGTGGCCAGCGCGGAGATTTCCGATTCGCCGTGAAGGCTCATCACCACGGTGCGGCCCGCGCGATTTAGTTCGCGCAAGGAATTCGCGAGCCAAGCGATGCCGGGCGGATCGAGGCCCGTGGCGGGCTCATCGAAGAGCAGCACCGAGGGCCGATGAATCAGGGCGCGCGCAATAGCGATGCGCTGGCGCATGCCGCGGGAGAATGTGCGTACCCGAGAATCGCGGCGATCGATCAGGCCGACCTCGCGCAACAGTGCTTCGGCGCGGGCCGCGGGTGCTTCGACATTCTGAAGTCTGGCGAAGAGCAGCAGGTTTTCTTCGGCGGTGAGCTCGTCGTAGACCATGGTGGCGTGGGCGACGTAGCCGGGAGTGCCGTTGGCATAGGGCGTGGAGTTCGCGCCGGGAAAGCTGAGCTTTCCTGCCGTGGGCTTGACGATTTGCGCGGCGATGCGCAGCAGAGTGGTTTTGCCGGAGCCGTTGCGTCCCGCAAGGACCACGCATTCGCCAGGTGCAATTTCAAAAGAGACGCGGCGCAGGGCGAAGAGTCCGCCATAGCGTTTATCAATGTTCTCGAAGCGAAGTCCAGTTGGAGGTACGTGCAGCGAAGTCACAGATCGTTTTCCGGGACGGCGTTTTCAAGCTGGGAGCCGAGCCGGCCTTTCGTCAGAACACAATGTAGCGATGGAATGTGGAAATCAGAAAGCATGGATGAGACTGAGTGTGTCACAAAGCCGGAAGAGACCCAAGAGAAACCGAAGAACTGACCCCACTGGGGCGGCGCGTTCCTTTACAAAACCTAAGAGAGATTCATCGCACAAAAGACGTGCGATGGAAAACCGTACCTCGCTCCGCAGACTCCGCTCGGAATGACGGTATCACATGGAGGCTCGTCGTTGCATGAACCATAAAAGCGGCGGCGAGCCGCCGCACTCCAAAAAACTTAGCCACGGACAAGATCGCGCAGAAGCTTTTCGACGCGGGCGCGCTCACGGGCGTACTCTTCCTCGGAGATGGTACCGGCTTGCTTGCGGAGTTCCAAGCGAAAGATGGTCTCCTTGAGCGAATCGAGGCTGGCACTGACTTGAGCGTTCACCTCAGCGACGCTGTTCGCTGATGCGGCAGTTGGAGCGGCGCCAGCTGGTGACGCTGGCTTGGCGGTTTTTGTGGGTGGTTTTTTGCGCGGCGCGACGGGTACATCTTCGACTTGCCCAGCGGGACCCTCGGCCACAAGCACCTGTTTCCGTGAGAGCATGACCGCACCGAGAGCAAACAGCGCAGCCAGGCCGATCATCAGCGGCCATTTCAGATCATCGAGCCGCCCGGGAACCGCTTGAATATTCTCGCTCTCTGTTCGCGAGTTCCCTTCTTGCCCGCCCTGTTGTCCTTGCGCGCCACCGGCATCGGCGGTTTGCGGGTTGCCAACGCCAGAGAGCTGCAGGAGCAAGCTCGCCTTCGCGGCCAGCGGGTCGTGCGTGTACACCATCATGCCCTGCTCTTGCCCAGCAGGCTTCAAGCCGTCGCCGGAAACGGTGACGCCTGGCGGCGCAACGACGAGCATTTTCAATCCGCCATAGGCGGCCGGCAACTTCACGGTCGCGGCATTTCCGGGATACGCGAGTTCGTAGGAGAGGCGGATGCTGGTCTCACCGGGCCGGAACGGATACGCAACGGCATAGCGGCCCTTGCCCTTATCAATGGAGGCTTGCGGAACGGCCACACCCAGTGAACTGATCGTGCTGACTTGTTGCAGGGTGGCCCCATCGGGAATCGCGAAATCGAAATTGCCTTCGGTGCGGAAGTACGCGACGGGAGGGTTGGAGTTGTTTTGGACGTGATATTCTTCCGCGCCAATCAGTTTGTCGCCACTGGGCTGGAAGATGATGATGTGGGAATCGGCCGTAATGGATTTGGCATCCTTCGTCGTTTCGTAGATGTCCACATCCACTTCTAAGCGCCCCGGCGGAAGAAACGTGTTGAAGGAATTATCTTTATAAGTGGCGCGAATCAGGATGGGTCCCATACCGATGGCATCGCTGGTGACAGTGAATTGACCTTGCGCATCGCTCTTGGCAGAGCCAACTTCCACCATGCCCGCGGTGGGATTCAGCAGCGTCAGAGGAATGTCCGCAGCGGGTTTGCCGGTGGTGCGATTGATGACCGTGCCATGAACGGTGCCGGCGTAAGCGGCAGCGGCAGCGAGAAAAGCGGCGGTGATGGTGATGAGGATTCGCGGACAGAACCGATTCATCGAGCGCCCCGCTCCGTCGTGACGGGCTTGACGCCGCGCGGTCGGCGCACTTGGAATTCGGTGGCCTGCTCGATTTCCGTGAGCACGACGGCGGCTTCGTTTTCCAGAGTGGTTTTCATGGTCTCGTAATCGCCTTCGGAATATTTTCCGGCACGGTATTCGAATTTGAGGTCGCGCAGATTGTCGTAAATGGCATCGCGGCGCTCCAGCAATTGATCGAGCTTGGTGCGGTGCGGGGCCAGATCGGAAGCGTCCGGATGAATGTAGAAGACGAAAAGAAAGACGGCGGCGGCCAGGCCGAGGCAGGCGCCGCCAACGGCCAGATCCTGCGGGTTTATCGCCAGTGCCAGAAACATTCCTGCGAGAATCACGTCAGTCCTCGGTCTCCCGGGCCGCTTGGGCCCGGCCGCGTTCCATGGCTTCCTGGGAGATTTTAACACCTGCGGCGGTCACGGGCGCCGCTGCGTCTACGCCCGCGGCTTGCGGCCTCTTGCGCCACCTGGAAATCACCAGGAGCACCAGCGTGGCACCGACAACGAAATAAACCGCCGGCATGGCCCAGGCGATCATGCTGTAGCCGGTCTTGGGCGGCTCCGCGTACACCGTGGTGCCGAATTGCTGGACGAAAGCCTGCGTGATGGTGGCTTCGGAATCGCCGCGATTCACCCACTCGGCCAAATTCTTCAGCATGGCTGCGGACATGGTGCAGCCCACGTGGTTGCACTGCGTAAGGATCTGCCCGCACCCGCACATGCACTGAAACTTGCCGCCGATGGCTTTCACGCGGTCGGCGGGCTGTTGCTGGGCCACCAGCGGAAGCACGCCCATGGCAATCACCACGGCCAGCACAAATACGCTGCGTCGCTTAATCATGGCCCTCTCTCAAAGTTACTGACGGCGTCAGTGCTGGAGCCACGGGCGAGGCCGCCGGCTGCGTCGCTCCGGCAATCACCAGTGCGGCGCGGCGGTTGGGCATCAGCGCCAGCAACGTGCCCATCACCACCCAAACGCCGCCGAGCCAAATCCACTTCACCAGAGGATTCAGGAACGCGTGGATCACCGGGAGATTGGTATCGGGGTCGATCCCGGCGAAGACCACATAGACATCCTCGCGCAAGGTGGAATAGATGGCGACCATGGTGCCGTTGGCCTGATCCCGGCCCTGGAAGGCACGTTTTTCCGGGTACAACATCATGATCTGCTTGTTGCCTTTCATGACTTCCACAATCATGCGCTCGGCGGTGTAATTCTTCTCGGGTTTTGTGTCGGCGCTCTGGAGCACCAGCGTGTAGGGGCCAAGCTTCATGGAGTCGCCCAGATTCATGGTCTTCTGGACGTCCGTGTTGAACGCGGCGCCCGCCAAGCCAATGAAGATCAGCACCATGCCGAAGTGCACGACGTAGCCACCGTAGCGGCGGGTGTTGCGCATGGCGAGTTCGTGCGCGGACATCATCATGCTCATGCCGGAGCGCGCGGCGATCACCTTTGCGCCGCGATAGAACTCCATCACGATGGTCCAGAAAACGAAGCCGCAAAGGAAAAGGCAAACCAGGGCGTAGGCATTGCGATAGTCGAGAAGGTAGGCAAGAACGGCGGAAACCGCGCCCGCCACAAGTGGCCAGGTGAAGTTGCGCTTCAGACTGTCAACCGAGGTTTTGCGCCACGCAAGAAGCGGGCCGACGCCAGTGAGGAAAAGTATGGCGAGGCCGATGGGGATCATGATTTTGTTGAAGAAGGGCGCGCCAACGCTGATGCGCGAGGGCGTGAACCACTCCGTGAAGACGGGGAAAAGCGTTCCGGAAAGAACGGCGATGCAGGCGACCAGGAAGAGCAAATTGTTGAAAAGGAAGCTGGACTCGCGGGAGATCATCGAGTCGAGCTGATTCTCGCTCTTCAAATAGTCGTGGTTTTTGACATAGGCGACGAAACACACCACGAGCGTCAGTAGCATGAAGCCGACAAACCAGGGCCCGATCTGGGAATTGGCGAAGGCGTGCACGGAACTCACGACGCCGCTGCGCGTGAGGAACGTCCCCAGAATGCACAGAAGGAACGTACAAAAGACCAGCCAGACATTCCACACTTTCATCATGCCGCGCTTTTCCTGCATCATCACGGAGTGCAGAAATGCAGTGCCCGTTAGCCAGGGGAGAAGCGAAGCGTTTTCGACGGGATCCCAACCCCAGTAGCCGCCCCAGCCAAGCACCGCATAGGCCCAATGCGCGCCAAGAAGAATGCCGATGGACTGGAAGCACCAGGCAATCATGGTCCATTTGCGGGTAAGGTGAATCCACTTTTCCCCGGGGTAGCGCGCGAGCAACGCAGCCAACGCAAAGGCAAACGGTATGGTGAAGCCGGTGTAACCGGAGTACAGATTCGGCGGATGGATGACCATCTCCGGGTACTGCAGAAGCGGATTGAGGCCGTTACCATCCATGCGGACGAAGGGTTCCAGTGCGCCGCTGGCACTCACGTTGGCGAGGGCCTTGAAGGGGCTCTCCACGAAATTGTTCAGAGTGAGAAAGAAAATCTGGACGCCGGCGAGAACCACGCCGACATAAGGCATCAATTCACCGTTCTTATGGCGATAGGCGATAAGAACTGAAATGACGTAAACGGCGAGGAGGAAGCTCCAGAACAGCAGAGAGCCCTCCTGGCCGGACCACAGAGCGGCAATTTTGTAGAAAGCGGAGAGATCGCGATTGCTGTGGGAAACCACGTAAGCCTGAGAGAAGTTGTCGCTGAAGAGCAGATATTCGAGGCTGAACGTGCCGATGAAGATCAGCACGCAAGTGGCGATGCCCGCCTGGCGCGTGCTCTTAACGAGCAGCGGGTGCCGCGTGATGATGGCGGCAATGCCCCCCACGAACGCATAGACGGCGCAGACAAACGCGAGCAGAAGTGTAAACGAACCGAATACATCCATAAGCCTTCCGCCTCTCCCCCGAAGGTTTTTCTGCTGGGCGCGCTACATGCTGCTCTGTTGGGTGGTGCTGGAAGTTGCGGGCTTGTCTCCCCCGGGCGCCGTTTCGTACTTGGAGGCGCATTTGGCCTGAACGTGTTCCGCGACGAACTGGCCGTTGGAACCGGGGCGGCCCTCTACGAGTGCCTGAGATTTGTCAACGAAGGTGTCGGGGAGCGGGTCGCTGCCCACATAGCTGACGGAAAGGGTCTTGCCCTGCTCTTCGAGCACGAAATCGGTGCGTCCCGTGGAGTGATGGATGCTGCCGGGAGCCACTGTGCCCGCCAGGCGCATGCGGTGATTGCGCGCGGAGCCTTGGAGTTGCTGGTATTCGGCGATGGTGTGGTAGTAGGTCTTGCTCTCGCCGTAGCCCATCCAGGCCAGGAAAGCCAGCGAGATGAGAATTACACCGATACCCACGCCAAATTTAGCCCGATTCTGCACAAATCACTCCTTTGGCAGCCCGCCAGACTTTAATCTTACCATAATCAACAGCATGTGCGAGTCACTCACAGTTTCAGTTAGCCCATCACTTTGCGCAGTGATGTTCGTCACAAAAGCCTTCCCGTTCAGAGCAGGCTAGTCGTGGCAAGGTTCCTGCGGAATTCCTCCATTTCGCTCTCATTGGGGCTGCCGTCGAGCGCCAATGGACCGTAAGGACCTGTGAATACGGGAGATCCTAAAACCGCTTCCGTGAACTTCCCTGCTAGGGCGGCCAATTCCTTCGAAAAAAGCACCAAGCGCTTGGGCTTGAGAGACCTGCGGATACGGGCGACCACGGTGGGTAGCTGTTTCTCGAGGAGCAAGCGGGCCTCGGCAGGCGACGCGCCGGGTTCCAAGGGGCACTCCAGAACATGCGTGAGAAGAAGGCCGCGCTTCTGGAACTCCGTGAGAATGGTGTCAGCGGACCTCCCTGCCCTAGAGATTCGCAAGGCTTCGAGGAGGTTGGCCGCTTCGCCCTGGTAGTTCCCTTCGGGGTAATAGAGAAACGCGGCGTCTACTTCGGGCGAAATGCCGCCGAGGAGGAGCGCGTCGATGTGCACGGGACGGTAGCGCGTGGTCCATTCCAGCCGCTGCAGACGTCGCGCCAAATGGGCTGAAAAGGCGGGCTGGCCGCAGCCGTCGCACGGGAGCGAAAGTGGTGTTGGCATGGTCTTTAGAAAGCGTAGTCTAACCAGGAAGTTGGTGCAAATGGACGCAAGGACTGGAGCGAATAGCAGTGCGCGTGTTTTTTCTGGAATGCTAATGAGATTAGCGAAAATGCTGGCGGAAATATTACTTGGAGACGGCGGCGGCTGAGGACGAGGGCAGCTTGGAGCGCAGGCACCACTTCAGTTCCTGGCTCAAATCGGTGATTTCCATGCCGGGCATCACGATGAATTTGCAGGACTGCATTTCGCGGGGTTCGTCGTCATCCGGCAATTGGCAGGTCACGCGGCAATACTGGCAATCCTGGTTCCAGCAGAAGCGGCCGTAGGGAATGGTTTCGGGGCTGATGAACTGGAAGCAGCGCAGCAGAGAATTGCGCTCGGGAACCTGAAACTTCTTCCCCATGATGGTGATTTCGACCAGTTTTTCGTAAGGACGGAACGGTTCCGACATGATTGTGCCCTGCTCTCCATGTACAGCGTGTGGCGGCACGGCGCAGATCCCCCCGGACCTGTGATTCGCGCGATGCCTTAACAGGTTAGTGCGGGGAATGGGTGTGGACAACGATGGGATGTGCGGCGCGTGGCTAATGTGCTACGGGGGGTTGGACGGCGAGTGGATTGCGCGGAAGGATGCACGCGGCCCGAGGCAGAACGATGCTTCGTGAAAGTAGAGATCGCGGAGAGATTCCTCGCACAAAAAACGTGCGATGGAAAACCGTACCTCCGCTCCGCGGCCCGACGCGCCATAATGCGGCGCGGAAAAGAAGAATCGGGCTGCTCCGGTCGGAATGACAAGCTCTGGAAGTTGAACGACCAAAAGAGCTACGGCCCGCCGAAATGAAGTACGGTTAGCGGATGATGTCGAAAAACTGGCACATGCGGCGGAACTTATCGTAGCGCGCGTGGAGCAGTTCTTTTGCGGATTGATTCGTCAGCACAAGAAGCTGTTTTTCGAGCACTTCGGCAAAGAGTTTCGCGGCCGTTTCGTGATCGCTGTGGGCGCCGCCTTCGGGCTCGCGAATGATCTCGTCAATGATGCCCAATTCGCGCAGGTCATTGGCCATGATCTTCATGGCGATGGCCGCGGTTTCCGCCTTGGTGGAATCGCGCCAGACGATGGAGGCGCAACCCTCCGGCGAAATCACGGAGTAAAAGGCGTTCTCCATGATGTTGACGCGGTCGCCGACGGCCACGGCCAGCGCTCCGCCGGAGCCGCCTTCGCCAGTGACGGTGACGATGATGGGAACGCGCAAGCGCGCCATCTCCCGCAGATTGCGAGCGATGGCTTCGCCCTGGCCGCGCTCCTCGGCGTCAATGCCGGGATACGCGCCAGGCGTATCAATGAAAGTGAGCACGGGCCGGCCAAATTTCGCAGCGAGTTGCATGACGCGCAGGGCCTTGCGGTAGCCTTCGGGCTTGGGCTGGCCAAAATTGCGCATGACGCGCTGTTTGGTGTCGCGGCCTTTCTGATGGCCGATGACGGCGACGGGGCGCCCGTGGAATTTACCCATACCGGCGATCATCGCTTTGTCATCGCCAATGCCACGATCGCCGTGCAGCTCGATGAAATCAGTGATCAGGAGGTTGATCCAGTCCAGCGTATAGGGCCGCTGCGGGTGGCGCGCGATCTGCGCGCGCTGCCACGGGCCCATGTGGGAGTAAAATTCGCGGCGAAGTTCCAGCACCTGTTGCTTCAGGCGCTCGACTTCGGCTTCGCCTTCATCCGTTGCCGCCAGGCGCCGCAACTCCTCGACGTCCTTTTCCAGGCGCTCAATTTCGCGCTGGCGGTCAACCGTGGTTGTGCCTTTCTTCTCTTTATGCGCTGCGCACATTACGCCACCATCTGAATCGCCTGCTGGCCGCAAATCCGCCGCACGGCGTCGATGAGTTCCTGTTGGATGCGAATCTTCTTCTGCGACTGCAAAAGCGCCACCTTGCCGTCGGGCGAAAGCAACTCAAACACTACCGTACTTGGCCCCGGCGCGCTTGCAAATAAATTGTCGAGCTGCTCGAGGGTGCTTTCGTCCAGCCGCGCGAGATCCAGGCGCACCCGGAATTCAGAAGCTGCGCGTTCGGCCATGTCCGCGACACGCCGGGCTTCCTGAAGCGAGAGGCGCGTGCCCGCTTCTTCCACCTGCACGCGAACCTTCAGCAGCAGCGGTTCGCCAGGCTTCAGGATATTTTCCAGGCGGGCGAAGCTTTCCGGAAATGCCAGAAGCTCCTGCACGCCGGTCATATCCTGCAGAGTATAAATGGCCCAGCGCGCGCCCTTCCTTGAGCGCATTGGGCGCGTGCCGACGATCAGCCCCGCCACGTTGATCTCTTTGCCGTTGCGCTGCCCTTCCACTTCTTCCAGCGAAAGTGTGCCAAGTTCCTTCAGGCGCGCGATGTATTTTTCCAGCGGATGGCCCGAAACGTAAAAGCCCAGCATGGCGTATTCGCTGGCCAGGCGCTCTTCTTCGCTCCACGGAGCGGCTTCGCGCAACTCGAAATGCACCTTGGGTTCCGCCGCGCCGCCGCCGAAGAACAAGCCGTGCTGGCCCGATTCCCTGCTGCGCGCGGCACGCTGTATGGCGGCTACGGCGTCGTCCACCGAGGCGACCATAGGCTCGCGGGGTCCCAGCGAATCCATGGCGCCGGATTTGATCAGGCTTTCAAACACGCGCTTGTTCAGGAATCGCGGCTCGATGCGTTCGCAGAATTCGTAGAGGGACTTGAATTCGCCTTCCGAAAGACGCGATTCGCGAATCGCCTTGGCGGTGTTCTCGCCGACATTCTTGATGGCCGCTAGGCCGAAGCGAATGGAATCGCCCACCGGCGTGAAGTACAGATCGCTCTCGTTCACGTCCGGAGGCAGGATGGAGATGCCCATGCCGCGCGCTTCGTTGATGTACTTCACCACCTTTTCCGTGTTGCCGGTTTCGGAGGTGAGCAGCGCGGCCATGAATTCCACCGGATAGTGCGTTTTCAGGTAGGCGGTCTGGTAAGCGAGCAGGGCGTAAGCGCAGGAGTGCGACTTATTGAAGCCGTAGCCCGCGAATTCCTCCATCAGATCGAAGATGCGTACGGCCTTCTTTTCGGGAATCTTGTTTTTCTCGCATCCCGCCAGGAATTTTGCGCGCTGGGCCGCCATTTCCTCCTTTTTCTTCTTGCCCATGGCGCGGCGCAAAATGTCCGCTTCGCCTAGAGAAAAACTTGCCAGGGCGTTGGCAATCTGCATCACCTGTTCCTGATAGAGGATAACGCCGTAGGTTTCGTCGAGAATATCTTTACACTGCGGCAACTCATAACTGACCTTCGTTTTGCCCTGCTTGCGATTGATGAAGTCATCGATCATGCCGCCCTGGATGGGGCCGGGGCGGTAAAGGGCGTTGAGCGCGGTGAGGTCTTCGATGCGCGTGGGGTGATAGCGGCGGAGGATGTCGCGCATGCCGTGGGATTCAAATTGGAAGATGGCCGTGGTATCGCCACGGGAAAAGAGCTTGTAAGTGGCTTCGTCGTCGAGCGCAAGATTATCAATTTCGATCTTTACGCCGCGGTTCTGCTGGACCATTTTGACGGCGTCGTGCAGCACGGTGAGCGTGGTCAGGCCGAGGAAATCCATCTTCAGGAGGCCGATGCGCTCCAGCGCGTTCATGTCGTACTGCGTGGTGACTTCGTCACGATTGGTCTTATAGACGGGAACAAGCTCGGTGAGGGGTTGCGGCGAAATGACCACGCCGGCCGCGTGCGTGGAGGCGTGCCGCGCCAGGCCTTCCAGCCGCAACGCCACTTTCATCAGGTCGCCCAGTTTCTCGTCGCCCTCAATTGCGGCCTTCAATTGCGGCGATTGTTCCAGCGCGGTTTTCAATTCAATCCCCAGCGTGGTGGGGATGAGCTTCGCCAGGCGATCCACTTCGCCGTAGGGAATGTCCATGGCGCGGCCCACATCCTTGATGGCGGCCTTGGCGGCCATGGTGCCGAAGGTGATGATCTGTGCGACGTTTTCGCGGCCGTACTTCTGCGTGACGTAGTCAATCAATTCACCGCGCCGCCGCATGCAGAAATCAATGTCAATATCCGGCATGGAGACGCGCTCCGGGTTCAGGAAGCGCTCGAAGAGCAGGTTGTACTGCAGCGGATCCACATCCGTGATGCGCAGTGCGTAACTGACGAGGCTGCCCGCCGCCGAACCGCGCCCCGGGCCCACGGGCACTTCCTGGGCTTTGGCATAGTGAATGAAATCCCAGACGATCAGGAAGTAGCCCTCGTAGTGCATCTTCTTGATCATCTCGATTTCGGAGGAGAGGCGGCGCTCGTACTCGGCCAGTGGATTGCGCAAGGCTCCCTGCTGGGCAAGGCGCTCGAGGTAAGGCACGCGCTGGGCAAAGCCTTCGCGGGCCATCTTCTCGAAGTAACTGCCGGGCGTGTGGCCCTCGGGAACTTTGAACTCCGGCAACGCGTTCGGAATGTAATCAATCTTGACGTTGCAGCGCGCGGCGATGTCCACGGTGCGGCTGAGGGCATCGGGAACTTCGCGAAAGACCTTGGCCATTTCCTCGGCGGTCTTGAAATAGAACTGGTCGGTGGCAAATTTCATGCGATGCGCGTCGCTCATGGTCTTGCCGGTCTGTATGCACAGCAGCACTTCCTGCGCGTGGGCATCAGTGGCGTGCAGATAGTGGCAATCGTTGGTGACCACCAGCGGAATCCCGGTTTCCTTGGAGAGGCGGACCAGTTCGCGGTTGACGCCCTGCTCGATCTCCAGGCCTTGGTCCTGAATTTCCAGGAAGAAATTCCCTTTCCCAAAAATGTCGCGGAGCTTGTAGGCATTTTCACGAGCCAGATCAAGCTTCTCTTCAACGACGCATTCCGTCACCGGGCCGCGGAGGCACGCCGAGAGTGCGATGAGGCCCTTGCTGTGCTTCGCGAGAAGATCGTAGTCAATGCGGGGCTTGTAATAGAAACCTTCGAGGAAGCCGGCGGAAACGAGCTTGATCAGGTTGTGGTAGCCCTCCAGGTCCTCACAGAGGAGCACCAGGTGATTGCTGCCGCGAGTGCCGGGTTCCATTTCGCCGCGCTCGCCGCCATTGGGAGGGCCGGCTTTTTCGCCGCGATCGTGGCGGCTGCCCTTGGCGACATAGACCTCGCAGCCAATGATGGGCTTGACGTCGCGCTTGCTGGCTTCATGGAAGAAATTGGCGGCGGCAAACAGGTTGCCGTGGTCCGTAACGGCCACGGCCGGCATTTTCTGGCGCGAGGCTTCGTCGAGAAGCTCGGAGATTTCGCAAGCGCCGTCCAGCAGGCTGTAGTCCGTGTGGAGGTGCAGGTGAACAAACTGCGGATTGCCCATGGAAGTTGATTGTAAATCGTGGCGTGGAGAAATGCGAACGGGTTTCTCGCGTTTCCCACAGCGCACTCTTATAGGGCCCGAGCACTGATCGACTCCATTTCAACGATGCGCAAACGCTTTTGTCATTCCGCCCCGTGGAGCGGGAGAGCAACCTGCTTTCCCCAAGAGGCCCGAAGAAGAGCAAATTCATCTCTCGGAATGGCTTTTGCTCTGATTTTGCAAACTATTTTTTGCCTTTGGATCTTTTTCCGTGGGCTGCTTTTTGCGAGGCCATGAGCCGCGCTTTTGTGCTGCCCTTGTCCGCGCCGCCGCGTTTCACTGGGGCGACTACGGGTGCGGCCGTTTTTTCGCCGGCCTTGGCGGGCTTCTTTTCCTTTTCTTTTTTCTTTGGCACTTCCTTGATGCCGGAAAGCCTGCGAAGCATTTTCACACGCTCTTCGGGGGTCTTGCCGCGGCCGTTCAATTGGGCGGCAAACACTTCCTGTACCACATGATCGAACCGCGGTCCCCGCGGCATACCCAGCGCTTCCAGTTCGTTGCTCACGGCCGTCAGCGCCATGCGGATCGGGCGCCACTTATGGAGAAATGCCTTCAACTTGGACAGCGCCGCCGAGTTGTTGGATTCGGCAAGCAGATAGGCCACGTATTCCATCGGGAGCTTTTCGATGTAGCGGTAAGCTTCGATGGGCGTTTTCGTCTTTCTGCCGGCCAGCTCCTTCTGGATTTCGTGAGCCTTGTCGGGGAAATTCTCGATCACCTCAATTTCCGCGGAGCGGAAACCGAGCTTGGAGAGCAGATGGCTGGCCTCGCGGTCCTTCAGCCGGCCCAGAATCGCCAGCATCATCGGCGTGGCCAGACGCGGGCGGAATCCCGCCATGAAGAGGTCATCGCGCACCTTGATCATACGATTGATGGCCTCGTAATCCGGGTGCTTCTTGGCCAGCAGCGCGTGCACGCGGTCCAGCAGGTGGTGCGTTTCCCAATCCTTCAAGGTGAGATGCGGGCGTTCTTCCTTCGCCAGGGCGCGCAATTCCTCGCCGGCATCTTCGGGCGTGATGGTCTGGTGCAGTTCCCGTTCGATGGCGAGATTGAACCATTCCTGGGTACGCGATTCGAGTTTGTAGCCCATGCGCGCGGCAAGGCGCAGGGCGCGCAGCAGGCGCACGGGCTGATTGGTGAAGCTGTGAATCGTGAGGGCGCGCACTTCGCCATGCTCGATGTCCGAAAGGCCGTTGGTGGGATCAAGGAGCAGACCGCGCGAAGCGGGATTGAGCGAGATGGCGATGGCGTTCAGGGAAAAATCGCGCCGCCGGAGATCCTCCATGATGGTGGACCAGCGGATTTCGGGGCGCGTGCCCGGGCGCACATAGTAATCATCGCGCGCGGCGGAGATGCTGCCTTCGTAATCGCCGGTGAAGAGAATTTCGATATGGCGCAGTTTTTCGTCCTCGGAAATGACCTTGGCGCCGCCCTTTTCCAGTTCCCGGGCCATCTTGGAGGGATTGCCTTCCACGCTGAAATCGAGATCGCGCAGGGTGGCGCCGGTAATCAGGTCGCGCACCGTGCCGCCGGTGAGATAAATGTTGAAGCCCATGGCCGAGGCCAGCTCCTGCACCCGCAGCATAGCCGCGCGCTGTTCGGGCGAGAGCCGGCTTTCCAGCAAAAACATGTAGTCTGGCATTGCGCTCCTTCCGCTTCAGGGTGGTCATGCCCAAGAGGGCTGCCGCACCCGCGATGTGTTGCCGCCCGCACGCTAGGCGCGCGGGTGATGTGCCTTGTAAATCTGCTTCAGTCGTTCCTCCACGACGTGGGTATAGATTTGCGTCGTGGAAATATCCGAATGGCCCAGCATCAACTGGACGGAGCGCAGATCCGCGCCGCGTTCCAGCAAATGCGTTGCAAAACTGTGGCGCAGCATGTGCGGCGTCAACCCGGTGCGCATGCCCGCTTGCCTGCCATACGCCGAGAGAATCTTCCAGACGCCCACACGGCTGAGCGGCCCGCCGCGCCGGTTGAGGAAGAGCGAGGAAACGTTGGCCTTGCTCTCCTTCCCCAAAAGCTTGGGACGCGCATCCCGCAAATAACGTTCCACGAGGGCGATGGCCTTCTTGCCGATGGGCACGATGCGTTCCTTGTCCCCTTTGCCGATGCAGCGCACGCAGCCGGCGGCGCGGTCCATGTCCATCACCCGCAGCCCGACCAGTTCGGAAACGCGCAAGCCGGTAGAGTACAGCACCTCGAGCATGGCACGGTCACGCAACCCCGCCGGTTGCTTCTCGTCGGGCTGCGCCAAGAGCTTCTCCACTTCCTCCAAGCGCAGATAGCCGGGAAGCGAGCGGCGAATCTTCGGCGATTCGAGGTTCAGGGTAGGATCCTCCGTGCGCAACTCCTGCACGAGCGTAAAGCGGAAAAAGTTGCGCATCGTGACCAGGTTGCGCGCTACCGTGCGGCTCTCCAGCTTTTGGCGGTACAGGCTGGCCAGAAAATCGACCAGGTCGTCGCGCGAAACGCTTTCCACGGTGAGCTTCTTCTTCTTCCCGAATTCGTCGAATTTGAGCAGGTCGCGCCGGTACGCCGAAACCGTGTTGGGAGACAGCCCCTTCTCGACCCTTACGTGGGTCAAAAATGCCGCGATTGCCGCTGCCATTTCCATCAGCTACCCGCCAACCCTTCCGCGGCTCCCGGCCGCCGCATGGCCACACCGTAAACCTCTTCGATTTCGGGGCAGCGGAAAATCCACGTCAGCCCTACGTAGAGCACCGCCGCGCCCAGAATCATGGCGGTGAACACCATCAGTTGGATGGAAAAGGCTCCTTGCAGAAGGTTTTTCGCGTAGTAATTGGCAATCATACAGCCCGCGCCCATGATCAACGAGCACAGCGAGATCTTGCTGATGGAGCGCAGGATATCCAGCATGCCCAGCGAGCCGTAGCGCAAACGGAAGATGATAAACAGCGTGAAAAAGTCGAAGAAGGTAGCTAACGCCGTGGCCAAAGCCGGCCCGCCGTTCTGAAACCGCCTGAAGAGGAATTGCAGGAAAATGACGTTAAGGACGATGTTGAGGACGAAAGAAATGGAGGCCACGATCACGGGTGTCTTGGTATCGCGCGCGGAATAAAAGGCTGGCACGATCAGTTTGACGCACGCCAGCGCCGGCAAGCCGATGGCGTAGTACAGCAGCGGGCGCGCGGTCAGCCGCGTGGATTCCGCGACGAATTGTCCGTGCTGGAAGAGCACTCTGATGATCGGTTCGCGCAAGATCATCAGTCCCACCGCCGCGGGCACCGTAATGTAGGCAACGATGCGCACCGCGAAGGTGAGGATCTTCTTCAGCCCCTCGTAATTATTGGCGGCTGCCTGGTGGGCCATCATCGGCAGAATGGCGGTGGCCACGGCGATGGCGTAGCCGCCGAGCACGAGCTCCATGACGCGGTCCGCGACATATAACGCGGTGAGGCTGCCGCGAGGCATGCGCGCAGCCTTGGCAAAGTAGGTGTCCACGAAAAAATTGATCTGCGAGATTCCCAGGCCGAAGAAGCGCGGGAACATCACGCGCGCCACGCTACGGATTCCCGGATGCAAGAACGAGATGCCAAAGTCAAAGCGCATGCCACGCCGGACCATCTGCGGGATCAGGATGAGGAATTGCAACGCTCCGCCGACGAGCACGCCCACCACCAGCGATACCGCCGGGCTCTGGAAGTAGCGCCAAACCACGGCAGTAGAAAATACGATGATAGAGATGTTCAGCAGTACGGTGGTGGAAGCAGGCAGGGCGAAATGGCCGAAGCAGTTGAGAATACCCATGCCCAGGGCCGCGAGCCCCACGAAAAAAATATAGGGGAAGATGATGCGGTTCAGGGCGATGGCCTCGCCCCAGCCGACGCTGATATCGGCCGCTGTGGGAAACGGTACGATCATCTGGCGCGAGAAGATCACTCCGAGTACGGTGAGGACGGCCAGAACCAGGGCCAAGGTCCAGAAAAGCTTGTTGGCGAACTCCCAAAGCTCTTCCTTCGTGCGTTCGCGCATGTAGGTAGTGAAGACGGGGACGAAGGAGGCGGCGACTGTGCCCTCCCCGACTAATCGTCTGAAAAGATTGGGGATGCGGTAGGCCAAAACAAAGGAGTCGGCGCTCAGCGTGGTGCCGAGGAGAAGCGTGATGCGTTGGTCTCGGACGTAACCCAGAACTCGGCTTACAATCGTAACCAACGAAATGATCGACGCCGACTTCAGAATCTCTTTTTTCTCGGACAAGGCCTGCTCTCAGGAGCTAACCCCAATAAAAACAATAGGTTGACAGGAAAAACGTGTTTAAATTAACATAACTTCCATCATTCTGCAATGGTTTCGTCGCCAGAAACGGAAAATTTCAGTTTGAAACCGCGAACCCCAGCCACCACCCACAAAAAAGTGGTGATTGAACTTCTCGACCGCAAGGCCATACGCGGTTATTTGAATCCGTCTCGCTTGGCCAGCGCCGAGGTGCTGGAACTCCTAACCCCGGACGGCGAGCGCGAGGAGATCGAGCTGGCCAAGGTGCGCGCGATTTACTTTGTTCGCGATTTGAAGGAAGAGTTCGAGCCGGAACGCAAGTCGTTTCTGAGCCGCCCGAAACTCGATGGGCTGTGGGTGAAGCTGCGCTTTCAGGACGGCCAAGTCCTCGAAGGCGTGATTCCCAACGACCTGCTGACATTCCTCGATAACGGCTTACACCTCACGACGCCTGATTTCAATTCCAATACCGACCGTGTCTTTGTGCCGCGCTCGGCCCTCTCGGAATTGACCGTCCTCGGCGTCGTCGGCATTGCGCGGCGCAAACCCGCCGCAGTCGCGGCAGTGGCAGCGCAAACCCGCCTCTTCAACGAGTAGGCCGGTGTCGGGTGAGTTTCCGAGTAGCCCGTCATCCGGCAATAATCACAATGGACTTGTGAGCATTCTCGCAGATCGCTGCCTCTAGCCGACTTATGTGGACCAATCTGGTCGGATCGGCATCAGTCAGTTGCGACAGGCTGCCAAAGCTCGACACGATTTCCTTCCGGATCGGTGATCCAGCCAAACTTTCCGAAGTCATAGCTTTCGCGTTTTGGATCGACGGTGACACCTTCGTCTATCAAACGGTCCAGCACACCATCCAGGTCGTCCACCTGGAGATTGATCATTGCTTTCTGTGCCGGAGGGAAGTATGCATTGTCTTGTTTGAAAAGGGCGAAGATGACCTGAGCGCGTTGCGTCGAGGCAGGAAAC
>Ga0209517_10000053_pt1 | contig 181587 bp, 169 predicted proteins | sample PeaSoiMetSII2010_FD_187695 | JGI IMG/M metagenome (GOLD analysis project Ga0209517, IMG submission 187695) | Peat soil microbial communities from Weissenstadt, Germany - SII-2010 (SPAdes) (version 2) | ecosystem: Environmental > Terrestrial > Soil > Wetlands > Peat | place: Germany... | reverse complement strand
TCCAACGGGACCATATGTCGGTCTTCTGCGCCGCAGAAAGCCCCGCCCGATTCACTTGAGTCATAAACACCACCTTTAGAGAGAAGATTTACCTTAGATGGTGTTGCATCGACCTATTGAGACCACCGCGCTAATCGGAAACTGAACCAACGCACCGCCGGATGCAAAGTTGACAACGCTCCAGCCCGTGTTCTATGTTCAATTTTCTTCTCGCAGTCCGGTATTTCAGCTACCGTACAAGCGCATTTCTCGCAGCCGATAGAGGTGGCATGCAAACTGAACCGATTATGGACGTGGCCCATTTGGGCCATTTGGAATTGCTGACTCCGAAGCCGGAGGAGAGCCTGCAATTCTTCGTCAACATCATGGGAATGACCGAGAGTGGCCGGGAAGGCAACTCGGTTTACCTCCGTGCCTATGACGACTATGAACGCCACTCGTTGAAGCTCACCGCGTCGAAACTGCCCGGTCTCGGTCATGTGGCCTATCGAACGCGGAGCCCGCAAGCGCTGGAGCGGCGCGTGGCGGCCCTAAAAGGCTCGGGATTCGAAATCGGCTGGAACGATGGCGACCTCGCGCACGGTCCGGCGTTTGTGTGTAAGGACCCGGACGGACATAAGATCGAGCTGTACTACGAAACGCAGTGGTATCAGGCGCCGCCTGAGTTGCGCCCGGCCTTGAAGAATCAAGCGCAGCGTTTTCCCGCGCGCGGCATCAACGTGCGCCGCCTCGATCACTGGAATGGGCTGGCCGTGGACATCGAAGGCAACCGTGCGTTTTTCGAGAAATATTTGGGCTTCCGGTTGACCGAGCAGATCGTGCTGGACAACGGCACGGAAGCCGCCATGTGGATGACCTGCACGAACAAGAGCTACGACTTCGCCTACTCGCGCGACCACACCGGGGTCAGGGGGCGTTTCCATCACATCACTTACGCGGTCAACAGCCGCGAAGAGGTGCTGATCGCGGCGGACGTCTGCCTCGAAAACGGCGTTTACATCGAGACCGGGCCGCACAAGCACGCCATCCAGCAGACCTTCTTCTTGTACGTGTATGAGCCCGGCGGCAACCGCGTGGAAATCGCCAATGCCGGAGCGCGCTTGATTCTGGCTCCGGACTGGAAGCCGATTCGCTGGACCGAAGCCGAACGCAAGAAAGGCCAGGCCTGGGGCCTCAAGACGATCGATTCGTTCCACACCTACGGCACTCCTCCAGTCGAAGCGGTCACCAAGAAATGACGCCGCACCGAATCGTCGTCATGCCGCCCGCCGTGGTTTTCGTAGGGGCACAGCATGCTGTGCCCGGCATTCTTTCTTGGCGCGATCCCTGTTATCCGCTTCGATCGCGCGTCGGCAATGGTTATGTAGCGGCCGCCTTTCAGGCGGGCGCTTTTGACTGCGAATTATTGGCAGCTCTGCGATCATCCGCACCGCGCGCGGCATCGAATTGATCGATGTCCGGCCCACCTCATCTCCTGCTTCTTCCGGGCCTAGCCTGCGACGCCGACGTCTGGCAGGACCAATCGCGCGCGCTTTCGAAAATAACCACGGTCACCGTCGCTGACTATGGCTCGAGCGACTCCATCACAAAAATGGCCGAGGTCGCTCTCGTCGGCGCCCCCGATCGCTTCGCCCTCGCCGGCCACTCGATGGGCGGGCGTGTCGCGTTCGAAATTATGCGCAGCGCGCCTAATCGCGTCGCGGGACTCGCTCTGCTCGACACCGCCTTCCGCCCGTTCGCCGGCGGAGAAGCGGGCCAGCGCGAAACGGCCGCGCGCAACGCGCTGCTGGAAATGGCTCGCACCAAAGGCACTCGCGCCATGGCCGAATTTTGGATCCCGAACATCATTCATCCCGACCGCATTGCGGATAAGGCGCTCACAAACGCCATCGCCGAGATGATGGCCCGCAAATCGCCCGAAATTTTCGCCGCGCAGATCAAAGCGCTGCTCGCGCGCCCCGACGCTGCACCCGTGCTCTCCACCATTCGCTGCCCCACGCTCGTGCTGTGCGGCCGTGAAGACGCGTGGAGTCCGCTCGCCGCGCACCGCGAAATTGCCGCCGCAATCCCGAATTCGAATCTCGCCATCATCGAACATTGCGGCCACATGGCTCCGATGGAGTGCCCGGAGGAAGTCACCGCCGCTCTCGCAGCATGGTTCTCCGGTCTTGATCGGTGACGGCACGTTAACGACGCGCCAATCGTCCGGTAATCTGACTAATCGGGACTTGAATCTCGTTCCTACTGCAAGGTAGACAGGAATGCGCGCATTTCGCGAAGCACATCGGCCTCGTTGGTGATGAAGATGTAGTGATACGTGTGATGTATCTGGATCACACGGGCAGAAGCCAAGCCCTTCTCGAATCCATCCGCGATGGCTTCGTCGTCGGCTTCGTCACGAGCGAGGCCTGCGTCACGGGCGGCAGGGTCCTTGTCCGCGTAAGGCCCCAGCCTGTGCCCTACCGCGTAAATGGCGAGAATGGGAACGCGAATATCCGTATATTCTTGCTCGCCGCCGATGACCGCTAGACTCGCGGCCTGTTCGTCGCGGTGTTTGCCAAGCCCTCCGGTAGGCGTAATCTCGAATTGCTCGCGGATTTCCGCCTCTGGTACCGCATAGCCGAAAGTGGCCTTTTCCCAAGATTGAAACGCCGCGACACTCGCGAGATCAGCCGGGCTTGGGTTAGGACTTTTCGGGCCCGTGGCGTCCAGATTCCCCCGCAAATTCGTAAGATCACTTTCAAAACGCGGCAGTTGTTCCTGAAGTTCGCTTATGCGGTGCCTTTCGTCATCGAGATTCATGCCCACCTTGAACTGATCAAGCGTTGCTCTTAGCTCCGCGAGATCGATACTAAAATCACCGAGCGATTTGTTGTAGTAGGCATAGGCATAGCCAGCGTCGAGATAGACGAGGCCTGCGACGCGCTCGGGATGGCGGGAACCGATGGAGCTTAGTTCTTCTCCAGCGATGGAATGGCCGACGAGAATGGGCCGATCGAGCTTTAGGGCATCGAGCACGGCGAGCACGTCATCGCCGAGACGGTCGGCAGAGTAGTTGTTGTCATGCGGAGCGGGCGAGCTAGATGCACCGAAGCCGCGACGCGTGATGCCGTACACGTGGCACGAGCCAGTGAGTTTGGGCGCGAAGTCGTCAAACACGTGCGCTGTATTCCCTCCGCCCGCCAAGAGAACTAGTGGTCGTCCGACCCCGCCCCAATCGAGCACCTCTAGCTTCACGTTGGTATCAACGGTAACGAACTGAACTGTGTGTGGGGAAGGGTCATGCCATCCGGTAGGTTGTTGCGGCGCGAGATTGCGCGCGAAAAGCAGCACGGCAAGGCCGACAAACAAGACATGACGACTCATTGCATTAAACCCCGGCCCCGATTCTACAACACCCTTGCGGCCACTATTAGGCGAGTTGAGCATGACTAACCCGCTATCTCTAACGACGCCGGCCCTTGCAAGGATTTTTTCTGCTGCCGATCACTGGGGTCGAACACACGTCTTCCTCGGCGCAACCGGACAATTGCCCGTCGGGCAAGGTCGGATTCTTCAAATTGACAGGTATTTCCCCCGCGCCGATTGACGCAGCCCTGCCGTCCTTCTAGAATCCGAACCCGAGACCAAAGACTAAAATTATGATTATCGATTCTCACCAGCACTTCGTCCGCCTTGCCCGCCACCCGGAAGTGGAGGGCTTTCGCCAGGCGCAGCTTTCCGGAAGGAATCCCGATGCCCTCCCCGACATCTCGGATGCCGACGTTAAGAAGAGCCTGGAACAGGTAGTCAGCTTGATGGATTCGCGCGGCACCGATGTCGCGTTCGCCTCTCCCCGAGCGAAAGCCATGGCCACGCATGAAGGTACCGCGGAACAGAACGCCATCTGGGCCGATCTCAACAACGGCCTTATCCTTCGCGCCTGTCAGTTGAATCCCGGCCGCTTTGCGCCGGTCGGCATGCTCGGACAACATCCTTCGTGTCCATCCGAGCAGGTGGCGAAACAGATCGAGCGTTGGACCAAGGAAGGTTTCATAGCGTTCAATTTTGATCCCGACGGCACCGGCGGCCGCTGGCAAAACCAACCCTTCACCGGAAAACACAATTATCCGGTCTTCGAGGCGGCGCAGGGGCTGGACGTGCCGCTTGTTCTGCACGGCAGCGAATCGATCAACAAGAACTTCCCGCATACGGCCGTCCAATATCTGGTCGCCGACATTACGGGTTTCGTGCAACTCATGATCGCGAAGGATCTGTTCCGGGATTTTCCGCGCCTGCGCTTTCTGATCCCGCATGGCGGCGGCGCGTTGCCGTGCCAGATCGGGCGTTGGAGGGCGATCGCGAAGTACAACAGCTGGGCGAGCCCGGACGAGATTCTCGGCAACGGCAACGTGTTCGTCGACACATGCATATACAACGATCTCAACATGCAGATGCTGTTCGACGCCGTGCCGCTCGACAGCATACTGTTCGGCTCGGAATGCGACGGTGCATTCCCCGGCGTAGTCAATGACGAGACGCACGACCATTACGACAATACGCGGCGCTATGTGGACGATTCGAAGCTGAACGCAGGCGACAAGGCCCGGATCTATGCCGTCAACGCGCGGCGCGTTTATCCGCGTGCGAGCCGCTGGATTCCAGCGTAGCGGATTCTTTGTGGCCCATAAGAAGAAAACGGCAAGGGTGGTCAAGAAAATCCAGTACGGCGAAGCCTATCAGCGGGTATTCCCGCACGTCACCGAGGAGCTGTCATGAGCAAGCCTGTTGTTGTCCGCAAAGTGGAGTTACCGCCGGCAGATGCCGTCGCCGCGCTCGAAAAATATGGCGTCTCGACGGTTCACGAAGCGCAGGGCCGCACCGGGTTGCTCGCCTCCTATATGCGCCCGATCTATCCCGGTGCGTCGATTGCAGGCCCGGCCGTCACCGTCTCGCTCGCGCCCGGCGACAATCTAATGATCCACGTCGCGGTTGAAGTCTGCACGCCGGGAAGCATTCTCGTCGTCGCTCCCACGTCGCCCTGCACCGACGGATACTTCGGCGAATTGCTCGCCACGTCGCTGCGCGCGCACGGCGTGAAAGCCTTGGTCATCGAAGCCGGCGTCCGCGACGTCGCCCCGCTAACCGAAATGAAATTTCCCGTATGGAGCCGCGCGGTGAGTTCGCAGGGGACCGTGAAAGCCACGCTCGGCTCGGTCAACGTGCCGATCGTGTGCGCCGGCGCTTCCATCGATCCCGGGGACGTGATCGTCGCCGACGATGACGGCGTCGTCGTCGTGAAGCGCGCCGAGGCGGCGAAAGTCGCGGCGGCGTCGAAGCAGCGCATCGACAAAGAGGATGCGGTGCGCGAAAAGCTCGCGCGCGGCGAGCTTGGATTGGACATTTACGGCTTGCGCGCCAAACTCAAGGAACTCGGTCTCGAATATCGTTGAACGAGGTGGCGATGGCTGAACTGAGCGAAACCGAGCGGCGAAATGCCGAGTTGGCGTGCCACGCGCTCGCCGTCGAGTACGCCGAAATCGTCGACACTCAGGACTACGCACGCTTCCGAGAAATCTTCGCGGAAGACGCATCGTTCACGCGGCCCATGAACCCGAGCGAAATCATCCGCGGCGTTGACGCCATCATCGCCTCGTTCGTGTCCCGCCCGCGCAATCGCCTCACACATCACATCGTTTCGAATTGCCGCGTGCGCATCGAATCGGCCGACACCGCGACGGGAACGTGCCGAGTCCTGCTCTACACTTCCGATACGTCCGAGCCGGAAACGCCGGAAGGAAGAAAAGCCGGCGGCAAGCAGCTGATGGGAACCTATCAGGATCGCTACGTGCGCACGAAAAATGGCTGGCGCTTTGCGGAGCGCCGCAGCGGCGTCACGTTCCACACGTAGGAAAGTCCAATGGCGGATGCACGAATTCAGCGGATTGCAATCATCGGCTTCGGCGAAGTTGGCGGCATCTTCGGGCGCGACTTCTCCCAGCAAGGCATCGACGTATCCGTCTTGGACATCCTCTTTCATTCTGCGGAATCGCGCGACGCGATGCTCTCGAAGGCGCAAGAGTGCGCCGTGCGCGCGTGCGATAACTTAAGCGAATGTCTGCGCGACGCGGAATTGGTGATCTCCGCGGTGACCGCCACCTCCGCGCTGGATGTGGCGCGGGAAGCGTCTCCGATCCTCCGCTCCGATCAGTTTTTCCTCGACATCAACTCCGTCTCCCCCGGCACGAAGCGCGGAGTCGCGGCCCATATCGAGCGGAAGCATGCGCGCTTCGTCGAGGCCGCCGTGATGGCGCCGGTGCCGGGGCTGCGTCTGAAGGTCCCGATGCTGCTCGGCGGGCCGCACGCGGCGGAGCTTGCGCCGCGCCTTCAGTCCATCGGCATGAACGCGACTCCGGTCAGCGAAGCGATCGGCGTTGCGTCCGCCGTGAAGATGTGCCGCAGCGTGATGATCAAGGGAATGGAAGCTCTCGCCGTCGAGTGCATGTTCGCCGCGCGGCGCTACGGAGCGGAAGATGCGGTGCTCGCGTCGCTCGCCGCCACGTATCCGCAGATGGGCTGGCAGGATCGGCTTCCGGACTATCTGATCAGCCGCGTTGCGGAACACGGGAAGCGGCGCGCCGCGGAAATGCGCGAAGTGGCGGAAGCGCTGCGCGACGTCGGGATCGATCCGCTGATGGCTGAAGCCACGGCCGAGCGCCAGGACGGACTTGTCTCCGAAATGGCCGACCGGCGCATCGACTACAAAACGAAAACGCCGTTTTCGTGGAGAGCGCTCGCCGATGCAATCGGGAACGCGTTGAAGTCCGGCAAGAAAGACTAAGAAACATTCCGGCCGGCGAATTCCTCTAAAAAAACCAGAAACGCTTTCGGCGCGACGGTTGCCGCGTGGTGTTGTCTGTGCCGAGATGGTCCGCAAGCTCCGGCACGTACGGAAGCGGCTGGCCGTCGAACACGGCGCGCGGATTATCCACGAGCAGCGCCCGCGCGAGATCTTCGCCGCGCGTCGTCGCCACGCGGTCGAACGCCTCTTTCAATCGCAGCGGGCGCAACGTGACGTTGTGCGCGTCGCTCGCCAGAAAATGAACCGCGCCGGCGTCGAGCCACTGTTCCGCCATTGCCTGCGCCGATTCCCCCCACTTTCCGAAAAGCGATTGCGCGGTGATCTGGACGTAGCAGCCCTGCCGCAGCCAGCGATAGAGGCGCTCGGGTTGCGCGCGAATCAGCGGATTGCGCTCGGGGTGCGTGACGATCGGCCGAAGTCCGGCGAGCTGCAATTCGTGCAGCGCCTGGTCGAGCGACGGCGGAATCGAATAATCCGCGAATTCGACGAGCAGGTAATTCTTCTGGTTCAGCGTGTAGCGATGGGCGTCATGCCGGATGTCTTGCAGGTTTTCAAAACTGAGATGGAAGTCGCACCCGGTGGCGAAAACGATCCGCCCTTCGAATTTGGCCTGAAGTTCGTTCCGGCGCTGGCGTATCAATTCGGGAACGAAAGGCCAGCTTTGGCTCGCGTGCGGAGTGGCGATTACGTGCGTGACGCCGTCCGCAATGGCCATTTCGGCCATCGCGCACGCAATTTCCATCGACTCCGCCCCATCGTCAAGATTCGGAAGTATGTGGCAATGAATGTCAACCATCAGCAATGCAGGATAGCTCAGCGCGGAAAAGATGACAACGCGCGAGCGCCCAGGAGGTGAAAAAAGATTCGGCGCGATTGGCGTTCTGTTTGCACGATGAGGGATGAAACTGGGCCTCGCAGTTTCATTTGCGGAATCCGCGAATCCCGGTCCAGCCTCATGAAAAGACGAGCTGTTTTTCTCGACCGCGACGGCGTCATCAACCGCTACGCTCACAATTCGGAATTCGGCACAGTCGATTCCCCGGCGACTCCTCTCGAGTTCGAGCTGCTTCCCGGCGCCGGCGAAGCGATTGCGGAATTGAACCGGATGAATCTTCCGGTGATCGTCGTCTCGAATCAGCCGGGAATCGCGCACGGAAAATTTACGCCGGAGCTGCTGGACGGCATCAACGAAGCGATGCGCGCGCGACTTGCGTGGCATGGCGCGCGGCTCAGCGCCGTCCTCTACTGCCGCCATCACCCCCATGCGCGCCTGCCTGAATATCGCATCGACTGCGAGTGCCGCAAGCCAAAGCCGGGCCTGTTCCTTCGCGCGGCGCGCGAGCGCAATCTCGATCTCTCGGCATCGTTCCTGATTGGCGGAGGCCTGGCGGACGTTCTCGCGGGGTGCGCCGCCGGCGTAACGACGCTGCTCGTCGCGCCGCATCGCGGCTCGCTGCACTCGGAGTGCGCCGCGGGCGGATCCGAGCCCGATCTCTTCGTTCGAGATTTGAGACACGCCGTGAGCGCTATCCGCGCCTTGCTCGGCATCGAGCACCGGCTGTGCGTCGCGCCGCACGCGAATCTTCCCTACGTTGTCCCTCGCGGCGAACTCAATTAAGCCGCGCCCGATTTCCACGTCGCTTTGTGCCCGAGAGGTGGTTTTCCGGGCATTTGAGGCGCGGCGCACACCCCCGGTTTCATTGCGAGCGGAAAGTCGTCAATGTAGTTGCCGGGGTGCCGCCGCTGCGGCGGCGGGTACCGGGTTGGATCTTCTGCATTCTCGACCAGCGACTCTCGCGAAAGCCGGAAACAGCTCCCCCTGCCGCCAGGAATTCGGGACGCGTGATGCGCGCCACGAAAGCAAATGCACTATGCGCGACAGAAGTTAGCCCAGCCCGGCAGGGCTGGGAAATTCAGAGAAGGGATAGCGAGCGCCGTAGGTGCGACACCTAGCCGAATACGAAATTGGCGTCAAATTCCATGCCGTGTCTTTTTAACTTTTTAACAGCGCGACCAATTCCGCGTCGAATGTCATTTTCCTGTGATGTGATTCCTGAGTTTGTATGTACCGAATGATCACAGAAATAAGGGAAGAACTCACGCTGAACGCCGCGTAGCCTTGTTGCCACGCGAATTTGTTGCCTTGCTCGTTCGCCCATCGCGAGGAATTCGATTTGATGGCGAGGACCGCCTTGGCGAGTGGCAAGGCTGGCGGGACCTGAACGAGCAGATGAATATGATCCTCCATCCCGCCCACGGCATGAACGAAGATCTCGTGGTTCTTACAGATGCCTGCAACGTAGGCCCACATCCGGGGTTGGAATTCGCTTGAAATGGTTTTGCGGCGATATTTTGTGCTGAACACGATGTGAATTACGTTCTGGGCGTACGTGTGGGGCATGTGTCGCACCTACGGCGCTTGGGGTCTTATATATCATGGACCCAGCCTTCCGGGGGCTGGGCTAACCTGTGTCGCACCCTGGGTGCTCGGGGAACGGCTTGGTGAGGCTAATGTCGACTGCGCGTCCCGGCCCGGAGATTGAGACAATTTATCGCCGGGAGAGAACAATGCGTCGGGATGCTCCGGTAAGAAAGACGGCGACGAACAGAAAAGGCGTCCGCCTCCCTCGGTTGCACTCGGGACAAGTTCCGGCGGCCGCCCCGCAACATCGTCCGGGACGCAGAATGCGCGCCATGAAAACGCATCGACGCGCGCGATTGCTGGGTGGGCGACACCTCGCCAAGAAACTTTGCCGGGCACGGCGTGCCGTGCCCCTACAGAGCTACGGAAAATTCCTGCCAATCCTTCGCTGAAGGACGCGAAGAACGGGGCACCGTGTTCGGCATGACGATCGGTGTCAGGTTCGTCAGTTTGTTTCGACGGATTTCTTGGAGTCGGGCTGGGAGCTCTTCAGCATCTGGGCGATTTGATCCTGGATTTCCTGCATGGTCTGGTCCATGTATTTTCGGATCACGCCTGAAGATGCTTGCATCGCTTCCTGGGTTATGGCGGGCATCTCCGCGAGCATCTTCTTTCCCGTCGGGCTGGCGTAGAACGCGATCATTGAGTCCACATCGCCCTTGGTGAAATGCTTGGCGTAGACAGGCTCCATCGCCTGCAACAGATCGTCGATGGGCATTTTCTGCATCATCTTGTCGTACATCTTGTTCATCTGCTCTTCGGCGTCGGGCGGGAGATTGGGCGTCTTTTGGAGCTGGTCGTGCATCATCTGGCGCATCTGCTTCGAGACAGCGTCCATGGTGCTTTTCATGAGGTCGCGGATGTGCATGGCATCGTAGTAGCGCTCGATGTCGGCGTTGGTTGCGGGCTGATCCGCTGAGGATGCCGCAGTCGAGGGAGCCGCAGCCGGAGCCTGCTGTGCTGCGCAGGTTGTCGCCCAGACGATACACAGCGCCAGAGCCCAAGGTAGTCGCTTCATGGAAGGTCCTCCAAAGTAACTGACTCGTCCAGATGAGGGGATTGTAACCCGGTTTAGCGTGCCCGCATAGTTCCTTGGCGGTGGTGGCTGTCAGGATGCCCATGCAGAAGGGCCGTTGTAGATGCCGAAGCAAAGACGCCCGCCTAGAAGGCGGCCGTCCCGCAACACCGTCCGGGACGCACAATGCGCGCTACGAAAGCAAAGGCAGGATGCGTGATGCGCGCGTGCTGCGGGGCGAGATTTCGTTTGCCGCTAGCACTTTCGTCCAGTTCTAGTCCCTGTCCTTTTTTGCACGAAGCACCTTTCCCCACCAGTAACGAAAAATGCTAAACTGACTCAGAGCCCGCGCAAAGCGGGCCTGAAGGTCTTGATGTAGGCGCGATCCCCCGCGCCAAGCCGCAGAAGTCCTGGCGGCCCTAAAAAATCAAAACAGAAAGGGCTCCTAGGTCGACGGAATGATAGGGCTCCCGAGGCCTCGGTGAGAGGCGCTGGGGAGATCGTCGAGCCTGGGAGATCAATCAACGAACATGTGGAGAAAACGCAACCCGCCACACGTCACCGACCGCAGTGGCCGCAACTCCATCGACGACTTTCCGCTCGTCCCAGAGCGTCCGAAGGTCATCGTCGAAATGGTCGGCCTCGACCATTCTGACCACCCCATCAATCGTGCCAAACGCGCCGAGGCCGCGGCGATCCAATCAGGATCGCCGTCCCGCCCGCCCCGAGAGGAGTCGAGGGGAGCGAACGAAGCGAGCCGCGCCGTTTGCGTCCCGGATCGATTGCCGGGACGAGAGGCATCTCCAACGATTATCACACCCGTCACAACCAACCCCCTGGCACCCGCGACCCAACCCGCGTCCCCCTCTCAAACGGAACCCTGCGACGAATCGCACCCCCATGATAAGGATCTTCAAACAACCCTTGCCGAGCAGTCAGCCGCCCAAACAGCCCCATCAAAGCACGTCAAGGAGCTTCTCCAGAAACTCTCCACTCGACAGCTTCACGAACTCCACTGCACGGTCTGTGATCATCCTTTCCGCGCGATGATTGACGAGGAATTCCTCCACTGGATCAGCCCGGACACCATTTCCAGGCAGTACGACGTGGGATGGCGCTGCATCTATCGCCACGCTCACGCCACGGGACTCTTCGAGCGGCGCTACCGCAATCTTCGCTTCGGCCTTGCCCACATCGCCGAGTGCGCGAACCACGTCATGCCCACCTCCCGCGATGTCATCCGCGCCTTCCATCACCTCGCCCGCATCAGCGCCACGGGAGAGTGGATCGAACCTCCCACTCGCGTCGTTGTCTCGTCCGGCAATCCGGCCGGGACTGCCGTCTCGAACGAAGCTGAGGAGAGCGGCCATCGCGAGGCGCGCCGTTTGCGTCCCGGACGGATTCCCGGGACGAGAGGTGGTGCCGCAGTCTCGCCTAGGCGCCCGCGTCGAGTGCCGAAACCTCCAAAACAACCGTCAAGGAAAACCAGGTGATTTTCGATGCAGCTCATTGAAAACAAACGCCGAATGCCCGGAACGGGTGTCAATTTTCCGCACCGTGATTTCTTGCCCTCCCGGCGCTGCCGCTGCGAAGGCAGGGCCGAAGCCGATGCCCGCCTGAAGGCGTGCGCTACAAAGGCAGAAGCAGATCCCTCACCACTGTTAGCAAACGGCGCGACCAGGTTCGGGATGACAACGAGGCGGGGGCGGGCGCAGAAGGCCTTCGCGGAAAGGGCTCAGGCTAAAGCAGCGCCCCTACTGGTTTGCGGGAGCCGTGGCCGGAGCGCAGAAGCGGTCGAAGGCGCGCGTGAGATCGTTGGTGATGGAGAGAGGGTCGCGGCCCTCGATGTCGCGGCGCTCCAGCATGAAGACGATCTTGCCATCGCGCATCAGCGCGACCGACGGGGAAGATGGAGCGTAGCCGGTAAAGTAACTGCGCGCCTGCTCGGTGGCTTCGCGATCCTGTCCTGCGAAAACGGTCGTGAGAACTTCCGGGCGCGCGGAGTGAGCGAGAGCCCTGGCAACCGCCGGACGCGCCTTACCCGCGGCGCATCCGCAGACCGAGTTCACGACGACGAGCACGGTCCGCTTCTCATTTTTCAGCGCGGCGTCGACGTCTTCGGGCGTGCGCATCTCACGGAAGCCGATGCGAGTGAGTTCCTCGCGCATCTGTTGAACCATTATGTCAGGGAACATCGAGACTCCTTTAGCGGCGGCACGGATCGCGTTGCGTCGCGAGCTGAGCCGGCAGCTTGGTTGAAATTGAATTGTAGCATGGCCGAAGTACGCGGCGGGCATGCGCGTAGGGCCGTATTTACTCCAAACGCGCATAGGACGAAAGTCCTATTGCGGGGGGCGTACCCGAGTTCTACCGTAAAATCGTATGGCGGCCCCTACGGCAACAAACGAAAAGCAGGCCCTGCAACTCGATCCGGGACGGCGGAGGAGCATGCGCGTGCTGTTGAGCGTGCCCATCCACGTCGCCGGCAAGACCAAAACCAACGAGAAATTCGACGAAGATACGCGGACGCTCGTTGTGAACGCGCACGGCGCGCTGATTTCGCTCGCGGCGAAGGTGATCGCGGGCCAGCAAATCACGGTCTCCAACAATTCCACGCACCAGACGATGGACTGCCGGGTGGTCTATCTCGGGAATCCGTCTTCGGGAAAAATTCAGATGGGTGTGGAATTCTCGGCGCCGTCGCCGCAGTTCTGGCAGATCGATTTCCCGCCCGACGATTGGGTCGTCCCGGAAAACTAGCCGGCCGCACCCTTCGAGAAAACTCCAAAATCACTGTGACGAGGTAAGTTCGCCTCGCAGATTTCCGAAAGGCAAATCGGCCTGGAAGGAAACGGGTGTGCGCGCGGCATCGTCCGCAATCCAGACGGAGAAGCGCACGGCGGAAACTTCCTTTTCCGATTGGAAGACGCGGATCGAGACGCGTGCGGCGGAGAACGTTCCTGCGGCGACCTTTACGCTTTCGCCGGTGCTTTCGCGCTGAGCGCGCATCTCGAAAACATCTCGGCCGTCATACACGGGCGCGCTAAATTCGGGCGTGTGCTTCCAGTCGACGCTACGCAAAGCGTAGAGCGCGCCGAGCGGATCGCGCGTACCGGGCATGACCATGACGATCGGCGCGGGTGCGTGAGACGGCTGTCCGGTCGCCGCGAGGTGCAAGACGTGGTCCAGGGACTTGCCCATTTCGTTGAGGTGCATTTCGAACTGGCGGCTTTCGAGCGTGGTGGCGTCGGTGTAGGAGTCGAATTCATCGTCCACGGAAAAAAGCGTGCGGACGGGGCTGAGCGTGTGCGCGACGCCGCGGAAGTGCCACGTCTGCCAGCCGAATAGATCGCGGCGCTCCGGCGCAGTGAGTTGCAGCGAAGCGGCGTTGGAGAACGCGGCCCACGAGACGCGGTAGTTGAGCGTCTCGCCGGGGCGAAACGGCATCGTTTGTTCCTTGGCGTGCGCGGGGGCGTGTTTGGCTTTCGAGGTGCCGTGCTGCGGAGGCTGGCCCGCGCGAGCGGCGGAGAAAAAGGCCAGGGCAGAGAACAGCACCGTCGCGAAAACCAAGTTTGCTTCGAAGCGTTTTTTCGTCTCGGGCCGAATTGCGTTCATCGATTTCCGATCGAGCGTTCTGGCTCTTGGCGGCTTGAGGCAAAAGAAAAGCCGCCGCGCCGATTGTTGCCCGGCCACTCGGGCCAAGCTATATTCAAGCGTACCTGAAACGCGGGCCGCAATCATCTCATCGCGACAATTTGTGCGGGGACGGCCGTAAACGGGGCGGAGGACTACCCATGGAAGGCGGATTCGAATGCGCTACCTGGTGACCGGCGGCGCGGGGTTCATCGGCTCAAGCATCGTGGACGAGCTTGTGCGACGCGGGCACCACGTGGTCGTGCTCGACGATCTCTCGACCGGGAGCGAGACGAACCTTGCCAGCGTGCGCAGCCGAATCGATTTTCGCACGGGAAGCATCATCGATTTGGCGGCCGTGCAATCGGCGTGCAAGGGAGCGGATTACGTGATTCACCTGGCGGCGCGCACTTCGGTGCCGAAATCGGTGGCGGATCCGATCGAGACGAACAAAGTCAATATTGACGGAACGCTGAACGTGCTGGTCGCCGCGCGCGACGCGAAAGTGAAGCGGTTCGTATATGCCGCGTCGTCGTCGGCGTACGGCGAGACTTCGACACTGCCGAAGATCGAGACGATGGCGCCCGAGCCGATTTCGCCTTATGGCGTAACCAAATATGTCGGCGAACTGTACGCGCAAGTTTTCGGGCGCGTGTACGGGCTCGAGAACGCGTCGTTGCGCTATTTCAACGTTTTTGGGCCGCGGCAGGACCCGACGTCGCAGTATTCGGGTGTGCTGTCTCGCTTCATGCTCGCGGTGATCGAGGGCCAGTCGCCGGTGATTTACGGCGACGGCGAGCAATCGCGCGATTTCACGTACATCGACAATATTGTGGACGTGACTCTGCGCGCGTGCGAGGCGAGCGGCGCGTCGGGGAAAGTTTTCAACGGCGGCACCGGCGCGCGCATCACGCTAAACGAAGTGGTGAAACTGCTTTCAAAGGTCACCGGGAAGAAAATTCAGGCGAAGTATGAGCCTCCGCGCGCCGGGGATATTCGCGATTCGCAGGCGGATATTTCGCTCGCGGAGAAGGTGCTGGGCTACCAGCCGCTGGTGCATTTCGAGGAAGGCCTGAAGCGGACGTGGGAGTGGTATTGCGCGGTGTATGGGAAGAAATAGCCCGTCGATAGAGACGGATGGTCCGGGTCAGGCCGAGAATTTGCGCAAAGGCGCACAGACAGGAGTGTCTGTGCCACTAAAACCAAGAAAGATTAGAAGCCGTTCGGATGGAATGCGGCCAGCGGCGGCACGATTTTGCAGGGCGTCGGATTCCACTTGGAGCCGTTGGGCTCGAATTTGAATTGTTCGGTGGCGATGAACCGGCTGGTCAGATATTGGGGGTCCTCGACGATCCCCGTAACGATCATGTAGGGTTGGCCATCGAGTTCGAAGCGGTCGAAGTATTCGGTGAGCACGGCATTGCCGCTGTAGGGCACGCCGTTTTTGCGCAGGTAGCCGGGCTTCATGTGCGCGGTCACGACCTTCAGGCTTCCGCCGCCCGGTGGAGGCGGAACGCGCGGAGCCATGCCGAAACCCTGTGCCTGTGGCTGCTTTTCCCACGACGCGACTGAGTCGCCCTGCCAGTCGGGCTCGCCGCCGGTCCATTTCGATCCGTCGAAATGGAATAGACGCTTTTGCATCCCGGCGTCGGTGTCGATTTCGAGAGTCTTGTCGTCGGCCCAGGTGATGTGCAGGCGCGTCGGGAGGTGCATGATTCCGGCGGCTCCGAACGCGCGGCAAGAGTTGCCTTCGGCTTCGTCCTTGGCGGGATCCCAGGAATTGGTGATGCGGCGAGCTTCGGCGTTGACCGGAACGAAGGAGACGTCGCCTTTGGCGGGAGTGATCATGCGCCAGCGCCATTCGTCGTCGATGATCGAGACCCAGTAGCCGGTGAGGTCGACCACAGCGGCGGCTTTCGGGGTGAGCGGCGGACTTGGCGGTGTGACGGCGCCGCGTTGCGCGAGTGCGGCGTGGCCGGAAGCCAAGGTTAGAACAAGCGCCCATGTGACAGCGAATGCGCGGTGGTTCTTCAGCCGAACCCCAGCGGTTGAAACCGCTGAATACGCCACGTTTTTCCGCACGGCCAAAGCCGTGCACTGACGAAAACCATCTATGTGGCGATCACTCACTGGTTGCTCCCCATAGGTTTTGTTGAGCTCTTCGCGGCGCCGAGATCGCGATAGACGGCTTCGATGAACATATCAGTTGTCCAGGGGCCGGAGTCCGCGCCGTATTCCCCGTCGTAATCGAGAGTCGGCTTGGAAGCCTTGACCTGCTCGAGCGTCTTGCCTTTTTTCACAAGGTCCTCGACGCGATCGCGAATGATGGTGACCATGTCGCGATAGTTGGTGATGGCGGCGCGGTCGCAGATGCGTCCGTGGCCGGGGATGACGTAGGTGCCGCCTTCCTCGTCGGCGCGGGGGACCATGATGTCGATCAGCCGATTGAGCGCGTCGATTTCGCCGTTGATGCTGCCTCCCTTGGCGAGGTCGATCATCGGGTAGCGATCGGGCGTGAAGATGTCACCGGCACTAATGACGTCGGAGCGGCGGAAGAAGACGACGGTGTCGCCGTCGGTGTGCGCGGCGTGCGGGTGCTCGAGGACGATGGCTTCATCGTTGAAGAGCGCCCATTTGTCATTGTCGTAAGTATCGGTGGGCCAGAGTTCCTGCGGCGCGTTGGTTTCTTTGCCGGATGCGGCGGTCATGCGGTCGAGAACGGCGATCTGCGAGACGATCGAGGCGCCGGGAATTTCGCCGTTCATGCCGGAAATGAAATGGCCGGCTTGCGCGAGATTGTGATTGCCGCCGGTGTGTTCGGCGTCGACGCTGGTGTTGATGATGAACTCGATGGGCTTTTGCGAAAGCGTGCGGATGGCGGCGAGCACCTGCGGGCTCATCTGCGGAAGGCCGCTGTCGACGAGGACGACGGCATTATCGCCCAGCTGAACAGCGATGTTGGAACCTGCGCCGACAAGCATGTAGACGCGGCCCTGCACGTGGAGCAGCTGAACGGCTGATTTGTCGGGCACTTGTCCCTGCGCGCGCCCAGGTGCGGATACGGCTGCTATCGCAGCGAGAATCGCGAGCGCGATGCCGAGGATTCGCGTCATGGCTTTGCCGCGGCGGGCTTGGCAGGCGGTGGTGGCGGAGGTGGCGGTAGCGTGGCGAGCTTCTGCATGTACTCCGGGTATATGGTTTCGGCGCCGCCGCGCGTGGCTTCGACTGGAATTCCGAAGTTCGACGGGAATTCCTTGAGGAAATCGTTTGTTCCGGGCAGGTGGTGCGGCACCCAGCTGGGGGGCTTGTCGACGACGTCGCGCGGCGTGCAGATGAATGGCGCGAGCGTATAGCCGGGATTGAGATACCAGTGCTCGGTGCGGACGAGCGGCTCGGTGAGGTAGACGGGATCCTTCACGGTCGAGACGATGGTGAGGAAGTCGCCGTGGCGGATGAAGTATTCGATGAGCGTGGCTTTGTTGCTGCGCGCAAGGCCGTTGCGGCGGAGCCAGCCCTCTTTCAGGTTGGTGGTGGTCACCTTGAGTTTGTCGCCTTCCCATTCGCCGGTGGAGAAACCGTTCCAGGTTTGCGCGGAATAGGGGGAGGGTTGCGGGCGATCGTCCATGTAAATGGTGCGCGCCGTGCCGTTGGTAAAGACTTCGACGTGCCAGGCGAGCACGGCGTAAGTGAGCGGATCGAGCTCGGGCCAGATGCGCAGGCCGCCGGGAGCGCGCGGGGCGTAGTCGGCTGGGTGGGGATCACACTCGTGCTGTTCCTGGTCCCATTTTTCGGCTGTCCAGCTATCGGCGCGCAGGCGCTCCGCGTCATTGATCGGCAGGCCGGTGTAATCGCCGATGTAGGGATCGGTGGTGTTGTCCGGGCTCGAGGTTTGGCTATAGGTGCCAGATAGATCGACCTGCGCGGCGGTGGGGCGAGCGGTGAGCGCGGTTAACGCGGCGGCGAACAGCAGAGAGGAGGCTAGAATGATCCAGCGATTCCGATGGCGCATAGCCCTCCTTCCCGAAAGCCACAGCGTCGATGCGGGGAACTCTATATCACAGTCATCGGCCGCGGCGGACAGGATTGTTTGGCGTCGTGGAGTGGCGGCTTCGCCCCTCAGGCGGGTTGCCGCCTGTGGGAGAGCGGTCTATCATGGTTGGCCTACGTGAGCGGCAAACAAACGGCGCTTAGCGGAACGAACCAAAATCGGAAGGGAAACAGATGGCGAACGGACCAAGCGAAGCGGCGGTAATCGAAGCGTTGCGGAGTGTGATCGATCCCACGCGACAAAAGGATATCGTTGCGCTGCAGATCGTGAAGGGCATGCAGGTGCGCGACGGAGCTGTGTCGGTGCTGCTTGCGGCGACGGCTAGCCCGCTGCGCGAAAAGATTGAGAAGGATATACGAGAAGCCCTCGGAAAACTCTCCGGGGTAACTGCGGTCGAACCGAAGTTCGAGCCAGCGGCGCCTGCGGCCGCACCGGGGCCGGTTCCCGGGGCTGCGAGCAAGCCGCCCATTGCTGGGGTGAAAAACCTGATCGCGGTCGCGAGCGGCAAGGGCGGCGTCGGGAAGACGACCGTCGCGGTGAATTTGGCAATCGCGCTCAAGAATATGGGCGCGACGGTGGGTCTCCTAGACGCGGATGTGTACGGGCCGAACGTCCCGGTGATGCTGGGGACGAACGAGCAGCCGAAGATGCTCGATGAGAAAACGATCATCCCCGTGCAGGCGTACGGTGTGAAGATGATTTCGATGGGTCTGCTGAACCCCGGAGACAAGCCGCTCGTGTGGCGCGGGCCGATGCTGCACAGCGTGATGCAGCAATTCCTGCGCAGCGTGCGTTGGGGCCAGCTCGATTACCTGGTGGTGGATTTGCCGCCGGGCACGGGGGACGTGCAACTGAGCCTGATTCAGAGCGTGTCGGTGAGCGGCGCGGTGGTGGTGACGACGCCGTCGGTGGTCGCGCTCGCGGACGTGCGCAAGGCCGTCGAAATGTTCCGGCAGGTGAACGTGGAGATTCTGGGCGTGGTCGAGAATATGAGCTATTTCGCGTGCCCGCACTGCAACGGGAAGATCGATGTGTTCGGGCACGGCGAAGGCGAGCGATTGGCGAAGATGTTCGAGCTGCCGTTTCTCGGCGAGATCGAGATCGATCCGAAGATCCGGATCGGCGGCGACACGGGCAGGCCGGTGGCGTCGCAAGGGGAAGATGCCCCGGGCGCGAAGAGCATGTACGCAATGGCGCGGAATGTGGCGGCGCGCGTGGCGGAGGTGAATCTTTCGGGATCGGCGCCGGTAGTGCAGATTCTTTGAAGGCGATTGCAGAGAAGTACGCGGCGATCGGACTACTTGCTGCGAAAGAAGCAGCGCAGAGGTGGGCGCTTCGCGCCGACGATTTTACGTCGGAGCTGAAGGTCCGACCCCCTAAAAAGCGCGCTCCGCGCCGCTTAGCCTGATGTCAGGGCTATAGCCCTGACCCACAAAGGCTATCGCGTTCTTATAATGGCTGTAGAACTGCGGTCCCCTCGGGCCGCGGTGATTTCGGACCTCGAGCGGGACTGAAGCTCCGACTTCCGAAAAACATTGCATGGAACGGAACAGAGGCAATACTATCCGGCTCGGAGAAACCACACGACATGAGTGAACTGGTTCAATTCAGCAAAGACAACGACGTTGCGGTCATCACAATCAATAATCCGCCGGTGAACGCGCTGAGCCCCGGCGTGCCGGACGGAATCGGCAGCGCGATCGAGCAGGTCGAGAAAGACCCGAGCATCAAGGCGGCAGTGTTGATCGGCGGCGGGAAGACGTTTATCGCCGGCGCGGACATCAACATGTTCGTGCAGATAACGTCTGGCAAGGGCGGGCGGGTCAATCTGCTGCCGCTACTTCTGAAAATCGAGAATTGCAGCAAACCGGTCGTCGTGGCGATTCACGGGAATGCACTGGGCGGCGGGCTGGAGGTTGCGCAGGCGTGTCACTATCGCGTGGCGTCCCCGGATGCACGCGTGGGGCAGCCGGAAGTGAATCTTGGAATTATTCCCGGCGCGGGCGGGACGCAGCGTTTGCCGCGCCTCGCTGGCGTGGCGAAAGCGGTCGAGATGTGCACGGGCGGGAAGCCGATCAAGGCCCCTGAGGCCGTCGAAGCCGGAATCATCGACAAGTTGATCGAAGGCGATCTGCTGGCGGGCGCGAAGGCGTTTGCGCGCTCGGTGGCCGGGAAGCCCGCGCCGAAAACGCGCGAGCGCGAGGAGAAACTGGGCTCGCCAGAGGAAAACGCTCCGATTTTCGCGGCGGCGAGAGAAGTGGTGCGGAAGAAGCAGCGAGGACTGTCCGCGCCACTCGTAGCGATCGACGCGATCGAAACCGCCACGAAGCTGCCGTTTGAGAAGGGATGCGAAGAAGAGGCGAGACTGTTCAATGAGTGCCTCTACTCGGACCAATCGAAGGCGCTCATTCACGTCTTTTTCGCCGAACGCGAAGTCGCAAAGATTCCGGACGTTCCGAAGGACACGCCGGTGATCCCGGTCAACTCGGTGGCGATCGTCGGCGCGGGGACGATGGGCGGCGGGATCGCGATGGTTTGTGCCAACGCAGGAATCCCCGTGGTGCTGAAGGACACGGACCAGGCAGCACTCGATCGCGGGCTTGCGACGATCCAGAAAAACTACGCGACATCGGTGAAGCGCGGGCGGTTCACGCAGGAATACGTCGACGAGCGCATGAAGATGATCAAGCCAACGCTCAGCTACGCTGAATTCGCGGGCGCGGACATGGTGATCGAGGCCGCGTTCGAGTCGATGGCGCTGAAAAAGGAAATATTCGCGGAGCTGGACCGCGTATGCAAGCGCGGCGCGATCCTTTCAAGCAACACGTCAACGCTGAACATCGACGAGATCGCGGCAGTGACTTCGCGGCCCGAGGCCGTGATCGGGATGCACTTCTTCAGCCCGGCAAACGTGATGCGGCTGCTCGAAATCGTGCGCGGCCGGAAGAGCGGCAAGGATGTGATCGCCACGTGCATTCAGCTCTCAAAGAAGCTGGGCAAAGTGGGAGTGCTCGTCGGAAATTGCCGGGGGTTCGTGGGCAACCGGATGTTTCTCCCGTACATTGGCGAAGCGCAATTTTTGGTGGAAGAGGGCGCGGCGCCGGAAGCAGTGGACAAGGCGCTCACCGATTGGGGCATGGCGATGGGGCCGCTGGCGGTGGGCGATCTCGGCGGCTTGGATATTTCGTGGCGCATCCGCAAGGAATTCCGGCATCTGGAAAAGCCGGGCGCGCGGCAACCGTTTGTCGAGGACCGGCTCGTGGAGATGGGGCGCCTCGGGCAGAAGACGGGCTCTGGTTGGTACAAGTACGATGCCGAAAGGCGCGCCACGCCCGATCCGGAGGTGGCGGAGCTGGTGCGGAAATGGAACGCCGCGTCCGGCATCCCGCAGCGTCAGATTTCGGCGGATGAGATCGTCGAGCGAGAGGTGTACACGCTGGTGAACGTGGGCGCGCGGATTCTGGAAGAGGGCTACGCGCTGCGCGCGGGAGACATCGACACGATCTACGTGAACGGCTACGGCTTTCCGGCCTATCGCGGCGGGCCGATGTGGTACGCGGATACCGTCGGCCTCAAGAAAGTCTACGACCGCGTGTGCGAATTCCATCAGCAGCACGGAATCCACTGGGAACCGGCGCCGCTGCTTAAGGAATTGGCCGAGGCGGGAAAGAAGTTTGCGGATTTTGAACGCAGCGTGGCGCGCGCGAGCGACTAGAAGCAATTGCCGGCGGTTCCGGCGCGCGCGATGCCTGGATGGGCGGCATCGCGTGAAGGATGTTCGCCGGGCACGGCATGGTTCGGCTTCGCTCACCACAAGTGCCGTGCCCTTACAGAACCACGGCTAATGGTCAGTATCAGCGAGACTCCTCTGCTTCAATTGACCGAATCCTGCCGTCATCAAGCTAGAAAATTCTGACAATTGGGCAAGTGTGCTCATCCGCGGGCGCGCGCAAGTATTCAGTTGACGGCGCAGAACGCGTGGATTACTGTCGCGTCCGTGTTTGGGAAAGGGGGTCGTCATGCGATCCTCTGCGGCCGGGGGGCACCACCAAACAGATTGCGCTGTTCCTTGGGTGAGGAGCAGCCGAGGCACATCCGATAGAACCGCTGGGGCGTCGTGTCCATGATTGCCGACTTTGAATCTCGCGGCCTACCGCATTTTTCCGTTTCCGCAATATTTCCCAGTTTCAGCGAAGGGAGTCGTCCATGAACAAGGTCGGAACGATTTTCATGGGGATTTTATTGGCGACGGGCCTGACTCGCGCGCAGGGCGTGGGCACGTCGGGCGAGATCAAGGGTACGGTGACCGACTCATCGGGAGCGGTGATCGCCGGGGCCAGCATCGTCGCGGTGCAGACGGAGAAGGGAATCCGCCGCACGGCGACGAGCGGCGCAAGTGGCGAGTACGAACTGACCGGGCTGCCGCCGGCTTCCTACGAGGTGACGGCGCAGAATGCGGGCTTTCAGTCGGAAGTACAGACGGGCGCCGTCGTGACGATCGGTGCGACCTTGATCATCGATTTCCAGATGAAGGTGGCCGCAACTTCGAGTCAGGTGGAGGTGACCGCCGCGCCGCCGGTGGTGGAAACGGAACGGGGCAGCGAAGCCAACACGCTCACTCAGGACTACATCACGGACCTTCCGATCGATCGCCGCGACTACCTTACTTTTACTCTGCTGCTGCCGGGTGTATCGAATTCCACCAGGCTCGCGGACAATCAGGATTTTCGCGTCAAGCAGACTCCCCAAAGCGGCCTCTCTTTCTACGGGAGTAATGGCCGAGGAAACAGCGTGACCGTGGACGGCGGCGAGGCTCTGGACGATAGCGGTGGCGTCCGCCTGACCGTGAGCCAGGATGCGGTGCAGGAGTTCCAGGTGAATCGCAGCAACTATTCCGCGGACCTGGGCGGGGCGAGCGGCGCGACGATCAACATTGTCTCGAAATCGGGGACGAACGACGTGCATGGGTCCCTCTTTGGTTTTTTCCGCAATGATGCCCTGGACGCGCGTGACCCGTTCGCCTTCAGCCAGGCGCTCCAGCCGGGCGCAACGTTCAATCCTCTGGCAGCCGACAGCGTGGGCGCGCCGATCAAGAACTCTTTGAGTCGCCAGCAATACGGCGGAACAGTGGGTTTCCCCATTAACAAAGACAAGACGTTTCTGTTTTTTGCTTTTGAAGGCTTGCGACAGGATTCGCAGAATGCGGTTCCCCTGCTGACGAACACGAATATATTGCGTCCCACTGCGGCGCAGAATGCGATCATCACCGCTCTGGCGGCCCAAGGCACCACTCCGGTGACTTGCTTCACCGGCGTTAACGTAACTGCGGCTTATTGCGCGGAGTTACTCCAGAGCGCGTTGACGGTCAGTCCGTCTACGGGCCTATCGGACGGTCAGGCCGCGCTGAACGGCTTCCTCGTGAACCAGCTTGAATCAAACGGAGGAGTATTCCCATACAACACGCGCGAGTACCTGGCGTCCGGACGCCTCGATCACCGTATCAACGACTCAAACCAGATTTTTCTCACGTATCGGTTCGGACATGATCTTGAGGAAAACCCCGACGTGCAATCTCTGAATGGCTTTTCGGCGGGCAGTTCGATTCACACCTATGACGACACCCTTCAGGCGGCTTGGTTCCACGAGTTCAGCCCGAGGACTCAGAATGAATTGCACCTGCAATATGATTACGAGAGTTTTAACGTGATTCCGAATGAGCCGGCGGAGGTAGGTCTCCAAATCCCCGGTTTCGCAAATAATTTGGGAACCAACATCTTCCTGCCCAACCTTACAATTCTGCGCCGCACCGAAATTGCGGACAACGTGACGATGATCCGTGGCCACCACGAGATGAAGTTTGGCGGTTCCGAGCTGCTCCGTGGCAATCACACCGAATCCCATACGTTTTTCCCGGGCCGCTTTGTCTTTGGGTCACTGCCCGGAGAATATATAAGCCCAGAGCTAGCTGGTACAAGCATAAACCCGCTGCAGGCAGCCTCGTTTGGGCTGCCCCAGTTCTATCAACAGGGCTTCGGTAATCCTGATTACCCCGCGTATACCCGGCCGCTGACTGGGCTGTACTGGCAGGACTCGTGGAAAATTACGTCCAGTTTCACCCTGAACTATGGGCTCCGTTACGAAATCGATTCGCAATACCAGCCATTGAACACGTATTACGGCGACGTGGGTCCGCGTATCTCTTTTGCGTGGGATCCGTTCAAGGACCACAAGACCGTGATCCGTGGCGGGTATGGGATTTTCTACGGCCCCATTGATGCCCAGATTCCCCAGGTGGATTTGAGTTTAGGAGTTTTGAACAAGAATCACAGCACAGTCGAAAACCAGAACAATACTGCACAGGTTCCCAATCAGGTCAACAACGTGGTCAATACTTGCGGGCTTGGATTTCCAGGCTCCCCCATATTCCCTGGAACCGGGAGCAGCCCGTGCACGCGGTTCATCTCCATTTATGCGGATCCGCTCACTCCAACCGGGCTGCCAATTCAGAACTCGGCGGTTGTTTTCCAGACATTATTTGCGACGCCCGCACCCCCGGGCAACGCGCCGGGAGCCAATTTGATCTCGTGCACTATCCCGGCGCCGGGGACGAACGCTTGCATCACGCCGGCGGATGTGGCGCCATTCAACCTTTTTGTTACGAACAGCAAGCAACTTTCGCCGCTGCAAGTGCTCTTCAGCAATCCGCCGAACTACAAGCCTCCTTACTCGCAGCAGGCTTCGATTGGAATCGAGCGCGAGATTACGCCCGGGTTCTCCATTTCGCTGAGTGGGATCTACTCCCATACACTCCGGCTCCCGGTTGCGATTGACACGAATTTGCTGAAAGCGCCGTATGTTTCACTGCCGCTTGCGAACGGGAAAATGGCCACGTACCGCGACTGGTATACGGATTCGGCCATCGATCCGTACAGCGTGATCGCGAGCGCTGTGGCCGGCCATTCGGTCCCGTCCCCGTGCGCGCCCACGGTGGCAAACCCCCTTCAGCCCTTCAACTGCTTCGTGAATCCGTTCGTCGTACAGAATAACCAATACACCTCTGCGGCGTCCGCTCTTTACGAGGGTGGCATCCTGGAAATCAAGAAGCGATTCAGCAATCACTTCATGGTCTTCGGGAATTACACATACAGCAAGGCGTTTGACACATCCACGGATTTCAACACCGACTACGGGCCGCAGGATCCTACGAACCTGAGCTTGGATCGCGGCCTTTCTGAATTCGATCAGCGGCACAAGGTGGTGATCGCTGGCGTGGTCGACAGCCCATGGAAGGAGGACATCCTGTCAGGCTTCCAGCTGGCTCCGATTTTCACGTACAGCAGCGGACATCCTTTCAATCTACTGGTTGAAGGAGAGGACAATGGTGACAACCATGTGACAAATGAACGCCCAATTGGAGCACCCCGCGACTCGGGTCTTGGCCCGAACCTTATCGATTTCGATATGCGCCTGACCTGGCAGCACAAACTGAGCGAAAAGGTGAATCTGCAAGTCACGGCGGAAGGATTCAACATTGCAAACCGGACAAACTTCGCCAGCGTGAACAATGAGGTGGACCCTCTGTTTGGTGTTCCCACGGCGCTCGGTGGGGACGGCGCGACGACGTTCAACGTACATGGGATTCGCCCTGGAACTCTCCTTCCCGGGGGAGGGATTGCCACACCCAGCACGCCGCTGGCTTTCACTTCCGATTTGCCGAAACGCGAATTTCAGCTTGGCGTGAGGCTATCGTTCTAGGCCGGCGCTGCGGAGTCACTTCGCGGCGGGAGCAATGCCGAAAGCTCGGGAGTGAAACGCGAGCGAGGCGGCCAGATGCTGCGCGACGTAGGTCTCGTCGTGCCCGCCGGGATAGAGATGGAACTCGTGCGGGATCCCGCGTGAGACGAGCAGGTCGTGGAACGCTTGGGTGCCCCGATTGAAGCCGAATTCATCCTCCGTACCGCAATCAAAATAGAGATGCAGGCCCGCCGGGCGCGGGCTGTTGCGCACCAGCGCGAAGGGGCTCTCGCGGTCCCAAAAGGCGGGATCGAAAGGCGTGCCGAAGGCTCCGCCGATCGCCCACGTGAGAGATTCCTCCGTGGCGCCATCCAACTGCGCGCGCGGCAGCCTGGCGATCAGCGCCGCGCTGTGCGCGCTGACCGAGCCGAATTGTTCCGGGTAGCGCAAACCCAACCGCAAGGAGCCATAACCGCCCATCGACACGCCCGAGATGCCGCGGTGCGCGCGGTCGGCACGGATGTGGTAGTGGCTCTCGATGAAGGGCAGAAACTCGCGGACAAAAAAATCCTCGTAGCGCACCCGGCCGTCGCGAGAGTTGATGTAGAAGCTTCTGCGGGCCGCAGGCGTGACGATCAGGAATTCGCCGATCTGCTTTTGCTCCCAGAGGTCCTGAATCAGATTCCAGCCACCTGAGTTGACGAGCATCTGCTCGTTTTCGCCGAGGCCATGGAGGAAATAGAGCACCGGGTAACGGCGCGTTTTATCCGCGTCGTAGCTGGGAGGCAGAAGCACGCAGAACGCCACGTTGCGCGCGAGGATTTTGCTCGGCAAAGAACGGCATTCGGCGCGTCCCGCGGCATGCGACGACGCAGGAGCCACGAACCAAGCGAGCAGCACCACGAGTGAGAAGAGAACAAACCGAGACCGCCTATTCATACCGCAGAGCCTCGACGGGATCGAGACGCGCCGCGCGCGACGCGGGGTAAATTCCGGCGGCGAGGCTGACAGCGATGGAGAAGGCGATGGCCGCGGCGACCATCCACCAAGGCACGGCCGTGACCTTGATCGCGGGAAGATTTTGGCGGCTCAAGTACACATTCGTACCGAAATTGATCGCGCGCCCGATCAGCCAGCCGATGAACACACCGAAAATTCCGCCGAGCGTGCCCATCACGCCCGCCTCGACGAAAAAGAGCCTGCGCACGTCTCTGTCCGCGGCGCCCAGCGCCTTGAGCACGCCGATTTCGCGGCGGCGCTCGAGAATCGCCATCACCAGCGTGTTGATGATGCCGAGCGAGGCCACCACGAGCGCGAGGCTGCCGAAAATTCCGAGGAAAAGATCGAACACCGCGAAGACAATGCTCAAATTGCGGCTGGCGTCGAGCAGGGAGAATGCTCCGAAGCCCATCTGCTTGATGGCGTCTTCGACGGCCTTCACGTTGGAGGTGCCCTTGACGCGCACGGTGAGGCTTTCGTAGGTGCGGCGCGTGGGAGTGTCGCGGAGCAGGTCGCGGAGGTCGTTCGACTGGGCCGCGCGCAGGGTTTCCGCGACCTGCAAGGGAATCAACAGGCGTCCGCGGCCGAAGCCGCCGAATCCCGCCGCAGGTTCTGTTTCCACGATGCCGATGATGCGCAGTTTTTCTTCGCGCGGCACGATGGAAAATCCGCCGCCAGCCGATTTGCCGCCGCCGGAATCGGCCGGAAGCGGCTGGCGCTCGGCATAGCGCAGCACAATCTCCTTGCCGAGCAGAGAGTCGGTCTGGCTGGAAAGCTGGCGCGCGAGATCGATTTGGAGAATGGCCTCGTCGGCGGAAGGGCCGGAAAAGAAAGCGCCCTTCATGCCGTCGAATGCGCCGTCGCCGCGCGCGGACGCCGGCACGCCGGCGACGATGGTCGGGTACGGATTCCCCTCGTAGTGAATTTCCGTGGGGAATCGAATTTCGGGATAGACCTCACCGACGTTGGCGAGCGCCGCGATTTTGCTGCGAGCGTCCTCATCGAGCGGTTGCGCAGTGACAGCCGCGGCAGGATTTGCCTGGCGGGGCCCGCCGAAGCCTTCGAAATTCGCCCGCGGCGTGACGAAAACTGCGTCGAAGAGGCCGGTGCGAGAGAGGCGCTCGCTCGCGAGGTTCTGCAGACCGACGCCGAGCGAAAGCATGGCGACGAGCGACGCGACTCCCACGGCGATTCCTAAAGTCGTAAGAGAGTTGCGCAGCACGGCCTCGCGGAGGTTGCGGCCCGCCAGTTCCGCCAGATCGCGGACCTTCACGCGCGATCTCCATCGCTGACGATTTTGCCGTCTTTCATCAGGATCATGCGATGCGCGAAACGCTCGGCGCGCGGCTGCTCATGCGTGACCATGACGATCGTCATGCCGGATTCGTTGATCTCGCGCAGCAACGCCATGATTTCGTCGCCGGTGGCGCTGTCGAGGTTTCCGGTGGGCTCGTCCGCCAGGAGAATGGTCGGGCGATTCACGAGAGCGCGGGCGAGCGCTGCGCGCTGCTGCTCGCCGCCGGAAAGCTCGGTGGGGCGATGCGTGAGGCGCGCGCTGAGGCGCACGCGCTCGACGGCTTCGCGCACGCGGGCCGTGCGCTCGTTGCGCTCGACTTCGGCGAGACGCAGGGGCAGCTCCACGTTTTCCTCGAGCGTCATGCGCGGAAGCAGGTTGAACGCTTGAAACACGATGCCGACCGTGTGGCTGCGATGCTTCGCGAGGTCCTCGGAACTCATTTCCGCGAGGTTGCGGTCGTGCGCGAAGATGGCGCCGGACGTGGGCCGGTCGAGGCCGGCGATCAGGTTGAGAAGAGTCGATTTGCCAGAGCCCGAGCTGCCGAGCAGCGCGACGAATTCGCCCGCGCGGATATCGAGCGAAACATCGTCCGCCGCGCGGACGAGCGTGCTGCCCATCTGATAGTTCCGCGTGACGTGCTCGACGCGGATCGCGAGTTTGTCGGTTGCCGCCATTGGTGCGCTCTCAATGGTACTACGCGCGAGGCTCGTGCGATGTTGCGTACGTTGTGCGGTCGAAATCTGGTCCACCCTGAACATGCCGGATCATTTCGCGTTCGGCTATAATCTCAATCCTTGGCGGCGAGCGGCGAACCGACCAGGCGGAATGGAGAGCGATGGCAATTCTCGTAACGGGCGGCGCGGGCTATATCGGGAGCGTCACGGTCGAGCGGTTGCGCGCGAATGGCGCGCAGGTGGTGGTGCTCGACGATCTTGGGCGAGGGCATCACGCCGCGCTGGATCGGGACGTGCCGTTCTACGAAGGCCGCACCGGCGACCGCGCGCTTCTGAAGCGCATAGCCGCGGAACACAAGATTGACGCGTGCGTCCATTTTGCGGCGCTGGCTTTTGTGGGCGAGTCGGTTGCGGAGCCTGCCCGATACTTCGAGAACAACGTTGAGCAAGGCGTGGCTCTTATGAGCGCGCTACTTGAGGCGGGAGTCCGCCGCGTGGTGTTTTCCTCGACGTGTGCTACATACGGCGAGCCGAAGCAGGTTCCCATCCCGGAGACGTGCCCTCAGTGGCCGGTCAACCCGTACGGCTGGTCGAAGCTCTTCCTGGAGCGTTTGCTCGACAGCTACGATCGCGCCTATGGGCTGAAGTTCGTGGCGCTGCGGTATTTCAACGCCGCCGGCGCCACGGCTACTCGTGGCGAATTTCACGAACCCGAAACGCATCTGGTTCCCAACGTGTTATCGGCGGCGCTGGGAGAAAAGTCGCAGCTTTCCGTTTTCGGCGACAAGTATGCGACGCCGGATGGGACGGCCATCCGCGATTACGTACACGTAGCCGATCTCGCCGATGCGCACATCCTCGCGCTCGAATATCTCCGCAAGGGCGGCGGCTCGCAGTTCATCAATCTCGGCACCGGGGACGGCTATTCGGTTCTGGAGGTGATTGAGTGCGCACGCAAAGTTACGGGCGCCCCGATTCCCATACGGATTGAGGCGCCGCGGCCCGGCGATCCTCCCAAACTCGTCGCGGACGCGCAGAAAGCTGCGACGGTGCTTGGCTGGAAGCCTGCGGTGTCCGACCTGCCTTCGATCATCCGTTCGCAGTGGGAGTGGCGGCAGAAACATCCGCGCGGATATTCAAAATAGAACGAGCCCCGGCGTGATGGCCGGGGCCCGTGGATTGTTGAGCGGGAGCGTGCCGGTTACGGTCGTGTGTGCGCGCTGTTGTGCTTCTTGTTGTAAATGTTCTTCGACGCGTTGTTCTGCTGGTGGTTCAGCACGGCCTTGTCGCCATTTGTGAGCTTGCCGCCGTTGGCTGCTCGCATCGAGGCGTCCGAGTGGTTGATGCTCTGCTGCTGGCCTTCGAGCTTGGCCGTCTCGCCGGCGGTCAATTGGCCGCTCTTGACGCCCTGAGCGATCCGGTCCTGCTGATTCTCGCGGCGCTGGCCGACTACATTGTTGCCGTAGTGCGCCGTGTTGGCGTTGTGCTTGTCGGTGTAGATCTGATTCGACAAGTGGTTCTGCTGATTGCTGAGCTTGGTGCGATCGGCGGCGGTGAGATGGCCGTTGTCGTCCGAGCGCATCGTATGCTCTTCGCTGTTCAGGCCGGCTTCCTTGGTTTCGAGGTTCTTGGTTTCGCCAGCGGTGAGCTGCCCGCTGTCGATGCCCTGGGCGATGCGGTCCTGCTGATTGTCCTTCCGCTGTGCGATCGATTCGGGCTTGTCTGGCGTCGTCGTGGTGCTGGCTTGCTGAGCGAATGCGGACGGTACGGTAAGAGCAATCAGGGCCGCCGCACTCAAAATAAGTTCGCGCGTCTTCATGATGTCCTTCCTTTTCGTAGCTGAGTTCTCATTTTAAGTGTCAGCCTCCCAATGCTCCGTGGAGGCCGTACACTGCGTCAAACACAGGCCGATTCTGAAAGTTGCGCCCGGAACCTCCTGGATGTTTAACCCATTGGAAAATATGCGCTTATGGGCGTCCAGGATGCCGACTCGGACCAGTCGTCCCAGCACCGATTTGGCAATTTTAGAAAGACACGGCGAGGGCCGCATCTTGGCCCAAAGTACAGGTGATTCCGGGTGGTAATGCCAACGGAATCTTTATGTCTTGTATGTATAATGCGCAGGGTTTGGGACCGTATCGCAGTTGCCGATATGCCATATAAAAATATAGATTGCCGACTGAGCAGTGCGTGCGCTCATAGTGTGGTTTGGGGCACTCGCCTGCCTAGGGAGATCACAGCCCCATGAAAAGAGAGTGGATTCGGCGGTTCGCCGCAGTTCTCATATTGCTTTGTCTTTCTCCGATTGCGTTGTTTGCGAGGATGCCCGGGCCCGCGGTCGCTGCAACCCTCGTGGCTCCGCAGATTCATGTCGACCGGCTCGCGTTAGTGGAACAGGAAGTCGCGGACGCGAAGAGTTCCGCCGACAATTCCTGGATGCTTACCAGTTCGGCTCTCGTGCTGCTGATGACGGGGCCGGGATTGGCGCTCTTCTACGGCGGCCTGGTGCGAAAGAAAAACGTGCTGAGCACGATGATGCACAGCTTCGCGATGATGGCGGTCGTCACGGTGATCTGGGCGATCGTCGGTTACAGTCTGGCGTTCGCACAGGGGAACAGTTTCATCGGGGGCTTGCATTACCTGTTCTTGTCTGGAGTGGGCACGCAGCCGGACGCGGATTACTCCGCAACCATCCCGGCGCTGACCTACATGGTGTTTCAATTGATGTTTGCAATCATCACGCCGGCGCTGATCACGGGCGCGTTTGCGGAGCGGATGAAGTTCAGCGCGATGCTCATGTTTCTGACGATTTGGTCGCTCGTCGTGTACGCGCCAATGGCGCATATGGTGTGGGGCAAGGGCGGGCTGCTGAACGCATCGCTGGGCGGGCGTTTCCCGACGCTCGACTTTGCGGGCGGCACGGTGGTTCACATCACGTCAGGAGTGTCTGCTCTGGTGTGCGCGCTTTATCTCGGGAAGCGTGTCGGATATCCGAGGGAGCCGATGCCGCCGCACAGCGTGGTCATCAGCTTCATCGGTGCCTGCCTGTTGTGGGTCGGGTGGTTCGGATTCAATGCGGGCAGCGCGCTATCGTCGGGCAGCCTGGCGACGAGCGCGTTTGTGGCAACCCATTTTGGAGCGGCGGCGGCCGTGGTCGGATGGACCACCGCGGAATGGATCCGCCGGGGAAAGCCGAGCGCGCTGGGCGCGATTTCGGGATCGGTCGCGGGGCTTGTGGCGATCACGCCCGCATCCGGATTCGTGAGTCCGATGTCGGCGCTGGCAATCGGCCTGGTGGCGGGCGTTGTGTGCTTCCTGATGACGTCGTCGATCAAGGCGCGCCTCGGATATGATGATTCGCTGGACGCATTTGGAGTGCACGGAGTCGGCGGCACGGTCGGCGCGCTGCTCACCGGCGTGTTTGCTTCGAGCTTCATCAACCCGATCTTCAAAGACGCCAACGGCAATGCCCTGGCTTCCGGTGCGATTCAGGGGAACTTTCACCAGATATTGAATCAACTGATGGGAGTGGCGATTGCGTGGGTGATTGCGATCGTGGGCACGGTAATCATTCTCAAGATCGTGGATTTGGCGATCGGGCTGCGAGTCTCGGAGGAGGATGAGGCGCAAGGTCTCGATCTCACTCAGCACGGAGAAGACGCCTACCATTGGGGGACATCCTCGTAGCCAGCGCCCGGATTTAGGCGTACTCTTTTGCGGGTCGCGGTTGACTGAATCAGAAGGCTGAGGCGGACAACGATGACAAAAGTAGAAGCGGTGATCCAGACGTCGAAATTGGATGCAGTGAAGGACGCGCTGCACGAAATCGGCGTTGAGGGGATGACGGTTTTGGAGGCTCGCGGGCATGGCAGGCAGAAGGGCCACACGGAGTTCTACCGCGGGCGTGAATACACGGTCGATCTGATCCCCAAGATCAAGATCGAGATGGTTGTGGCCGACGAGATGGCGGAAAAGGTCGTGCAAACGGTCGTGGCCGCCGCGAGGACCGGGAAAATCGGCGACGGCAAGATTTTCCTTTCCAAGGTCGACGACGCCATCCGCATTCGCAACGACGAGCGCGGCGACAGTGCGCTCTAGCAAGCAAAAGATCCAGTTTGCGCCGTTGGGACAGCACTGGGAATGCCGATAACCGAGCGAGTCGCGGGGCAGGATCCCAATTGGTGGATACAGGTATGGCTACAAAACCCAACCCGGGCAGCGAGCTGCGCGATTTATACGCAAGCGAATCGGTGCGCCTACGCCAGGATTTCCTCCGAACCGGTGACGGCCCGGCCGCCGTTTTCGGCCGCACCTCGCTCGTAGACTCCATCGCCAGCCGCCTCTGGCTGGAATTGATCTCACCTGAAATGGAGGGCCCCCGGGATTTCGCGGTCGTCGCGCTCGGTGGATACGGACGTCGCTGGCTTTTCCCTTATTCGGACATCGACATATTGTTTCTGCATGCCGGCGGCGCGATGGAACGCGGGTTGAAGGACCGCATCGCGCGCTTCTCGCAGCAGCTCTGGGATCTTCGGCTGAAATTGAGTCCCGCAACGCGAACGCTGGCCGAATGCGAGAAGTTCGATCCGAACAACGTCGAGTTTGCGATTTCGCTGCTCGATTGCCGGTATCTCGCCGGCGACCGCGAGCTCTTCGCGCGTCTGCACGACCAGGTGATTCCCAAGCTGGTTTCGCGCGAGTCGCGGTCGATCGTGCAGCGGCTGACGGACCTCACGCGTGCGCGCTACAACAAGTTTGGGAACTCGGTCTTTCACCTGGAACCCAATGTAAAGGACGGTCCGGGCGGCCTGCGCGATTACAACCTCGCGTACTGGCTCGCGCTGATCGCGGCGATGGAAGAGAGCAGCGGCTGGCCCAACGACAAGGAACTGTTGCCGCCGTGGCTTCGAGAGAGGTTTGACGCGGCTCGCGACTTCCTGATGTCCGTGCGTTGTTTTCTGCACTTTCGCCATGGACGCGACGATAACGCTCTGGCATGGGCGGCGCAGGACGAGGTGGCTGAGGAGAAGATCGGCGCGCCCCGTGCGGCGTCGCTGACGGCCTCGGAATGGATGCGCATCTATTACGGCCATGCGCGCCTAGTTCACCGCGTGGCTGCACAGCTCCTCGAGGAGTTTCCCGCGGCGCGGCCTTCCCTCTACCGCCAATTCCAGAATCTGAGATCGCGCCTTTCGAACGCCGAGTTCGCGGTAGTGGACGGCCGGATATTCTTGCAGCGAGAGGAAGCTTTGCAGGACCGCGACCTGCCGCTGCGCATGTTCCGCTTCATGGCACGCCACGGCTTGAGCCTCAGCTCGGCGACCGAACACCAGATGGAGGAGGTGCTGCCGTCGCTGGCTGCGGCGCCGCCGAAAGGCGCCGAGCTCTGGCATTACCTGCAGGAGATTCTCGTGGCGCCGCACGCGGCGGAGGCCTTGCGCGCAATGCACTCTCTGAGGCTGCTCACGCTTCTGTTGCCGGAATTTCAGGGAATCGATTCGCTCGTAATTCGCGACTACTCCCACCGGTTCACGGTGGACGAGCACACGTTCGTCGCTATCGAAAACCTGCACGCGCTTCGAAAGTCGCAGTCGAAGTGGGACCAGCGCTACGCGGAACTGCTCGACGAAGTGGAGCAGCCCGACTTGCTTTATCTCGCTCTGTTGCTCCACGACACAGGCAAGGGCGCGAAGTCGGACAGTCACGTCACGGCCAGCGTGGAGATTGCCGAAGGCTGCCTGGCACGGCTCGATCTAGACGCGCCCGACCGCGAGACCGTGCTCTTCCTGATTGCCAGGCATCTGGATTTGAGCGCCGCGCTGCGCCGTGACATTTTCGCTCCCGAAACGATTTGCATGGTCGCGGACAAGATGGGAACGCCCGAGCGGCTGAAAATGCTCTGCCTTCTCACCTATGCCGACATCAAGGCCGTGAACCCGGAAGCGCTGACGCCCTGGAAGGCGGAGAACATCTGGCAGCTTTACATCGGCACGGCCAATTATTTGATGAAGAGCGCCGACGAGCGAGTCCGCGCCGATGCGGATGACGAGGTGATGACTCACCTGCGCACGCTGACGCCTGCGGCGGGCAAGAAACTCGACAGTTTTCTCAATGGCTTGCCGCGCCGCTACCTTCGCACGCAGGCCGCCAGCGACGTGATACGCCACATGGACCTTGCGAGTCGCCTCGGCGAAGATCCCGTGCAGCTCGAACTGACACGCGGACGCCACTGGTACGAGCTCACGCTCGTCACCATGGATCGCCCGTTTCTTTTCGCCCGAATGGCGGGCGCGCTCGCGGCGTGGGGCATGAACATCGTCAAGGCGGCGGCATTTTCAAACGGCGCGGGCGTCGTGGTGGACACATTTTTCTTCACCGATCGTTTCCGGACACTCGAATTGAATCTGCCCGAGTGGGAACGATTCAAGGCCAGCGTTCACGACGTGCTGCTCGACAAGGCCGATCTCGAGCGGATGCTCCGCGACCGGCTGCGGTCGGAGAAGAACGTGGCGCCGAAGGTGAACGTCGACACCCGAATCGAAATCGATGATTCCAGCTCCCTGCAGAGCACGCTCGTCGAGGTGATCGCCCAGGACCGCCCGGGGCTTCTCTATCGCATCAGTTCTCAATTTGCCCGCGAGAATTGCAACATCGAGATCGCGCTGATCGAAACCGAAGGCCAGATGGCGATCGACGCGTTCTATCTGACTTCCGGTGGAACGAAACTCACGCCGGAGCACCAGGAACGCCTGCGCGCTGCATTGCTTGCGGAATTGGCGGGCAAATAGTCCCCTTCCTCGTGGAAACAACCAGCATCCAATAGTTCGCCGCGCGCGTATTATTATTAGGGAACGGGGCGGGAGGATAGGCATGGTCGTCAAGAAGCAGCCCGATTTGACTTACAAGGACGTGACCCCAAAGGCTTTCTACATGGGGCGGCGAAACTTCCTGCTGGGACTCCTTGTCACCTTGGGCGCCGTGGAGGCCTGGAAGAAACTGCCGGCCGTGCTAGCTGGCGCCGGCACCGGCTCGGTTCCCGTTAAGTTGAGCGGCTACACGAAATGGCCGGGCAGCACCACCGAGCAGGAAACGCCTATCGAAAAAGTAACGACCTACAACAATTTCTACGAATTCGGCACGGACAAGGGCGATCCCTCCCAGAACGCGAAAAACTTCGTGACCACGCCGTGGACCGTGTCCGTCGAAGGCGAATGCGCCAAGCCGCGCAAGTACAGCATGGACGACATCATGAAGCTGGCGCCGCTCGAGGAGCGGATCTACAGGCATCGATGCGTGGAAGGCTGGTCGATCGTGGTGCCGTGGATCGGGTACTCGCTCAGCGCGATTTTGAAACTCGCCGAACCGGGACCTAAAGCAAAGTACGTCGCCTTCGAAAGCTACTACGACCCGAAGCAGATGCCGCTTGCCAGGTCGTCTGGAATTCAGTTGCCCTACGTCGAAGGATTGCGCCTCGATGAGGCCATGAACCCGCTGACGCTTCTTTGCGTGGGAATGTACGGCGAGACGCTGCCGAATCAGGACGGTGCGCCGGTGCGGCTGGTGATTCCGTGGAAGTACGGCTTCAAGAGCATCAAGTCGCTCGTGCGGATACGGTTCGTCAAGGACATGCCGGATACGACGTGGAATCTGTACGCCTCGAATGAGTACGGCTTCTACTCCAACGTGAATCCCAACGTCGATCACCCACGCTGGAGCCAGGCGACCGAGCGCCGCCTCGGGCCGGGGCTGGGTCTTTTCACGCGCCGGATACCGACGCTCATGTTCAACGGTTATGCTGACCAGGTGGCGAGCATGTACGCGGGCATGGACTTGCGCAAAAACTACTAGGGAATTTTCCCGTGAATCAGATTCTGACCAGCAAGTGGACGAAAGTCGTGGTGTTCCCCCTGTGCCTCGCGCCGCTGGGATGGCTCGTCTGGCGGGGACTCCACGACGACCTGACCGCCGATCCGATCGCGTTTATCACGCACACTACCGGGGATTGGACGTTGCGATTCGTGGTGATCACACTGGCCATCACGCCGCTGCGGAAGATCCTGCGGCTGCCGCAGCTCATTCGCTTTCGGAGAATGTTCGGACTGTTCGCCTTCTTTTATGCCTTCCTGCACTTCAGCACGTGGATCGGGCTCGACAAATTCTTCGCGTGGTCGGAGATGTGGAAGGACGTCGAGAAGCGCCGGTTCATCACCGTCGGATTCACCGGGTTCGTGCTGCTGATTCCGCTGGCGATCACCTCGACCGCCGGCTGGATTCGCCGCCTCGGGGGGAAGCGCTGGCAGATGCTGCATCGCTTGATTTACGTCACCGCAGTTTTGGGAGTGATTCACTACTATTGGCTCGTGAAATCCGACGTCCGCAAGCCGCTCGTATATGCGTTCCTCGTGGGGATGCTGCTCGCCTGGCGGCTGGGCGTATGGCTGATTGGCCGGCGCGGGCAGCCCGTGAGCGGCAGCGTACGACCCCCGGCGGCGACCGCAGAATCCGCCTAGTTTTGCCGCTTTTTTCCGGATACTTCGAATTTCTTGCAGCGCGTCGCGATGCTATGATTCGCACTGCATCATCGCGAGGAGGTCGCGTTTGACGCCCCGGATTCGACTATTATTTTCGTCTTTTTATCATTCCCCAAATCAGACAATTTCACCTTCCATCGTAGTGGCCGCGATTTTCATACTGAGCTTCGCGCCAGCGGCGCGCGCGCAGGCCTCGCCCGCCCCCGGCAAATGCCCTCCGGCCACGCGCGTGGACGACGTGACCGATACTTACGGAAGCACCGTCGTCAGCGATCCCTACCGCTGGCTGGAAGATCAGAAAAGTCCCGAAACGCGCGCGTGGATCGATGCCGAGGATAAGTGCACCGACGCGGCGCTCGGCCATCTTTCCGGACGCGCTGACATTGCCAAGCGGCTCGCGGCTCTGTACCACGTGGACGCTTATTCCGCGCCCGTCGAGTACGGCGGCCGCTACTTTTTCACAAAGCGCGCGGCCGACCAGGATCTCTCGTCGATCTACGTGCGGCGCGGCAGGAATGGCTCCGACGAGCTTCTCGTCGATCCTCTCGGATGGAGCAAGGATCACACGGTGAGCACCACGCTTGAGGAGGTCAGCCACGACGGCAAATTCCTGTTCTACGGCCGACGCGAAGGCGGCCAGGATGAAATCACCGTGCACGTGCTCGATGTGGACGCGCGCCGCGATTTGCCGGATGTGCTGCCGTCCGCGAGCTACTTGTCCATCTCAGCTACGCCTGATGACAAGGGCGTCTATTACTCGAAGGCCACGCCAAACGGTCCGCGCGCCTATTACCACGCGATGGGAACCGATCCGGCACAGGACAAGGTGATCTACGGAGAGGGCCTCGGCAGGGACAGGATTCTGAATGTCTTGCTCTCGGATGACGGCAAGTATCTCGCCTATACCTTGGTTTACGGCACGGGTTCGGAACAGACGGAGGTTTACCTGCAGAATGTGAAGGACCACGGCCCGGTTGCCACGGTTGTGGCGGGAATCCCGTCCCTCTTCTTCCCGTACTTCGGGGGCGACACGCTCTATATTCAAACGAACTGGAAAGCGCCGGATTGGCGCGTTTTTGCTGTGGACCCCGCGTCACCGACCCAGGAGCACTGGCGCGAAGTCGTCTCGGAAACCCATGACACCATGCAAGGGTTCAGTCCGATTGGCGGCAAGCTTGTGATGGAATACCTGCACAACGCGAATTCGCAGGTCGTGATCGCGGATGCGGACGGCAAAAATCCGAAACCGCTTCCGCTGCCAGGGCTTGGCTCCGTGGGAGTTTCCGGCAGGTGGGAATCGCCGGAAGTGTTCTACGCATTTACGAGCTTCAACTATCCGACGACGAATTTTGTGTACAACCTTGCCACTGCGAAATCGTCGATTTGGTCGAAACTCAACGTGCCGATCGATCCCAGCGAGTTCGAAACGGAGCAAGTGTGGTACGAGTCGAAGGACAAGACCCGCGTGTCCATGTTCTTGTTTCACAAGAAGGGCCTGAAGCTCGATGGCAGCAATCCGGTTCTGCTGACGGGTTACGGCGGATTCGACATCAGCGAGACGCCGTCGTTCGTGCCGCCGGTGGTCGCGTGGGCCGAGCACGGTGGCATCTACGCGCTGGCCAACCTGCGCGGTGGCGGCGAGTACGGCGAGGGATGGCATCGCGCCGGAATGTTTGAAAAGAAGCAGAACGTGTTCGACGATTTCATCGCCGCGGCGCAATATCTCGTTGCGAAAAAATACACGAGCCCGTCGAAACTGGCCATTATGGGCGGCAGCAACGGTGGCCTTTTGGTGGGCGCCGCGCTGACGCAGCGCCCCGATCTTTATCGGGCCGTCGTTTGCCAGTATCCGCTCCTGGACATGCTTCGCTATCAGAAGTTCATGGACGGTCCCTACTGGATCACCGAATACGGGAGCGCGGAGAATTCCGAGCAGTTCAAATATATTTACAAGTACTCGCCCTACCAGAATGTCGTGAATGGGACAAAGTACCCTTCCGTGCTTTTTATCACCGGCGACGGCGACACGCGAGTCGCACCGCTTCACGCCCGCAAGATGGCTGCCCGCATGCAGGCGGCGAACGCCTCCGATTTCCCGATTCTGCTCCTCTACGACACGAAGTCGGGCCATTCCGGCGGGCGTCCGGTCAGCAAAATGATCGAGGAATACACCGATATCCTGAGCTATCTCTTTTGGCAGCTTGGGGTATCGCCGAATTGATTTGGCGGCCTTCGCGGTTTCTTCGCTAGGTTAAACGCGGCATTTCCAGATCCAGATCGGGTGTTTCGCGGGATCGCCCGGCATGCGGGCCGTTTTGGCACGCGTTCTTCGCCCCTGTCCTCTTACTGGACCGAGGGACATATAGTTTTTTGCCTGGCGGCGGGTAAAATCGGAGCGAGCAGTGTGGGATACGCTGAGAGGATAAATTTGAGACTTAGATCGAGCCTGTTCATTTGTGTCCTCCCATTGCTGGCGCTGAGTGCGTGCCCGCCAGGGTCACCTCCGGGCAACCCAAGCACCGCGCCTGTGATCACTTCGCAGCCTCAGAACCAGACCGTCACGGCAGGGCAGACGGCGACCTTTGCGGCCGTTGCGACCGGGACGCCGGCGCCCACTTACCAGTGGCAGAGCGTAGCCAACAATGCGGCCACGAATATCGGTGGGGCCACGTCCGCCAGCTACTCGATTGTCAATACGACGACGGGCCAAAGCGGAATGCAATTTCAAGTGGACGTAACCAATTCGGCCGGCAGTCAGGTCAGCAACGTGGTGACGCTGACGGTGAATCCTGCACAACAGGCGCCCACGATCACGACGCAGCCCCAGAACCAGACCGTCACGGCCGGGCAAACGGCGACGTTCACGGTTGTTGCGACCGGGACGCCTGCGCCAACGTACCAGTGGCAGAACGTAGCCAACAATGTCGGCACGAATATCGGCGGGGCCACATCCGCCAGCTACTCGATTGCCAATACGACGACGGGCGAGAGCGGGATGCAATACCAGGTCATCGCCACCAATTCGGCCGGCAGTAAAACCAGCAACGTGGTGACGCTGACGGTTAATTCCGCGCCGCCTCCGAGCAACATCACGGTACTCACCTATCACAATGACGTCGCGCGCACGGGGCAAAATTTGGATGAAACGATCCTCACGACGGCCAACGTGGCATCGGCGCAGTTCGGCGTGCTGGGAACCATCACCGTTGATGGTCCGGTAGACGCGGAACCGCTCTATGTCGGCGGCATGACGATCAACGGCGGCACGCACAACGTGCTCTTCGTCGTCACCGAAAGTGATTCCGTGTATGCATTCGACGCGGACACATTCGCGCAGCTTTGGCACAACCCGGTGCTGACCGGGACGGGCGAGTCGCCAAGCGACGACCACGGTTGCAGCCAGGTCGAGCCGACGATTGGCATCACTTCGACTCCGGTAATCGATCTCAGCGCGGGGCCGAACGGCACGATCTTCGTCGTGGCCATGTCGAAAGATGCGGGCGGAAACTACCATCAGCGGTTGCACGCTCTTGACCTCACTTCGGGCGTCGATCGGATGGCCGCGACGACCATTCAGGCCACGGGGTTTGTCCCGGGTCAGTATGAGGAACGCACCGGATTATTGTTGCTAAAAGGCGTCATCTATTTGGCCTGGACTTCCCATTGCGACGGCGGCGCGTATAACGCCTGGGTGATGGGATATAGCGAGTCGTCGCTCCAGCAGACAAGTACGATCAATCTCACACCCAACGGCAACGGCGGCGGAATTTGGATGGCCGGCGACGGATTGGCGGCCGATTCATCCGGCAACATCTACTTCCTGGACGGAAACGGCACATTCGACACAACACTCACGAATGGATTTCCAAGCAGCGGTGATTACGGGAACGGCTTCATCAAACTCTCAACTACGAACAATGCTCTCGCTGTCGCCGATTATTTCGAGGAGTTCGACACAGTCAACCAGTCGAACAGGGATCAGGATCTCGGATCCGGGGGCTTACTCCTGCTGCCCGACATGACCGATGCTAACAACGTGACGAGGCATTTGGCGGTAGGCGCAGGGAAACAAGATCTGACTCGCAGCGGCGACCCAATTATGTTGTTCGTCGTCGATCGCGACAACATGGGCAAGTTCAATCCGAACAATGACAACGCAATCTATCAAGAACTCAGTGGGGCGCTTCAAGGCGGCCAAGGAGTATGGGCTGCTCCCGCGTATTTCAACAACACGCTCTACTACGGTGCGGTGAGCGACAATCTGAAAGCGTTCGCCATCACGCAGGCGAAGGTGGCATCGTCGGCATCTTCCCAAAGTTCGACCACGTATGACTATCCCGGAACGACGCCATCTATTTCCGCTAATGGAACTGTGAATCCGCCAACGAACGGAATCGTATGGGCGATCGAGAATGCCACGACGCTAAATGCGTACGATGCGACGAACTTGGGCAATGAATTGTTCAGCCGTGGGTTTCCCGGGAACGGGAACACCAAATTCATTACGCCGATGATCGCGAATGGAAAAGTGTATGTTGGCACCGGCTCGCCCAACGGCAGCACCCCCGGTACGGTAGTCGTATTTGGGCTGACGAATCAGGGAGCGGGGCTGGTACGAAAGCCGCGACCGCCTCGTGATCGCCGCCGATCTCTGCCGCAACTAAAGCCGCCCCATCCGGGCACCAGCACTCCGGGCCTATAGCTGGCTACTCGTTCGGGTGCTCACCGAGACGATCATTTTCTTCGCCCGCCTCGAGCGAGCGAATGCAAAGCTCCATCCCGCTCGGGCTGCACTGATAAACCTGATACACGGGCAAATCACTCGGCTGAATGATGTACCCTCCGTGCTCCATGTCGATTGCAAGGTCGTACGAGGTCAAGACGTAGGGATTGCCCGGGAGCGCGCGCACGCGAAACACAGCCGCGCCCGGTTCGTAATTGCCGTAGCTGAAACAGTGCCCGACGCACGCGCGGTCCACAATGTGCTGCACCAATATGCGAGAGCCGCGCGGCGGCAGGATTGTTGCCATCACGCGCTGGTTCGGCGGCAGCTGGCCCACAAGCTGATCGACTTGCGCCTCCATTCGGTTGACCGCGCCGGTGTCCTGATACAGGAACGCGAAAAACACGGCGGCGATGACGGCCGAGCCGATCAGATGCCATTTGCTCGGGCGCATAGCCCCGAGCAGGCAGCAGCCGAGCGCCGCGGAGACGGACGTCAGCCGTTCGGTCAGCAGCGCGATTGTCGCAGTGGGCGGCGGGAAATTCACGGCGTCCGGCAGAAGCCACACCGAGAGCCCTAACAGCAAATACATCTGGAGCGGGATGGTGTACTCGTCCCGCGCCGTTGGGTCGCGCCTGCGGCGAAGGACGTCTGCCAGCAGCGCGACGGCCGAGAATAGCAGCAGCGCGCGCGCCACGATGCGATACCGTTCGCCGAAAAGGACCAATTGATCCGCGCCGTTAAATGAGTAGAACGGTTTTGAGCCCGGATCGACGCTGTAGTGGCGCCACAGATAGAAATGGAAGGCGAAAAGAGCCGCGGCAGCCGCCACAAATGGCAGCCAGCGGTAGCCGCGCGGCACAGCCTCAGAGATTCCCATATAGAGCGCCGCGCCCGCGAGCCAAACGAAACCCAGCGGGTGCGCCACCAAAACCATCGGCGCAATCGCAACAGCGAGAAGCCGTTCCAGGCCTTTCCCTCGCCACAGGATCGCAAGGCTGAAAAACGATAGTCCGAGCGAGAGAAAGTAGTTGAAGAATCCCAGGTGAAACGTCCAGCCGTACGTGACGAGCGCGATCACAGGCAGGAGAAGCCACGGCGCGCGGCGCGTGGCCGCTGAAACCAGCGCGAATGTCCCCCAAAAGAAAATCAAGATCGCAAGCGACACGGCGATTTTTTCCGCCACGTGCAATCCGAAGACTGATCCTAGGCCGCTCAGGAGCCAATCGAACAGCACGTTGGTCCGCTGCGGAGCGATCCACAAGCCGGGCGCCTGCCCGTGGTGGATGAGCTGCACGAGCCAGGCGTTGTAAACATGACTGCCCAGATCGGACGAGACGATTTCGCGGTGCCAAAAGCATGGCGCGAGAACGAGCGCGGAGATCGAGCAAAGTTTCAGCCAATGCGCGCGCACAAAACGAGCAAATTCCGCCAAGGTTGGCGAAGGCTCGGAAGGGTGCTGCTGGCTCAATGTCCGCTCGCGGTTTGCGGGATCGGCCTTGCGGACAAAGTCGCGCGTCAATTTTGCAACTCACGGCAGGGAATCGCAAAAATTTGCTCGCGAGCAAACATAGCCAAACATATCACTGATCCAAAGCCCGGCGCAGCGCAGCGCGGGAATATGTTGGATGGAATTGCCTACGTGTGGGGCTTCGCGGGCGGACGAGATGTGCTCGGCCGTTTCCGTTCGGAGGGGTCCCAGTCCTCGGGCGGGAAGGCAATTCGCCAGAAGAGAGGCGAGGCCTCGGCAAATTCAACGCCCACTTCCGTCTTGCCGTTGTCTCTCTGTCCGAGAAAAGTGACCGTGCAAGGCAGCTCTTCCACGGTCTTGGGGTTGAGGAGCGAGATTTCCTGCGCGCGCGTCACCTGGGTCGCCAGACGGACCATGCAACCGTGTGCGTTGACGGAGATCGTCAGCGTTTCTTCCTCAAACGGTACCGTTCCCTTTTTCCCGCGAACGAGCACCGGCATCGCGATGTTCACGCGGTGCGAGCGTCTCCGGTCTGAGGAGCTGTCGCTGCCTACCTGGGGTTTCATGTCGGCCATGAGGATCTCCGTTGGATACGCGAATTTGTCCCGCGGGCCATCCCGTCGCCCGCGCCCCGGATTCCGAGGAATCGGTAACAATCAATGTTACACCGGCTCTACGCGGGGGACTGCTCAAGTCACGGCCAAGCGCGACAACTTGTCAATACATGGGAAGTATGACGGGAGGGAAGGGCGCCGTTTCAAAGTGCGGAAAAGAAAAAAGGCGGACCGGCGATTGCCGGCCCGCCCTTTCTCGACTGACTAGAGGCTGGTGACGTTCGCAGCCTGCAGGCCCTTGGGGCCGCGGGTGACTTCGAATTCAACCGCCTGGCCTTCGTTCAGCGATTTGTACCCCTCCGCTTGAATGGCGGAGAAGTGGACGAAAACGTCCTCGCCGGACTGGCGCTGGATGAACCCGTATCCCTTGCTGGCATTGAACCACTTCACTGTTCCTTGTTCTTTCACTGATGTACTCACTTTACTTGTAAGCTATTTGTGCTTCTCGACCGCCTCCAGCCGTAAAGCAAAAGAGGCCGCGAGTTTGTACTCGCAGCCCCTTCAAACGAATCTAAAGGTGTTAAAGAGCATCAAACGCGCAACCACTATAGCACGCTTTGCCCTCCAATCGTACAGGAATCCGGCTGTCGATCGGTGGGTGGCGCCAGAATGATAGGAGGCTCCGAATTCGATACCCGGCTTAAAAGGGACGCTTCGGCAGAAACTTGTGAATCCGGGGGCCGGCGAAGCCAGCCCCCAACAGTTCGAAGCTGAGACGACTATGCCTGGATTGGAGACGCCAGCCGCACGCGCCGCTTCATGAAGCACAGCGCGCCCAGGCCCAGTCCGAGCAGAAGAATCGTCGAGGGCTCAGGAGTTTTGACGATGAACTCTTGCGGACTACCACTTCCACCGGTGGTTGGCGTGTAGATCAAAAGGTCTGAAAGGTCGCCCGCCGGGATCGCATTCGTGAGATAGGCATTGTTCGCCTGAGATAGCCAGTAAGCCACGCCGTCGGGGTCGCTCGAATCCGTGAAAAAGCTGGTTGAGCCGATTGCGGCGTTGACGTCGGTAGGATCATTGATGTCCCAAATCGCGTACTGGAGTGCGTCGGCTTCCGCGTTGTTTCCTGAGACGCCGAACAGGATGTTCGCTAGGTACGCCACTTCGTCATAGTTCTGCGTCTCATTCGGTCCCGTGAACCGGACGTTCGTCAGACTTGGGAACGAGGACACATTCACGTTCCAAGGAGTATTGAGGTAGGATTCATGCGCATAGTCGTCGCATATGACTGGCGTGTTAGTCGCACCGTCGACCGTGGCCACGTAAGGGCCCACGTATACGCCGTACAGAGACCCGTTGTTTCCCACGCCAGTGAGCGTCATGCTGTCGGCAAAAGCAGCGGGAGTGAGCAGGAGAAAGGTGACCGCAATCGCTAGCAGCGAAATTTTTCGCACGGATGTCATTGGGGCCTCGTCCTAAATCCATCGATGCACGCTGGCCCCTCAGATATCCGGCGTGCCCGTTGTTACAACACGAGAGTACGGAGATCACGGAATGGTGTCAACATGCATGTTTTTTCCCACATATGAGAAACGTTTTCTAAGATAAGAGTCATAGAATCTGCCCCTTACGCAAGATTGTCGTAAACTTTTCCCATTATCGCTGCCGCGATTGTTTGGGTACTGGAGCGTTCAGAACCCGCGACTGATGCAACCGCGGGCGCGGTCGTAATCCATCTCCAAGCGGATGTTGTCGACGTGCGCCCTCATGAGCGCGAGCTAGAATCGCCGACGCCCGCCCGGCGATTTCTGTACAATCGAGAGCAGCGAACCAATTGGCGAGTCGCGATCCGAAGAGCACGCAACCGGATCGGCGGGGTTTTTCGAGTGCAGGAAGACCACAAAATGGAAGCCGAGCGCGCCAGACTGCTCCGGGCGGCGCGCAGAGTGGTGATCAAGGTCGGAACGTCCACTGTCACAGGGGCCGAGGGTGAGTTGTGCTTCGAGCGCGTCGAGCCAATCGTGCGGTCGATTGCGGCCCTCATCAAGGCTGGCCGGCAGGTCGTGCTGGTTTCCTCCGGTGCCGTGGGTCTAGGGCGCGGCTGGCTGGGGTTGCACCGCTCGCGTCTGGGCGATCTCGTGACCAAGCAGGCGTGCGCCGCCGTCGGCCAGAGCCTGCTGATGGATGCGTACAAGAATCTGTTCTCGAAGTGGGATGTCAAGATCGCGCAGGTGCTGCTCACCGAAGAAGACTTCACGAATTGGCGCCGCTATTCGAATTTGCGGCGCACGATGGACAAGCTGATCGGGTTCGGAGTGCTGCCCATCGTCAATGAGAACGATACGGTCTCGACCGCCGAGCTTGAATCGGTCGCCCCGGGATCGCGCGCGGCCGCGTTTAGCGACAACGACCGCCTTGCGGCGCTCGTGATGAGCGGGCTCGAGGCGGAAGCCCTGGTGCTCCTGACCAATGTCGATGGCTTGCTCCGGCAGGACTCGGCAGCATTGCACGAGCGGCCCGGCAGCGGCGCGCCTGCGAACGTTATTCCGTTGGTCGGCGAAATCACGCCGGAATTGAAAGCGCTCGCCGCGGGGCCGTCAGCAAGCGGACGCGGCGGCATGCGCACCAAGCTGGAAGCCGCCGAAATAGCCATGAATTGTGGCGGGACCGCAGTGATTGCCAACGGCAACAATCCGGAATCGCTCGATTGCATTTTCGCGGGAGATAGCATCGGCACCGCTTTTCTGCCCGCTCGGCGCATGAAAGGCAAGAGGCGCTGGATTGCGTATGCGGCGGGCGTCCGCGGACGCGTGGTGGTTGATGCCGGCGCGCATCGTGCAATCACGCAAGGGAAAGCGAGCCTGCTTGCGTCGGGCATCGTGCGCGTTGAGAATCACTTTGCGTCGATGGACGTGGTCAGCATCCTCGATGCGGAGGGCCGCGAATTCGCGCGCGGCATTGCCAACTGCGCCAGCGAGGAAGCCGAAAAGTTCTCGGGGAAGAGAAGCGGACGCGGCGGCAGCGCGGCGGCTCCCGCGCCGGTTCTTGTCACCCGCGATAATATTGTGCTATTGCAGAAATCATGAGCCAGCCAACTACAGCACCGTTGCAGGCAAGCGACGTCGCGGTCGCCTCCGTTGCCCGGCGGGCGAGGGCCGCGTCGCGAGAACTCGCGAAACTTTCGTCCGAGCTGCGCAATCAAGTGCTGCTCGCGGCGGCGCAGGCGCTCGAAGACGGCAAGCAGCGAATTCTCGACGCGAATGAGCGCGATTGCCGCGCCGCGGAGCCTGCGGTTTCGGCGGGAAAGATGTCGTCGGCGATGCTCGCGCGGCTGAAGGTGAGCGAGCGAGGCATCGCGCAGATGGCCGCACAGGTGAGGGAAGTCGCGCGCCTGGCCGATCCGCTCGGCCGCCGCCTTTCCGGCACGGAGCTGGACGACGGCCTGGTCCTCTATAAGGAATCGTGTCCGTTCGGCGTGGTCGGCGTCGTTTTCGAATCGCGCCCTGACGTAGTCCCGCAAATTGCCTCGCTCGCGCTGAAATCCGGCAATGCAGTCATTTTGAAGGGCGGCTCTGAAGCCGTGCATACGAACGAAGTCCTCGTGGCGATCTGGCGCGAATGCCTCAGCCGGTTTCCCGGTGTGCCGGCGGACTCGATCAATCTGCTCCAAACGCGCGCGGACGTAATGGACCTGCTGACACAGGATCGCGACGTCGATTTGATCATCCCGCGCGGATCGTATGAGCTTGTGAACTTCATCATGGAACACAGCCGGATTCCCGTGCTTGGACACGGCGAAGGCATCTGCCACGTGTATGTGGATCGCGCGGCGGACATGAAAAAGGCGATCGACATTACGTACGACGCGAAGGTGCAGTACCCGGCCGTGTGCAACGCTGCGGAGACGCTGCTGGTCCACGAAGGAATCGCGCGCGAATTCCTACCCAAAATCGTCGCGAAGCTGAAGCAGGCGGGCGTTGAAATCCGCGCCGATGCGAAGATGCTGGCGCTACTTCCGGGCGAAGGCCTCGTGCCCGCGACCGAAAAGGATTGGTCGACTGAATATTCCGATCTCATTCTTTCGGTCAAGATCGTCGCCAGTCTCGACGAGGCCATCGACCACATCAATCGCTACGGTTCGCGCCATACGGACGCAATCGTTACCGAGGATCCCGAAGCCGCACTCCGATTTATGAACGAAGTCGATTCCGCCGGTGTATATCAAAACGCGTCGACGCGCTTCGCGGATGGCTTCCGCTACGGCTTTGGCGCCGAGCTGGGTATCAGCACCAGCAAGCTCCACGCCCGCGGTCCCATGGGGCTCGAAGGTTTGACGACATACAAATTCAAGCTCTACGGCAGCGGCCACACGGTAGGCGAGTACAGCAAGGGCGAGAAGAAGTTCAAGCACCGCCCGCTTCCGTAGCCTTCCTCCGCAAGGCCCACCAGAACGCAAAAAGTGCAATCGCGGTAAAAGCAGAGATCGCATCCCCAGCAGTGCGGTCCCATGTGCGTCCGAAACGCACGTCCACGCGATGTGCGCCGGCCGGCAGCGGCAGCAGAATCTGTTTTGAGTCGGGACGCAGCTCGGCGCGAATCTCCTGTCTATCCAGCCGGACGTTCCAGTCAGGGTAGTCCACTAAGCGCAGCGCGAGCGTGACGGAAACAGCGGTATCCGCGGTGAATGCCTTTCTCTCGGCGGTCCACTGCTCGACGTGAACTCTTACGCCCGCGGCGGGAACTATGTCGCCCGAATCAGGATCGAGCTTCGCAACGCGCGGCGCGGGAACGGACGACACGTCAGGCACTCGCTCCGTATCATCCGGATTGCCGGGAAACTGATCGGGATCGCATCCGACGGGTGCGTATTCATACGTGCCCTGATAGCCGCGACCGGAATCAACCGCGGATACTAAGGTCACAAAGTCTCCGCCGCTCCAGTCTGCGTCGCGGATAATCGCCGCGGCCGTCGCGCCAATCCCCAGAAAGACGACGCCGATCACCACCCACGACCCTCGCTCCTTTGGCGCGCGGCTCATGGCAGCCGCCACGAAAAATGCGAAGACGAGACTCAGCACATCGAGCCATCGCCACGGGAATTGCATGAACCTTAATTCCGGCAGCACGCGCCAGAGCCACGCGCTCGAGCTGAGCATCAGCACGACGGACGCAACCCCCAGCGCAACCAGCATCCACCACAGTCCCTGCAGCTCCCGCCGTTTCCTCGCAACAATCGCCGCCGCGATGGCGGTCACGATGATCAGGCCCAGCGCCACCCACGATACCTTCCAGTTGAACGCCACAAAATCGGGCTCGTTCGAGTGGGTAAAGAGAAAATTCTCGGCCGGGCGAAGGCTGTCCGAAATGACCTGCGTGATTTGTACCCAGCGCTCCTCCCACGCCGCTGGCAAAATGTAGAACGCGGCGAGGCCAAAGCCGCCGGCGATCGCTGCCGCGCCGGGAAGAACTGGCCGAAAGCTGCGCTGCGTCGCGCACGCGACGGCCAGAATCAGCGCCAGGGAATATGTCGCGATGACGGCTGCTGGTGCGTTCGACAGCCATATGCCTGCGAACACCATTGCAAGCAGCGGAACCCGCCGCCACTCACCGCGCGCCACGCGCAGCGCGTCCCATAGCAGCAGCGGAAGAAGCGCAGCCGCCAGCAGCTCCGCGAAGTCGCTGCGGTAATAGACTGTGACGAGAAAATAGGGATTCACGGCGTATAGCACCGCCGCGACGATCGGTTGCGGACCCGGCAGCCATTCTCGCGCGAGCCTCCACATCCACATCCCGGCGGCAACGAGCACCAGCCAAATGAACGCGCCGGGCACCATCTTCCACGGCAACACCGAGCCCAGCGCCGCTCCGATCGTCCACGACGCTGGAGGATAGAAAACGAACCGCGGTTCGCCAAATCCCCAGTTTGCCCACTCGGCCCATCGGGGATAGACGATTCCTTCGTGCCATTGGCCCGCCACGTCCATCCACGACGCAAGATGAAACAGGAAATCGTGGCCCGTGGCGTTGCCGAGAAAAAACATCGGCGTGATCACCGCCGTGGCAGCCAGGCAAACGCATAGGAATGCCCAGCCCCAGGATGACCTCTCGGCAGCAGGCGCGGTCTCAGTTGTGGGCTCGGTCAGAGGGGTGCTCCGATTCGGGATCCAGTTCGAAATCTGGTTCGACGACTTGGCTCGGTCGAGAATACAGAATCGCGGGACGGCTCGCCACTGGCGCACGCCCTTGGTGCGATTTAGGAATGTACCGAATCGGCTCACCTTGCCACGCCCGTTTTGGACGGCTAGAGTAAATTGCACTGCCTGCACGATCAGCGAATGGACGCTAGGATCAGTTTCGCAGCCTCTGCGTCGCGAGGGATTGGGGAATGACTGCCGAAGAACAGAGGCTGCAAGCGAGCGTCGAACGCGAAGTTCACTGGAAGCGTTGGGGGCCGTACCTTTCCGCGCGGCAGTGGGGAACGGTTCGCGAAGACTACAGCCCGGGCGGCGACGCCTGGAACTATTTCCCGCACGACCATGCCCGCTCGCGCGTTTACCGCTGGGGTGAGGACGGCATCGGCGGAATCTGCGACCGGCGGCAGCACATCTGTTTCGCCATCGCGCTCTGGAACGAAAAAGATCCGATCCTCAAGGAGCGGTTTTTCGGCCTGACGAACAGCGAGGGGAATCACGGCGAGGACGTCAAAGAGTACTACTACTATCTCGACGCCACGCCGACGAGCTCCTATCTGAAATTTCTCTACAAGTATCCCCACGCGGCTTACCCGTACGATCTGCTGGTGCGTGAAAATCAGCGGCGCACGCGGCTCGATCCGGAATACGAACTCATCGACACGGAAATTTTTCGCGAGAATCGCTATTTCGACGTGTTCGTCGAATACGCGAAAGCGACGGCCGAAGACATCCTCATCCGCATCACCGCCTGGAACCGCGGGCCTGAGCCCGCGCGGCTTCACCTTCTCCCTACGATCTGGTTTCGGAATCGCTGGTCCTGGGGCGACTACGATGACCGGCCGGACGTGCACCGGATCGATGCGCCCGCCGGAACGGCGCTGGTCGAGCTGAGCGAATTTCATTACGGCAAGCGCTGGCTGCTGATGGAAGGTGCGCCGGAGCTTCTCTTCACCGAAAACGAAACGAACATGGAGCTTCTCTACCAGCAACCGAGCCGCACGCCGTACGTGAAGGACGCATTCCACCGGTATGTCGTCAACGGCGAGCAAACCGCCGTGAATCCCGCGATGATGGGCACGAAGGCCGCCGCGCACTACTCCGCCGAGATCGCGCCGGGTAAGAGTTGGGCTTCCCATTTGCGTCTGCTCGATCGAAATCCCGCCAGCGACCCGCCACCGGCGCAAGAATTCTTCGGCCCTGCGTTCGATGCGATCTTCGACGAACGGCTGAGGGAAGCCGATGAGTTTTACGAGCGGCGCATCCACGTCGGGATGACCGATGATCCGCGGCTCGTGCAGCGCCAGGCGTTCGCCGGGCTTCTCTGGGGCAAGCAGAGCTATCACTACGACGTGAGCCGGTGGCTCAAGGGCGATCCCACGCAGCCCACGCCGGATCCCGCGCGCTACCAGGGACGCAACCACGAGTGGACGTACCTCTACAATTCGGACGTCATTTCCATGCCGGACAAGTGGGAGTATCCGTGGTACGCCGCGTGGGATCTCGCGTTTCACTGCGTGGCGATGGCGCTCGTCGATCCGGATTTCGCCAAGGAACAGCTCGTCCTCTTCCTGCGCGAATGGTACATGCATCCCAACGGACAATTGCCCGCGTACGAATGGAATTTTTCCGACGTGAATCCGCCCGTGCACGCCTGGGCCGCATGGCGCGTGTATAAGATTTCCGGGCGCATCCAGGGAAAGCCGGACCGCGGGTTTCTCGAACGCGTGTTCCACAAGCTGCTGCTAAATTTCACATGGTGGGTGAATCGCAAGGACCCCCAGGGCCGGAACGTCTTCGAAGGCGGGTTTCTTGGCCTCGACAACATCGGCGTCTTCGACCGTTCGCGCCCACTCGCTCAGGGCAGCTTCATCGAGCAATCCGACGGCACGAGTTGGATGGCGATGTTCTGCCTCGACATGCTCTCGATGGCCATGGAGCTGGCGCACGAAGACCCCGCCTACGAGGATGTCGCCAGCAAATTCTTCGAGCATTTCATCCACATTTCCCAGGCGATGAACGACATCGGCGGCCAGGGAATCGGCCTCTGGGACGATCAGGACGGCTTTTATTACGACGTCCTGCATCTCGGCGACAGCGCGCACATCCCCATGAAGGTACGCTCGATGGTGGGGCTGATTCCGCTCTTTGCGGTGGAGACGTTCGATCCCGACGATTTGGCGCGCCTGCCCAATTTCATGCGCCGCATGCAGTGGTTCCTCGATCACCATGCCGACGTGGCCGAGCACGTGGACATGAGCCGCAGCACGCCGCAGGGCACGCGACTGCTGCTCACCATCGCGAACCGCGAAAAGCTCGAGCGCATCTACCGCTACGTCCTCGATGAAAACGAATTCTTCTCGCCTTACGGCGTGCGCGCTCTCTCGAAGTTTCACGGAGAGCATCCGTTCGTGCTGAGCGTCGACGGCCAGACGAATTCGGTGAACTACGAGCCAGCGGAATCGAGCACCGACCTCTTCGGAGGAAACTCGAACTGGCGCGGGCCGGTCTGGTTCCCGATGAACTTTCTCCTGATCGAGTCGATGCAGCGCATTCACTACTATTACGGCAATGAATTCAAAGTGGAGTGCCCGACGGGGTCAGGCCAGCAAAAATCGCTCTGGAATGTCGCGAGCGAGCTCTCGCGCCGCCTCTCGCACATCTTTCTCCGCAAGGATGGCCGCCGCCCCGTCTATGGCGACACGGCGATGTTTCAGGACGATCCCTACTGGCGCGACTTGATTCTGTTCTACGAATATTTCCATGGCGAAACCGGCGCAGGGCTCGGCGCCAGCCACCAGACCGGATGGACCGCCCTCGTCGCCAAGCTCCTTGAACAGACCGGTGAATAGTTCGGGAATTTTGAAGCGGGTGTGAATTGCGCCGCTACGATTTCGCGGCTGGCTCCACGATTTCGATCAGAACTTTCCGGCCGTCCGCCGCCGGCACGAGGAGAAAATTCACGCGCGTGCCGTCCGCACCGACACGCGTCGCCGGATAAATCGGCGTCAGCTTGAATCGTGCGCGAAGAATCTCCGTGGCGCGGTCCACGTCCGTCACGTTGATCTCGATCTGCTGAATTCCCTCGCCAAACTTCTGAAGGTAACGCGCAATGGCCCCCTCGCCGCGGGGTGCGCGTGTCGTCAGGATATCGAAATCGGAGTGTTCTCCGAATCGAAGCTCAAATTCCATGGCATCCTGGTCGGGCGGGACGTCGGCGAGCTTCGGCGATCCATTTGCCACGCGGATTCTTTCGAAATTCTCCGGCCGAACCGCGATTCCCACGACGATTGGCGTCCACTCCGCGCTTGGCTCGGATCGACCTTCCACCGGCACTTGGCGCACCAGTCCGCGAAACTCGGCGTCCCTGATCCACTCCTGAATCGCAGGGAGGCATAGCGAGTATGCCTCCACACGGAGGCGCTTTGCGGCCGCGCTTCTTTCCGCTGGATCGGGATCGGCCAGATGGCCGATCCACTGTGCGATTTCGGCGGCCTCGGACATGTCGAATGGCTATCGTTTACTGCGAGGATTGGGAGGGCTGCACTGCGTTGGCATTCGAAAGTGCGACGTATTCGGTGTTTCCCGGCCGCACCGTCACGGACAAATCCCATCGCGGCCGCGCATCACCAACATCGGCGGTCACATCGAGCGAGCTGATCCAATACGTGCCCGGTGGGATGCCGTGCAGAAAGCCCTGTCCCTGAAGATCGGTTTCTGCGCGGGCCACTAGATATTTTGACTGCGACAGCGCCAGCGCTCTCCGGTGGATTTCCGGCACGCGTTTTGCGAGCATGTCATTCCACTTTGGCCCGGGATCGATGTCCGCAAGCGTCAGATCGATGCCGTCAACGCTCTGCGGATGCTGTTCGATATAGTGGCGCACGATCTCGACGTACTCGGCCGTCATCTTTTGGAATTTCTCCGGATGTTTCTGTTCGTCCGCCGGCTTGACCTTTGGCTCCGGGAAATCCGCGGATTGATCGCCGGAATTTCTGTCGATGTACGCCTTCCGGAATTCCGGCACGGCGAGGATGTCCGTCGGGGTCAGCGCGTGGATGAAATCCTCGCCCGCGAGCGAGACGCGGTCATGTTTTTTCATCCATGCCTTCAATTCCGGTGAATACATTGATCCAAGCTTGTCGATGAACGCATCCATGTCCGGCTTCGGGGACGCCGCGTCTGCCTCCTTGGCGATTTCGTCATAGCTCTTGGTCAGCAGATAGAAAGGGAATCCCCGTACGGGTTCTTCGAGGCCACCGGAGGGAGTGACGCGAGCGACAAATTCGATCGAGCCGGCCTGCGCGACCGCGCCAGGCGCAACAGCGACCGTCCCGATTGCGAGCAAAAGTGCGGCGCTAAAAACGCTTTTCATGCCGCTCATCGTAGCAGATCGCAGCCGGAGGGTTCGCGCATCGAGTCGTCTGGGACCAGTTGGTTAACTCTGGCGTGAAAAGTGAATGTGTGCGGAAGGCCAGACACGGCGCCGCACGAGCGTCAGAACAGTTGGAAGACTGCTTCGATGACTACGCGGACAGCCGCGGGCTTCCCGTCGGGCCCCCTTGCGGGAGTGCAGCGCCAGGTTCGAACGGTTTCGATGGCCTTTTCGTCGAGGCCGTAACCGAGGCCCTTGGCAACATGAGGATCGACCACGCGCCCGTCAGCCGTGACCACCGCAGCCAATTCGACTGAGCCTTGAATCTTCACCTTCATGGCCTGGTCGGTGTACTCCGCCGCAGGCTTGTAGTAGCACGCCGGATTCCCGTATCCGCCGGCACCTGCGTAAGGGAGTCCGCCGCCCGTGTTCCATCCTTCACCGGGACCCAGGCCTGCGCCGTTGCCGTTGCCGATGCCGGTGCCGTGGCCCTCACCCATCGAGCCTGTATTCGCTTTTGCCAGCGGATCACCCCACGTCGTTGCGTTCAGATTCGGCATCTTGATGTCCGGATTGCCAAGAATCGTGGGCGCGACGGGGAGTTGCGGGTGTTCGGGCGGATGGGCTATCGGCGCTGAAATTTGAGTCCAGGAAAACTTCGGCGCTTTGCCCTTGGTCGCCGGGGCCTTGTCGTGGGCTCCGCCACCGCCGCCGGCCTTCTCCGCCGCTGGCTTGAGCTTTGAAAGAAACGGCGAGACGGTCACATCGACGGACTTGCCGGGATCGAATGCTTTTGTAACCGCGCTCGGAATGATTCCGGGAAACATGATCGGCACGATCACGATCAACCCAATCGCGACCACGTGGACCAGAATTGAAATCACCTGCATCCGGCTGAACTGGGTATTCTTCGACCAGATTTCCGGGACCGGAATCGGCTGGCTCGTCGTCTTGAGAGGCGGCAGCTTCCGCGGCGCAATCAAATCGCGCAGGTTCTGCCACAGTCCCGGTTCCTCTCTCCAATTCACGAGCAACGCCGAATTGACCGGGCCGCGAGGCGCTGCGTGGAAGAATTCCTTCAGGTTTCCGCCTACGCCGGTGCCAAACTTCGGCATGTCGAAGGCTGTCGGAGTGCCCGCTTTGACTTTCACGGGCCGTTCCACAAGAAAATCTCTAAGGTTTGAAAAAAGGCTTTTCAGGCTGGAGCCGTGCACGGGCGCGGCCAGCTTCCCCAAGCGGAGCGATGGCTCGGTCGCCGAGCGGCCCGCGTCGTCGAGTCTGGTGCTAAAATCTGACATTCGAATTACCTGTGCCCCTTGCCGCAGCGATACACATTATTAGACGCATCCATGCGAAAAAGGATGTCTGTGGCCCGAGGCGCGGCTGACACGCACCAAAAACCATTGTAACATATCAGTTGCAGCCGTAAATTTCGGTTTCCGCTTCGTAACTTGTAGCATTGTCGCGCACGCCCGCACCGCAGAGCGCGCTCGAGCATCAAGAAAGGGCTTCTCAACCCCGCAAGATGGTGAAAATCCTCGACCTCAAAAGTACTTTGAATCTGCCTAAGACCGATTTTCCCATGAAAGCCAAGCTGCCCGAGCGCGAGCCTGAGCAGCTTGCCGCGTGGGAGCAGGCAGGACTCTACCGCCAGATTCTCGAATCGCGCGCGGGCGCGCCGCTGTTCGTGCTGCACGATGGGCCGCCGTACCCGACCGGCGAAATCCATCTCGGCACAGGCCTCAATAAAATCCTGAAAGACATGATCGTGAAGTCGAAGACCATGGCCGGTTTCCGCGCGCCATACATCCCCGGCTGGGATTGCCACGGTCTTCCCATCGAGACGAAGGTCGAAAAGGAACTGGGCGGCAAAACGGCGAAGGTTCCGGCCGCGGAGTTCCGCAAGATGTGCCGCGATTTTGCCGCGCGCTACGTTGAGGCGCACAAGCGCGAATTCAAGCGCCTCGGCATCTTCGGCCAGTGGGACAAGCCCTACCTCACGATGGACCCGGACCTCGAGGCGTGCATCGCCGGGGCGTTCCTCGACTTCCTCGAGAAGGGTTACGTCTATCGAGGGCTGAAGCCGGTTTACTGGTGCATCCACGACCGCACCGCACTCGCCGAAGCTGAAGTCGAGTACGAGGATCACACCAGCCCGTCGATCTGGGTGAAGTTCCCCGTCGTCGCCGGGCCGAAATCGAGCGCGCTTGGCAGCGACGTGAACGCGCTCATCTGGACGACCACTCCCTGGACTTTGCCTGCTAATCGCGCCCTCGCATTTCATCCGGATTTTGAGTACGTCGTCGCCGAAACTTCGGCAGGCAAACTCCTGCTCGCGCGCGAACGCGTAAAGGCTCTCGCCGAAGAACTCAAGCTCGAAGCGAGCAGCGTCCACGGCGGCTGGAAGGGAAAAGACCTCGAAGGGATCGAGTTTCAGCATCCGTTTCTCGATCTCCGCGTGCCCGGCGTCCTCGCCGATTACGTCACGCTCGATCAGGGCACCGGCATCGTCCACACCGCTCCCGGCCATGGCGCGGACGACTTCCGCACCGGCCAGAAATATGGCCTCGAAGCTTACGCGCCGCAGGACGACGACGGCCGCTTCGTCGAAGGCCTGCCGGAGTACAAAGGCAAGACCGTTTTCGAGGCAAATCCGATTGTCATCGAGCTGCTCAAGAAACGCGGCATGCTCGTCGGCGAAAAGAAACTCACGCACAGCTACCCGCACTGCTGGCGCTGCCACAACCCGGTGATCTTCCGCGCCACCGAGCAGTGGTTCATCGGGCTCGATCAGGGAAATCTTCGCCAGACGGCACTCGATGACGTCGACAAAGTGCAATGGCTCCCGGCCTGGGGCCGCGAACGCATGCGGGAAATGATTGCCGACCGCCCGGACTGGTGCATCTCGCGCCAGCGATTCTGGGGCGTTCCGCTGATCGTTTTCTATTGCGACGCGTGCGGCAAGAGGCTCGAGGATTTGCGCGCGCTGCGCCACGTCCTGCCGTTTTTCGAGCGCGAGGGCGCCGACGCCTGGTACACGCACTCTGCCGCGGAGTTGCTGCCGCCCGGAACGAAGTGCGCGTGCGGCGAAACCAAGTGGCGCAAGGAAAACGATATTCTCGACGTCTGGTTCGAATCCGGCTCCACGCATCTCGCCGTGCTCAGCGAAGCGAATGGTCTTCGCTGGCCCGCGGATGTCTACCTCGAAGGCCCCGATCAATTCCGCGGATGGTTTCAGAGTTCGCTGCTCGTCGGCGTGGGCACGCGCGGCGCCGCGCCTTACAGGCAAGTCGTCACGCACGGCTGGACGCTCGACGAAACCGGCAAGCCGATGTCGAAATCGCTCGGCAACGCCCTCTACCCCAACGAAATCTCCGAAAAATGGGGCGCCGATTTGCTGCGCCTCTGGGTCGTCTCGCAGGATTACACCGCGGACATGCGCAACTCGCCCGCGATGATGACGCAGCTCGCCGAAGCCTACCGCAAGATCCGCAACACGTTTCGCTTCGCGCTCTCGAACCTCTACGATTTCGATCCCGCGCGCGACGTGGTCCACGACGCAGACATGTGGGAGATGGACGCGTGGATGCTTCGCCGCACCGGTGCGCTCGTCCACCTGTGCCACGATTGGTACAGGGAATTCGAGTTTCATCGCGTGTATCACGCGCTGCACGATTTTTGCACCGTGGATTTGAGCGCGTTTTATTTCGACGTGCTGAAGGATCGTCTCTACACCTTCGCGCCGAATAGCCGCGGCCGCCGCTCAGCGCAAACGGCAGTGCATCACATCGCGCGTGCGCTCGTCCGCCTGATCGCCCCGATTCTCGTCTTCACGTCGGAAGAAGTCTGGAAGCATTTGCCGCGCGGTGCGTCGTCGCCCGCCAGCGTCCATCTATCTTCCTTTCCGGCGGTCGAGCATTTCGACAACGCGCTCGACGAAGCCCGCGCGAAAAATTGGGACCGGCTCCTCGTCGTGCGGGAAGAAGTGCTGAAAGCGCTCGAACCAGCGCGCGCTGCGAAGACGATCGCCGCCAACCTCGAAGCGCGAGTCACGCTCGCGGCCGAGGGCGACGTGGCGGCCTTGCTCCAAAAATATGCCGCGAATCTTCCGGCGTTCTTTATCGTCTCGCAGGTTGAAATCGCCGACGGCAAGTTGCACGGCGGCACGCCTGCAGCGAATGTGCCGGGACTGCAAATTCGCGTCGAGCGAGCGCACGGCTCGAAATGCGAGCGCTGCTGGAATTATTCGACGCACGTCGGCGAGAGCGCCGATTATCCTAAGTGGTGCGAGCGTTGCCTCGCCGCGATCGCCGAAATCGAGCGCGACCGCGATGCCCAGGCTGGGAGCGCCGCGTCATGACGTCTTCTGCGTCTCGTGCGGGCTGGCTGCTCGGTCCGCTCGCCCTCGCGGTTCTCGCGGCGGACCAAGCCTCCAAGTACGCGGTTCAAAAGCTCACCGCCGTGGGCTCCACGCGCGTGCTGGTGCCCGGCGTCCTGAATCTCGTGCACACGAGCAATCCCGGCGTGGCCTTCGGGCTGCTCGCCGACTCCGAAGCGCCCTGGCGCGCGCCGCTTCTCGTGATTTTCTCGGTTGCGGTGATCGGCGTGATTCTGTGGCTGCTCTTCACGGGCCGCGCGGGCGGCTGGCTTGGCGAGTGCGGCATGACGCTGATTCTCGGTGGCGCTGCGGGCAATGTCCTCGACCGTGCGCTGCGCCACAGCGTCACCGATTTCATCGACTTTTATATCGGGAGCTATCACTGGTACACGTTCAACGTGGCCGATTCCGCGATCGTCGTCGGGGCGGGCCTGGTCATCCTGGAACTTTTGCGTGACTGGCGGCATCCCGCCCACGAACGCGCGTAGCCATGCATCCCGTCCTTTTCCAACTCGGTCCCGTCACCGTCTACACCTACGGCGTGCTGGTCGCGGCCGGATTCCTGATCGGATTGTGGTACGCGTTCCGGCAGGCTCCACGAGCGGGGCTCGATCCCAACAAAATCTGGAACCTCGGCGTTTACGGAATCCTCATCGCCCTTGCGAGCTCGAAACTTTGGCTGCTCTTGAGCGCGTGGGACTACTACAGCGCGAATCCGCGCGAGATTTTCAGCATGGAAACATTTCAATCCGCTGGAACGTTTTACGGCGGCATTCTCGGCGGAATTGTCTGGGTGGTCCTCTACTCGCATTTTCAGAAGATGCCGTTCCTTGGCATCCTCGATCTGGGCGCCGCCCCGGTCGCGCTGGGCCATTCGATTGGCCGCGTAGGATGCTTCGTAGCCGGCTGCTGCTATGGCAAGCCGACGTCCCTCCCTTGGGCCGTCACGTTCACTAGTCCCGTGGCGGCGCGAATTGCCGGCACACCGCTCAACGTCTCGCTTCATCCCACGCAGCTCTATGAAGCAGCCGCCGAATTCCTGAATTTTCTTTTTCTGGTTTGGCTCGGCACGAAGCAGCGATTCATGGGGCAGCTCGTCGGGACGTTCTTCATCCTCTATGGAATCGAGCGCGGCGCGATCGAATTTGTGCGGGGCGATCCGGGCCGCACGCTGATGTTCCACGACACGGTATCGCTGATGCAGATCGTGAGCGTCGGGCTGATCATCACGGGTGGATTCCTATGGTGGCGCGGATTGCGTGGCGCAGCGCCGATTCCTCCCATCGGGGCTGCTCATGCTGGCGCTCGGCCCAGCGCACGGCCCGCCGCCGGCCGCTCGCACTAAGTTGCATTTCACGCGCACTGCAGCCTCCGCCTTTTCTTGCGTCGTGGCGCGGGATAGTATCTCGCCGTGAAAGATTCCCCCGAGAACATGCAATTCATCGTCCCGCCCGAAGACGCAGGCCAGCGCCTCGATCGCTTCCTCGTCTCGCAGCTCCCTGCGCTGAGCCGCTCGCGAATTCAAGCGCTGATGGAAGAGGGCCGCGTGCGCGTCGATGGAGTCGCGCGAAAAGCATCGCACCGAATCGGGCCGGGCGAATCCGTGAGCGTCGAAATTCCGCCCGCGCCGCCGCCGGGCGTCGCAGCCGAACCGATCCCCCTCGAAGTCCTCTACGAGGACGCAGACGTCGCCGTCATCAATAAGCCTGCCGGAATGATCGTCCATCCAGGAGCGGGAGCCGACTCGGGCACGATGGTCGCGGCGCTGCTCGATCGCTTCGGCGGCGCGGGATTGTCCACAGTCGGCGGGCCGCTGCGCCCCGGGATCGTGCATCGCCTCGACAAGGGCACTTCAGGCGCCGTGGTGATCGCGCGGAACGATGCGGCGCACCGCAAACTCGTCGAAGATTTTCGCGACCGCCTCGTCGACAAGACCTACGTCGCGCTTCTCCACGGCAAGATCAAGGGTGAGGCTGGCACCATCGAGCTGCCCGTCTCGCGTGACTTGCGCCGCCGCTCCCGCATGACCGCCCGCCGCCGCGAAGGCCGCCCCGCACGCACGGATTGGCGCACGCGCTTGCGCCTCGATCGTTTCACGCTCATCGAAGCAGATCTTCACACCGGCAGGACGCATCAGATTCGCGTTCATTTTTCCGCGTTCGGCTGTCCAGTGGTGGGCGACGCGCTTTACGGCGCACCTCGCGAGGAGCGCGTCGGCTCCGAAACTTTGCCGCCTCTCAACAGAAATTTTCTTCATGCGGCGCGCCTCGCCTTCGCGCATCCGCGGACCGGCCGCCGAATCGAAGTTCGCGCGCCGCTGCCACCCGAGTTGGTGAGCTACCTCCAGGCGATCGGGCGCGCCGCCAAAGTGGACCCCGCGTCGATTGACGCTGCGCTCCAGGAGTTTCTATAATCAGCCCCGTGAAACGTCGTTCGGTGATGAATTTCTTCGGCAAGGCGCTGTTCGCGCTCGTTTTTCTAATCACGCTACCGGGGAACTCGGCGCGCGCTCAACAAGCACCGCCGCTCGTCGAGCCGCCACCTCCGGTCGCAGCTCCGCAGACCGCGGCGCATCAGAATCCGACGCCCGTCACGCCGACCCAGCAACCTCCCATCATCACCACCACGGGGCTTGTGCACCTTGTTGTAACCGTCGTGGACCGCCATCGCAACTTCATCACGGATCTCGATAAGACCGACTTCAAAGTCCTCGAAAACGGCACGCCGCAGGACATTCGCTTCTTCGGCCGCGAGACCGACCTGCCGTTGCGCATCGCTCTCCTGCTCGACACGTCCAACAGCATCCGCGCGCGCCTCGAGTTCGAAAAGGACGCAGCGATCGATTTCCTCACCAAGGTGATCCGCCGCAACAAGGACGAAGTCTTTCTGATGACCTTCGACAACGAGCCTGAGGTGATCCAGGATTACACCGGTGATCTCGATCTCCTCACCGGCGCGATTCGCGAACAGCGCGCGGGCGGCGGAACCGCTCTCAACGACGCGATTTGCCTGGCCTCGGAGAAGCTGGCTCACTCGCCGCCGGCTAAAGCGCCGGACACCGAAGTGCGCCGCGTGATCGTCGTGATCAGCGACGGTGACGATAATCTAAGCGACCGCGCGCTCAGCGACGCGATCGACGCCTCCATCCGCTCCGAGGCTGCCGTGTTCACGGTCAGCACGAACACCGATTGGCTGGCGATCGACGACGCCAGCAAGCCAAGCAAATACAACATGGACCCGGGCGATAAGGTGCTGCAACAGTTCGCCGACCAGACCGGCGGCCACGCCTTTTTCCCATACCGCGTCGACGATCTCGCGCAGTCGTTCCTCGACATCGGCACCGAGCTGCGCAGCCAGTATTTCATCGCCTACCAGCCCGCGAATCCGCCTCCGAACGGCCAGTTCCGCAAGATCGACGTGGAGACCGACCGCAAAGGCCTCATCGTTCGCACGCGCAAGGGCTACTACGCCAACACTCCGGCGTCCACGATCGGCTCGCCGAAGTAACGCATCGTTATGTCTACGGAATTGCATCGCCCGCGCGAGTCGGCCCGCGCTATCGCGTACTCAGAGCCGGCCCGTTGCGATGTAGGAACCAACGGTCGAGAATGACGTGTCGCGAGAACCAGGCGCTGGCCAAGAGCACTCGCGCTAATACGTTCACCAAACCATCAGGAAGGTGACTACCGATAGCAATTGAAAAATCCTTCCCGGATTTCCCGAACCTTGCGTGCAGCAAATCTCGATAGCGCTCCAGCTTGCCCGCGCTGTAATTCCCGTCCGCAGCAACAATGGCTTCTGCCGCCAGCAGACCGGATTCGATCGCAGGAAGAATCCCTTCTCCGCTCTGCGAATACGCGAGGCCCGCTGCATCTCCGACGAGTAAAATGCCGTCGTTGAGCAGTGTCCGTTTGCTTTCCCTAAACAGCAGATAGGCATGCCCCGACATTGAACTGGGCAAGGCGAACGAAAGTTTTCCTGACGCGCTCAAAAACTGCGCGAAAGCTGAAACGTGGCTTGGAAATGAATGCGGATCGAGTCTGCCCAACCCAATATTGAGAAAGTTTTTCTTTCGAAAACACCATCCGTAACCCTTCATATCCGGACAGAAATAAAGTTCAGGAACCTCTTCGCGAATCGAGCACCTCTCGCGCTGGCTGGCGGTCATCTCGAACTCGATCTCTTGGGCTGCAACGGCAGTTTCGTTGCGGGCATTGGCCCCCAAGTGGCGGGCTACGGGGCAAAAATGCCCGCCGGCCCCTATCACGAGCCGTGCCTTAATCTGGCCATTGGCGATCCACGCATCCCCCGATCGTTCGAGGCTTGCCAGGGGCACGCCTTCCACGACGCGCGCGCCGCAGCGCCGGAGCAGGAATTCATCAAATTCAAATCTTCGGATCCCGTAGCTGATGGGTCGCCCGTACCCGGTTTGAACCTCGGGGCCGCCTATGATGCCCGTGCGGAATCCGGTGATCGGCTGGAAAACGTGCTTGCGCGCATATTCAAGGGGATCGATCTGCAGCTCGCTGAGCACCGCGGGCGTGATCCATCCGCCGCAGGTCTTGTCGCGGGGAAACACGCGCTTGTCCATGATCGCAACATCGAAGCCCCGTTGCCGCAATCCCCACGCACAAGAAGAACCCGCAGGGCCTGCGCCGACGATCAAGACATCGCATGCATCCATCTGGATTCTTTCGTTGCAGCCGGACGCTGTTCGTAGAGGTGCGCGCGAGTCCATGGAATTCGCTGGCTGCGCGACCCGGCAAATACCACCTGAAACAATTGGAGCGTGCCGACCCGAAACGCGGCCATGGATCCAGCCAGATAGAGCCGCCACGCTCTTACGAACTCGGGCCCGAAATTCTGGGCGACTTGGTCGGCTGACTTTTCGAATCTGGCCAGCCAATCTTCCAGCGTCCTCGCATAGTGGTTTCGCAGGTTCTCCACATCCAGCACGGAAAAATTCCAATGCCCCAGAAAGTCCAACGCTTCGCCAAGAGCGGGAACGTAAGCGCCGGGGAAGATGCGTTTTCTGATCCAGGGACTGAATGGGCGAGCTTGGTTGCGACCTATGAAGTGTAAGAGCCCCTGCCCGGAGTCTCCTATCGTGCGATGGATCACGCGTCCAAGATCTTCGTAATGCTCTGCGCCCACATGCTCGAGCATTCCCACCGACACAAACGCATCGAATTGACCGGAGATATTCCGGTAGTCGTCCTCGATGAATTCCACTTGACGGCTCAGTCCTTCCTCTTTTGCCCGCTCGCGAGCGAAGAGAACTTGTTCCTTTGAAATGTTGAACGCCTTCACGCTGGCGCCGTAATGCTTTGCCATGTGCAGCGCGAGCGCTCCCCAGCCGCAGCCTGCATCCACGACCTTGTCTTCGGGCTGGAGGCGGATCTTGCGGCAGACGTAATCCATCTTGGCGAGTTGTGCTTCGTCGAGCGTTGCCGAGGGAGACGGGAAATAGGCGCAGGTATAGACCAAGCGAGAGTCCAGCCACAGCTTGTAGAAATCGGCCGAAAGATCGTAATGATGGCTGATATTTCTTGCCGATCCACGAAGCGTGTTGGCTTGAATTCGATCCAGCCAACGCGAAAACAATTTGGAATAAAAGCCTCCCGCCTCGACGTTTTGCATCGACCGCAGAGCGGATTCCAGAAGAGAGATAAGATCCCCCTCCACTTTGACCGTCCCGTCCGCGTAACAGTCTCCAAATCCGACTTCCGGATTCAAGACTAATTTTGCGAGCGCCTTGCGGTTGGAAATGACAACCGTGGCGACGGGCGGAACACTGGAGTCCGCGGTTCCTTCGTCTCGGCCGAGGACAAGTCGGATGGGCGCCTGACCAATCGAGCGGTTGATTTTTTGAAGCATCCACTTCTCGACCGATGAAAAGCTGGAGGTAGTCAAAGTCATATCCTCCTCCCTGAATCACTTGGCCCTATATATAGCCGATAAGTTGGCAGACTTGAGCAACAAAATAAAGTCGCGAGGCAGGGTCTTCGGAATGCCCACGATCAGCACGGAGCAACGGGCATGGCGGGCCTATGGAGGCAGCCGGAAAGGAAATTGCGGCTCGAGATGAGCATCGTAGAAGCCAGGTAAATCGGCGATGCGCGCAGGTTGGAGAAGTCGTTGGGAATCAGCTGGCCAGAGCCCGATAAACGCACGAATCGGAAACCGGCCCGCTACCGAAACTCGAAGAGTTATCTCGACGGAGCGTAGTAGCCCTTGCGCGCGAGGATTTTGACGTCTGGGCGCGCCACCTCAACCTTGATTTTGCGGAATGTGCCGTCGTGCGCGACGTTCGCGGGATAGTAGCCAAGCACGTACTGCGAGCGCAGCTCTTCGGACACCTCGTCGAACGCCTTTTCGAGCCCCTTCGCGTTGCGCACGACCATTACGCGCCCGCCCGTGTTCTGCGCAATTCTGGAGGCAACTCCCGGTCCGTATCCTTCCGTCGCGCGCGGATCGGTGATCAGCAGGAAGTGGACCACGGCATCGGCGCGCTGCGCGGATTCGATGGCCTGATTCTCATTCATCTTGCTGTTGTTGTCCTCGGCGTCCGTCAGCGCGACGATCGCCTTCCGCCCTGCCTCGGACGCCAGTTCGTCGTGGCTCGCGAGATAGATCGCGTCATATAGGTTCGTTCCGCCGCCGCTTTGCGGCACGGTCCCGGGTGTGATCATCGGGCCGGCAGCGTTGATCTGCGCGCGCCGGATCGCACGCTGCAGCTCTCGCGGATCTTCGGTAAAGTCCGCGAGCAGGTTCACGTCGGTGTCGAAGCTCATGACGATGGCCTCGTCCTTCTTGTGCATCACTTCCTGGACGAAGCTCGACGCAGCCTCCTGCTCCGCCACCAGAATTTCCTGCATGCTGCCGCTCGTGTCCATCAGCATCGCCAGAGACAGCGGCATGTCGACTTCTTTCGTGAAGTAGGAAACCTTTTGCTCGACTCCGTCCTCGTATACCTTGAAATCGTCCTTGGTCAGGTCGGAAACGATGCCGTTGTGCCTGTCTCGAACCGTGGCGAAGACGTTGACGATGGTGGTTTGGGTTTTAATTGTTTGGTCCGCGAGCGGCGGTTCCTGCGGGGTGCCTTGCGGCGCGTCGTTTGGTTGCGGCTGAGATTGCGGGCCAATCGGACCGCGCGGCGTCGTTCCTTGCGCTGCTCCGTGCGGCGCGGCTGCGTGTGCTGCGATGGTGCTCACGGCCGGATAGGCGCCGAGAGCGAGAGTGGCAATACCCGCCGCGATGATGGTCAGCCGCATTGTATAATTCCCTCCAGGGAATGGATCAGAACCGATATGATGCGCTTCACGCGCCGCTGGATGTTTGGACGAAACCCCGCCGAGCGGAATGGCGGCGTAAATCCGCGGCTCGACCCGCGAGCGAGAAACGAGAAACACTGATGATGCGAACGCTTTCGTTGCTGGCCATGTTCCTCCTTCTGGCTCTTTCAGCCATTGCACTGCCGGAAGACGCCGGGGCGCAAGCTGCCCAGCCGTCGGTCGCCGCTCCTCAGCAACAGAATCCTCCGACCATCATCGGGCGGACCCAAACGGTCATCGTTCCCGTCACCGTGAAGGATGGCAGGGGCCAGCTCGTCGGCGACCTTCGCAAAGATGACTTCAAAATCTTCTGCGACGAGGTCGAACAAAAGATAGGCAACTTTTCCTCGGACCCTGTTCCGCTTTCCGCCGTCGTTCTCATCGACAACGATCTCGAGCAGCGCGCCACCGCTCAGGTGCAGAAAAGTCTCACGGCCATCTCGGCCGGCTTCGGCCCCAGCGATGAAGTGGCACTCGTAACCTACGAGCAGTTTCCCGAAACCGTTGCAGACTTTTCTTCGAATAACGATCTGCTCTATACCAAGCTCAAGCGCCTCGAACTCGGCTCGCATAATAGCCAGGTCATCGCCGATCCCACCACGGCCGGGCCCATCATCAACGGGCAACCCACGCCTAACGGAACCGGCATCCAGCTCCACGGCTCGCAGCGCTACAAGAACACGAACTCCCTCGATGATGCGATTTTCGCCGCGGGCGAAATGCTCAAGGACCGCGGCCGCGACCGCCGCAAGATTATCTTCCTGATTTCCGATGGGAGCAATTCAAGAAACAACACTCACACTTTCGATCAGACGCTGCACTCCCTCCTTGTCGCAGACGTTTCGGTCTTTTCCATTTCCGTCAACCACTCCGTGCCCGTCGGCAAGGCGCTCGTGCAGCACGGAGCTTCGGAGCTTCAGAAGTATGCGGTCAACACCGGAGGCGACACCTACTACGCTGGCAAGCAGCTCGAACTCGAACGTCTGTATTCCGACGTGACCGAGCAGGCGCGCAATGAATATACGCTCACCTTTACCCCGCAAGAGCTCACCAAGGGTCAGGACTTTCACCCGATCGAAGTGCGCGTCGAGCGCCCCGGCTTGACCGTCGAAACGCGCCAGGGTTTTTATCTCAGCGCGATCGCCGCCGGCCACTAAAAGCCATCTGACGCCTTTTCACATCGTCATTCTGAGCGAAGTGTCCCGACGCTTTATTCTTTCCCGGAGATCGGTTTTCTCGATCTCCGGTCGGGACGCGCAGTCGAAGAATCTCTCTTCGGCGTCACAAAATGAGGAGACGTCTACACAGCCCGATGAGTCCCCGGTAAATTAATTTTGTCGCGCGAGAAATCTGCGCAAAAGTTTTTCCCCTTGACTTCACCCGCGCCCGCCTCTATAGATGGACGAAGCGAGTGCGGCGCACGCGGAAATTTTCGCAGCGCTCTCTTGAGGGAGAAAGTTCCACTGTAGTTCATGCGCGGAACCACTCCAGGCTTCAAGCAGCCCGGAAGCCTTTGAGAAAAACAGAGCGGGGCATCCATCACGGATGCCCCGCTTTTGTTTTCCCGCCGTATGGAATTTCTCTTCAGGCTTTTCCCGCGGGCTGAATCGAAACCAGCGTCTCATGCGCGGGGCACAGCGGCCTGAAATCGCAATAGCCGCAATTGAATCCCGGCTTGGCGGAAAAATCGCCCGCACGAATCTGGTCCGCCACTTCCGCGATCTTTTTCTTCGTCGCCTCGAGCGCCTTCGCGTCTCGCGACGTTTCCACGGCCTCGTTATTCACCAGGTTGTAGAACACCAGCCGCGCAGGTTTGAGGTCCAGCACCTCGCGCGCCGCCAACGCGTAGATGCCTAGTTGGAGATCCTCCGCCGCTTTCTTCGCGTCCCGGGCCTTCCCGGTTTTGTAATCGAGGATTTCGACTTCGCGCTCATTCAAGCGGTTCACCTGGTCCATGCGGCCCGTCACGATCACGTTGTGCGCGAGCGGCAGCTCGAACGCCTTCTCCTGAAAAAGCACGTCCGCGGGCGCGGCCGAATAGCTGCGGTAGAACGCCTCCAGTTGCTCGCGCCCCGCCTTGCGGTATTCCTCTTCCTGGTATTCGTCCGGGAATCCCGCTGACGACCACTCGCGCTCGTAGATCGCCATCAACTCCTCGAGCGGCACCTTGCCCCGCTTGCGCATCTCGCCGACGAATTCCCGAATCGTCGTGTGCATCACGTTTCCAAACGTCATCTGCGGGTGCGGCCCGCCGCGAATCTCCCAGACGTACTGAAACAGGTATTTCATCGGGCAGCGGTCGTACGCATCGATCGCCGAAGCGCTCAATTGCAGCGGTTCGGGCCGCGGTGGGCGAAACGCCTTGGCCCACAGCGCGACCCGCGAATACGCCCGCGTGTTTTCGCTCGCGGGAGGGAACAGCCGTGCAGGGTCCGCCGCGCCTTGCACGGGCCCGGTCGTTTCCTCTGACGGCGGCACATCGACTTTCGGCGTCAGCCGCTCCGTGTCGAGCTTCTCGATCTTCGCGTTCATCAGAAAGTCTTCGAGGAACGGCGAAGCCTTTTTGCGCCGGTTGACGATCGTCGAAAGCGTCAGCCGGTGCTTTGCGCGCGTCAGCGCCACGTAAAACAGCCGCCGCTCCTCCTGAATGTGAAAATCGTATTTCGGCTGCTCCTCTTTCATCAGTTCGGGCGGAAATTCGAATTCAGGCCGCCGCGCGCCGGAAGGGAAGTCGCTCTTGCTGAGCCGCAGGATGAAGACGTGCGGGAATTCGAGACCCTTCGCCGCGTGCACCGTCATCAACTGCACGGCGTCGTCGGAAAGCTCTTCCTCGATTTGCACGTCGCCGCCCAGCTCGTTGAAGTAGCCCATGTATTCGATGAAGTCGCGCAGTTGCTTCTTCTCGCTCTTCCGCGCCCACTCCTTCACGAACGTGGTGAGCCGTTCCACGTGTTGGCGGTCCGTCTCGGATGGGAGCGGCGCGATCTCGAGATTCCGGATCAATTCGTCAAGCGCATCGCTCGCGCTCGTGCTGCGCGCTACCTGCCGCATTCTGCCAAACAGCTCGACGAGTTCCGCCAGCCGCACTCCCTCGCGCGCCATCGACGCGTCCTTCTGCGCCGCCTCGACTTCATCCCACAGCGCGCGCCGATTTTTCGTCGCGCGCTCCGCGAGGCGAACCAGATCGCGCGGCTCGAGTCCCCAGTACGGAGCGGCCAGCACGCGTGCGCACGCCACGTTGTCCGCCGGCACTGCGATCAACCGCAGCCACGCGAGCAGGTCGCGCACGATCGTGCTCGCCAGAATCGACGATTTACGGATCACGAACGGAATTCCACGCCGACGCAATGCGTCGAGCAGTTGCGCCCGGTGCGAATGCTTGCGATAGAGCACCGCAAAGCTGCGCCACGGCGCCCCGGCCTCGTGCAGCCGCTCGATCTCCGACGCGACCCAATGCGCTTCCTCGTCGAACGCGCCGAATTCGACTATGCGAATCTTTTCGCCGGCGGGATTCGGCGTCACGAGTTTCTTGGGCGGCAGCAGCGGCGATTTCTCATTGTGCGAGATCGTCTCGCCGGCCACGCGCAGGATTCGCTGCGTCGAGCGGTAGTTCTGCGAAAGCGATACGAGAGACTTTTTCGCCGCGGCGCCGGCGGTTGTGCCGCTCTTTGAACTGGCCGCCCCGCAGAACCGTTCGAGAAAAATCGTAAAGCTGCCGAACGACGCGCCGCGAAAACGGTAAATCGCCTGATCGTCGTCGCCGACCGCCAGAATATTTCGCCGGTCGCCCGCCAGCAGCCACAGCAACTCGAGCTGCGCGACGTTCGTGTCCTGAAATTCGTCCACGAGGATGTAGCGATACTGCTCGCGCATTTTTTCGAGCAGCGCCGCGTCCGCGCGCAGCAGCTCCACCGATTGCAGCAGTTGCGCGCCGAACGTGCAGAGATTCCGCTCGCGCAGCAGCCGCTCGCTCACGCGATAGACGCGCGCCAGCTCTTCCTGCCGCGCCAACTCCTCCTGCGCGATCGCGTGCGCGTCCGGCTCGAGCACCGCTTTCTTATCCTCGATCGCGCGGCGCAACCCGTCCACGTACCGCTGATAGTCGTCCGGCGTCACCAACTCGTCCTGGCAGCGCGAAAAGAAGCTCTGAAAATCCTTCAGAAATTCAGCAGGCTCGGCCAGACGCCGGAAAACCACGAGGCCGAGTTCGGCGATGTTGCGCCGCAGCAATATCTGGTGGTCGATGTCCTCGAGAGGCTGAACGTCCGGATTCGCTTCGCGCAGAATCTTTTCGAGGCAGAATGAATGAAACGTGCTGAGCCACACGCCTTCGGCGCGCTCTCCGGCCGCCCTCACCACGCGGCTCTTCATTTCGCCAGCGGCCTTGTTCGTGAACGTCAGCCCGAGAATATTTTCGCCGGCAAGCTCCGGATTCGATTCGAGCAGCGTGCGAATCCGCTCCGTGATGACGCGCGTCTTCCCCGTCCCTGCGCCTGCCACCACGAGCATGGGTCCTTCGCCGTGCTCCACCGCCGCGCGCTGCTCCGCGTTCAGCGGAAATCCCGCCGCGGCAGTTTCGTGTGAGTGTGGAGTCGAAGGCATGAAATGTTTCCGGTCCCGCCATCTTACCAGATTTTCCCATGGCGAATAGAAGGCGAATATCAGCCTGCCGCCATCTGGAGTGCGGCAGCGCGCGATTGCTGGATGGGCGGCCGCGCGCCAAGAATGTTTGCCGGGCACAGCATGCTTCGGCCCCCTCGGCATGTTCCCCTGGGCTACGCTCGGGACAGGCGGGACAAGTTCAGGTGGCCGTCCCGCAGAATCGTCCGGGACGCAGAATGCGCGCCACGAAGACCATAGCGAGAGGTACCTATTGCTCGCGCGAGATCAGGTCAGAGAATCAGAGGAGTGCGCCACTCGCCTACTTTGAAAACGAGACTCTAGTCGTCTGGCGGGGCGGGGATGTCGGGCATCTGGTCCGCTTTCTTCGCGCCGAAGTGGTCGGCAAGCTGCTGGCCATCGAAGCTGGCAGTGACGCTTTCGCGGATCTCGGGGAGCATGGAAGCATTCCAGTCATACCACTCCCGGACCAGACGATGGTAAACGTCCGGTTGGCGATCTATCAGGTTGGCGCGCTCGAGTGGATCTTCGACGACGTTGAAGAGGAAAGTATTGTCCAGGATTTTCAGGAACTTGTAATTGCCGTCGCGTGCGGCCCGCTGGGCGTTCGCCTTGTACCGCCAGAAGAGCTTTCGCGAAACCCCAGGAACATCCTGAGTGAGCGTGGGCAGCAGATTCATGCCGTCTGACGGGTAGGCCGGATCAAGTCGGGCCTCGGCAGCAGCCAGCAGAGTGGGTAACCAATCCATGCTGATGGAGACCTGATCGGTGGTCCGGCCCTGGGGGATGTGGGCGGGCCATGAAATGATGGCTGGAATACGCAAGCCACCTTCCAGCAATTCCGTCTTCTTCCCCGTAAAAGGCCATGTATCGGCGAAGCGCTCGCCGCCATTGTCGCTGGTGAAAATAACGATCGTGTTTTCCGTAAGCCCATGAGTGTCCAAGGCCCCCAACACGCGGCCAACCTGGCGGTCCATTTCTTCGATCATTCGCTGGTAGGTCTTCTGCGATCCGCCATCGAAGTCGAAGATGCCCTTGCCGCCCGGCTGGCGCAACCGCTCGGACTCGGCCTGATCGTCGGGGCCTTCCCAAGGCCAGTGCGGAGCGCTGAAATGAAGGCTGATCAGAAAGGGTTGCGCGGATTTCGCATAGCCGTTCACGACCTGGACGGCGCGGGCACCAAGCAAGTCGGTCAGATAGCCCACCTGATGGATCGGAACGTCATCATCCCAAAGATCGTCGTTTTGGCCGACGGAATGCGAAAAGTAGTCCACCGCCCCGCCGCGAAAGCCGTAGAAATGGTCGTATCCACTTTTCAGAGGGCCAAAATTGGGCAACACGCCGAGGTGCCACTTGCCGATTAAGGTCGAGCTATAGCCGACCTTCTTCAGGAGCGAGGGCAAGGTGGGGTGTTCGGGAGGAAGACCGACGTCGGGATTGTTGGCCAGAGGTTCCTCGAGGCCGACGCGCAGCCGGTATTGATAGCGGCCCGTGATCAGCGCCGTGCGTGTGGCGCTGCACACCGCGGAATTGGCATAGGCCTGAAGAAAGCGCATTCCGCGATGAGCGATGGCATCGACATTGGGTGTGCGAAGATCGGGACGTCCGTAGCACGCTACGTCGGCATAACCGAGATCGTCCGCGAGAATAAAGACAATGTTAGGAGGTTTTGTCCGGGGTTCCTTAGCTTTGTCGCCGGTGCTTATGGCGAGCGTCACCAATCCTGCGCCGGCGCCGCGGAGCAGATCGCGTCTCGTAATGGGTCTTTTTTCCAAGAAAAGCATCCTACCACCGTGATGCTGATTGCCGCGAATTCTTTGAAATCCAGCAATGTACATTTCACCGCCTTCACTTGGAAGAATGCATGCGCCGCGAAGCTCATTTCCGCAAGGACGTGTTCGAAAAAGGCGAATGGCGCGACTCGTATCTCTACGCTATCCTCGCCGAAGAGTGGCTCGCCCGCGATATTCACGCATTCCCCGATTCGAGCACGCGCTAGCCTCGGTATTCCCGCCGTATGCCTAGACAATTCCTTGTGCAATTGACGAAAACAGTATAAGAAAAAAGGCACGTGCGGCGGCTAGGACCCCGTTTTCAACCACCGTTCGCTCTGTCGCAGATGCTGGAACCATGATTCGAGACTTGCTTGCCTTGTGCCCGAGAGAGCGCCGATGCTTCCGCTGACGGACGCGGTCTACGTCGTGTGGAAATTTGCGGCGGACGAAGCGGCTGGCGCGGGCCAGGTGTCGATCGAGCCGGTCGATCTCCTCATCGGCGTGTGCAGCGTGCCGAAGCCCCTGACGCCCAACTCCACGGGGCCGATTCAGCTCGAACCCGCTGCCAGGGATCGCGTCCATTCCGAGTGGCAAGTGGTCAGCAAAATTCTGGAGCGGGCCGGCGCGGATGTCGTGCGATTGCGGCGCGCCGCGCGGCAATTGCCCCGGCCTGCCTCCAAGATTCACTTCTCATCGACCAGGGTCAGTCGATCCGAGCCGTCTCGCCGGATCTTTGAACGCGCCGAACGCACGGCGCAAAGCTCCGGCGCAGCCTCAGTTGGCTTGCGCGAATTGCTCGCCGCCATGATCGAGTCTGACGAGCGGCCTCTGCCGGATTTGATCAAGTCGCAGGGGATTGATTATGCGGCGCTCAAAAGGGCGCTTCAGGAATCCTCCACGTCTCAATCGGACGATCTCGCGGACACCCACGTCTCGGCAAGCGTGGACGCCTCGTTGCCGAAATTCACGCCATCGCCTTCCGACGGTGGCCAGCGATTGAGTTTGCTCTACGATTTGCCGCTTCAACTCGGTGTTGAATCCGATCTCCCTTCCTTGCTGAAACGAATCGTGGAAAAGACCATGGAAGTCATACCGGGAGCGGAGCGAGGCGCGCTGCTGGTTCGCAACAAAGACACCGGTCAACTCGTGCTGGAAGCCTGTATTCCTGCCGGACAGCCTGCCGTCAGCCTGACTCTGTCGGAACGCGCGATGCAGGCCAAGCAGGGCCTGATCTGGAACCGCGACGCGGCCGACACAAGCCGCAGTCTGGTCCAAATCAGGAGCGAGACGGGAATGTACGCTCCGCTGCTCTGGCAAGGGCAAGCACTCGGCGTAATCTGCGTGGAGACCAGGAAACTTGGACACACCTTTCAGCCGAACGATCTTCGGCTTCTCGTCGCGGTTGCGCACCACGCGGCCATGGCGATCGCGAATCATCAGTTGCAGGAAAATCTCCAGCGACAATCGATTCTTCTCGAGCGATTGCTCACGAGCTTTTCACCGAAGCTTCGGGAGAAGATTCTGGAAAAGGCCGCGCGCGGCAGGCTTGCGCTCGGGGGCGAGAGATCCGAAGTCACGATCTTGTTCTCGGACATTCGGGGCTTCACCAAATTGATCTCGTCGATGCCCGCGGATCACGTCGGCGAAATGCTGAATAGTTATTTCTCCGTGCTCGTGGACGCGATTTTTCGCCACGATGGAACCGTCGACAAGTTCATCGGAGACGCGATCCTCGCCGTCTTCGGCAGCCCCGAGGCCGATCCGGACCACTACGCGAAGGCGGTGCGGGCAGCCATGGACATGCAATCGGCGATAAGCGCTCTCAACCAGACGCGCTCGTCGAAAGGCCAGACCACCTGCGACATGGGAATCGGGATTCACTGCGGGGAAGTGCTGCATGGATTCATCGGCACGCAGGACCGCATGGAGTTCACGGTGGTAGGCGATCCCGTAAATCGAGCGGCGCGGTATTGCTCCGGCGCGGCAGCCGGCGAAGTCCTCATCAGTCCCGACCTGTACCAGCACGTCTGGCGGGACGCCGAGGTCGAGCCTTGCACGATCCCCACGAAACACGAAGGAGACTTCTCAGCCTTTCGCGTTAAGCGCTGCACACCGCTCGGCGCGCCTGAGGCTTAGCTTCTTCTAGTTCGTACGCGCCCTCTTGCGATTTATCCCGCGCTCAAATTGACGGGGTAAGAACACATAGGGAGAGATTCGGCACGACTTTTGAGCTGGCCTTGCGTCTCTGGCTTTTAGGCATTCAGTTCACCCGCGTGCGACCGTCAATTAACGGCCTTACCATCGAGAAGAGCAATCTCTCCCGCTCTTAAGTCCGCACCGACTTCCCTCCGCAAGGCGATGCAAGCATCGCAAGCTAGCGCGATTACATTTGGAAGCCGGTCCTTTAGTTCCCCGAACAGCTTGCCCGCCAACGCATCGGCTTGCACTCGCGACGCCGAAATGTACTTTTCATTTAGCACGGTGCGGTACTCGCGCAACAGACTGGCATAGCTAGACGCCCCGGCGTAAAAACGGACGATCGAGGGCACAGTCTCTTCGCCGAATTCTCCTAAGACGTTTGCATTGGAGTGGTAGACAGGGAATGGATCGAATTCAGTCGATTTGATTGCGGTGGGAGGCAATTCATCTTGTCGCGCAGCGAAGTCAGTCAACCACTGGCTAAGATCTTTAAGGTGGTGGCGATAAAATCCGTCGATCTCGAAAAGAAGCGCTCTCGATACGACTCTCTTCTTGCGACACAGCTCCCGTTTCCGATCCCGTTGATCAAGAGCGCGCTGGACGATCACGACAATGAGTGCGACCGCAGCGCCGATGAATGCAGCCACTAAGGTGGCCCAAGCTTCGGGTGTAAGGCCACGAGCCGAGTTCTGAATGTCCTGCCCAAACATGATCCACCTACCTGGTCACGTGAGAGTTAGCCGAAAGGACTATCAGCATCCTAGCCGAAAAAAGCGCTGCGCGTCACATGGGGCAGTTTATGTAACGTACCGCCATTGACGATCGAATTTAGAACGTCTTTCGTTGAATCCACCTTTCTCATGGTAAAACCGCTGCCATGTTGGAACGATTCAAACGCCGCCATGCGGGCTTGTTTTTCATACTTGGAGGTTTTTTTCTTATTATCGACACAATAGGCCGAATACAAACTGTCGAAGCCCTGTACCAGGCCGGAAAGAGTTGGTTGACTAGCAAGACCGACATTCATCTGAATTGGCCACTCGCACATCTAGCATGGCCCCATTACACCGTATTCGGCATCGGGGTGTTTTTTGTTCTCTTAGGATTGGTTTCATTTTTCTGGCCTTCTAGGACTCCTAAGCTAGTAATAGATAGATGGAATACGCTGAAAACGCGGGCTAGTGACGGTTCACAAAGGCTGTTTGTACAGATTCTTGTGAAATGCGGATCAGAGGGCAGTATTGACGATTGTAGAGGCTATATTAAACAGGTTTCCAAATGGTCCAATAGCGACAATTGCTGGATACCTCTGATAGATCAGTCCTTGCCTTTGCTGTGGAGCAATATAGATCAACCAATTTGTACTTTGTGGTTTGACCTTGGTCAGGCACTGAATGTCTTTTTTATTGACAACATTACGGGGCGCATCACGCCTTGCAGTCAGCGAATACCGTTTTGGATGAGCGATGCTCTTAGCAGTGTCACTCCATCCGACATTCTTAAGTTTGACATTCTGATCACGGCGAAGGACTGTGCCCCAGCGAGTCCCGCTCTAAAAATAGAACTGGCACAAGAATGGGACGAAATCACTATAGAGTTTGCGTCTTAAACCTCTTAGAGATTGGCAAATGAAAACAATTATGCGGGTTTACAGGGGATTCCTCTTGATTGGCTTCGGTTAATCTAGGGAATCGAGCGGGCACGAGAAACGTTTTCGCATTGTACCCCGCGCTCAAATTGACGCTCCCTCTCGCCGCGCCTATACTTGAGTTTCTAGCCATCGAAGATTCCCAGGAGAAACCACCATGGAAAAACCCGTCATCCTAAGCGCAGTCCGCACGCCGATCGGCAAATTCATGGGGGGACTTTCTCCGCTCTCCGCGCCGGAGCTGGGCGCAAAGGTCGTGGCCGAATCCGTTGGCCGCGCGGGCATCGACGCGAAGCAGGTCGACGAAGCGATCATGGGCAACGTCATTCAGGCGGGCCTCGGCCAGAATCCCGCGCGCCAGGCTGCTCTGAAAGGCGGGCTCGACCCGCGCGTCGCCGCGATGACGATCAACAAAGTTTGCGGCTCGGGCCTGAAATCAGTCGCGCTGGCGGCACAGGCCGTAGCGCTCGGCGAATCCGAAATCGTCGTCGCGGGCGGTATGGAGTCGATGTCCAACGCGCCTTATCTCATGAAAGGCGCGCGCGCCGGACTCCGCCTCGGCAATTCCGAACTCCTCGACTCGATGATCACCGACGGCCTCTGGGACGTTTACGAAAACTTCCACATGGGCATGACCGCCGAACTTGTCGCGGAAAAATACGGCATCTCCCGCGCGGAGCAGGATGCCTACTCGGTCGAGAGCCACCGCCGCGCGGTCCTCGCGACGAAATCCTGCTTCGTCGCCAGCCAGATCGTTCCCATCGAGCTGCCGCAGCGCAAGGGGCCGCCCGTCATGATCAAAACCGACGAATCGCCGCGCGAGGATACGTCGCTCGAAGCGCTCGCCAAGCTCAAGCCCGCGTTCAAGAAGGAAGGCGGCACTGTCACCGCCGGAAACGCGCCTGGCACAAACGACGGCGCCGCGGCTCTCGTCGTCACGAGCGAGCGCACCGCCGCGCGCCTTGGCAAAGCGCCGATTGCGCGCATCGTCGCGCAAGCCGTCAGCGGCGTGGAACCAAAATGGGTGATGATGGCGCCCGTCGATGCGGTCGAGAAAATCTTCTTGAAGACCGGCTGGCACCGCGACAAGGACGTCGATCTCTACGAGTTGAATGAAGCCTTCGCTGTCGCTGCCATCGCCGTCACGCGCGAGCTGAAGATCGATCCGGCGAAGGTCAACGTGAACGGCGGCGCCGTCGCGCTCGGCCATCCGATCGGCGCATCCGGCGCGCGTCTCCTTGTCACGCTGCTCTACGAATTGCAGCGGCGCAACCTGAAGCGCGGCATCGCCGCCCTCTGCCTCGGCGGCGGCAACGCCGTTGCCTTGGCGATCGAGCGCGCGTAGCGGATGGTAGGCTTTTCTCCGTAGGGGCACGGCACGCCGTGCCCGGCGCACATCCTTGGCGCGATGCCGCCAATCTGGCACGGAGCAGCCCGAACGGACTTACACCAATGGCTTCCTCAAAATCCGATGCAGGGAAGACCGGACCGCAACTCGCGTGGCGCGGCAATGATCCCGTTCTTTTCAGCCTCGTGCTCGCGGCCTTGCGCGACGCAGATATTCCAACGTATCAAATCGCTGACCATCATGAACTGACGCTCGAACCCATTCAAAAACCGGGCTACGGAATCTTCGTCCGCAAGGAAGATTTCTCGCGCGCCGAAGAAATCGTCCGCGCCGCCCTCAAACGCCCGTAGCGCGCGTGCCTTTTCTCCGTAGGGGCACGGCACGCCGTGCCCGGCGCATATCCTTGGCGTGATGCCGCCCATCCACCTCGGTCATCCGCCGTCTTGGTCGCAGGTGGAGGTCCCTGGCACAGCGCCGCACTTTTTACCCTCTTTTTGACCAGCTCTAGAGACGCGACGCCAGCCGTCTTTCTCACCTGATCGATCCGAACGGCGCTATGATTGGCCCCGCCGTGCCATCCGGCTCGACCAAAACCGCCGCCGTCGGCTTTCGCGTTCATTCCGGCTGGACCGCCCTCGTGACGCTGGCTGTGAACAAAGGTTCGCCTGTCGTCCTCGCACGCGAACGCGTTCACCTCGTCGAAACCTTCACGTACGAATTCCGCCAGCCCTACCACACCGCGGAGAAAATGCCAGCCGGCGAGGCCGGTGCCGTCATCTCGCGCGCGAAGGCCGAGGCAAGACGCCTCGCTTTCCGCGCGATCGGCAGCCTTCAGACAAGCCTGCAAGCGCAAGGCTACGAGCTGACCCGTTGCGGCCTTCTCCTCGCTTCCGGGCGCCCGCTCCCCAGCCTGGCGAAGATTTTGGCGTCGCACTCCTTGATCCACTCCGCTGACGGCGAACTCTTTCGCGAGGCTCTTCTCCACGCAAGCGCCCGCTGCCATCTCAAAATCGCGACGTTCAAGGAAAAGGAGCTCCTGGACTCCGCCGCGCTGACCCTTCACCTGAAGGCCGGCGACTTGACACGCCGCATCGCCGATCTAGGCCGTCCGTTCGGCCCTCCGTGGTCGCAGGACGAAAAGTTTGCGTCTCTAGCCGCCTGGCTCGCCGCTTTATCCTGAGCGCGCCGCTTTTCCTCTACCTCCTCTGCCTCCTGTCCTTCCTCTTATCCCTCCACTTCGATTATCATCGACGCCACCATGTCCCCCGACTCGATCAAAACCGTCGCCGTCCTCGGCGCCGGCACGATGGGCAACGGCATCGCGCACGTCTTCGCACGCGCAGGCTATCGCGTGATTCTGCGCGACGTCGAAAAGCGCTTCCTCGATCGCGGCCTCGAAACCATCTCCAAAAATCTCGACCGAGAAATCAAGAAAGGGAAAATCACGGCCGCGGATAAATCCGCCGCGCTCGCTCGCATCCACCCGGTCACGGACAACGTCGCTCTCGTCGGCGCCGATTTCGTCGTTGAGGCCGTTCCCGAGCAGCGCGACCTGAAAATCCGCACTCTCAAGGAAGTCGACGCCGTTCTCGGCCCCGGCGTGATCCTCGCGAGCAACACGTCTTCGATTTCGATCACCGAGCTTGCCGCGCAAACCAGCCGCCCCGATCGTTTCATCGGCATGCACTTCATGAATCCCGTGCCGGTGATGACGCTCGTCGAGGTGATTCGCGGCCTCGCCACGAGCGAGCCGACGTTTCACGCGACGATGGCGCTCTGCGAGCGGCTCGGCAAGACGCCCGTCGCCGTCAACGATGCGCCCGGCTTCGTTTCCAACCGCGTTCTGATGCCGATGATCAACGAAGCGGCTTTCGCTGTGATGGAAGGCGTCGCCACGCCCGAAGCCGTCGACGCCGTGATGAAGCTCGGCATGAACCACCCGATGGGCCCGCTCGAGCTCGCCGATCTCATCGGGCTTGATGTCTGCGTCGAAATCCTCGACGTGCTGTTGAAGGGTCTCGGCGATCCCAAATACCGCGCCTGCCCGCTCCTGCGCAAATATGTCGCCGCCGGTTGGCTCGGCCGCAAATCCTCCCGCGGCTTCTATCAGTATTGAGGTGCACGCGCCCCGGAATAGTCTTTGCTTTTTCTTCGCCTCTTGATATACTGCCGCCCGAACAAATGCCCCGGCCGCCCTTTCCGCACTCTGGTAGAATCGGGCCGCTCGCCGCGGCGAGACCTAAACGCACACCCTTCGAGGTACACGATGAACGACGAAAAAACTAAAAATCTGGATCTCGCAATCTCGCAAATCGAAAAGCAGTACGGCAAGGGCTCCATCATGCGCCTGGGGAACCGGGACGTTCTCGTCCCCGTCAGCGTCATCCCCACCGGCTCGATCTCCATCGACGCGGCTCTCGGCGTCGGCGGCTTTCCGCGCGGCCGCGTCATCGAAGTGTACGGCCCGGAATCGGGCGGCAAGACCACACTCACGCTCCACGTCATCGCCGAAGCGCAAAAGCTGGGCGGTCAGGCGGCGTTCATCGACGCAGAGCACGCGCTCGATCCCGTGTACGCGCGCAAACTGGGCGTCGACGTGGACAACCTCCTCGTCTCGCAGCCGGACAACGGCGAACAGGCCCTCGAAATCGCCGAAGCCCTGATCCGCACCAACGCGGTCGACATCATCGTCATCGACTCGGTGGCCGCGCTCGTCCCCAAGGCCGAGCTCGAAGGCGAAATGGGAGAGCCGCAGATGGGCTTGCAGGCGCGCCTGATGTCGCAGGCGTTGCGCAAGCTCACCGCAATCGTCAACAAATCGCGCACCTGCCTCGTTTTCATCAACCAGATTCGCGAAAAAATCGGCGTGATGTTCGGCAATCCGGAAACGACCACCGGCGGCCGCGCGCTGAAGTTTTATTCCTCCATCCGCGTCGATATCCGCCGCATCCAGTCGATCAAAGAAGGTGACCGCGTGGTCGGCTCGCGCACGCGGGCGAAGGTGGTGAAGAACAAAGTGGCTGCGCCGTTCCGCGAGGCCGAGTTCGACATTATCTACGGTGAAGGCATCTCGAAAGAGGGCGACCTCATCGATCTTGGCGTCACGAAAAACATCCTTGAGAAATCCGGCACCTGGATTTCCTACAAGGGTGAGCGCCTCGGACAGGGCCGCGAAAATGCGCGCCTATTCCTAAAAGAACACACCGACATCCGTGACAAGATCGAACACGAGCTGCGCAAAGCCCTCGGCCTCATCGCGCAGCCGCCTGAGGACGCGAAGAAGGCTTCGGCCGACGGCGATAAGCCTGTAGCAAAGGCCGCCGCTGCCGGACAGGCTCGCGCCGCCCGTTAGTCGCGCCCTCTTTCGCGTGCATTCGACGTTGTTTATTTGGTTTTTGGGGTGCCGGGTGCCCCATCCTTTGCGGTTTTTGCAAAGGGTGGGGAATCGGTTTTTCGATCCGTAGGGGCACGGCATGCCGTGCCCGGCGCTCATGCTTGGCGCGTTGCTGCCCATCCACCTGATGGTTGGGTTTTGCCGGGCGTCTCTAACGGTCTTTGCAAAGCGTGGGAATTTTTCCCCGTCGAAACTGACATCCTAAGGAGAATCCCATGACGCCAGCCGAACGCGAACAAGCGATCTCGTCGCTCCGCGATTCCCGCGACCGTCTTCTCCGCACGGCCCATGGACTCTCGCCCGCGCAACTCCGCTACAAGCCCGCGCCGGATCGCTGGTCCGTGGCCGAATGCATCGAGCACATTGTCCTAGTCGAAAGCTCTATTCTCGGTGGCGTAGAAAAGACGCTGCAGCAGGCGGCCGATTCTCCAAAGAGCGCAATTCAGGACGACGTCCTCGTACACCAAGTCGTCGATCGCACCACTCGCGTGAAGGGGCCGGATCGCCTGATGCCCATGGGCCGGTGGCCGCATGATCAGCTTCTCCGCGAATTCGAGGCTGCGCGCAAGCGCACCTCCGAATTTGCCGCGACAACGAATGCCGATCTGCGGCAGGCCGCTTTCCCGCATCCGGCGTTCGGCCCGCTCGATTGCTACCAGTGGCTGCTTCTCATCGCCGCGCATGGCGAACGCCATCGCGCCCAAGCCGAAGAAGTCATGGCCGACGCGAATTTCCCGCGCTCAGCCGCCGCAGTCTAAGATTTCATCCGTTCAGGGCACGTCTGTCGGGACCGTCATTCTGAGCGGAGCGTCCCGACGCTTTATTCTTTCCCGGAGATCGTTTCTTTCGATCTCCGGGTCGGGACGCGCAGTCGAAGAATCTCTCTTCGGCGTCACCAAGCAACGAGGATGTCAACAGGGCCCGGCTCGATCTCCAGCCTGGCTCGTGGTTCTTACCCTCTTCCTGTCCGCCCGGACAGTTGCGCATTCCTTTGCCATCATGGAAAATACCCTCACCATTTAGGTTGCACATCCGCGTGGGACTTCCTTAGACTGAGCGCGGGCGTCCGCTACAGGCTATTTCGGCATCTGAGAATTGAACATATGAAACCGACTCCAGCTCTCGGAAAAGCAGTTTCGATTTTGTGCGTGTTGCTCGTTGCCGGCCCGAATTTCGCCTTTGCTGCGCCGCCTGCGCATCCAGCTCGTCCCTTGCGTCACTCGCGCCGCGCGCGCGTCGTCGAATACGTCGATCCCGCCAAGGACGACATTACTACCAACGACGATCCGGTCGTCCGCCAGATTGCCGTGGACGCCCTCGGCCATGAAAAAGGCTCCGTCGTTGCCGTCGATCCCACGAACGGCCGCATCCTCGCCATCGTGAATCAGAAAATGGCATTTTCCGCCGGCTTCGAGCCGTGCTCGACGATCAAGCCTTTCGTCGCCCTCGCAGGCCTCGAGGAAAACGTCATCACGCGCGACACCATGATCCGCGTCGGCAAGCGCCGTTACATGGACCTCACCGAGGCCATGGCGCACTCGAACAACGAATTTTTCGAAGCGGTCGGCTCGCAGCTCGGTTTCGATCGCGTTCAGAAGTACGACCGCCAGTTCGGACTCGGCGAGCGCGTTGGCTACAATATTCCCGAGGAGCAGCCCGGTTGGGTGCCGCCCGCGCCTCCGTCGTTCGGCGGCGTCGCACGCATGTCGAGTTTCGGAGAGGGCATTCGCATCACGCCATTTCAGCTTGCTTCCCTTGTGTCCATGCTCGCGGATGGCGGCGTGCAGTATTACCTCCAATATCCGCGCACCGATGAAGACCGCCAGACTTTCGAGCCGCGCATCCGCCAGCAGTTCGATATCGCGCCGATCCTTCCCGATCTGCGCGAGGGCATGCTCGCGGCCGTCCTCTATGGCACCGCCAAGCGCAGCTACGACCCCGACGGCGAGCAGGACCTAGGCAAGACCGGCACCTGCAACGACGAAAGCGTGGGCGGGCGCCTCGGGTGGTTCGTTTCCTACGCCGATCAGGCGCATCCGAAAATCGTGATTGTGGTACTGCTTCACGGCGGCAGCCGCATCATCAGCGGACCACACGCTTCGGAAATCGCCGGCCGCATGTACCGCAGCCTCTACGAGCGAAATTACTTCGCCAACAACGACGTGAACCACAATTCGCAGTACGCTGACTCCGTCGGCTCCCAGTAGTTCTCTCTGCGTCTCTGCGGTATTCCTTGTTCCATGGCCGTTGCTTCTTTGTATCTAATGCTGTTGGCAGCCGCCATTGGACACCACTGGCAGAATCCCTCGACGAAATCCCACCCTTGCCTGCAACGCCGCGCGCGGTGTATACGTCTCCCCGAGGAAGCCAATTCGAATGATCGGATTTCGGAAGTCTTTTCGGACACTTGCGCCGCTGGTAGCCCTGATTCTTTGGATGCCTGCCTTGGCGCAGGCTCCGAATAAGATCGACATTGCCAAAATGAATCCGCCTGGCCTTTTGGTGGATGCGTACAGCTATATGGCGCAGCCGTACAGCTTTTACTACTTCCATCATATGGATGAGCTCGGCTTCCGACTCGAGTGGGTGCGAAAGGGCAGCGACGTATATCCCCTGAAAGAGGCCACGCGAAATTTATCGCTGAGCTACGCCTTCCATGGCGGCAACTACTCGCTGGACGACTATTTTAAGAGAAACTTTGTCACAGGATTTCTCGTTCTGCACGACGATCAGATCCTGCTTGAAAAGTATTTCCATGGAGCGGACGAGAACTCAAGATTCGTGTCTCAGTCCGTTGGGAAATCGATCGTCTCGATTTTGGTTGGCGCGGCCGTCAGCGACGGCACGATCAAAAGTGTCAACGATCCGGTTGTGAAGTATCTGCCGTATCTTTCGACCAGCGGATATCGCGATGTGACCATCAAGAACCTGCTCGAAATGTCCTCGGGAGTCGATTATAGCGAGGATTACAAAGACCCGAAATCCGGAGCAGCCCTCATCGGCGCGGCTTTGCTCACCGGAAATCCAACGTTCAAGGATTTCGCTGCCTCGATAAAGTCGACCGCGACGAAACCCGGTACCCAATTCAACTACCAGAGCGTCAATACCGCAGTGCTGGGATTGCTGTTGGAGCAGGCCACCGGCCAGCGCTTGAACCAATATGCGGAAGCGAAGCTATGGAAGAAGATCGGAGCGCAAAGCGATGCCTTCTTCTATCAGGCGCATGCACAGCCCGATACCTGCGCGTTCGCATGTTTCAACGCCACGGTTCGGGACTATGCTCGCGTGGGTCTGATGATGATGCGGGGTGGGGCGATGGGAAATTCGCGAGTCTTGCCTCAGTCCTGGGTCCGTGACTCCACCACACCGGAGGCCGACTACCTCGAACCCAAGCCGCCCGGCCCCAATGGAGCCCCGGCTCAAGATGGATATGCCTATCAATGGTGGATTCCCTACGGTGACGAAGGTGCCTTCATGGCCGAAGGGATCTATGGGCAGTCAATTTATGTGAACCCGACCAGGCATGTCGTGATCGTGCAAACCAGTGCTTGGCCCGCGCCTCTTGGAAGTCCGTCGCTCGATGAGGAGAATAGTCTCGTTCATGAAAAAATCGCTCATGAAGCCATGCCGTGACTCTGTGAGCATCTCGAATTGAAGTAACTAGCCCAAGGAGGCATCGGCATGAGGCATCGTCTCGTTCTGTTCGCGTTTGTGTTTGCGGCTTTCGCGTTCGCTCCCCCGCGCGCCGCCGCTCAGCAATCCTGCGAGAGTCTTGCATCGCTCAAGATTCCGAACGCGACGATCACATCGGCTACTGCAATCAATCCTCCTCCCGATCTCACGATTCCGCTTCCGCCTAGCCCGATCGGTCCGGCGAGCACTCTGACCATTTCCCAACCGTTTTGCCGCGTCGTCGCATTCTCCGCGCCCACGAACGACTCGCACATCAGCTTTGAAGTTTGGCTGCCGGTCGTCGCACGTTGGAATGGAAAATTCGAAGCAGTTGGCAACGGCGGCTTCATCGGCCAAATCGGCTACGGCGCTCTCGCAGCAGCACTCAACCGCGGCTACGCTGCCGCCAGCACCGACACGGGTCACGCCTCCGGAAACGACGAAAGCTGGGCGCTCGGCCATCCCGAGAAATTGGTTGACTGGTCGTACCGCGCGGTCCATGAAATGACCGTCGACTCGAAGCTCGTCATCGAAGCGTTTTACGGCAAGCCCGCGAAGCTCGCCTACTGGAACGGCTGCTCGACCGGCGGCAAGCAAGGCCTCACCGAAGCCCAGCGCTATCCGGCCGACTTCGACGGCATCGTCGCCGGTGCGCCTGCGAATTACATCACGCATCTTCAGGCCGGAGGCGTGTACACCAGTTGGGTCAGGCTTAAGGACGGCGAGAATGCGTCCGGCTTCATCCCTTCCGCCAAGTTCCCGGTGCTGCACAAGGCCGTGCTCGATGCCTGCGATGCCAAGGATGGTGTCATGGATGGCATCATCGCGGACCCGAGGCGTTGTCACTTTGATCCGAAAACGATCGAGTGCCCGGACGCGGACGGACCAGCATGTCTCACCGCCGCGCAAGTCAATACGGCGCGGCTGATCTACGCGGGTGCGAAATACAGCGACGGCAAGCAAATTTTCCCCGGTTTCGAGCCCGGGAGCGAGCTTTTGTGGGCGCCCCCGAATGCCGGTCCCGTGACGAACACCATCGGTGTCGGATTTTTCAGGTTTATGGTCTTCGACAATCCGAACTGGGATTTCACCAGGTTCCATGTGGACCGCGACACGCGCACAGCCGACCAGAAGTTGGGTTCAATCGTTAACGCGATCAATCCCGATTTGAAGGCTTTCCAGCAGCACGGCGGGAAAATGATCATGTACCACGGTTGGGCTGACCAAGCCATCCAGCCGGAAAACAGCATCAACTATTACGAGAGTGTCGTTCCGGCGATGGGCGGCCAGCAAAAAACGCAGGAGTTTCTGCGCCTTTTTATGGTTCCGGGAATGACACATTGTCAGGGTGGAGTGGGGCCAAACGTTTTCGACCCGCTCACCGCGGTTGAAGAATGGCGCGAGAATAATTCCGCGCCCGAAAAGATTATAGCCACGCATTCGACCAGCGGCGCCATCGATAATACGCGACCGCTCTGCCCGTATCCCCAAGCCGCGATCTACAAGGGGAGCGGCAACACCACCGACGCCGCCAACTTCGTCTGCGGCAACCCAAACTGGTAGGGAATTAATTTCAGTTACAGCGGACGGGCGCGCTCATTGCGCGCAAGACGAACGACTTTCCCCCGTAGGGGCACGGCACGCCGTGCCCGGCGCACTTCCTTGGCTTGGTGCGGCCATCCAGCAATGAAGCTCTGGCACTGATCCTTGGCGTGAAGCCGGCCATCCAGCAAAGGTTGTCGGGTGGGACTTTTGCAAACATTCTTGGCGCGATGCGGCCGACTTTGCTTTGCGCCTCGGTTGAGACGATTTTCGTAGGGGCGCAGCACGCTGCGCCCGGCAAACCTTCTTGGCGTGACGCCGCCCATCCAGCAACCGCGTCGGGCGAGACCGATCCGAACTGCGGCGTCTCTACTCCCACCCCGTCAAGGAGTTATACGGCAGCAAATATCCCATCGCTTCGATCTCGTGGATTTTGCCGTCGCGAATCGCGAAGATTTCCGCCGCCTGCAAATCGATCGGCCCGAAATTCATCGGAATCGTGTCCACTCCCGGCACGCCGATGATTTTGATCTGCCTCACGTTGCCGCGGTGAACGAACATCGGAAATCCGAAGACCAGTCCCCGCTCCTCGTCGATGATGATCAGCCGCCGCGGACGTATCTTCGTGATGTAGCTGAGGCCGTGCGTGTTCATGCTGTCGTGGCAGCCCAGCGCCCCAATTTTCGCCATTGCGGAGCCCATTCCCGGCCCGCTTACGGCGGAGTCGAGCGGCGTCGTGGTCGGCGCCTTGTTCGTGGTCGTCTGCATTCCGTTCTCGTGCCGCACGCAGTCGTCGGCGTAAGGCGCCAGATCGCCGTTGCTGTGCTCGATCGACTCGAAATACGAATCGGCGATCCGGTACATCTCCTCGCGTGAACGCCTCTGCGCAGGAGGGATCGTTTCCACCAGGCCCGGCCTCGCCGTAATCAGGTTGGGCATTCCCGCCGGACGAATGTCGCGCACCACCACATGCTCGATCTCCGTGATTTTTCCCTGCTCCACTTTCAATCGCAGCGCAAATATGATCGGCTTGTTGAACTCCTTCATCACGCAATACAGTCCCACCTGCTTGGATGTCGGGTCCGTCGCGTAAATCTTGAACGTCGTCGGCTCCTCCGACGCGCCCACCCACAGGCCGTCGCCGATCGGAATCGATGCCGTGTTCTCGGTGTACTTGTATCCCGGCGCCAGCGGCAGCCCCGAAGGATCGTGCTTCACCATCGCGGCTACGTACTGATCGGCCATGTTCTGCAAGCACGTCCGATCGCAATCCTGCGCGCTCGCTGTGCGCGCGAAAACTCCTGCCAGCAGCAGAGCGGCGGTCATCGCCGCTCCAATCATTCTCGTACGCATTTCGTTTCTCCCCCCGGAGGAAATTCCAGCCTTCCAATCGCATCAAAACGCGCAGGATCATACCACGCCGCTGAAATGGGGAATGTCGTTTTCGTTTTGCAGAGGAGAAGCGACCGCTTCGAGCGCAGGGCGCGCCCCGCCTTACCGCCTGCGGCGCGCGCGAATGTTCCGCACGCCGTTTTGGCCGTTGTTGATTGCCTTCTCGACGGCCTCCTGGATTTTGGCGTCCAGTTGTTCGGCGGCGGATTCGTACGCGCGGCGCGCCTCTTCGACGATTTCCGTTGTGCGAGCGGCCACTTGCTGCGCGATTTTTTCGACCGTCGATTCGGCGAGGTTGTCGATCGACGCCTTCACCGCCTGCTCGATCGTTTCATGCAGTTGCGGATCGTGCTTCCTACCGTTCCCGAAGGTCCTGATTCCTTCCCGTCGCGGGGGCAGCGGAAGCGCCGACGGCGGCGGTGGTGGTTCCAGCGGAACCGAACTCGCGATCTCCTGCGCCACTGCGAGCTCCGCTTCGTGTCCCTCGGCGCGGCTCGCCATCACCAGGATTTCGCTCGCGTCCCACGATGCCGTTAGCGTCACCGGCGGCGCGGGTGGCGGAGGCGGCGCCGAGGGAATCACCGGCCTCGAAACCATTTCCTCCATCACGAACGCGGGCTCGCCCGGCAGCGGAAACCAGTCGTCGGGCGGCATCGGGATGTCCCACACGTTCCCGGGCACGTCGAATTCGAGGCCAATGAAAAGCACGTCGCGCGCGTAGCGCGGCCGCTGCACCCAGATCACTCTCGCCTGCACGGTGCGTGGCGGTGCGTCGGGAGACGACCGCGGCACCTCCAGCGTCACCGCCGAGCCTTTCGGCACGTAGTGCCTCGACTGGTATTTACACCCGTGGCAGCTCACCATCACGGTGATCGTGTGTTCCGTGAAGGGCTCTTGCAACGCGTCCAAACCTCGCACCTTGATGGGCAGCGCGAGAACGAGGCGCGAGCTTCGGCGCTTGTCCGGGCCGGAGTCCTTCGCTGGAGAGGGGTGGGTCACGCCGTCCTCCGACGAGCCTTTCCCAAGCTTCCTGTGCGGTTCGGCTAGAGCAGCAGAGGCTTCACGAACAGGCGGAGATACACCCGTTGGGCCGTTACAGCGTTGCCCTTCTTCACGTTCCCGGGCGCCCCGCGCCTGACGCGGACCGCACGTAAAATGATAGCATCGGGCACTTTCTCGCGAAGTTCATTCAAAAGGGCTTGTGTCCCTCTTGCGACTGTCCCATCTGCCGCATCCTCGGGAACTTTTGGCTTCACGTATGGGAATAAGTGCCTAGGGTTAGCCGGTCTTGGGTCAAGGGTGAGGTAAGGGCATGTTCCGCCTTAATGGGCTCGCGTTTCTCGCTTTGGCTGTTGGTATCGCGTTCGCAGGTTTCTCTGGCCCATGCGTTGCGCAAGGTTTACAGAACGTCCTGCGCGCCCGCTCGCGCGTGTTTCCGGCCGTCGGCCCAGGCGTCGCCGCAATGAAACGGGACTCCTCCGGCCGCTACTTCATCCTCGCGGAACCCGCCAGCGCAATATTGATTTTTGACACCGCCGGCAATCGCATCGGCCAGTTTCCTAACGCCAATTCACACGGCGCCACGATCCGCTACGCCGTTGCCATCGACCTCGACTCGCGCGGCCGTCTCTACGTCGCCGATCGCGGCGACAATGCCGTCAAAATCTTCGCGCCGGATGGCTCGCTCGTCGCCTCGATTCACGTGAACGCCCCGACCTCCGTCGTCGCGCTCCCCGAGCGTCAATTCGCCGTCACGACGCTCCTCTCGAAGCGCCTCGTGCAAATCATGGACGAGAGCGGCGCCACCATCCGCACCTTCGGCGATCCCGCCGACGAGCCTGGCTCCGAACCCTCGGCCCAGCCGGTGATGGACCGCGGACGAATCACCGGCGATCCCGCGGGGAACATCTATTTTGCTTTCACTTCGCTTCCCGATCCCACCCTCCAGCGATTCGACCGGTTCGGCTACTCCGCCTACGATTCGGTCATCCCCGCTGGGGCGTTTGGGCCGCTTGCCGGGCGTACCGGACACGAAGTCGACCTCGGTTATACGATGTCGGGTCTCTTTGGACCCGATAGCGTCAGTGCGTGGACCGACATGCACTCCTTGAAATCCCTTTCAGTTGGGGAGAGGGGAGGAGGGCGCGGCCGCGGCGCTGCCGCCGCTTCTTCCGCAGCGGCCTCTCAGACACAATCCTCCGCCACACCAGCGTCCGCTCCGTCGGCGTCCTCCTCCTCACCTTCTTCCTCTTCGGGAGACGCGACCGTGGACGGAAACACTCTGAGCTACACTTCCGACACCGGTTCGGACGACTTGACCCTCGATCCCTCCATCTTGAGCATGACCGGGACGGCAGGTCTCGGCTCGGGTTATGGTCAGGGATTCATGATGCCCAGCATGCTCGGCATGGGATTTGGAGACCCCTTCCGCGGCGGATTTATGAGGGGTGGATTCGGAGGCAGAGGTGAAGGCGGCGGTGAGGGCGGGCCCAGGCCCGACTTTGCCGGGCATCCCCCGGAAGGCGGCGATCACTTCTTCGATCATGGCCGCCCCGGTTTCGGAGTGTACCGCGCCACCGCCACCGTGCGCGTGTTGCTCGACGATCCTTCTAAGCACACTCAGGAAAAGCCCGTGATCACCGCCGTCGGCGTTGACCCGGAAACGCAGGACGTGTGGACCGCGATCAGCGATACCCTCGTGCATCTCGACAGCAGCGGGAATCGCCTCGATATGTACTACCTGACGATCTCGGGCGGAGCGACGCTGAAACCCACATCAATTCTGGTCGAGCCGGACCGCATCCTCATCGCGTCCGATCCATGGGGCATCTACGAATTCCCCCGGCCCGATAGACCTTCCCAGTCTTCCGCGCCCCAAAACACAATCCTCCCGCAACAGATTTCTCCCGCGCCTCCATCCCCCGCCGCTCGCTAAACCGCTGCGGCCGGAGATGGTTTTCGTAGGGGCGCAGCGCGCTGCGCCCGGCGAGCATCCTTGGCGTGATGCTGCCCATACACGCCGTACCCTGCGCGGATCCTTGGTAATGCGCCGCCCATCCAGCAAGCGTGCGGGTCGGACGTGGTCCTTGAATTTCATTGTCGCATCGGTTCGAAACGCCTCAAAATAGCGCGCTCCCTGTCACGACGCGATCCGTTCGTGAACCGAACCACCTCCTTTATCGTATAATCCGCCATCGCGACAATGGCGTTACTCCCATGCGATTGACGGCTTCGTCCGCCAGTCACACGCCCGTCTCATCGACGACCAGAGGCATTTCGTGAATTTTCGCGCCACGGACTTCGAGTTTCGCCAGCGCTTCTGGTTCATCATGGCAATCTTCTGCGTGGGTTTCTGGCTTTACTCTGTGGATCACACGAACGCGTCGGTGGCGCTCGCGCGGCTTATCCTGCACCATCCCGACGAAAACTCTGCGATCTTCGGCCGTTACGTTCGTGGCTTCTTCGCTCTCGGCACGCTGATCGTGGCGCTGGCGGCCTGGATCCGCTCCTGGGCCGAGGCGTACCTCCACAGCTCTATCGTTCACGACGCCGCGCTCCACTCTGGCCATCTCGTCGCCGACGGCCCCTTCCGCCATCTCCGCAATCCGCTCTATCTCGGCACGATTTTGCTCGCCATCGGGATCAGCGTGCTGGCCAGCCAAGCCGGTTTCTTCGTCATTGCGATTGGCATGACCCTCTTCACGTATCGCCTCATCCTTCGCGAAGAGGCCACGCTGCTTCACTCGCAAGGCGAAAGCTACCGCCGCTATTTCGACGCCGTGCCGCGCGTGCTTCCGTCCCTGCGCCCGCGCGTGCCCGCGAGCGGCGCAAAGCCCGACTGGCGCGACGGCTTCGGCGGCGAAATCTTCATGTGGGCCGGTGCGGCAGCGATGGCCGTTTTCACGGCCACTTTGAGCCTTCTCTACTTCTGGATTGTTTTCGGCGCCGGCCTCGCCATCTATTTCCTGCAAGCCTTCCTTCGCACCCGCCGCAAGCGCAGCGCTTGAATCATGACCTGATTCCCGTTGTCGGCGTTTGCGACGGTTTAAATGTAGCGCCGCCGAGATATCACGCTTGTGATTGCTGGCTCCGAAGCCGGAGGAAAGCCTGCAATTCTTCGTCGACATCGGTGAAATCAAAATAGTTCTGTTTTTTGTCGCTCGGTTTCCATAAGAATATCAGGGCCGATTTCCAATCGCCGCGGGTCGCGTTCGGCATTCGACCGATTATGACCGGCCGGTCACTTGTGGTCACTTATGGTCTCTTCGTGGTGTCGGGATTTGTCACAAGTCCATAAACTTGGGCCAATGTTACTAGGTTGTAATGTCGCGCATGGAAGGCGGACGGCCGCATTTACTTGATGCTGGGGGTGATAGGGCGGTGTGTCCTGATAGTCAACACGTTGTAGCCTATTGGTACAGCCCATGCTCTAACCAGCACGGAGTACCCCCAGCCGGGAGTACACACAGAGATCATGGAGCCCCAGACTCCTAGGAGACAACGATGATTAAGAATATGAAACAGAAGGGCTTTTCACTTATCGAGTTGCTGATCGTCGTGGCGATCATCCTGATCATCGCGGCTATCGCAATTCCCAACCTGCTTCGGTCCCGCATGGCGGCGAACGAGGCTTCGGCGGTCGGTTCTGTCCGCACGATCAACACGGCTGCTATCACGTTCAACTCGACCTACTCCGACGGTTTCCCCTCGTTGCTGACTGAAATCGGCACGACCGGTACCGGTGCGGTGAGCTGTCAGAACGCGCAGTTGGTTGACAGCTTGCTGACCACTGGTTCGAAGAGCGGTTACAACTTCGCCATGGCTGCCGGCACGACTGCGGTCACGACGATTCCGACCGGATGCGTTGCTGGTTATTCGGACGGTTATGGTGTGACGGCTGTTCCGGTGACGGTTGGCACGACCGGTCAGCGTGGTTTCTGCTCGGATGCGACGGGCGTGATCCGCTACAACAGCGCGGGGACGTCTGGTTATACGGCTCCGAACTGCGACTCAGCACAGAACCCGATCGGGCAGTAAAACGGTCGGCGGTTTTCTCTCTCCGAATCGCTGGAGTTCGAGGGCAGCAGGCGCGCGATCGACTCGTTCAAATTCTTCAAGTTCTCTTAGCGTCGCGCGTCCTGCCCCTTTTCCTGAAATCGATCCGCGTCCCCTCTCGGCCTGAACTTTCTCGCAACGCAACTTCGTGGCTTGCCTGCTTCAAGAACTAGCACCATCATGGCTACGCTGGCCGTTGCTCTGCCTCGCGTGTGGCGTTTCCGTAGAGCCGATTTGGAATCACGCCGGCACGGGGAAGGGAAGCGAAACCTGGTGCCCGACCACATCGGCGACAAATTATGGTGTAAAGATTCTGTGCCGAAACAACCGCGGGCGACGAGCCGACTCGACGTCGGTTGCTCGGCATCGTCTTCCTCCTTTACTTCCTTGCCTCTTCTCCCCGTGCCTCTGTGGCTCTGCGGCTGCGGTTTGTGTTACGCTTTTACATAGACGGGAAGCGTCGTGGCCGCTTTTTGGTTTGGGAGGCGCCATGGCATCTCGTTCTTTTCTTCGCTCATCTAAAGAGAGTGGGGATTCATAAACAGCTATGTCTACAACCTTGGTTCGTCCTCCGCAGCGAAAGCGAGAAACACTCGAGCACGCGGTGATCCGTTTCTGCGGCGATTCCGGCGACGGCATGCAGATCACCGGGAACCAGTTCACGAATACTGTCGCGTTGTACGGCAACGATATCGCAACTTTTCCGGATTATCCTGCTGAGATTCGCGCCCCTGCAGGCACCCTGCCGGGCGTCAGCGGATTCCAGGTTCACTTTTCCTCGCATGACGTTTATACGCCCGGCGACAGCGTCGATGCACTCATCGCCATGAATCCCGCGGCGCTGAAGACGAATCTTTCCGATCTGAAGCCCAACGGAATCCTGATCGTCAACCTCGACGATTTTGGCGAAACCGATCTTCGCAAGGCGCAAATGACTTCGAGTCCCCTCGAGGACCATTCGCTCGATGCCTACCGTCTGTTTCCTGTCGAGCTGACCAAGCTCACGCGCGCCTCGCTGAAGGATTTGGGCCTCGATAACAAGACCGTCGACCGCTGCAAGAATTTCTTCGCGCTTGGCATGTGCTATTGGCTCTACAACCGTTCGCTCGATACGTCTTTGCGTTGGATCGAGGATAAATTCAAGAGCAAGCCGGCCCTCGCGCAGGCCAACCGCACGGCGATGCAGGCCGGCTACAGCTACTGCGAAGCCACTGAGGCGTTCCAGGTCAGCTACGAGATTCCGCCCGCGAAACTCGCGCCGGGTTTCTATCGCAATGTCAGTGGCAACACGGCGCTCGCGATGGGTTTCGTCGCCGCATCTCAGAAAGCGGGGATTCCGCTCTTTCTCGGTTCGTATCCGATCACACCCGCTTCAGACATTCTGCACGAGCTTTCGACCTACAAGAATTTCGGAGTCGTAACCTTTCAGGCCGAGGACGAAATCGCTGCCATCACTTCGGCGATCGGCGCGGCCTACGCCGGTTCGCTCGGCATCACCACGACTTCCGGCCCGGGCATGGCGCTGAAGACCGAAGCGCTCGGCCTCGCGGTCGCCGTCGAGCTGCCGCTCGTCATCTGCGATATTCAGCGCGGCGGCCCGTCCACCGGCCTCCCGACAAAAACCGAGCAGGCGGATTTGCTGCAGGCGCTGTTCGGTAGAAATTCCGAGGCGCCGATTCCCGTTCTCGCGCCCGCGACGCCGGGCGACTGCTTCTGGATCGCGCTCGAAGCGAGCCGCATTGCGATCAAGTACATGGTGCCCGTGATTATTCTTTCCGACGGCTATCTCGCGAACGGCGCCGAGCCGTGGAAGATTCCGGACGTTTCGCAACTGCCGGAAATTCCGGTGCATTTCGAAACCAACCCGGTGAACTTCCGTCCCTATCGCCGCAATCCGGAAACGCTCGCTCGCCCGTGGGCAATTCCCGGAACTCCGGGGCTCGAGCATCGCATCGGTGGACTTGAAAAGCAGGATGTCACTGGCAACATCAACTCCGAACCGCTGAACCACGAAAAAATGGTCCGGCTGCGCGCCGAAAAAGTTGCAGGCATTGTCCAGGATATTCCGGACGTCGTGCCGGCGGGTGATCCGTCGGGCGATTTGGTCATCGTGGCCTGGGGGTCGACGCACGGCGCGGTTACGGCGGCGCTCAAGGCGCAGCGCGAGAAAGGCCGTCGCATCGGCCACGTTCACCTGCGCCATTTGAATCCGTTGCCGAAAAATCTCGGCGAGGTTCTCGGGCGCTACGACAAGGTTCTCGTTCCGGAAATGAACATGGGACAGCTGGTAATGCTGCTGCGCGCGAAGTACCTCGTGGACGCGCACGCCTATAACAAAATTCAGGGCAAGCCGTTCAAGAAGTCGGAAATCGAGAATAAAATCGAGGAGCTGCTCGACTAGTTTTGGCTTTTAATTCGAGCGCGACGAGGAATCTGGTTTCTCAGTGCTGTTAGGAGAATTTGAATGACCACGGCCACTTTGCCGGTGTACACGAAAAAAGACTTTCAAACGGACCAGGAAATCCGCTGGTGCCCGGGCTGCGGCGACTACGCGATTCTCTCCGCCGTGCAGTCCGTTTTTCCCGAACTCGGTATCCCTCGCGAAAAATTCGTGGTGATTTCCGGCATCGGCTGCTCCAGCCGTTTTCCGTATTACATGAACACGTTTGGATTCCACACGATTCATGGGCGGGCGCCGGCGGTTGCGACGGGATTGAAAATTTCGCGGCCGGATCTGGAAGTTTGGGTGGTGACGGGAGATGGGGATTCGCTTTCCATCGGCGGGAATCACACGATCCACATGCTGCGCCGCAACGTCGGTTTGAAAGTACTCATGTTCAACAACCGAATTTACGGTTTGACGAAGGGCCAGTTTTCGCCGACGTCCGAAATGGGCAAGAAAACAAAGTCGACTCCGTTTGGCTCGGCCGACCGCCCGTTTAATCCGATTTCGCTGGCGATCGGGGCGGAGGCGACGTTCGTCGCGCGCTCCGTGGATGTTTTTCAGCAACATTTGAAGGAAACATTGAAGAAGGCGGCGGCGCACAAAGGTTCCGCGTACATCGAAATTTTGCAGAACTGCAACATCTTCAACGACCACGCGTGGGAATCGCTCACGGAAAAAGACGCGCGCAGCGAGCACGTCGTTCAGCTCGAGCACGGCAAGCCGCTGATTTATGGCAAGAACCGCGACAAGGGAATCCGACTGAACGGCTTCGATCTGGAAGTCGTCACACTGGGCAATGGCATCACGGAAAAGGACTTGCTGGTCCACGACGAGCAGCATCCGAGCCCGGAGTATGCGTTTATGCTCGCGCACATGGAGCAGCGGCCTGGTTTCCCGGCTCCGATCGGCGTGCTCCGCTCGTGGGAGGATGTGCCGTGCTATGAAGACGTTATCAATTCGCAGATTCGCGACGTGACAGCCAAGCGCAGCCCAGGCGATCTCGCGAAGCTCCTCCGCGCGGGCGATACTTGGGAAGTTCGCGCCTAGAGAAATAGCTTCAGTTCGAACGATCCGATATCCCCATACTGTAGCTACAGCTCGAACCATCTCATATTTCAATGCTAGAGGTATTTAAGACCCTTAAAAGGCCTTAAATGGCAGTTTTTGCCGGTTTTTGCACCGTTAACCACGGTCAGAAGGCAGAAGAGGATTAGCGGGCCGAGGAATTGGCCTGCGGGGCGCGATTTTGCGCCAAAGTGCGGCGCGATCCGGGCGTTGCGGGCATCAGAGCGAGAGCGCGATCGCGCGCGGCGGCGAATTCGCTCCACTCGCGCTTCGAAACCGGGTCGGCGGTCGGCAGCGGCAGCTTCTCGAAATTCAAAAACTGGCCGCGCAGCTCGATTCTGAAATCGAGATGCGGTCCGGTTGCGAGACCGGTCATACCGACGAGGCCGATACGCTCGCCCTGCGCGACGCGCTGCCCATCGCGGACGAGAATCCGCGAGAGGTGCATGTAGTAGGTGGTGTATCCGTTCGAGTGCTGGACCTTGATGAGATTTCCGTCCCCGCCTTTTGGTCCCGCGAAAATCACTTTGCCGTCGCCTATCGTCTGCACGGGTGTGCCGATGGGCGCGCCGTAGTCGATGCCGAGGTGTGGGCGATATTCCTTCAAGATCGGATGGAAGCGGTGATAGCTGAAGTGCGATGTGATCGGCGCGGCGAATTTCAGCGGCGAGTGGAGAAACGCTTTCTTCGTCGATTTGCCGTCGGGCGTGAAGTACACGGGATTTCCGGCGGGATCGTGGAAGAGCACGACGCGATAGGCGCGGCCGCCGTTGTCATATTCGGCGGCGAGGATGCGGCCGTAGGCGAGCGTCTCGCCGTTCGCGAGAGTTTTCTTTTCGACGACCACGCGGAAGGTGTCGCCGGGGCGCGGGTCGGTGTAGAAATCGAGATCGAACTGGAAAATAGCGGCGAGGCGCATCGCGAGCTCGGGTTTTTCTCCGGCGTCGGTGACGGCCTGGAAGAGCGAATCGTCGATTTGCCCGCCGACGCCGACGGTGTCGGTCTGCGACGGAATCCGTTCGATTTCGGAGTGGAAATCGCCGTCGTGCGGCGCGATGGAGAGGACGCGGTCGGTATCGATGTTGTAGCGCACCTCGCGCAGCTCGCCGAGGACGGAGCGTCCGATGTCCAGCTCGTTTCCGGCGCGGAGATGGCGCATGTCGAATACAGGCTGCGCGGAAGCGATCACGCGCGCGGCGGTGGGCGAATCGATGCCGAGGCCTTGCAGGAATGATGCGAAGGGAAGTCTGGCGGGAACGGCGCGCTTGGTGAAGAGGACGACCTGCTGCTGGATGCGCAGCGCTTCGTCGCGCGCGGCGGAGACCTCCGCGGCCATCCGGCTGTCCGCGGAATAGCGGACATGATACGACCAGCCGACGCAGCCCGCGGCGGCCAGCGCGAACGCCGGCCAGAAAATCCATCGCCCAAGATTGTTCATCGCCTCGACGTGCCTCCGTTTGAAAGCGCGAACAGCGTATCGCACGAGCGCCGCGATAGAAAAGCGAAAATGTGAATGGTGATTCGTGATTAGTGACGGGGGGTGTGATTCGTGACTGGCGATTGGAGCGTGAAGCCCACCCTCACGCGCACCGTGAGGGTGGGGCACCCTCCGGTGTGAATTGAACGCTGAGAATGAAGGGCGAGAAGGGCCATTTGCTCGGGCGGAATCGGGGCAGAGGGTCAGAGGGGTGGGCCACCCGCCTTTCACTTCTTGCTCGCGTTGTCCCTGATCCTCTTGACGGCTTCGGCCGTCTCACTCGCGTGCTCGGCTATGCCGTTTACGTCCGCGCTTACACCAGCCATGTGACCAAGAATTTTCTTGAGTGTTTCGGCGATGCGGTGCAGGTTGTAGAGGCTCCCAATCCCGAGGACTGAGAGGATGGCGAGCGCCCATGCTAGGTCTTAACTCACAACGCCTCCTGTTGCGCACGCTCGCAACTGACTGGCATCTCGTCGTATGTGCGCCCGTCAAGTAGTCTTCCAGCGCGTGATTTCCGCACGCCGCCCCACTGCTTGAAGAAGAATGGAATGCGAGATTCTCGACACTGCTTCTTGATCGAGATTGCCCATTCCCGCTTCATGGGTCGGGCTCCGTACCCGCTCTCGCCGCCCACGATAACCCAGTGGATGCCAGAGAGATCCAAAGCCCCCAAATCCTCGAGGAGCGGCTCGATCGAAAGAAATCGAACCGAAGCAGGAGCTGACCGAAGCTGTTCAATTCTTGGTATTCCGCATAGCCTGTTTTCTACACTCACTCCCCACCAGATGTGTGCTCGATCTGCCGCGAATCGCAATCGAGTTTTCAGTAGATCGCGCATCCGAGCGGAGCGTTTTGTGAGCACTTGGTATGTGTGCCAATGGGCCTTCACCATCGTGCTGGCGACCTCAGCGATGTAATCGTCTGGAATGGCCTCGTGAAAGAGGTCGCTCATCGAGTTGACAAAAATACGCTTCGGCGTTTGCCATGAGAGTGGAGCGCCCAGTTTCTCAGGGACCACTCGTAAATCGAAGCCTTGTTCAAAGGGATGACCTTCGACTCCCCGAAACCGTTCTGCAAATGTCTGCGCGTAGCAGTGAGCACATCCAGGGCTGATCTTCGTGCAGCCGCGGACGGGATTCCATGTGGCGTCCGTCCACTCGATAGATGAGTTCAGGGCCATGTGGGTTCACTCCTCCGTTCCGAGATTCAGAAATCGCTGTCCGGATGCCTGAATATCCGTTGCTTTCCGCCAAAACTTTGCTCCGAGTGGGTGCCGGCTCGCGAGAACCATGAAATAGAGCAACAAATTGTTCTGGTCGCTGCGAATGTCGATTTCCCGGTCTTGAACGGTTTGGTATCCGAGACCGCGTAGTTCGTTCAGATACCGGTTCAAAATCCTACGTGCGATTTGAGAGGTCGGTCCCCCTGCCTCCACATCTTCTAGCCAGCCGTTACCCCCGAGGAAGGCGGACAGTGTTGCTCCCTCGGCCTGCGTGTACAGTGGCAGATTCATTCTGATACCCATGCCGAACTGAATCGTCATCAGGAGGTCCATTTTGCGATTGTTCACAAGCTGCTGAATCGTACGGAACTGAATCTGGAGACCCGTTGGATCGATGAAGACTAGCGTTAGATGGTTGGCCGGCGAGGCCGCCCGCACCGCGTCGATGACGGCGTTACAGTCGCCTTCGATCAGCGAGATCTGCGACGACTTCGAGTGACCGCTGAGTCGCCGCTCCAGATTCGAGAGGACTTCGGGAACATCGACAAAGACGTACCGCGCGAAATCGCACTTGAGCGCCACGAAAGGCGAACCCTCCACCTCCTCGTAGGTTCCCCGGATGACGTTTCGACCGGGACCCGAAAAGAGATCGATGTACGATAGTTTTCCTTCCCATTTCCGACCGACCCCCCGCGTGAAGATGTTTAGGTAGCGTTCTAGGTAGTAGTTTTTGTCGTGGACCCACGGCCCGGTCAATCTCGCGGGTAGTCCATCTGCGGCGGCGACGGGCGGTTCTGGCTGTGGCAGGTGGTCCGTCCTTTCCGATTCTGCCGTTCGCTTGACCAGCGAGGTAGGCGGATGATACCACTTCGGCAGTTCCACTCGGAGTTCATTTGGGGTGGTGGCTGGAGGGTTCCAAGGGCCGCCCGTTCTACGTCGGGGCAGGCAGGACTAGGGCCTCAGGTCTAACGACCTGAGCTACATTGGGTTCCTCTTCGGTGAGAGGGACCCTTCGGCTCATCCGCCACGGCGGATTCGCTCAGGATGACAATGGTTCGGCTGCGCTCAGTGCAAGAAGGCGGCCGTCCCGCAGAATCGTCCGGGACGCAAAAGGCGCGCTACAAAGGCAAGAGCGCGGCGGCGGGCGCGATTGCTGGATGGGCGGCGCAGCGCCAAGGATGTTTGCCGGGCATGGCGTGCCATGCTCCTACGGAGAAATGGGAGGCCGAGCGAGGCAAGCCTCGCGGAAGCGGGGCGGGAGCTAGCTCCCGCACTCCACAAAAGAGCCGGCTAGAAGCCGGCGCTACGAAGGCGAAGAATCGGAAGGAAATACGAAGGCCCCACCCTCACGCACTCCGTGAGAATGGGGCACCCCGAAAAACCTTTTCGTGCGTAACGGCTGTGCCGCCCGCCCGTTGAAATCTAGAAGTTCATTTCGAAGTGAAGGACATCGTGAATCCGGTAGCCACTGTCAATCAAGCAGACGTGATCGCCGATCACGACATACCGGTATCCCCGAGGCGGCGGAGCTAGACGCACATACAAGTCGCGCGGCACAGGTCGAAAGGCCCGGCGCATTTCGGGCGTGAAAACAAATCCTTCGCGAATATTGGGTTCCCATTCCCGATGCCAATACCGGCCCTCTTCGTGCCGAAAAGCGTCGTGATGATCGCGGTACCAATCGCGGGCGGCCTGGCGATCGCGATCGTTGAAGCGGTCGTGATCGTGGTGATCGCGGTCCTGCGAACCTTGATCGTGATGATCGCGATCATCATGATCCTGCGCTTGAGCCAGCGTTACGCTGAGAAATAGAGCGACAAGCAGCGTTGCAGCGGAAGCGAACCAACGTCGAATCTTCATGAAATCCTCCCTGTGACACTTCAGCGTGCTGGAGCATTTTCACTATACGTACTTCTTGAGAGGGAAAGATGTCTCATTCGAGACCATGCGCTAAAGATGCCCAACTGACTGATATCTGGATATGCCGATGTCTTCAGCGCGATGCACTCATCCGGGAAAGATAAGGTGCCCGCCGCCCTCGGCTGCGCTCGGGACAGGCGGGACACGTTCGGTCGCTGCGGCGACCTCAGTGCAAGCGAGTTGGGCACCTGGCGAAAAGGCAAAAGTTTCAGGTCTCCGACCTGAGCTACATGACCCGAGGTACATGAACGAGCTAAACGAACACGGGAGTTGTGTTCGTTTATGGACAGACGCCTGAAGTCGCCAAGTGATATGTGTGAGTTGGCAGATTTTGGTCTCTCTTTGGCTTATCGCTCGAACCATCGTCAATGGCAGGACGGAAGTTTCAGGTAAGGAGAATTTGAGATGAAGGGGTTCCGGGTAGTCCTTTTGTTGATTGCCCTCGCGGGCACGGGAGCGCTTGCGTCCGTGGCAAAAGCGCAATCCGCCGCCGGCGCAGGGACTTCGTCCAGCAGCGCGGCTTCACCATCTCCCAGTACAGCGCAGCCGCAAGTGGGCGTGACCTACACGCGTCCGACGGAGAAGACGAAGCTGCGGAACTACGTCTTCGACGCATTTGGCCCTTATCCGATCCTCGGCGCCGCGATTTTGGGAGGCATCAATCAAGCAGACAAAACGCCTCCGGATTGGGGGCAGGGCGCGGGAGCGTACGGCGAGCGAGTGGGGTCTGACTTCGGGATCGCGTTGGTGACGACGACGACGCGTTACGCGCTGGCGAAAGCCTTTCGGGAAGACACATTGTATTACCGGTGCGAGTGCAAGGGCCTATTTCCGCGGTTGGCTCATGCGGCAATTTCGACGGTGACGGGAAGGTATGGTGAGGACGGCCATCGCCGGTTTTCATTCGCCGCGTTGGTGGCGCCCTACGCCGGCACCATGACGGCTGTGTATGGATGGTATCCGGGGCGCTACGGCCCCAAAGATGGGTTTCGGATGGGCAATTACGCCCTCCTGGCGTTCGTGGGTGGAAATATTGCGCGTGAATTCATCTATGGGGGACCGCACACGCTGTTCGGCCACGCCGCGCGCTCGTCATTTCCAGAAACGGAAACCGAAGCGGCAGCCGACTCGCATCCCTGAGCAGGCGCCGGGCGCTGGATGCTGCACAAAAGCCAAGGCGCCGGGCCACGAAGGCGAAGAGTCAGAAGAAAGAAATACAAAGGCCCCACCCTCACAGCGCGAGAGCCCTTCGGCTCCGCTCAGGACAGGTAGGGCCCCTGAAGGTCAAATGCAAAAGCTTTAGGCTAGGCTTTGGCGCGTACGGGCCGGGCCATCTTCTGAGCCATGAGGAGAAGAAGCTTCTGATTCTTCTCATCGGTGCGGCTCAAAAGTTTGCGGAACTTGTCGAGCGTCCGGCCGTTCTTGCCCGAGCTGCCCCATGCGATATCGTCTCCCGACTTGCGCTTGGGGAGGTTGGGGAGCTTGGGGGGTTCTTCTCCGTCGTAAAAGAGCTGGTAAAGCGGAACTTCCATCGCGCGCGCCAGCTTTTCCAGAGTCTCGATTGCAGGGACCGTGTGGCCGTTTTCGACACGCGAAATGTAGCAACGGAGCAAGCCGGTGCGCTTTTCGATGTCGCCCTGGGAAAGTTTCTTTTCTTCTCGCAAAGCGCGCAATCTTTCAGCTATGACCATATTTGTGTCCTCTCATCGTTTCAAATGTATTCCAACAGGATAGTAATTAAGTGTCTGACACAGCGTACAGCAGAATTTCGCTAAAGGGAAGACGCGCGGTAGAGGAAATTGGTTTCGGAGAGCGGCGGGATTGGAAGGCGGCCGAAGAACAAGTGGCAAGTGATGCGGACGCGGCGGGCGAGACGGATGGGCAGCATCGAGCCGAGAATTGGCGCCGGGCACAGCGTGCTGTGCCCCTACGGATTCTGAACGAAAGCCAAGGCGCTCACGGCAGGTTGACGGCGGGGGCGTGGCGCGCTATCGTGCGTCCCGTTTGGCCGCAAAACGGGACGAGCGCCACACGAAGCGGAGGGTGGACGATGAAAATGAAAATGTGCGCGATGGGAATGGTGCTGGTGTGCGGCATCGCAATTCTCGATGCAAAGATCGTCGCGGCGCGACCAAGTCCACAACAGAGCCCAGCGCCCGCTTGGAACGCGGCCGCCATCAAGGAGTGCGACCGCGCGTGTCTGGTTGGGATCATGGACGGCTACATGAACGCGATCTTCAAGCACGATCCCAAGGCTGTGCCGCCGCTGGCGCTGGACGTCCGAATGACGGAAAACACCGGGCAGATGGACGTCGGCGAGGGAAGGCTGTGGCGGTCGCATGTGGAGCCGACCAGTTTCAAGATTTACGTCGCCGATCCGGTGGCGGGCCAGGTCGCCGAACAGGCGCGCTTGAAAATCGAGGGCAGGGACGCGCTGGTGGCGGTGCGCTTGAAAATCGACCGCGGGAAGATCCTGGAGATCGAGCAGCTGTGGGATACAAATATCAATCAGGCCGCGATCCCGCTGCTGACGACGCCGCGGGAGACGCTGGTGAACGACGTTCCCGCTTCGCAGAGGACGTCGCGAGAAGTGATGATCCGCGCGGCCAACTCGTATTTCGACGCGCTCGAAGGCGATGACGGCAGTATCGCGGCGTTCGCCGACGATTGTGTGCGGCACGAGAATGGCTACCAGACGGTGAACAATCCGCCGCCGGGAGGGCGCATGATGCCGGCGCCGATGCTTCCTGACCCCAATACAGAGGCGGGCAAGAAGATGCTCGAGTTCAGCATGATGACCTGCAAACAGCAGATCGACAGCAAGACGTTTGCGTACATGAAGCACATCCGGCCGCGGCGCGCGCTGATCGTCGACGAGCAGAAGGGACTGGTGGCGACGTTCCCGCTGTTCGTCCACGACGGGACGAGGCGCGGCGCTCCGCCGGACGCGCCTCCGGGCATGCTGCAGAATCTGGTGACCATGGAAACGTTTGGAATCCGCGGCGGGCTGATCCACGAAGTGGAGGTATTCCCGTTCGTCACGATTCCTTATGGGCTAGGCGACGGGTGGACCGAAGGCTCGGGGCGGTAAGGCGAATTCGGAAGAACTAATCCCGTGATTATCGGCTGTTCCGTTTTGCGCGGCCGAAGAGAGATTCTTCGACTTCGCGCGCCGTCCGATCGTCCCGCAAAAGAGCTGCACGATCGGAAAGGCAAGAACCGGCGCGCTCCGCTCAGAATGACGGTGGGCACTGAGGGCCGTAGAGAGGGGGCAGAAGATGCGAGCGAAGATTTTTGTGATTGTAGCGGCGTGCTGTCTGGCCGTGGCGATGATGGCGGGGAAGTTTACGCGGACGGTTGCCGCGATGGGGCCGATTCCGGTGGACTGCGATCGCGCGTGCCTGGAAGGGCTCGCGACCCAGTATCTGGCGGCGCTCGTGGCGCACGATCCGAAGCGGCTGCCGCTCGCGGCGGACGCGAAGTACACCGAGAACGATCAGGTGATGGATGTCGGCGACGGATTCTGGGGCACGGCGACTGCGGTCGGCGGCTACAAGCACTGCTTCTCCGATCCGGTGGCCGAGCAGATCGGCTGCATGGTGACGATGCACGAGGGCGATCACATCGTGATCATGGGGATGCGGCTGCGAGTGGAGCTCGGCAGGATCACGGAAATTGAGACGACGTATTACCGGCAGGGTGGCGGAGGTCCGTCCAACGCAGCGGGCTTGGACGCGAGCCAGCCCGAGGCGCTGTGGTTCAATACCGTGCCGCCGGCGCAGCGAGTGTCGCGTGCGCAGTTGATCGCGACGGCGAACATGTATTTCGCGGGACTCGAGAACAACGATGGGAAGGGAGTGTATCCGTTCACCGACGATTGCGACCGCATAGAAAACGGAATCCACACGACGAACAATCCGACGCTGTCGCCGCCGAATGTGCCGTTCAATGCGTTTGCGCTGGGCTGCATCGCGCAGTTCAAGAGCGGGTATTACGCGGTGGTCACGCGGATTCATCACCGGCGGTTTCCGATCGTCGATGAGGAGCGGAGCATCGTGTGGGCGTACGTGATCTTCGATCAAAACGGCACGGTGCAAACGATTCACCTCACGAATGGCCAGGATGTCTCGATGAAGAATTTCAACCGGCCGTCGAGTCTTGAGGTGACCGAGGCGTTCAAGATCGAGAATGGCAAGATCCGGCGGATCGAGATGGTTGGATCTGGGCTGCAATATCATTTGAATACGACGTGGGGCGGGATCAGCGATAAATAGGGCGACGCGTGCGAGTGCTGGATGGGCGGCGAGGCGAGAATTTGTGCCGGCGGGGAACCAATACTTGCCGCGAGAAAGGCAGCGCATCGGAAGGCGCGGCGCGCCGTCGTTTTTGTCGCACCTAAAGGTGCGACCCCTGAAGCGAGGCCGGGGTGCGACGCGGATGGACGGCGTCTTGCCAAGGATGTGCGCCGGGCACGGCGTGCCGTGCCCCTACGGGAACCAGCGAAGGGGCGCGATCGAGGCGGATATTCGACGTCGCGCCAAGAATGTTTGCCGGGCGAAGCAAGCTTCACGCGAAGAGAAAGCGGGAGCAAGCTCCCGCACTCCACATGAGCCCCGGCTGGTGGGCGGAGTGAAAGGGAATCGGATCATATGAAAAGGCGCTTTTATATTGTGGCGGTTGCGATCGGCGCGGTTTGCGGATGTATGTGCGGAGCTGGAGCCGCGCGGGCGCAGGCACCTCCGCCGGCCGGCGCGCAGACTCAAACGCCGCCGGCGACTACCGCGAATCTCGCGACGGGGACCGAGACCGGCATCGGGACATTTCAAACGCACTGCATGGGCTGCCACGGAAATCCAAATGTGCCGCAGGCGCCCGCGCCGGACGCTGTCCGGCAGATGCCTCCGGAAAGAATTTACGACGCGCTGACCACCGGCGTGATGAAACCGCAGGGCGACAGCCTGACGGAGGATCAGCGAAAAATGCTCGCCACGTTCCTGAGCGGGCGGCCGCTCGGCAGCCTGAAGGAAGGCGATGCGAAGGACATGCCGAACCATTGCGCGTCGAACCCGCCGCTACGCGATCCGTCGTCGGGGCCCGAATGGAACGGATGGAGCCCCGATGTGGTTAATTCGCGATTCCAGACTGCCAAGGGTGCGGGCCTGACGGCAGATCAAGTGCCGCAATTGAAATTGAAGTGGGCGTTCGGCTATCCGACGGGGCTTTCCGCGTTCGGCCAGCCGACGATTGTTGCCGGGCGCGTTTTCGTGGGAAGCGATATCGGTTACGTCTACTCGCTGGACGCGGCCACCGGATGCATCTACTGGTCGTATCAAGCTAAAGGCTCGGTGCGCAGCGCCGTCACCGTGATGCGAGTAAAGGGTCGTGGCGCGACGAAGTACGCAGCCTATTTCGGAGACGCGCACGCGAATGTGTACGCCGTGGACGCGCAGAACGGGCAGCAGCTGTGGGTGACGAAGGTGGATGAACACTTCGTGGCGCGGATCACCGCGGCACCCAAGGTCTATAAGGACCGCGTGTACATCCCGGTATCGTCTTCCGAGGAGTTTTCGTCTTCCAATCTTGACTATTCCTGCTGCACTGGCCGGGGAAGCGTTGTGGCGCTCGACGCAAGCACGGGAGCGCAAGTGTGGAAGACCTACGTGGTCGATACGCCGAAGCCTGTGCGGAAGAACTCGAAGGGCGTGCAGCAGTACGCGCCGTCCGGCGGCTCGATCTGGAATTCTCCGACCATCGACGCGAAGCGCGGCGCGATCTACGTGGGAACCGGTGACGGGCAGACCGAGCCGGCGCCGGATACCACGGACGCCATAATGGCGCTCGACCTGAAGACCGGGAATGTCTTGTGGTTTTATCAGGCGCAGGCGGGCGATGCGTTCATGGGCGGATGCAGCGATCCCGCGACGAGAACCGACAACTGTCCGAAAGTGAATGGGCCCGACCAGGACATCGGCAACTCGCCGATTCTGCGCAAGCTCGCCAACGGCAAGAGCGTCGTCGTGTTTGGGATGAAGAACGGGACGGTCACGGCGCTCGATCCCGACCGGAAGGGCGCGGTGGTGTGGAGCATCCACGCCGTCGAAATACCCAAAGGGCAGGAGAATTCGTTTGCGGCGCATCTGAACGGCGTGGTTTGGGGCGGGGCCGCGGACGATCAGAACGTCTACTATGGGCTGCAATCGGGCGGGATGATTGCGCTGAAGCTTGCGACGGGCGATGTGGTTTGGCGTGCAAAGTTTCTGAAACCGGAAGGCGCTCGCGTGATCAATTCGGCCGCCGCAACGGCGATGCCTGGCGTCGCATTTGTGGCCGGGTCGGACGGGAAGCTGCACGCTGTTTCGACCGTCGACGGCCGAATTCTCTGGGAATACGACACGGCGCGGAAATTCGACACGGTCAACAAGGTTGCGGCGAGGGGTGGAGCGATTGCGTCGATTGGACCTTCGATCGCGAACGGGATGCTTTTCATCGGCTCGGGCTACGCCGTGACGGGGAGCAATTCGGGGAATGTGCTGCTGGCGTTTGCGGCGCAGTAAGCGGTTGAAGTTTTTCCAGGTAGCTCGTGTCTCAACGTTGTTTCGCAAGCCGAGCAAACAAACCGATGAACCCGGCTTAAGGGACTTCCCGACATAATCCGCGGGTGGCAGATGGACTGCGCCGTGCCAAGCATGTGCGCCGGGCACGGCATGCCGTGCCCCTACGGAACTGTTAGCGACGTGGGTATTGAGGGACGGATGAGCTACGTCGAGAAGAATCTGATTGCGGGGGAGAAGCTGGTCTACCGGACGGGAGTTCATTGGAGCGTTCTGTTCTGGCCGTTCGTTTTCACCGTTCTAGTCGAGGCCGCTGCGCTCGCGACTTTTTACTTTCGTCGCGACCTCGTGATCGTCGCGGCTGCTTTGATTGTCGCTGCGGCGATTCCATTGATCTATGCCGTTCTCAAGCGAAATGCTACCGAGATTGCGGTGACCAATCGCAGAGTGATGATCAAGACGGGAATGTTCAGCCGGCGATCGCTCGAGATCATGCTTCCGAAGGTCGAGAGCATTGGGATCGATGAGTCCACATTCGGGCGGATGCTGGGATACGGAAGCGTGATGATTCATGGGACGGGCGGGACACCGGAGCCATTTGCGAAGATCGCACATCCGTCCGAGTTCAGGCGGGAAGTGCAGCAGCAGATCGATACGCAGCGGTGAATTTGAACTGGCGCGAGCCGTCAGCGGCAGGGAAAAGCGCGGCGGCGGCGAGGGGTACCCTGCGAAAGAGAAGCATTTACATTGCCGCTGCTGCTGTATAATCCGCGCGATCACTTTTATGTCCACTGACATCTCGACTAGCGCTGCGCAGGACGCCGCCGCTCCCCGCCCGCGCCGACATTTTCTCGGCACGGCGTTGTGCGTGGCAGCGATCGCGAACGCACTCATCCCCGCCGTCTTTTTTTCCGAAACGCACCTCTTCGGCCATGTGGACCCCCGCTACCGTGCTCTGATCGCCGCCGTAGTGCTGGTCGAATATGGGATCGCGTTCCTGCTTCTTCTGCTGCACGCGAATGTGGGCTTTGCGAGCGGCTACGCCGTCGCGACGGCCGCCATCGTTACGCTGGGCTCCGCCGCGCTCGCTTTCATGACCGTGGATTCCGGCGGTTGGGGTTGGAATGTGCTGTACGCGGAGCTTCTCGTCCTCGGTGGATTTGCCTTCGCCGTGTCCTCCAACATCGTATTTCTCGTCGCCAGCATCCGATATGCTCGTGCCATACACCCGCGCCTGCACCTCGGCGGCTTCTTTCTCGGCGTCGCCGCGTCGCTTGCTCTCGTGTTTCTCTACACCCGGATTCTCTCGTAGCGTCTCCGAATCCCTGCAAAAAACGCAAAGGCTCGGCCACGCGGCACGGGCGATCGCCTCCTCCCTGATCGCTGACGGGACTCGCCGACCAGCTGTCCCCAAGTACCATTGACTTTCGCTTTTGGTTCGCCTAAATTTAACGAAGCTCAAACTGTGTTTGTTGGGGGTCTAGGATGGCGCTGACGAAACGGCAAAAAGAAGTGCTGAATTACCTGGTGGCGTTCATCAACAAGAACGGCTACTCGCCGAGCTTCGAGGAGATCGCGCACGCGCTGAAGCTGACGTCGCTCGCGACGGTGCACAAGCATCTCTCGACGCTTGAGAAAAAGGGATTCATCCGCCGAGGCTACAACCAGAGCCGGTCGATCGAGGTGATGCAACTGCCGAAGCAGGTGCGCGAGGAGATCATGGATCGGCACGTCGTGGAATTACCGCTCGCCGGGACAATTGCGGCCGGGCGGCCGCTGGAAGCGGTCGAGGAGAATGAGTCGATTTCGCTCGCCGATTTCACGCGCGGGCAGCACAACTTCGTCCTGAGGGTGAAGGGCGAGTCGATGCGCGACGATCACATCCTCGACGGGGATTTCATCGTGGTCGAGCAGACGCAGGTGGCGAATCCGGGAGAGATCGTGGTGGCGCTGGTGGGCGAAGACGAAGCCACGGTGAAGCGTTTTTATCGCGAGCCGGGCGGGAAGATTCGTCTGCAGCCGGCGAATTCGTCGATGGCGCCGATCATGGTGGCCGCAACGGATGTGAAAATTCAAGGACGCGTAGTAGGGGTTCTCCGCAAGTATTGAGAGCGAGTGCCTAGAGAAGCGTGATTCGTAACTCGTAACTCGTAACTCGTGATTCATTGCTCGCCGTCGTCGCCCGCTCTAAATTCACCAGACCCTCCATCGCATCGCAACGAAGCAATTATGTCGGGGCCGTGAAATGCGTCGGGGCGGCAGTTGATCGTCACGACGACCGCGTATCTGGCCGCACCCGACACGGAAGTTTCGGGCTCATTCGGACCGTAGTACGCATGGAACATGCCGAAGCAGTTTCGAAATCGCCAATTTGTGCCAAGTCCTCTTACATCCACTTATCGATCGATGCGCTCCTGCCGTGGTTCATGTTGGCCACCTGGAAGAACGCATTGGCTTGGCCACCGCAAACGACGAAGTTAATGTCCGCGGCCCTGGGGAAAAACGGGATCAGTGTGTCTTCTGGGACCTTGTACCAGGTGGCATAGGGCTCTCTTCCCTGCAGTGCGAGCGGATACAGGTGAAAGGAGGCTAAGAAGGACTCCCGAAAGTCCTTCGCCGTGCGCACCGTGTTCTTCCACAGCCAGTCGGAAAGCTTTTCCTTGGTGTCGTATCCCTGCTCGACCAGACGATTTGCCACCAGCGGGTCGCAAACCACCAGCGCACCGGACCCGCCGACCATGGATTGGAACATGAAACTGATCTGTTCGTCGAACATCGCAATCTGGGCTCCCGCGCCCCTCGCGCCGTGACCCTGGCGGAGGTCCGGCCCGTCGAATATACTGACCACGTTTTCCTCGGGTTTGAATCCGAACTGTACGTGAAGAGGAGTCCACGGGCTGTTCTTCTCGTCCTCCGCAATCACGCAGTTGTTGTAGTCGAGCTGGTTTCCCTGCCCACCTTGATAGGTGTCGCCGGGTATGCCGCCGTTGGTTAGGTTCTTGCCCATCAACGTCCATGATCGCCCGATGGTAGCGTTGGACTGCGCGAAGGGACCGAGCGCGCCGAGACCGTAATTCATGTTGAGCTTGTCGCGGATCGGGCCGTTGATCACGATCGCGGAACTCGACGATGTCGTGGAACCGAAAAGTCCTAGCGGGCCCACAGACGCCATGGCAAGCACCACCGGAAAAAATTCCGGCCTGCATCCCGCCATTACTGCGTTCACAGCGACCTGCCTCACCGTGTACCCCCACCGCGCGGACGTGTAGCCCACACCTTGGAGCGGCGTCCTGAGCACTTCGTCCGGACTGTGGCTCGTGCCTTTGAGCATCGCCTCCACTTTTTCTTCCGTGGGGATGATGATCGGCATGTAGTCCGTCATTCCATTATTCATGAAGATTTCTTGCAGGTTATCCGCCGTGTCCGGACCGTAGGTAGCCGGTCCTGCAGGAATGGATTGCATCCCGGTCTTCTTCTCGTCGTCCGAAAGCGGCACGGTCAGGTCGTCAATGATCTCCTTCATGATCTGTTTTCCCGAAACCGGGTCGGGATTTACCAGATATGCTGCGAGTTCCTCGTCGGTCTTGCCCCCCACAGGGTGAGGAGTGAAGACTTGACGTAAGTGCGGCATGCCTTCCCTTGCCGCAGTGAGGTTCGCCAATTCCGTGTAGGCTTTGGTGCACATCGGAATTGCAGGGACGCCCATCTTTTCCATCGTTACGCAGTGACTCACGGTCGCTGGGGCGCAGCCTCCTCAATGCCCAATGGCCATCACAGTCGCGTAGGCGTTTGCCTTGATTTCCGCCCAGAGCTTTGGGTCGTCTGCGCCATAAATCCCGGCCTTCTTTCGGAAGACCGTCTTGACGCCGGGCATGTTCTCTTGAAACCAAGCCTGCATTTTTTTCAGGAGCGTCTCGCTGCCAGGGAAGCTAGTGGCGTCGACCACGTAGATGGTCTTCCCGTCGAGGGAACTGGCGCGAGGAGCCATGGAATAGAGCTGTATGGCCGGCGGAGTTCCTTTCGGACTAACCGCCGTCAACTTCGGCTCGCTTCCCGCGGCGCTGTGCGCACCTTTTTTCTTCTGTTCCGCCTCCGCTCGGGAACCTGCCAGAAGCGCCGGAGACATACCCAGCAACGACAATAGTTTTCGTCTATTAACTTTCATGGATGAACTGCCTCCTGTACTTTGGCGATTTTCCGCGCACTATCAAATTCGGATCACGGCAAACTAAAGGCAACGAAGCAGTTGCCGGACGCTCCGATCAAATATTGTTTGCCATCCACTTCATATGTGATGGGATTTGATTCAGCACCCGTACCACCCACCGTAAATTCCCACAACAACTTGCCAGTTGCGGCGTCGAGCGCGAAGAAATTGCCTTCGTCACTCACAGAGAACACCAGACCGCCCGCGGTCGCGAGAGTGCTAACCTCCGCGGGAGCAAGCAACCGATATTCCCACTTCAACTTGCCCGTCGTTGCTTCAAGGGCGCGAATTGCACCGTAGGAGTCATCTCCAGAAAGAGCGTTTCGCCCGCCTCCACCGAAGTCGGGAAAGTGGACTTTCGGCTGACCTTGCACGGTATATGCGCCAATCTCACGAGCTGAGACGTAGAACAGTTTTGTCTGAGGGCTGTAGGACGGACTGTTCCAATTCGTGCCTCCATGACCATCGGGGTATACCAAACTCCCTTCAGGAGTTGGCTCGGTGTTGGGCAACAGAATTGGCCGCCCGTTCTTGTCGAGCCCCTTAGCCCAAGTTTGCGTCACGAAGGGGACGCCGGTCACGAACTCGCCCGATACGCGATCCAGAACGTAATAAAATCCGTTGCGGTTCGCCAGGGCTAAAAGCTTTCTGGGTTTGCCCTCCACCATCTCGTCGAACAACACAGGAACTTGAATTGCGTCCCAGTCGTGCGTGTCGTGCGGCGTAAACTGGAAATACCACTTCATTTTCCCCGCATCGGGATCGATGGCAAGCACCGAGTCCGAGTACAGGTTGTCCCCTTCCCTGTTACTCCCGTTGTAATCGGGAGCCGGATTTCCTGTAGTCCAGTACAGCAGATTTAGCTCCGGGTCATAGGAACCCGTGCCCCACGTGCCTGCGCCGCCGGTGCCGGACATATCTTTCCCCCACGTTTCCGAACCAGGCTCGCCCGGATTTGGAATCGTCCATACGCGCCAGAGCCGTTTGCCCGTCTTCGCATCGTAGGCGTCCACGAAACCCCGAATCCCGACGTCTCCTCCGGAAATCCCCACAATGATTTTCCCATCCAGCACTCGAGGCGCCCCCGTCATTGCGTACCCTTGGCCATTCTCGTCAACGTGGACACTCCATCTCACGGCGCCTGTTGTGGCGTCGAGCGCGACAAGGTGCGCATCGAGCGTCTCCACATAAACCGTATTATTGAAAACCGCTACTCCGCGATTCGAACGATGCACTCCAATGGTAAAAATCTTTTCCGGAAGATGCGGTGACCAGCTCCAGATCTTCGTACCCAGGCGCGCATCGAGAGCAGTGACCGTGCTCAGCGGCTCCGTGACGTACATGACTCCATCCACCACGACGGGAGATGTCTCAAACGGCTGAAGGGGGTGGTTGGGCTGGTATATCCAGGCCGGTTTGAGGCTATGAACATTTTCGCGGTTGATCTGCGTAAGCCTCGAAAACCGCTGGGACTGATAATCGCCGCCGTACATCAGCCAGTCTTGAGGTGTGCTGTCGGCGTGCAGCAACTGTTCGTAGGACACGTCTTGGGCGAGCAATCTCGCCGCACCCGGAAAGAGTGAAACAACGAACACCAGCGCATATAGGAAGGATTTCATTGTGCGCTCTTCAAACTCATAAGGTAGGCCACCAAGTCATCTTGCTGCGCCGCGGACAATGTGACCTTGAAGCTCGGCATGAAACTCTTCCCGGGTTCCTTTTCCAGGGAGCGCAGATCAGGCTTCCACAATCCGTGGAATTTCCCGCTGGCGTCCTTCAGAACGATCGTAAACGAGTCTTCGCCGACGCGCACGCCTTCAACGGCGCGTCCGTCCTTTTCGACCGCACGGAACATTAAATATTGAGTCCATTTGCTGCCGAAGGGGCCGTCTCCTACCTGGGGCAGATTCGCGCCGGGATCTTGCAATCTCGCCTTCAAGTTTGTGGCTCCCCGCACAGCGCCAACCCGAGTCAGCTCGGGCCCGATGCTGCCGCCTTGGCCGGCGATCATATGGCAAGCCGGGCAGCCGCTGGAGTTGTAGAGAGCTTCGCCCTTCTTGGGATCGCCCGTTACTACGCCAGAGGTTGTTGGGCTGTTCAACGTTCGGAGATAGGCCACGATGTTCGCCGCTTCTCGATCCGAGACGGTGGAAGATCCCGGCATTGCCGTGCCAGGGATTCCTCTCCTGATGATCCCTTGCACCGTTGGATCGCCTAAGCTGGCTGGAACACCGTGAAGATCAGGACCGTCTCCGCCGCCAGCATCCGCTCCGTGACACGCAGAGCAGTTCTGCGCGAATAGACGCTTGCCTTGTTCAAGATCGACCGGCGCGGCCGGCGCGGCCGCAGAAGCGGGAGGCACCTGCGCAGTCGGAGATTCCTGGCCTGTGGCCTGAGAGATGTGAAAGACATTCAAAGCCAGAGTCCACGCCATCAAAATCAAAGCGACAAGCCGGAAGCGCCTGACTACATTCACGCAATCCCCCTACTCACCCTTCGCCTATCCCGTGCCAGCGCTGGAATGAATAACATAGAGCCCGTCCCGCCGCCAGCGTTCCGTTATACCTCCGACCATGTTCAACGTGTTCTCGCTCTGGTTCAGCGCGCTCTTTCATCTCCTCGGTACGCTTTCGCGGAAAGCCATTTCTGAGTCTCTAACCTAACTCCCGAGCAGTCGGCCACTCGAAAATTATCTTCGCACCCGGCTTCCCAGCAGTCACACGGACGTATAGTCGAATGACCGAGATTGAGTCGCCAGGGTTTCGCTGGACAAAGGTCTAGTAATGCCCCGGACACAAGTGTCCCAAATTGGGATTGGCGTGGATTTCGCAGCGGAATAGATTGATAGCCCCGGTCCGTATCCGATAGCTGTTTCCGGCGCAATTGGGCCCAAGGAGGTAGGGTAAATGTGGGGAGATAAAAAGCAGGAGACTCCCGCTAGGACGCCGCTCCCGCAGCAGCCTAGACCGAACGTATCGCCTGCGACATCCATTCCTGGGGAGGCAAAAGCCATGGCACCTTTGGATTCGAGTTATCCGACGACGACCGACCGGCTCAGCGGAAGCGGCACGGCCCGGCTCGGAGCAAGCTTGCACGTGAAGGGCGAGATCACAGGCAACGAAGACCTGGCCATCGACGGAAGCGTTGAAGGGCTGGTGCAGCTCGAAGACCGCAAACTCACGATCGGTGCGAGCGCTCGCTTGACGGCCGACGTGATCGCACGGGAAGTGGTGGTATACGGCAATGTGAAGGGCAATCTTCGGGCGCGCGACCGCATCGAGATCAAGAAGGACGGCTCGGTGGTGGGCGACCTGACGACGGCCCGAATCATGATCGAGGACGGCGCGTACTTCAAAGGCTCGATTGAGATCGACAAGGCCGGCGAAGCGTCGAGCGACAACGACCTCGACAAGCCCGCGTACACTCGCACGACGCGCGCTGCGGCGACAACCGCAACCTCAGCGGACTGATTCACACGCATTCCAACCGGCGAGCGGGCCGCGAAGACGCGGTCCGCCGCTGGCCTCCTCGATTTGCGCTCGGAATTATCCCAAGAAGGCAGCAGACCAATGCGGATTCGTACCGGCGCAGGCGATCCGTGCGCGGACGTGTGCGTGTGCGTCAGGCTGAGGTCAGGCGGACGAGATAGTCGCCATCGGACGGCTCGAATTCGACCTTGTCCTCGCGCGAGAGCCAGCCGATGGCCATGAAAAAGATGCTCTGCGGCGCGTTGACCTCTTCCATCAGAGCGGCGAAGGTGAGAGGGCCTTCTTTCGAGAGCGTTTTCCAAACGGCGCCAGCGGTTTCCCCAATTTGCGTGTAGCCCACGGTGTAAGCTCCCTTCGAGGACTGGCTCTTGAAGCGCTCGAGCCAGCAGTACGCGGCGGCCCGGCGAAGCATGCGGTCAAACAGCTCGGGCTGCGAGGGGCCTGCGTTGGCCAAGGAAAGCATGATCGAGGTCACGCGAAACAGCTCCGTGACGATATTCGTCAGGATGCATTACACTTTGATGATCGAAGCGTAAATAGTCGTGGAAAGAATCAGCGCGGCGCGGTGGATGGGCGGCATCGAGCCAAGCATGTGCGCCGGGCGCAGCGTGCTGCGCCCCTACAAAAACGATCTCGACGGCATGAGAGTCTTCGTTGACAGGAATTGAGGCGTAGCCTACACTTAGCGTTTGTCTCTAGACGGAAAGGTGTGACTGGGCAGATGCGGACATATGTACCAAAGGGCCGGGAGGCGGAAGCGCTCACGGTCGGGGCCAACTGGTTCGTGGTGGATGCAGAGGGACAGGTGCTGGGGCGCCTGGCGACGCGTATCGCGAGGCTTTTGATCGGGAAGGACAAGCCGAGCTACACACCGCACCTCGATTGCGGCGATCACGTCGTGGTGATCAATGCGGAGCGGATCAAGCTGACGGGCAACAAGATCGATCAGAAGATTTACCGGCACCATAGCGGTTGGCCCGGCGGATTGAAGGAAATTCCGATCCGGGCGATGATGCAACGCCGTCCAGCAGAGGTCGTTCGCGAAGCGGTGCTTGGAATGCTGCCGAAAAACAAGCTCCGCGCGCGTCGTGCAAAGAAGCTGCGTGTTTATGCCGGAAGTGAAGCGCTTGCCCGCCACGCCGGACAGAAGCCCCAGCCGATCGCGCTGTAACCTGTAACCCAGAGTTACTGAGATTTCAGGCGCCCTCGCGCCCTTCGTCCGCGAAAGCGGGCTTAGGGGGAGACGGAAATCCGCAGAGGGCATAGGAATTGCGACGCAGCTTCCTGCTGCGCAGCCTTGGTCCGCCAAAGCGGGCCGAGGGTAAATAGGAGGAACGTTGAGTTCAGCGACGAGTTCGATGGAAGGCGCCGGAGGGAAGCAATTCTACGGCACGGGACGCCGCCGGGAATCGGTGGCGCGCGTGTACATCAAGATGGGACCGGCGCGATTTACGGTGAACGGGCGGCCGGTGGACGAATATTTCCGCAATGTCGCGTGGAATACCGCGGCGGTCGAGCCGCTGAAGTTCACGCAGATGCTCGACCAGCTCGAGGTGAAGTGTCAGGTGAAGGGCGGCGGAGTGGGCGGACAGTCAGGAGCGGTGCGCATGGGACTTTCGCGCGCGCTTTCGAAGCTGAATCCGGAGCTTCGGCCCGCGCTGCGGAAGAATGGTTTTCTGACGCGCGACCCGCGCATGAAGGAACGGAAGAAGTACGGGCAAAAGGGCGCACGTCGGCGCTTCCAGTTCAGCAAGCGCTAATCGATCTTGGGTCCGTCCCGGTGGCTCGGAACGAGCGATCGGGACAGACTTAAATTCACGGCCGGGAAGGAACCGGCAGAAAAGGATGCTGTTCCGGTAAACCGGAATCGAAGCATCCCTTCATGGAGGAGGTACCTTGGCAGTCGAAATCACGATGAAAGAGCTTCTGGAGGCCGGCGTTCACTTCGGCCACCAGACGCGACGCTGGAACCCGAAGATGAAGGAGTACATCTTCGGCGAACGCAACGGAATCCACATCATTGACCTGCAGAAGACCTTGAAGATGTTCCGCGAGGCCGCGCGATACGTGGCCGAACAGGCGGGACAGGGCAAGAGCGTCCTTTTCCTCGGCACGAAGCGGCAAGCGCAGGAAGCGATCGCCGAAGAGGCGCAGCGCTGCGGGATGTTCTATGTGAACCACCGCTGGCTGGGCGGGACGCTGACGAATTGGGCCACCCTGCAAAAATCGATCAAGCGATTCAAGCTGCTGAAAGCCATGTCTGAAGATGGCCGGATGGCGCAATTTTCGAAAAAAGAGGGCGCGCGCCTGGACCGCGAGATGAAGCACCTGCAGCAGAATTTTTCGGGCGTCGAGAACATGACGACGCTCCCCGACGCGATGTTCGTGATCGACCCGAACGCGGAAGTGATCGCGGTGCGCGAAGCGCGGCGGATGGGAATTCCGGTGGTCGCGATCGTGGACACGAATTGCGATCCCAACCTGGTGGATTGGGTCATACCCGGCAACGACGACGCTCTGCGCGCTATCCGGCTGTTCACGTCCAAGATCTCGGACGCCGTTCTTTCGGGCCGGCAGTCGTTCGAGCAATCGCAGATCGCGGATCAAAAGGCCGCGGAAGGCACGGGCGAGGAAGGTCCGGAGTACGTGGACACGAGCGCCTACGAACAGTACGAAAAGCAGGAAGGCGATTTCGTCGAAGGCGAGCCGGCAGCTCCCGCGGAAGAGGCGGCGCCGGTCGCGACCGACGAAGAGGTCGCCTCCTAAGAGTTCCCGAGCGCCTGCACACACCCCTGGCCTGGCCGAGCCGGGCCAACCAAAATTCAACGAAGAGGAATCGAGTACATCCATGGCTACTGCACCTGAACCCGGCAAGGGCAGCAACATACCTGCGCAACTCGTGAAGGAGCTGCGCGATCGCACCGGCGCGGGATTTTCGGATTGCCGCGCGGCGCTGATCGAGGCCAAAGGGGATATCGAGGCGGCGATCAACGTCCTGCGCAAAAAGGGACAGGCGGCGGCGGCGAAGAAGGCGCAGCGGGCGACGTCCGAGGGGCTGGTGTCCTGCTACATTCACGCGGGAGGAAAGATCGGCGTGCTCGTCGAGATCAACTGCGAGAGCGATTTCGTTGCGCGCACCGAGGATTTCCAGCGCCTTTGCCATGACGTGGCGATGCACATCGCCGCGCTCGATCCGCGATTCCTGCGGCGCGAGGAAGTGACGCAGGAGATTCTGGACCGCGAACGGGACATCTATCGCGAGCAGGCGAAAGCGACCGGGAAACCCGAAGCCGTGATCGAAAAGATCGTGAACGGCAAGATGGAAAAATTCTACGAAGAGAACTGCCTGTACGAGCAGCACTTCATCAAGGATGAAGGCACGACCATTAAAGAGCTGGTCGATCAGGCGATCGCCAAGCTTGGCGAGAACGTCGCCATCCGCCGGTTCTCGCGATTCAAGGTGGGCGAGACGGATGGGGCCGCTCCTGTTGCGAGCCCTGAAGCGGAGCCTGCGCCGGCGTCATAAGAATCGTTTCCGAGCCGTACGAGAGGGCGTTGATTCACGCTCTTTGTTCATGACGACGACCCTCATCGGGCCGGTAATTCTCTGCTAGAATGCCCGCGGGAAAGGGCGCTGCCCCCAGACGAGATGACCACACCGCAAGAGGCGAGCCAAGCCGCAGCAGCCAAGACAACGCCGATTTACCGCCGCATCGTTTTGAAACTTTCGGGTGAATCCCTTTCCGGGCCGGACGCTTTCGGCATCCACGCAGAGACGATCCAAAATATCGCGCACGAGGTGAAGGAAGTCCAAGAGCTGGGCGTCGAGATCGCGGTGATCGTCGGCGGCGGCAATATTTTTCGCGGGGCGCGCCAGCAGGGGTTGACCATCGACCGCGCGACGGGCGATTACATGGGCATGCTCGCGACGGTGCTCAACGGACTGGCGCTGCAAGACGCGCTCGAGAGGGCCGGCTGCCACACGCGGCTGATGAGCGCGATCGAAATGCATCAGGTGGCCGAGCCGTTCATCCGGCGGCGCGCGACGCGGCACCTGGAAAAACAGCGCGTGGTGATCTTCGCCGCGGGAACCGGCAATCCCTATTTTTCGACGGACACCGCGGCGGCGCTGCGCGCGATGGAGATCAAGGCGCAAGTGATTTTGAAGGCCACGCGCGTCGACGGAATTTTCGACGCCGATCCTGAGAAGGTAGCGGACGCGAAAATGTTCGAGCGCATCACGTATATCGAGGTGCTGCAAAAGGGCCTATCGGTGATGGATTCGACGGCCATTTCGCTGTGCATGGACAACAAGATGCCGATCGTGGTGTTCAATATGAACGTGCCGGGGAACCTGAAGCGCGTGGTGGAAGGCGAGCGGGTCGGTTCCACCGTCACCGCGGCTTGACGCCGCGCCGGCGGAGGCTAAATTTCCAATGACAACGATTGCGACAAGCAAAGACGCCCTCGCACAGGGCAAGACGCGGATGGAGAAAGCGGTCGAGGATTTTCGCAAGGACCTCTCGGCGGTGCGCACGGGGCGGGCGAACGTTGCGCTGCTCGATCATGTGCGAGTGGATTATCACGGCACGCCGATGCCGATCAACCAGCTCGGTACGGTGAACGTTCCCGATCCGATGACGATCGTAATCTCGCCGTGGGACGCGGGGGCCGTGCCGTTGATCGACAAGGCGATTCGGACGTCCGATCTCGGACTGAACCCGACGAACGATGGCAAGGTGGTGCGCGTGCCGATTCCGTCGCTCACCGAGGATCGGCGCAAGGATTTGGCGAAGCACATCCACAGGGTGCTCGAGAATCACCGGACGGCCGTGCGCAACATCCGGCGCGACATCAAAGAGGCGATCGAGAAACTCGAGAAGGAAAAGAAGATCAGCGAGGATGAGAAGAAGCGCTCGCTCGATGAACTTGAGAAGCTCACGCACTCCGAAACGAAGAAGATCGAAGACCTCTCCGCCGCGAAGGAAAAGGAAGTAATGGAAATCAAGTGACGATCCGATAGGAATCGTCGCCCCTCTACTGACAGCTGTGGCAAACGGCCGTTGGCCTCCCACCTAGTCGTATTGCCAAATTCCGTCGTATAACTGAGACATGATCGAGGCGCAGCCGAGCAAGACCGCGATGCGCGTGGCCATGCGGCGCGCGGCACATCAGATTTTCGACGTTCCCCGAGTGCTGGACGATCCCATTGCGCTACTGATTATCGGATCGGAAGTGGCGGCGAAAGTCGAGGCCGAGCGGAGCAAGCAAGAGGGCCGCGTGGCACGCACGATTCGCGCGTTCATGGTCGCGCGCAGCCGGTTCGCAGAAGACGAACTGGCGCGGTCCATCGGGCGCGGCGCGACGCAGTACGTGATCCTCGGAGCGGGGCTCGATACATTCGCGTATCGAAATCCATTCGCGGACTCCGCGCTGCACGTGTTCGAGGTGGATTTTCCGGCGACGCAGGAATGGAAGCGCCGCAAACTGGCAGCGGCCGGAATTCCGATTCCCGCGTCGGTGACGTACGCGCCGGTGGATTTCGAGGGGCAGACGCTCGCAGAGGGCCTGCGGCTCGCGGGCTTCGATCCGGCGAAGCCGACGTTTTTTTCGTGGCTCGGCGTAACGATGTACCTGACCGAGGAAGCTGCGATGGCGACCCTCGGATTCATCGGATCGACGCCGTCGGGCGGAGGGGTCGTGTTCGACTACGCGATTCCGCGATCTTCGCTGAACCTGATAGGGCGGCTGGCGCTCGATGCCATGGCGGCGCGCGTGGCGGCGCTCGGAGAGCCGTTCCAGACGTATTTCGAACCGAAAGCGCTCGCGGAGCGGCTGCGACAGATGGGTTTTCATTCCGTCGAGGATCTCGATTCTGCGGCGATCAACGAGCGGTATTTCAAGGACCGCGCAGACGGGTTGCGAGTGATGGGCGGCATAGGCCACTTGATGTGCGCGCTGTTGTGACAACCCAGGTACGATCGAAAGCGCTAATTCACGGCGTGTACATCCTCGGGCGAGACGAGGGTGAGCGTGCAATCGGCGCCCTTGCCCGGACAAGAGAGCGTGGCGCGGCGGACGATCTGTAGGGGCGACGCATCCGGAAACGGCACGCCGTAATCGAGCGCGCGCAGGCGGTCCGCGAGCGCACGCAGCCTTTCACTTCCACTGACGAATCGCACGGCGTCGACGCGCGCGTTCTTCTCCGCTGGCGACAGCAAAATGAAAAAGTCGGCTTGCGTTTCCTCGTCGAGGAGTTCCCCGGCGGGGATCGCGCGCAGAGCAGCGATTTCAGGTTTGGCTTTGCTCACGAGGCCATCGATCTGGGAATTTCCGCCGAGGAGGAGCGTGAGGCGGGCGCGAGTCTCGGCAACCGAGTTGGGCGCCGCAAGCGCGAGCGCGTATGCGTGGATCGCGCGATCTTTCTGTCCGAGCTTTTCGTAAATCTGCGCGAGATGATCGCCGATCTCGCCGTTCTGATCGAGCAGCCACGCGGAGTTGACGTATCGCCCAGCGGACTGCAAATCACCTTTCTGGAAGTAAACCCATCCGAGCGTGTCCCAATAGAGCCCAATGGCCGCGACCGCGTTTAGGTGGGCGACCGTGAGATGTTGCAAATCAATGCCGCGAAGATCGGGTGCGATAGCGGCAATCGCGGATTCGGAGTAGTGCTGCGCCTTATCGAGATCGAGTTTGCTGTCAGCGAGATCGTAGGCGATGTCGTTCCACACGGCGGGCGTGGGAGAGAGCGCGGCCGCTTTTTCGAATGCGGCGAGGGCTTTTTGCGCGTCGCCGGTATTCGCGTACGCGCGCCCGAGGCTTAGCTGAAGCTGGACATCATCGGGCGAGAGGATCGCGGCTTTGTCGAGCTCGGGCGCGGCCTGAGCGTACTCGTGCTGGCCGAGGAGAATTTCACCGAGCGCTGTATGAGCGGTGGCGTCAAGCGGATCAAGCTCGATCTGCTTGTGGAATGCGGCGGCGGCTTCGGCGAAATTCTGCTGGCGTTCAAGCGCGAGGCCGAGATAGTCGTTGGCATGCGCGTCGGAAGGATTGATTTCGAGCTGCTTTCGAAACGCGGCAACGGCTTCATCGAATTGGCCGATGCGGAAATCGGAGAGTCCGAGATCATTCCACGCCTGCTTGTGCGCGGGATCGAGCTCGACGACGCGTTTGAAAAGCGGAATCGCCGAGCGCGCGTTGCCTGCATTCAGGGCGGCGAGGCCCGATTCGATCAGGGAATCCACGCTTGCCGACGAGGGGACGGCGGGGGCGCCAGGCGTCGTGTTGATCACGACGAGCGGCTGATTCTGGTCCGCTGCGACGGTGCGCGAGAAAGCGAGAAAGTCATCCGCGCGCGACGCGGCAAGCTCGCGCATTTTGAAATCGAGCGAGCGCTCGGCGGTGACGGTGTGATCCGCGAAGCGATAGCTTGAGCTGAATGCGGCGTAATCGCGAGCGACGGAAACGGAGACGGGCGGCTGCGCGATGTAATCGGGCGGGAGCGCCAGCTTCAATCGCACGGTGACGTCGAGCGGGCTGCCAAGTTGGATTGAGGCGGCGTTCTTCTCCGGCGCGTCGGGTAGGCCGATGGCGAGCAGTGGAAAAGCGGCCTTCGAGTGCTTGCTTGACCAATCGAGAAAACCCGGTTGCGCGAATTCGATATCGAGCTGAAAGGGATCATGCGTGGCGGTGGGATCGCCCGGTTTCACGGAGTTCACGTCGCCGCGAATGCCATCGAGAGAGAGAATTGTCTGGCCGAGATCGCGCCACTGATTTTCCGGCGTGCGGTGAAACGCGAGGCGCAGGACCAGTTCGGTATCGCCTCGCACGGAATAGTGAGCGCGTGCCGTGAGCTTGCCGAGGTCGCTGACCTGACCGTCGATGTCCACGTGCTGCACGGAGAGAAACGGCGGGTCGGCCGGAGTTTCGACGATCTTGCCGATGCCGCCGACGGATACGAGCAGGGCAGACTTGCCGCGCAGCGGAGATGCGAGAAGCCTGAACGGCGCGACTTCGGGCGTTGCGTCCATCCAGATGCGCTGTTCACCGAGCGGCACGGCTGTGATTACGTGATCGAACTGCGATGGGGATGGCACCGACGCGTCGAGCTCGTGGGTCGGAGAGATGAGGACGATGTCGGATGAAATGCCTGCGGCTTGAAGCATCGCGGCGAGGAGTGTGTGCTTATCTTTTGGGTCGGCGTACTTGCTCGAGAGCACTTCCGATGCGGAACGCGGCCGATAGCCGGCGGCGCCGAAGGGAAGGCTGACGGAGCGAATGTTTTTCGATACGTAGTCGTAGAGAGCCTGGATCTTCTGGATGCTGGTCGCGGAGCCCTTGATCAAGTCTTGCGCTGCCGAACGGATTTCTGGCGCTGGCTCGGCGCGGCCCTGTGCGAGTTTCGCGTACCAGCGGCCGACGTCTTGCCAGTTCGCGAATGTGGTGAGCTGAACGTCTGGCGGTTTTGATTTGCCTTGCTCTGTGCTGCCTTTTGATGAGCCGCCTGCGGCGATCGTGAGATTCGAGCGTTTCCAGCGATAGATCGTTCTCCCATTTTCGTGAGAGGTCTCGTAGGGCGAGGCGGGAGACGATTTCAGAATTATTGTGCGCGATTCGAGGACGTTGATTTCAAATCGTTCGTCGAGAACGATGGCGCTCTCGACGAAGCTGTGCTCGAACCAGAATTCGCCGGGAGCGGGCGGCGCTACGACGCGCGTGGCGATTTCATACTCGAGCGTCGTTCCAGGGGCGAGCGAGGGAACGGCGATGTGTTTTTCCTTGGCGTTGCCGTAGGCGGGCGCATCGCGCACGATCGAAGCGGAAACTTCTTTCACGGCGTCGGCGGCCGCGGTGACGATTGTACCGTCGGGCTGGCGCACACGCGCGTAGCGAACTTCCATTTTCTCGCTGGAGGAATCGAAATCGAAAACGAGCTCTTTCAGTTGCTGTGCGCCCGCGTCGGATTGCACGCGAATGCGGACGGTGAGATCGCGCTCGCTCGTGCCGTCATTTTCAAATCGCGCAGTAGTGAAATATTGCTCGATGACAAATGGCTCGCGCGAGTAATCGGCGTGCGGCTGAGTCGCCGTGGGTTGCTGTTGTGGCGCGGCCGCAAGCGGCATGCAAAGAATGAAAATCAGCGCCACGCCAAGGCGATTCATCCGTCCTCCCTGTGGAAAACTGGCCCCACGAGTGTAGGCGCGTTGCAGGCGCAGCGCAAAGCTGGGACGGCGAATGGGTTGCGAAGTCTTCAACGGGTGAGCGGATTGATACCGAGGCGCGATCCAGGTAACCGATGGCGCGCCTCGGTCTTGGAAGCAAACCGGGGCTGGCCGCGGTTTAATAGAAGCACCTTATTGTCAGCAGGATACGGAAATTCAACCGACTCATTCGGATGCGGACGCCGAATGACTTTGGGTACTAGGACGATCGACCAACCGGCGCGATTCGGGAAGCGAATTCGACCAAGGCTGGACGGCCACGCTGAACGGCAGGACGGGTGGGGGTATCGACTGCGAGGGCAGGCGCTCATCTTTTCCTTTATTTTCACAGCGGTATCGTGTTGACACGAATTGTTGTTTTGCCTATACTTGCCCGGTTGTCTTGAGGCCTTCGGGCCTGGTGGTGAAAAGGAAGTCTTCCCGCCCCGGAACAAGAAGGACGGAACGGGGTTAAGGAAGAGCGGCCGGAATGGGGCGCCAGCCCCGCAAAGCCGTGCGAAGCCCTCCGCATTCGGCAGATGCAGTTCACTCCTTGGGGTGAAGCGTCAGCGCGGAGTACCTGGCAGTTCCTTCAGGTTGGGCGACCTTTTCAGTTCATTCACCCGTAGACTTCTGCGCGGGCAGGTTTGGGCTGCGCGGAATCACAATAACGAAACGCTTTTTTTGAAACGAGGGGGACGAGTGCCGACGTTTTCACAATTAGTGCGCAATGGCCGAGAGAAAATCCGGACGAAGACGAAGTCGCCGGCTCTCGAAGGATGCCCGGAAAAGCGCGGAGTGTGCGTTCGCGTGTATACGCAAACGCCGAAAAAACCGAACTCGGCACTGCGAAAAGTGGCGCGCGCGCGGCTGACGAACAGCGCGGAAGTGACCACGTACATTCCCGGGATCGGGCACAATTTGCAGGAGCACTCGATCGTACTCGTGCGCGGAGGCCGCGTGAAGGATCTGCCGGGCGTCCGCTATCACATTATTCGCGGCACGCTGGACGCCGCGGGCGTTGAGAATCGCAAAAAGGCGCGCTCGAAATACGGCGCGAAGCGGCCCAAGGCCGCGCAGAAGTAGGAGAGCGGAACGATGCCACGAAAAGGATGGGTTCTTCGCCGCAAGATTCCGGGCGATCCGGTGTTCGGCAGCGACCTGGTGCAGAAGTTCATTTCGAGCATGATGTACGACGGCAAGCGCTCGACCGCCCAGACGATTTTTTACGACGCCATGGATCAGGTGGCGAAGAAGACGAACGACGATGCGTTCAAGCTGTTCAAGAAGGCGATCGAGAACTGCAAACCGACGCTGGAAGTGAAGACGCGGCGCGTCGGAGGCGCGAACTACCAGGTGCCAGTTGAGGTGAACCCGTTCCGACGGCAATCGTTGGCGATCCACTGGCTGGTGCTGTACTCGCGGACGCGCTCGGGGCGGTCGATGACGGACAAGCTGGCCGAGGAAATCGTGGACGCCGCCAACGGACGCGGCGGAGCGGTGAAGAAGAAAGAAGACGTACACCGCATGGCGGAGGCGAACAAGGCCTTCGCGCACTATCGGTGGTAACAGCTTCCGGCTTAGGACTCGAATAAGAAGAAAATGGCACGACAAGTACAACTCGACCAAATCCGCAACATCGGGATCATGGCGCACATCGATGCGGGGAAGACGACCTGCACGGAGCGCATCCTGTTCTACACGGGTGTGACTTACAAGATCGGCGAAGTGCACGAAGGCACGACCGTGATGGACTGGATGGAACAGGAGCGCGAGCGCGGGATCACGATTACGTCCGCGGCGACGACGGCTTCCTGGAAGCGGTTCGACAAAACATATCGCATCAATATCATCGACACGCCGGGGCACGTGGATTTCACCGTGGAAGTCGAGCGGTCGCTGCGCGTGTTGGACGGCGCGGTTGCGGTGTTCGATGCGGTTGCCGGCGTGCAACCGCAGTCGGAAACGGTCTGGCGTCAGGCGGACAAGTATCGCGTGCCGCGCATCGCGTTCATCAACAAGATGGACCGCATCGGCGCAGATTTCGACCATTCGATCCGCTCGATGCGGCAAAGGCTTTCGGCCCACCCCGTTCCCATTACCTTCCCCATCGGCCGCGAAGACAATTTCGTCGGCATCATCGATTTCATCGAAGAGCGCGCCATCGTCTGGAAGGACGAGACTCTGGGCGCCGAATACGAAATTCTGCCGCTCGAGAAATTGTGGGATGCGGCGTACTTGAAGACGCGTCCGGCGCTCGAAACGGCCGTCAGAGCTTCTGCGCTCAGCCCGGAATTCTACAAAGAGCACCACGATAAGGTGGTCGAGTACATCGCCGAGCACGACGATGCCATCCTCACGAAATACCTCGAACAGCACAAACTGGAGCCGGCGGAGCTGCGCGCTTCGCTGCGGCGTTCGACGATTGCGCTGAAGCTCGTTCCCGTGATTGCCGGCTCGGCCTTCAAGAACAAGGGCATCCAGCCGCTTCTCGATGCGGTGATCGATTATCTCCCGTCGCCCGTGGATGTGCCGCCAGTTGAGGGCACCACGCTCGACGAAAACGAACCCGAACTGCGGCGTGCGTCGGACGATCAGCCGTTTTCGGCGCTGGCGTTCAAGATCATGACCGACCCGTATGTCGGCCACGTGACGTATATTCGGGTGTATTCGGGCGTGCTGAAGACGGGCCATTCGGTTTTCAATTCGACGAGAAAAGTCCGCGAGCGTATGGGGCGGCTGCTTCGAATGCACGCCAACAAGCGTGAGGAAATCGAATCGATTGAAGCGGGCGACATTGCGGCCTGCGTAGGCTTGAAGAACGTGACGACGGGCGACACCCTTTGTGACGAAGAAAAGCCCATCATCCTCGAGAACATCGATTTCCCCACCCCCGTAATTTCCGTAGCGATCGAACCCAAGACTAAAGCCGATCAGGAAAAAATGGGCACAGCGCTCGGGAAACTTGCGCAGGAAGATCCGACGTTCCGCGTGCACACGGACCATGACACCGGTCAGGTGCTGATCGAAGGAATGGGCGAGCTGCATCTTGAAATCATTGTTGACCGCATGATGCGCGAATTCGGCGTGCAGGCCAACGTAGGCCGGCCGCAGGTGGCGTATCGCGAGACGATCACTAAGGCCGCGGAAGGCGAGCACAAGCACATCAAGCAGTCGGGCGGACGCGGACAGTACGGCCACGTGAAGTTGATCGTGCAGCCTTTGCCGAACGCGGCGCACGAAGACATGCACGAGATGTCCACCGACGAACTCGACGAGCTTGCCAAGCAAGTCGCGGGGAAGGGCGGCAAGTGGCGCTTCGACAAGGAGCATCGCCTGCTGTTCATTGACAAGCTAGTGGGCGGATCGATTCCGAAAGAGTTTGTGCCTCCGATTGAAAACGGCATAAAAGAGGCGATGGATAGCGGCGTTTTGGCCGGCTACGAAATGGTGGACCTTGCCGTCACTGTCATCGACGGCAGCTATCACGACGTGGACAGCTCGGAAATGGCGTTCAAGATCGCAGGCTCGATGGCGTTCAAGGAAGGTTGCCGCAAGGCGAGCCCGAAGCTGCTTGAGCCGATTATGCGCGTCGAGGTTGTGGTTCCGGAAGATTACATGGGGCCGGTGATTTCCGACTTGAACGCCCGGCGCGGACAGATGCAAGGGCGCGAAACACGCGCAGGCAGCGAGATCATCAACGTGCTGGTTCCGCTGGCCGAGATGTTTGGCTACGCAACGGATATCCGCAGCCGGACGCAGGGCCGCGGCAGTTTCACGATGCACTTTTCGCACTACCAACAGGCGCCGCCCAATATCGCGGAAGAGGTCGTTGGCGGCGCGAATGGCGCCAAGGCAAAGAGTAGGTAGCGAGGATCACGAGCAGGCACGCAACAACACTGGAGCGGAGAGAAATATGGCGAAGGAGAAATTCGAGAGGGTCAAGCCGCACTTGAACGTGGGGACGATCGGGCACATCGACCACGGGAAGACGACGTTGACGGCGGCGATCACGAAGGTGCTCAGCAAGAACAACCCGAAGGTGTCGTTCCGTGCGTTCGACACGATCGACAACGCGCCGGAAGAGCGGGAGCGCGGAATCACGATTGCGGTGTCGCACGTGGAGTACGAGACGGCGAACCGCCACTACGCGCACATCGACTGCCCAGGTCACGCGGACTACGTGAAGAACATGATCACCGGCGCGGCGCAGATGGACGGGGCGATATTGGTTGTGGCGGCGACAGACGGACCGATGCCGCAGACGCGGGAGCACATACTCTTGGCGCGGCAGGTGGGCGTGCCGGCGATCGTGGTGTTTTTGAACAAGTGCGACGTGGTAGACGATCCGGAGTTGCTGGAGCTGGTGGAGCTGGAAGTGCGGGAGCTGCTCAAGACGTATCAGTTTCCGGGGGATACGATTCCAGTGATCAAGGGATCGGCGCTGAAGGCGCTCGAGGGCGATCCGAAGTGGGAGAAGTCGATTTTGGAATTGATGGATGCGGTGGACAAGCACATACCGCTGCCGCCGCGGGAGGTGGACAAGCCGTTCGCGATGCCGATTGAGGACATTTTCTCGATCTCGGGGCGCGGGACGGTGGTGACGGGAAGAATTGAGCGCGGCAAGGTGAAGGTGGGCGAGGAAGTTGAGATCGTGGGTTTTCGTCCGACGATGAAGAAGACGGTGACGGGCGTGGAGATGTTCCGGAAGCTATTGGATGAGGGGATGGCGGGAGACAACGTGGGATTGCTGCTGCGCGGGACGGAGAAGGACGAAGTGGAGCGCGGGCAGGTGCTGGCAAAGCCGGGATCGATCACGCCGCACACGAAGTTCAAGGCGGAGGCGTACGTGCTGACGAAGGAAGAGGGCGGGAGGCACACGCCGTTTTTCACGGGGTACCGGCCGCAGTTTTATTTTCGGACGACGGACGTGACGGGAGACGTGAAGCTGCCGGCGGGAGTGGAGATGGTGATGCCGGGAGATAACGTGTCGGCGGAGATCACGCTGATTACTCCGGTGGCATTGGAGAAGGGGCTGCGATTCGCGATTCGCGAAGGCGGCCACACGGTCGGCGCGGGCGCCGTCGCCGAGATCATCGAGTAAATCATGCCAAACGGAGAAAAAATTCGGATTCGTTTGAAAGCGTACGATCACCGCATTCTCGATCAATCGACCAAGGAAATTGTGGACACGGCGAAGCGCACCGGCGCGGACGTGGCCGGTCCCATTCCGCTGCCGACAGTGATCAACCGCTGGACGGTTTTGCGGTCGCCGCACGTGGACAAGAAGTCGCGCGAGCAGTTTGAGATGCGCACGCACAAGCGGCTGATCGATATTCTCGAACCGACGCCGGACACGGTGGACGCGCTGATGAAGCTCGATCTGCCGCCGGGCGTTGACGTCGAGATCAAGGCGTTTGGCCGCGAGCACGCGACGAAGTAAAGCTGAAGAAAACAGGAAAGAGCGAGAGAAATGGGAGTCAACGGCATACTTGGAATCAAGCTCGGAATGACGCAAGTCTTCGCCGAGGACGGCACGGCGGTTCCGTGCACGGTGCTGCAAGCGGGCCCGTGCGTGGTGGTGCAGCGTCGCACGAAGGACAAGGACGGCTACGACGCGGTCCAGCTGGGCCTGGTGGAATTCATCAAGCCGCAGCGGGTAACGAAGGCGCTTACCGGCCACTTCAAGAAGGCGAACGTCGCGCCGATGCGGTATCTCCGCGAGATGCCGATCGAGGACTCGAAGGACGAGACCAAGGCGGGCGACCGCGTGCTGGTCGACGCATTCAAAGTCGGCGAGTTTGTGGACATCAGCGGCGTGAGCAAGGGCAAAGGATTTCAGGGCGGCGTGAAGCGCTGGCACTATCGCGGCGGCGACGCGTCGCACGGCTCGATGTTTCACCGGGCGCCCGGCGGAATCGGCGCGAGCTCGTTCCCTTCGCGCGTGTGGAAGGGGCAGCATTTTCCGGGGCACATGGGAAACGAGCGGAAGACGTCGCAGAATCTGCGCGTCGTGAAAATCGACGCCGAAGAGAATTTGCTGCTGGTGTGCGGTTCCGTGGCTGGTCCGGCCGGCAGCTACATTTTTATACGCAGGGCCAAGAAGGCCCGGTAGTAATCATAGTAAAGAGAGACGACGATGCCCGTTGTGGACGTGAAAAATCTCGAAGGCAAGAAGGTCGGCACGATTGAGCTGGCCGATGATGTGTTCTCGGTGAAAGTGAACGCGAACCTGCTGCACGAATCCGTGCGGCACTTTCTGGCGGGCGAGCGCTCGGGAACGCACAAGACGAAGGACAAGAGCGAAGTAAGCGGCGCGGGACGCAAGCTGTGGAAGCAGAAGGGAACCGGCCGCGCGCGCGTCGGGTCCATCCGTTCGCCTCTGTGGCGGCACGGCGGCACGGTGCACGGCCCGGTGCCGCGAAGCTACGCATATGCCCTGCCGAAGAAGATGATTGCCGGCGCGTTGCGCTCGGCGCTGTCGTCCAAGCTGGCGCAGGAAAAGTTGACGGTTGTGGACGGATTCGCGCTCGAGTCGCACAAGACGAAGGCGTTCCGGGAAGCGCTGTCGAAGTTGGACGGCCAGACGAAGACGATTTTGCTGGTCGAAACCGGCGCGAACGTGAACCTCGAACGCGCCAGCAGAAACCTCGAGGGCGTGACGCTGGTGGCACCGACGGCGCTGGGAGCCTATGACCTGATGCGGCACGACCGCCTGATGCTTTCGCGCGAAGCGGCCGTGAAATTGAGCCACGCGCTTTCCGCGAACAAGTCCGCCGAAGCGCCCGCAGCCAGTGAAGTGCCTGTGGCGGCTGCGCCAGAAAAAGCGGCGGCGAAGGCCGCACCGGCGAAGGCTGCCGCGAAGAAGGAAGCGGAGCCCAAAGCGGCAAAGAAGCCGGCGGCTGCAAAGAAGGAAAAGCCAAAGGCCAAGCCCAAGGCGAAAAAGGACTAGCCGATGGCGACGAACTTTTATCAAGTGATCCGGCGGCCCATCATTACCGAGAAGGGACTCGGCGTGAAGGAGACGCAGCACACGGTCGTATTTGAGGTCGCGTCGAACGCCACAAAGACGGAGATCAAGGAAGCGGTACAGCGGATTTTCAAGGTGAAGGTGGACCACGTGCGCACGGCGATTTACCACGGAAAGTTTCGCCGCCGGGGCCGCGCAGAGGGTTTCCGGAGCGACTGGAAGAAAGCGTACGTGAAGCTGGCGCCCGGCGAAAAGATGATCGAGTACGCCGAGAATCTGTAGTTCCGGCGAAGAGGGAGGGCGGCGGCGCCCTCTTTGAGGCACGAGGCAACGATGGCACTAAAAACGTTCAATCCATACACACCGTCACGGCGGTTCCTGACGATGCTCGATAAGAGCGAGATCACCAAGGAAACGCCGGAAAAGTCGCTGACCGAATCGAAGAAGCGGACCGGCGGGCGGAATTCACACGGTGAAATCACGTCCTGGCACCGCGGCGGCGGACACGCACGGCGGTTCCGGTCGATCGATTTTCGCCGCGAAAAGATCGGAATCCCGGCGAAGGTTGCGGCCATCGAATACGATCCGAACCGATCGTCGCGCATCGCGCTGTTGCACTACGCGGACGGCGAGAAGCGCTACATCCTCCATCCGGTGGGCCTCGAAGTCGGAATGACGGTGCAGAACGGCGAGGGTGCGGACATTCTTCCCGGCAACGCTCTGATGATCCGGCACATCCCGCCCGGAACGATGGTGCACAACCTGGAGCTGTTTCCCGGCAAGGGCGCGCAAGTGGTCCGCGCGGCGGGCGGAGCGGCGCAGCTTTTGAGCAAGGAAGGCGATTTCGCGCTAGTGAAGCTGCCTTCGGGGGAAGTCAGGAAGTTCAGCGTGGACTGCATGGCCACGGTCGGTCAGCTCGGAAATCTGGATCACGAGAACGTGACGTACGGGAAGGCGGGCCGCACGCGCTGGCACGGCAAGCGCCCGACGGTGCGCGGCGTGGCGATGAACCCGGTGGATCACCCGCACGGCGGCGGTGAAGGCCGCGTGAAGGGCAATCACCCGCAAACTCCCTGGGGTTTTCCGACTCTGGGCGCGAAGACGCGAAAGAAGCGGAAGAGCGACCGGATGATCGTGGAGCGGCGCAAGCCGTAAAGATTTAGCTCAGGTTGAGAAACCTGGGGCTTTTGGCTCGGATTTTCTGGAGAGGAAGTAAAAATGAACCCGGCGCGGCGGGGAATTGAGGGCACCCTTATGACAGCCACTCGAACGTCACGACGTATGACCCGGCGAACCGCGCGTCCGCGAAAGACGATTTCGCGGCACACGGCCAAGCCGGCGCCCAAGCCGCCCGTGAAGACGGCGACGAAGCTCGGGCCCGCGCCGCAGGTGCTGTACCGGCTGTGCAAGCCGGGATGGGCCGTAATCGTGGATAAGATTCCCAACGCGCAAGGGACGAGATTCGTTTGTCCGTTTTGCCCGGTTTCGCACCGCGTGCCGGGTCCGGTGCGTGGATTCCGCGGGAAAATGCGCCGCGCGCAATGGGTGAAATTGCGCCGGGTAGAGGAGTAGGTAGACCGATGCCGCGTTCGCTCAAGAAAGGCCCGTTCATCGACGGCCACCTGCAAGCAAAGGTGGAAGGGATGAACGCGCGAAACGAAAAAAAGGTAGTGAAGACGTGGTCGCGCCGCTCGACGATTCTGCCCGAACTGGTGGGCCACACGATTGCGGTGCACAACGGCAAGAAGTTCATTCCCGTGTACATCACCGAGCAGATGGTGGGACACAAACTCGGAGAGTTCGCTCCGACGCGCAGCTTCAAAGGCCACGGCGTAAAGGTTGCGCTGGAGAAGGCAGCTGCGGCAGCGGCGCCCCCGGGAGCGGCAGGCGGCGCAGCTCCGGCGGGTAAGAGTTAGTCGAAGAACAGAGGCGAAGGCATAGACGATGGCGACGGCAACGGAAGCTCAGGGACAGATCGAGGGACGCGCTAACACGCGGTTCGTTCGCGTGTCACCGCAAAAGGCGCGGCTGGTAGTGGATCTCATTCGCGGCCAGCGCGCGGAAGATGCGTTGCAGACGCTGCGGTTCACCAAGAAGCGCGTGGCGAAAGAAGTCGAGAAGACCCTGCGCAGCGCCATCGCCAACGCCGAGCGCAAGGCGGACGATGCAGGGACGTCGCTCGACGTGGACGCACTGTACGTGACGAGTTGCTGCGTCAATGAAGGCCCGCGGTGGAAGCGCATGCGTCCCGCGCCGATGGGGCGCGGCTTCCGGTATCAGAAGCGCGGGAGCCATATCGTTGTGCAGGTGGCCGAGCACCATCGCGCCGCGGCGGACCGTGCTGCGGCGGCTGCGGCGGAAGAAGCGGCGTCGAAGGGTGTGCGAGGCGCAGTGCGAAAAGCCCGCAAGGCAATTGAGAAACGCGCGAAGGAAGCGCAAAAGAAGTAGGAGGCCAGTTTGGGCCAGAAAACACATCCGTACGGATTTCGTCTTGGCTACAACAAAGGCTGGAAGTCGCGCTGGTTCGCGAAGAAGGATTACGCCGACCTGCTGCACGAGGACGTCCAGCTGCGAGCCCAGCTCAAGGAACGGCTGAAATCAGCCGGCGTGGATTCGATCGACATCGAGCGGGCCGCGAACAAGCTCGTCGTGCGGATCTACACCGCGCGCCCCGGCATCATCATCGGGCGCAAAGGCTCGGAAATCGACAAGCTGAAGGCCGAAGTGCAGAAGCGCACGAAGCGCGAAGTGCACATCGACATTCAGGAAGTGCACCGGCCGGAACTCGCGGCGCAGCTCGTGGCGGAATCGATCGCGCTGCAGCTTGAAAAGCGGGTGGCGTTCCGGCGGGCGATGCGCAAGGCGGTGGATTCGGCGCTGCGCTTCGGATGCAAGGGAATTAAGGTGCACGTCGGAGGGCGGCTGAACGGTGCGGAAATCGCGCGCAAGGAGTGGTATTTGCAGGGGCGGCTGCCGCTGCAAACGCTTCGCGCGGACATCGACTACGGCCTCGCTGAAGCACACACCACGTACGGCATCATCGGCGTGAAGTGCTGGATCTATCAGGGCGAAAAAATCCCGCAGCGCGGGAAGCCCGGGCCGGCCCCGGTAGCGTAAAAGGAACAGGCGAACAATTATGTTGATGCCGAAAAAGGTGAAGTACCGCAAGCAACAGCGCGGCCGGCGCACGGGAAAAGCGTGGCGCGGCGGCTCGCTCGCGTTTGGCGATTACGGATTGAAGGCGCTCGAGCCGGCGTGGATCACCGACCGGCAAATCGAGGCGGCGCGCGTGGCCATCACGCGGTTCATCAAGCGCGGCGGAAAACTTTGGATTCGAGTGTTTCCGGACAAGCCGTTCACGAAAAAGCCGGCCGAGACGCGCATGGGGAAAGGCAAAGGTCCACCGGAGCGCTGGGTGGCAGTCGTGAAGCCGGGGCGCGTGATGTTTGAAATGGCGGGCGTGGATCTCGCGTCGGCAACCGAGGCCATGGAATTGGCGGCAAACAAGCTGCCGATCGCAACGAAGTTTGTAACACGGGCGGAGGAACTCTGATGGCGCGGCGCGTGGAAAAGTACCGCGAGATGAATTCGGGCGAGCTCGAAATCCAGCAGCGCGAGCTGGCCGAGCAGATGTTCCGCCTGCGATTTCAGATGTCGGCCGGGCAAGCCGAGGGGCTGAAAAAATTGCGGGAAGTTAGAAAAGACCTGGCGAGGGTGAAGACGCTCCTGCGCGAGGCCGAATTGAGGAAGGCGTAATGGCGAACGAAACAGCGGCTCCAGCGGGAGCGATTCAGGAAAGCGCCCGGGAGCGCGGTGCGCGGCAGGAACTGGTGGGCGTGGTGACCAGCGCGAAGATGGAGAAGACGATCGTCGTCAAGGTCACGCGCACGACCCAGCATCCGCTCTATCGCCGCGTGATCCGCTCGGGGAAAAAGTATTACGCGCACGACGAAGAGCGGGAGGCGCGCGTGGGCGATACGGTGCGAATCGTATCGACGCGTCCGCTTTCGAAGCTGAAGCGGTGGCGGCTCAAGGAAGTGCTGACGCGCTCGACGCGCGTGGCCTGAGCCTCAAGCGAATTACATAAGGGAGCACGACGATGGTTCAGATGCGGACGTGGCTGACGGTGGCCGATAATTCCGGCGCGCGCCAGATTACCTGCATCCTCCCGCTGGGAGGAGACGCAGGACTGACGGCCGGGCTCGGCGACGTCATCACGGCGGCGGTAAAAGAGGCCACGCCGGACGGCCAAGTGAAAAAGGGCAAGGTTGTGCGCGCGGTGGTGGTGCGCACGAGGAAAGAGCAGCGGCGGAGGGACGGGACGTACATCCGGTTCGACGACAACGCCGCCGTGCTGATCAACGACGCGAACGAGCCGATCGGAACGCGCGTATTCGGGCCAGTGGCCCGCGAGCTGCGCGACAAGAAGTTCACCAAGATCGTGTCGCTCGCTCCGGAAGTGTGGTAACGATGGCGAAAACAAACATTAAAGCTTTACCGATGGGCATCCGCCACGGAGACAACGTCAAGGTGATGGCGGGGCGTTCGAAGGGAAAGACCGGAAAAGTGCTGTCCGTCAATACGGAGAAGAACCGCGTTACGGTCGAGCACGCCAACATCATCAAGAAGCACACGCGGCCGAACCCGCAGAAAAACGTGCGGGGCGGGATCGTGGACAAGGAAGGCCCGATTCACATTTCGAACGTGATGCTGATCTGCCCGAGCTGTGGGAAACACACGCGGGCGGGGCACACGGCGCTGCCGGACGGAACGAAGGTGCGTACGTGCCGGCGCTGTAACGCGACGTTTGAGAACTAGAACCCGAGGCGAATGAAAGATGGCGAGCCGTCTGCATGACAAATACCGCAAGGAAGCCGTACCGGCGCTGACGAAGCGCTTCGGCTACAAGAATACAATGGCCGTGCCGCGCGTCTCGAAAGTGACGCTGAACATCGGCCTGGGCGAGGCCAGTGCAAACGTGAAACTGCTGGATACCGCGGCGGTCGAGCTGGGGCAGATCGCCGGGCAGAAGCCGGTGATCACGCGCGCGAAGAAGTCGATCGCGAATTTCAAGATCCGCAAAGGCATGCCGATCGGCTGCATGGTGACGCTGCGCGGCGAGCGGATGTACGAATTTCTCGACAGGCTGTCGGCAATCGTTTTTCCGCGCGTGCGCGATTTCAAGGGGCTGCCGCCGAACTCGTTCGACGGCCGCGGCAATTACACGCTGGGCCTGAAGGATCAGCTGGTGTTTCCGGAAATCGATTACACGCGGGTGGACAAGATTAAGGGCATGAACATCACGATCACGACGACGGCCCGAAGCGACGAGGAAGGGCGCGAGCTGCTGAAGATGCTCGGCGTGCCTTTCCGCGCGCCAGGGGCCTAAGGAGAGCGGCGGAGCATGGCACGAACCAGTCAAATCGCGAAGACGAAGCGGAAGCTGAAGTACAAGATCCGCCAGCGGAACCGTTGCCGGATTTGCGGCCGCGCCCGCGGCGTCCTGAGCAAGTTTCAAATGTGCCGCATCTGTTTCCGCGGCCTCGCGCTCAAGGGAGAAATCCCCGGCCTGGTGAAGGCGAGTTGGTGAGGAAGAGAGAATGACGACCGATCCCATTGCCGATCTTTTGACGCGAATCCGAAACGGCGCGCGGGCCAGGCATCCGCGCGTGGATTTGCCTTCGTCGAAGCTGAAGGTCGAGATTGCGCGAATCCTGAAAGACGAGGGGTATCTCGCGAATTTCAAGGTTGTGGAAGAGAAGGGTAAAAAGACGCTGCGAGTATTCCTGCGATACACGCCGGACCGCCACAGCGTGATCACCGATCTGAAGCGCATCTCGCGGCCGGGTTCCCGGCGTTACGTGGGTAAAGCCGGCATTCGTCCCGTGGTGGGCGGCATGGGCATCTCGATTCTTTCAACGCCCCGCGGCCTGATGACGGGGCAATCGGCGCGCAAGGAAGGCGTCGGCGGCGAACTGCTCTGCGAAGTTTGGTAAGCGAGGTCTCGATAGAATTATGTCGCGAATTGGAAACAAGCTGATCCCGGTTCCGTCCGGCGTGAAGATACAGATCAAGGACGGCACCGTCGAAGTGCAGGGGCCGAAGGGCAAGATGGCGGTGCGCGTGCCGAGCGGAATCAAGTTCGAGCAGAAGGACGGCACGCTCGTCGCGAAGCGCGATACCGAAGATCACCGCGCGCTGCACGGGCTGGCGCGGGCGCTCGTCGCCAACGCCGTTACCGGCGTCACCACGGGATTCAAGAAGGATCTCGACATCGTGGGCGTCGGCTACCGCGCCGAGGTGAAAGGCAAGAACGTCGTGCTCGCGCTGGGCTACTCGCATCCGATCGAGTTCCCAATTCCGGAAGGAATCCAGGTCGCGATCGAGAAGCAGACGCACATGACGGTCTCCGGCGCGGATAAGAACCAGGTGGGCCAAGTGGCGGCAAACCTCCGCGCGCTGCGCCCGCCCGACCCGTACAAGCAGAAGGGCATTCGCATCACCGGCGAGCGCCTGAAGAAGAAGGCCGGCAAGGCCGGCGCCAAGACGGCGGCCGCATAACGCGGCAGGAAAAGGAGAACCAGCGTGGCAGCACCGGTCCGAAGATTATCGCGCGAGGCGCACCGCCGGCGGATTCACGTGCGCATGCGCAAGAGGGTTGTGGGGACGTCCGAGCGGCCGCGGCTTTGCGTGCACCGCTCGAGCCGACACATTCGCGCGCAGGTGATCGACGACGCCACAGGCCGGACGCTCGTGTCGGCCAGCTCGCTCGATAAGGAAGTCCGCGCGACGATCAAGGGCGGCGGCAACATTGCGGCGTCAAAGGTTGTGGGTAAAGTGATTGCAGACCGCGCTCGCGCGAAGGGCGTCGAGAAGGTGGTGTTCGACCGCGGCGGCTATCAGTATCACGGCCGCGTGCAGGCGCTGGCGGAAGCGGCCCGGGAGGCGGGCCTGAAGTTCTGAAAACTATGCCGAAACAAGAGCTTAAAGATACGCTTTCGATTCGCCGGCCGGTCTCGGCCAACCAGGCGAACCTGAAGGATCAGGTGGTTTCGATCAACCGCGTCACAAAAGTCGTGAAGGGCGGAAAGAATCTCAGCTTTTCGGCGCTCGTGGTGGTGGGCGATCAGGGCGGCCACGCCGGGTTCGGCATGGGCAAGGCTCGTGAAGTTCCCATGGCCATCCGCAAGGCGATCGAGCAAGCGAAGAAGAACATGGTGAAGCTGAACCTGAAAGGCTCGACCATTCCGCACCAGGTGGTCGGATCGTACGGTTCCGGGCAGGTGCTGCTGAAACCCGCCCCGGATGGAACCGGCGTGATCGCGGGCGGCCCGGTGCGCGCGGTGATGGAGGTTGCGGGAATTCAGAACGTGCTGACGAAATCGCTGGGCACGTCGAATCCGCACAATGTGATCAAGGCCACGTTCGACGCCCTGCTGCATCTGAAGGATGCGGCGCGCGTGGCGGAATCGCGCGGCAAGGGTGCGGAAGAAGCGGCTGTATCCTAGCCGCGGCGTTCATCAAAAGGTCCGGAAGAAAATGGCGACGACGAAAAAGAAATCGGGAACTTTGAGAATCAAGTGGGTACGCAGCTTCATTGGCTGCCCGCGCGACATGCGTCAGACGATTCGCGGCCTGGGCTTCCGCCGCATGCAGCAGGTGGTGGAGCGCGCCGACACGCCGGAAACGCGGGGCATGATCGCGAAGGTCCACCATCTGGTCGAGATCGAGGGGTAACGGGAAATGGCCAAGGTACCGACACTATCGAATTTGAAGCCGCCCCGCGGTTCGCGGCACCGTAAAGTGCGCGTGGGGCGCGGCATGGGCTCGAAGATGGGAAAGACGGCGGGCGCGGGCAACAAGGGACAGCAGTCCCGCCGCGGGTATTCGCGTCGTCCCGGATTCGAAGGCGGCCAGATGCCACTCCACCGGCGTTTGCCGAAGCGCGGATTTTCCAGCCCGTTTCCGAAGACGTTCGCGGTCGTCAACGTGGAAACGCTCAACGAATTCGCCGCGGGCGACACGGTGACGCCGGAAACGCTCAGCGAGCGCGGGATCGTCCGAGCGGCGCGCGACGGCGTGAAGATTCTGGGCGATGGGGAGTTGAAGATCGCATTGACGGTGCGCGCGCACGCATTCAGCAAGTCGGCTGAGGAGAAGATCGCGCGCGCCGGAGGGAAGACCGAAGTCCTGTCATGAGGAAGCTGGTCGAGGCTTTTCGGAACATTTTCGCCACGCCGGACCTGCGCAAGCGAGTCTTGTTTGCGCTAGGCCTGCTGGCAGTGTACCGCCTCGGCGCCGTCGTCCCCACTCCCGGAATCAATACCGCGGCTCTGGCAAGTGTCTTCGAGCAGAACCGGGGTTCGATGCTGGGCATCTTCGATCTGTTCAGCGGCGGCAATTTCCGCCGCTTGACGATCTTTGCGCTCGGCATCATGCCGTACATCACGTCGTCGATCATTTTGCAGTTGCTCGTGGTCGTGTGGCCTTACCTCGAGCGTCTGCAAAAGGAAGGCGAGCTGGGCCGGCGCAAGATCACGCAGTACACGCGCTATCTCACGATCATTCTCAGCGCGTTTCAATCGTTTGCGATCGCGCGAACGCTCGAAGCAGGGAGCCTGTCAGGCCAGTCGCTGGTCTACAATCCCGGCCCGCGTTTCATTTTGATGACGATGCTGACGCTCACGACGGGCTCGGCATTCATCATGTGGCTTGGCGAGCAGATCAGCGACCGCGGCATCGGCAACGGAATGTCTCTGATCATCTTCGCGGGCATCGTGGCGGGACTGCCGCGCGGCGTGAACGAGCTGTGGACCAAGGCCGTCAACGGACAGTGGGGAGCGTTCACGGGAATCGTGCTGGTCGCGCTGCTGGTGCTGATGGCGGCGGTGATTGCATTCATCGTGTTCGTCGAGGGCGGGCAGAGACGCATCCCGGTGCAGTATGCGAAGCGGGTGATGGGACGCAAGGTGATGGGCGGACAGATGACGTATCTTCCGCTGCGCGTTAATTCCGGCGGAGTAATTCCGCCGATTTTCGCGAGTTCGCTGCTGGCGTTTCCGCAGACGCTGGCGCTGATTTTCCAGAAGACGTCGCCGCACTTGCAGGCGTTCGGAAAAATGATCGCGTGGGGCGAGCCGCTCTATACCGTGATTTACGTCACGATGATTATCTTTTTCGCGTTTTTTTACGTGGGAATCATTTTCAACCCCACGGAGCTGGCGGACAACATGCGGAAATACGGCGGCTTCGTTCCCGGAATTCGTCCGGGGCGGAACACTTCGGAATACATCAATCGCATACTGTCGCGGCTGACGCTGGTCGGCGCCATCTATCTGGCGATCGTCTGCTTGCTGCCCGAATGGATGATTTCCGGGATTCACTTGCAGCACTTGCCGGGTGCGGTCGGGGCGTGGTTCGACAATCACATGTGGCGCTTCGTGCTCGACGGGTTGAACGTGCAGTTCTATTTCGGCGGCACGTCGCTGCTGATCGTGGTGGGCGTGGCGATGGACACGGTACAGCAGCTCGAGGCGCAGCTCGTGATGCGTAATTACGATGGTTTCGTGCGGAAGGGCCGCGTGCGGAGCCGCCGCGGTTGATTCCTGGTGGGGCGGTGAGAATGGCGCTCAATCGGGCGTTGATTTTTTTGGGACCGCCAGGCGCAGGGAAGGGCACGCAGTCAAAGCGAATCGCGCAGCGTTGCGCGGTGCCCCATCTTTCGACCGGCGACATGTTTCGCGACGCCGTGACGCGCGGCAGCGATCTCGGCAAGCAGGTCCGGCCGATCATGGAACGCGGAGAGCTGGTGCCGGACGACCTGGTGATGAAGATGGTCGAGGAGCGGCTGTCGCGGCCGGATTGCGCGGGGGGATTCGTATTCGACGGATTTCCTCGCACGCTGCCGCAGGCCGAGCAGCTCGATGGCATCCTCGAGAAGAAGGGCTTCGGCAAGCCGATCGTTGTGGATTTTGCGGTGAGCGCGGAAAAGCTGCTGCGGCGGCTTACGGGCCGATGGACGTGCAGCGTGGGCGGCGAGATCTATAACGTGTACGACGCGCCACCCAGGGTGCCCGGAATTTGCGACGCCGACGGCGGCAAGCTGGTGCAGCGTGCCGACGACCGGCCGGAAGTCGTGAAGGAGCGGCTGGAGGCGTACGAGCGCCAGACGAAACCGCTCGCGGAGTATTACAGGCGCCAGGGCGTCCTTGAAACCGTGGACGCGGCGGCGAGCGTGGATGAAGTGGGCCGCGCGCTCGGCGAGATCTTGAAGCGCGCAGAAGGGCGAGATGGTCATCTGTAAATCGCCGGCCGAGCTCGAGAAAATGTACCAAGCCGGGCTGATCGTCTGGGGCGGACTCGAGAAGATGCGGGCGATGGTGAAGCCAGGCCTCGCAACGAAAGAACTCGATGAATTCGCCGAGGCGTATACCGTGGAGCGTCACGCGCGGCCGGCGTTTAAGGGATACCGGGGATTTCCGGGGTCGGTGTGCACGTCGATCAACCAGGAAGTCGTGCACGGGATTCCGTCGGCATCGCGGCGGGTGCGCGAAGGCGACATTTTGTCGATGGATTTCGGGGTCGAGCTGAACGGCTACTACGCCGACGCGGCGCTGACGGTGCCGGTCGGAAAAGTCGCTCCGCAGCGGGAAAAGCTGATGCGCGTGACGCGCGAGTCGCTCGAACATGCGATCGACAAAGTGCGGCTCGGCAACCGTCTCGGAGATGTTTCCGCGGCAGTGCAGCAGTGGGTCGAGGAGAACGGCTTTTCGGTGGTGCGGGAGTTTGTCGGGCACGGAATCGGAACGCGGATGCACGAAGATCCGCAGGTTCCGAACTACGGCGCCGCCGGACACGGGCCGCGCCTGCAAGAAGGCATGGTGATCGCCATCGAGCCGATGGTGAACTCGCGCGGGCCGGATGTCCGGGTGCTTGAGGACAACTGGACCGCGGTCACCGCGGACGGCGGAGACTCGGCGCACTTCGAGCATACCGTCGCCGTGACGAGCAATGGGCCCTGGATTCTCACGCGGCCACGCGAAGCCACCGGGCCGTGTTGGTAAGCGGACGGGTTCGATTCGAAAAGGGTGCGGATGGCAAACAGGCCACAGCGGGAAAAAAAGAAGCCGGGCGAGGGAAGCGGCAAAGAAGACGCCATCGAAGTGATGGCGACGGTGATCGAACCGCTCCCAAACGCGATGTTTCGCGTCGAGCTCGAGAACAAGCACCAAGTGCTGGCGCACATTTCGGGAAAGATGCGGAAAAATTTCATCCGCATTCTGGCGGGCGATCGCGTGGCAGTCGAGCTGTCGCCCTACGATCTGACGCGCGGGCGTATCGTGTACCGGTATAAGTAGAGGCAGGCGAGGAACGGAGCAAAAGAAATGAAGGTCCGGGCATCGGTTAAGAAAATTTGCATGAAGTGCAAGATCGTTCACCGGCGCGGAGTGGTGCGCGTGATTTGCATCAATCCAAAGCACCGGCAGCGTCAGGGCTAGGGAGAAAATAAGATGGCACGTATCGCGGGTGTGGATTTGCCGCCGAACAAGCGCCTTTGGGTCGGGCTGACGGCCATTTACGGCATCGGGCAGGCGCGCGCGCGTTCGCTCGCTGAAAAGGCGAATGTGGACGCGACGAAGAAGATCAAGGACTTGACCGAAGAGGAAGTGACGCGTCTGCGCGCCGCAATCGAGGCCGAGGGCCGCGTCGAGGGCGATCTCCGCAAGGAGATGCAGATGAACGTCCGGCGGCTCATCGAGATTCAGTGCTACCGCGGACTGCGCCATCGCCGGAATCTTCCGGTGCGCGGCCAGCGTACGCACACGAACGCCCGCACGCGCAAGGGCCCGCGGAAGGGCGCCGTGGCAGCCAAGAAGAAAACAATGGCGCGCAAGTAGGCGCAGAGTTCTCACCGAAGACCGAGGAGAGGAAACAGCGTGGCAAAAGAACCGCAGGACGCAGCCGCTGCTCCGGCAGCAGCAGCGAAAACGACGAAGCGAAAGAAGGAATTTCGCAAGAAGAAAGAGAAGCGCGTGGTGCCGCACGGACTGGTGTGCATCCAGGCGACGTTCAACAACACGATTGTGACGCTCACCGATCCCGACGGCCGCGCCGTAAGCTGGGCGTCGGCTGGTTCCGTGGGGTTCAAGGGGTCGCGCAAGGGCACGCCTTACGCGGCGCAACAGGCGGCGATGACGGCCGCGGGCGTCGCGCGCGATCAGTACGGCATGAAGTCGGTCGAAGTGCGCGTCAAAGGTCCGGGAGCGGGGCGCGAGTCCGCCGTCCGCGCGCTGGCATCTTCGGGGCTGCACATCAACGCGATCAAGGATGTAACGCCGGTGCCGCACAACGGCTGCCGTCCGCCGAAGCGCCGCCGCGTCTAATTAACGATCTTGTGGGGGCACGGCACGCCGTGCCCGCTTGGAAGTGGAAGCAAAGGAGAGAAGCACTTGGCAAGACATCGTGAAGCGGTTTGCCGGTTGTGCCGACGGGAGGGCCAAAAGCTCTTCTTGAAAGGCCTCCGGTGTTTTACGGAAAAATGCGCCATCGAGAAGCGCAATTTCGTTCCCGGCCAGCACGGCCAGGCGCGGCGCCCGAAGATGGTCGGCTACGGCGTTCAATTGCGCGAAAAACAAAAGGTGAAGCGCACCTACGGATTGCTCGAGCGGCAGTTCCGCGCGTACTTCGAGAAGGCCGTGCGCACCAAGGGGCCGACGGGCTCGAACCTGGTGGTGATGCTCGAGCGGCGCCTCGACAACGTCGTCTACCGAGCGGGGCTCGCGGGTTCGCGGGCGCAGGCTCGCCAGCTCGTGCTGCACGGGCACGTTCGTGTGAAGGGGCAGAAGGTCAACATCCCCAGCTATCTCGTGCAGGTAGGCGACGACGTGGCCCTCAAGGACAAGATGCACCAGAACGCGATGGTGCTCGAAGCCCGCAACCTGGCGCAGAGCCAGGGGGTGGCGCCATGGCTCGATATCGACCGCGAGAACTTCAAGGCCCGCGTGGTGGCAATGCCGCGACGCGAGGACGTCCAAACGCCGCCGATGAACGAGCAGCTCATCGTCGAGTTGTACTCGAAGTAGCGCAAGACTTTCGCTTTCTTGGATAGGTTCGTAGGCCCGCTGTGCGCGGGCCGGGAGGAAGGTTGAATATGTGGAAGGGATTCCAGAAACCAAAGCGGCTCGCGGCAGAACCCGAGACGCTGACCGATAAGTACGGAAAGTTTTCCGCGCAGCCATTCGAGCGCGGCTGGGGAACCACGGTCGGAAACGCGCTGCGGCGGGCGCTGTTGAGCTCGATCGAGGGCGCCGCGATCACCGCGGTGAAAATCGAGGGAGTGCTGCATGAATTTTCGCCGATTCCCGGCGTGGTCGAGGATGCGACGGACATCATCCTCAACCTCAAGCAGGTTCCGCTCAAGTTGAACACGGACCAGCCGAAGACGATTACGCTCAACGTCGACGTGCCGGGACCCGTCACTTCCGCCAAGATCGAAGAGGATGCGGACATCGCCGTGCTCGACAAGAACGTCTACATCGCGACGGTGAGCGAGGGCGGCAAACTCGAACTTGAATTGCGCGTGAAGAACGGCCGCGGGTACGTTGCCGCCGACCGCAACTTCGACGAGGACCTGCCGATCGGCTACATCCCGATCGACTCGGTCCACTCGCCGGTGCGCAAGGTTAACTACGCGGTGGAAGCAGCACGTCTCGGCCAGATGACGGACTACGAGAAACTGACTCTCGAGGTTTGGACGAACGCCGCGATCACGCCGCAGGACTCGATCGGCCTCGCATCGAAGCTCATCAAGGACCACATGAGCATCTTCATCAACTTCGAGGAGCAGCCGGAGCTTCCCGAAGAAGCGGTCGAGAACTACGCCGACCCGCGTCTTGAATTCCTCGATCGCTCGGTCGAGGAGCTCGAGCTTTCGGTGCGCTCCTACAACTGCCTGAAGAACGCCAACATTCAAAACCTGCGGGAGCTCGTGCAGAAGACCGAATCCGAAATGCTCAAGACCAAGAACTTCGGCCGGAAGTCGCTGAACGAGATCAAGGACATCCTGCACAAGATGGGCTTGAGCCTGGGCATGAAATTCGACGAGCACGGACGCGTCATTTGGCCGCCGCTCCCGAGCCAGACGGCTCCTCCGCCGTCGGAAGGGGACGCTTCGGCTATTTAGGCCGCGGAACGGAATATGAGACACCTCGTATCAGGCTCGAAACTGGGACGCCAGCCGGCGCACCGTCGCGCGACGCTCCGCAATCTGGTGACTAACCTCATCGAGAAGGAGCGCATTCACACAACGGTGCTCCGCGCCAAGGCGGCTCGTCCGATCGCCGAGCGCATGATCACTCTCGGCAAGCGCGATTCGCTTCACGCCCGGCGTCAAGCCGCCGCGTTCCTCATGACCCCGGACGCCACCAAGAAGCTTTTCACCGATCTGGCTCCGCGCTTCGCGGAACGTCAGGGAGGTTACACGCGGATAGTCCGCACCGGATGGCGCATCGGAGACGGCGCCGAGCTCGCAATCCTCGAATTCATCGGCTCGGAGCTGAAAAAGAAGGACAAGAAACCGAGGAAGGCAGCGGCCGAGGAAGCTCCGGAAGAGAAGGACGAAAAAGAGGCCGTCGCCACAAAATAACCACGCTCTAACGGGAACTGCAAAGGCCCGCTCCGATTCATCGGGGCGGGCTTTCTTATTTGGCGGGCAGAGCGGATTCTTGCTGCCTGCGCTTTTCGCGCACGTGGCCCAGTAGAATCACGAGCGCGGCGATGGCCTGCGCCGCAATTCCGCCTGATGTATCGAGCAGGACGTCAGTAACCGCGGCAGTGCGCCCCGGCACGAACATCTGATGAAATTCATCGAGCGAAGCGTATCCCGCCACGATCGCGATCGCTGCCAGCGCCCAGGCGAGCCGAGCGTCGCGCCGGCCCCCGCGAATTCCGCGCAGAATCAAAAGGCTCAGAATGAAGTATTCGGTGAAGTGTGCGCTCTTGCGGATGTAGTGGTGAATTTGGGAAAGCGTATCGAGGGAAGCGCGCGGCAGCAGCCAGTGCAGGACCGGCACGATGATTCGGCTGGTATTGTCGGAGGTGAATACGCCCGTTGAGAATCCAGAAATTACGACGGCCCACACCAGCGCCGGCCACCATTGTTTGAGCCAGCGCACGCTACTCGAGCCGGTAGTTGGGCGCTTCGCGCGTGATGATCACGTCGTGGACGTGGCTTTCGCGCAGGCCTGCTTGAGAGATGCGGATGAACTTGCTCCGCTCCTGCAGTTCCTTCAAGTTCTGCGCGCCGCAATATCCCATCCCGCTGCGCAACCCACCCACGAGCTGGTCGACCAGCCCCGCCAGCGGCCCCTTGTATGGCACCTGGCCTTCGATTCCCTCGGGCACTGATTTTCCGCGCTCGGCGCTTTCCTGCGCGTAGCGGTCGGCCGAACCCGCCTCCATCGCACCGAGCGATCCCATGCCGCGATAAGATTTGAACGTGCGGCCCTGGTAGAGAATCGTCTCGCCGGGTGATTCTTCTGTGCCGGCAAACAGGCTGCCGATCATCACCGCGGAAGCGCCCGCGGCAATCGCCTTGGTGATATCGCCAGAGAACTTGATGCCGCCATCGGCAATGACGGGGACGCCGCTGCCCTGCGCCGCGCGCGAAGCCTCGATGATGGCCGTGATCTGCGGTACGCCAGCACCGGTGACCACGCGCGTCGTACAGATCGACCCCGGGCCGATGCCGACCTTGAGACCGTCGATGCCCAGCGCGATCAGGTCGCGCGCGCCTTCGGCCGTCGCCACGTTGCCGGCGAGGAGTTGCATGTCCGGCAGCCTGTGTTTGACCGCGCGGATCGCTTCCATCACGCGGCTCGTATGGCCGTGGGCCGTGTCGATCGCCAGCGCGTCCACCTTCTCGCGCGCCATTTCTTCCGCGCGTTCGAGAAAATCTCCGGTCGCGCCGATGGCCGCGCCGACGCGCAGGCGCCCCTGCTCGTCTTTCGTCGCGTTCGGGAACTCGAGTTTCTTCTGGATGTCCTTGACGGTGATTAGGCCTTTGAGATTGAAATCCTTGTCCACGACCAGAAGTTTTTCGATGCGATGCTGCTGCAAAAGGCGCTCGGCCGCTTCGAGCGTGGTGCCAACCGGAACGGTGACGAGGTTGTCTTTCGTCATCACGTTGCTGACGGGCTGATCGAGGTTGCGCTCGAAGCGCAGATCGCGGTTCGTGAGGATGCCGACCAGGCGTTGCCCGCGCGTGACCGGCAGACCCGAAACCTTGTACTTGTTCATGATGTCGAGCGCCTGCCGCACGGATATCTCGGGTGCAATCGTCACCGGATCGACGATCATGCCGCTTTCCGAGCGCTTCACGCGGTCCACTTCCTCGGCCTGGCGGTCGATGGTCATGTTGCGGTGCACGAATCCGATGCCGCCTTGCCGCGCGATGGCGATGGCGAGCCGCGCATCGGTGACCGTGTCCATCGCGGCGGCCACGATCGGAATGTTCAGCGCGATCTTGCGCGAGAGGCACGTGCGCGTGTCCGCCTGCGCGGGAAGCACCGAGGATTTCCCCGGCAGCAGCAGCACGTCGTCGAACGTCAAAGCCTCGGAAATCGGTCCATCAATCATCAAGGCTCCTGTGGGCCTTTCTAGGCCCCATAAACACCGAAGCCCAGCGATGTCCGCTGGGCTTGAAATAAGTTGCGTTGTAGAAGACGACCTTCATGAATCGAATTATAATTTTAAGCGCATCGCGTGGTGAAATCAAGGCAGCGCGGAAATCGGGGCGGAGACTTCGGAAGCTGCCGCCGTTTCTTGCATTTCGGGATTCCCGGTGTTCCAATACGGCCAATCGTGCACGTCTCCGCCGGGGGCGGCTAGACCGAAGGGTGGCCCCGAGAGGTTGATTCAGAAGATGCGAGACAAGCCAAAAGCGCCACTCGAAATTCTGATCGCGGATGACCACAGCGTGGTGCGCAAGGGGCTGCGGAGCATTTTGGAATCCAATAAAGGATGGAAGGTCTGCGCCGAGGCGGCCAACGGCCGGGATGCCGTGACGAAGGCCCAACTCTTCAAACCGGACATCGCGATTCTGGATATCGGCATGCCGGAACTGAACGGACTTGAGGCCACCCGCCAAATTCGTGAAGTTTCCCCCCGGACGGAGATTCTGATCCTGAGCGCGCACGGATCGGAAAAAGTGGCGCGAGAGATCGTCGAGGCCGGCGGGCTGGGCTACCTCGTAAAGGAGGATGCGGACACCGATCTGCTGGCGGCCGTGGAATCCTTGGGGCGGCACAAGCCGTACTTCACTTCCAAAATCATGTCATGGACGGCGCGGGAATGGCGCCGTGGACACCGCGAGACGCCTCGGAGCATCCTGACGCCTCGCGAGCGGGAAGTGACACAGCTATTGGCGGAAGGCAAGAGCAATAAAGAAGTCGCGGCAGCCCTTCAGATCAGCGTGAAGACGGCCGAGACCCACCGCGCAAACATCATGATGAAGCTCAACCTTCACTCCATCACGGAGCTGGTGCACTACGCGATTCGCAACGAAATAGTCCACACCTAGGAAAGCGGCAAAAGCGCCTCTACAGTTTATTCCCTAGGGAGTCCGCGGAATTTACAGCGCCCCGGGATGCTGCCACTCTTTTTATCGATTGTAGACGTTGAATGGGGGTGGACGGTGCCAATTAGCAAGTCGCTTCGCGTGCTCGTGGTCGATGATTCAGCGGCGGCGCGGACCATGCTCTGTTGTTTGCTTGCGGAGCACAATGGGATCGAAATTGTCGGCACGGCCAAGAACGGCATCGAGCTTCTGAACAAAGCGGAGTCGCTGCGGCCCGACCTGATTCTAACGGACCTGCACATGCCTCGCATTAGCGGCCTCGAGTGCACTTTGCGTCTTCGTGAACTGATGCCCGCGACGCGGTTTATGATCCTCACCGATCTGGATTGTCCGTTCACGGAGGAAGACTGCGGGCAGCCCGGGGCTGATTTCTACCTCTACAAGGAAAACATGGCTGAGAGAGTCATTGCGGCCATACACCAGCTATTCCCCGATTTGAATCAGCAAGAGCAGAATCAACCCCGTCGAGTGAACGAACACGCGTTGCTTCGTCCGTTGCTGGGCAATGCATAGTAGATCCCTGCTCTACTTTGCGAACCGCGTCTCGTTCTTTGCCCACCACTTCAAGGCGTTTCCAGTTGTTTCCCTCCACATGGCTTCTCTGCCTTGTTCTCCCTGATACTCTGACAGTTTGTAGTCAGGAGTGAATTCCTCGCCGAGGTACGTACCCAGATGATTGGCAATCATCGCCGCGCCATACTGCGACCGCAGAGCACCGTCGTGAGCAAAACCCTCTTCATTCTTGGTCAACTCATCGAACAGTAGCCAGAATCCCATTCTCACAACGGCTGGATCAATTCCAGAAAGGCGGGCATGCGGCGGCTCCACAAGCTCCTTAAAGATGACATCCCGAACATCACGTTGGCTGGCTAAAGCGTATGCCACGGCTTCAGCATGGTATTTGGTTCCGAGGTGACGAAGAAGGCAAAGTACCGCCTGTTGCCGCAAGTGAGGATCGGCATCGGAGTCCTTGAAAACGGAAACTACGGGTTCCTCGGCTTCCGGGACCCAACTGCTGGAATCGAGGGCCGCGAGCAGCGCGCCCTTCCCCGAAGTGGATAGCGGATGAGCCCACAGTTCCAAAAGGATCTTGCTTACTTGAGGGCTTGCCCTGCCGCATTCCAGGGCCTTGCACCATAGCCAGTTTGCAACGCAATACCTTCCCCAGCCCGGGACACGCCGATCCGTATCTGGATTGGAACAGTTATACGCGGCATAGGTCCAGCCTCCTGGGAGACCTTTTGCAATCTCGGGGAAGAGAGTCTGCATCCTTGTTTCGACCGGCAGCCTTTCGAAAGCGCCTTCTGTCGATTGCCATTGCTGGTCTGAAGTTTGCGGCGACAAAAGAGTCTCAAGCAATTGCGCTGGCGTAAAATCGTCGGCTCTCGATGCGCCCGCTAGGACGAAACCTGCGACCAGCAGCATGATCCAAATCGCGGGCACGGCTAGCTGCCGAGCAAATGACTTCTCAGACGCTGCACTGAACGAGAGTTGAAATGATTGATTTAGCTTCTCACCCACGGCGTGTACACCTCCAAAACGTCCTCACCGGGTTCAGACCGCCACATATGCAGATGATGGTTGATTTCCAAAGGTTCGTTCAGCTGAGTTCGAATTTGGGGTCCAAGATGACGACTTTCTCGCGCTCGGTTTCTGGAAGGCGCAAGCCATTGGTTGCGCGTCGGCGGCGAAGCACATACGATTGAATCTGTGAAAGACTTCGTGCCGCTCAAGGCTCTTCGCAATGCCGACCTGATGACAATTGCCGCGGCGTTCTGGCGGCGGAGCTTCCCGCGATTGCCTCGAGCGATCCCGCGCCTTTTTGAGGTCGAGCCGGGGACGCAGGTGCGCGGCGAATGCCACTGGCAGGAAAACCCCCGGGAGCATCCTACGCTCCTGCTTGTGCATGGTCTCGAAGGATCGAGCGAATCCGGCTACATGCGCGGCACCGGAGAAAGGGCCTATGCGGCGGGTTTCAACGTGGTGCGGATGAACCAGCGGAATTGCGGAGGCACGGAAAATCTTACTCCCACGCTGTACCATTCGGGCCGCAGCGCCGATTTTCTCGCCGTCATGCTCGAACTTATCGAGCGCGACAGTCTGCCGGAGATTTTCGCCGCGGGCTTCTCGATGGGAGGGAATCTCGTTCTAAAGATGGCCGGCGAATCCGGCAATTCCGTGCCGCAGCAGGTTCGAGGCTTCGCGGCCGTCGCGCCATGCTTCGACCTGGCGGCCTGCGCCGACGCACTCGGCGAAGCGCGCAATTTCATTTACAACCGGCACTTCGTCCGGCGATTGAAAGGCCGAATGCGATATAAGGCGCGGCTGTTTCCTGAAATCTACTCAGCGAATGGCTCGATGCGGGCGCTCGGCGGAGTTCGCACCGTGCGCGATTTCGATGACGCGATCACCGCGCCTTTCTGCGGCTTTGCGAGCGCGGACGACTACTACGCGCGATCAAGCGCCATGCACGTGCTGGGCGCGATCGCGCGGCCTACGCTTATCTTGACAGCGCAGGACGACCCTTTCGTCCCGTTCTCAACCTTTGCCAATCAGGCGATGCATGAAAATCCCAATATGGCGCTTCTGGCGCCGCAGTACGGCGGGCATTGCGGGTTCATCTCGAGCGAGGGCGGTGCGGAGCGGTTCTGGTCGGAGGCGCGCATCGTGGAGTTTTGCCGGCAGCAATCGAGGTTTTAGTTCTCCGCCAAAGACAAGCGGAAGCGCGCGTGCGGATCGAGGCTGGGCTCGGGCGGAAACGCCTACTGCAGATGCTTCACCGCTTCCACGGCAAGCTCGTGCAGCCCGCTGCCGCCGTGCGCGACGTACTCGATGATCTGCTTGCGCATGCGCGGCTCCCAGAATTTCTGGAGATGGTCGGTGACTCCGGCGACCGCTTCGTCCTTTGGATAGCTGGCGAAGAAGAGCGCGATCTGGTTCGCCATGTGGACCATGTTCTCGGCTTCCATGGCTCAGTCGTCGGCCGCGGTTGTTTCTTTAGCGATCCGCGTGGTTTGCTTTCGCGTCTGGCGATAGTGCTCTTGCCATTCCGACAAATGCCTCGCGAGCTGCACCTGCACCGCCGTTACTTTGTACTCGGGGCAGCTCGTGGCCCAGTCCGAAAACTCCGTCGTGACCACGTTTGCGCCGGTCATGGCGTGATGGAACGTGGTGTAGACCACGCCCGGCTGCATGCGCTCCGAGATGCGGGCGGGAAGCGTGATGTCCCCTTGGCGGCTCGCGAGCGACACCAGATCGCCTTCCTTGATGCCGCGGTTTTCGGCGTCGGAGGGATGAATCTCGAGCACGTCCATGTCGTGCCAGACATTGTTCTCCGTCCGGCGCGTCTGAGCGCCCACGTTGTATTGCGAGAGGATGCGCCCGGTCGTCAAAATGAGCGGGAAGCGTCCGGTGGTTCGCTCGTCGGTGGGTATGAACTCGGTGATCATGAACCGGCCTTTGCCGCGGACGAAGCTGCCGATGTGCATCACGGGCGTGCCCTCGGGAGCCTTGTCGTTGCAGGGCCACTGTACGCTGCCCAGCCGTTCCAGCTTCTCGTATGTGACCCCAGCGAAAGTCGGCGTGAGGCGCGCAATTTCGTCCATGATCTCGGACGGGTGGTTGTAATGCATCGGGTAACCGAGAGCTTCCGAGAGGGCCATGGTGACTTCCCAATCGGCTTTCCCCGCCATCGGCTCGATGGCCTTCCGCACGAGCCCAATGCGCCGCTCCGCGTTGATAAAGGTTCCATCCTTTTCGAGGAATGACGATCCAGGCAAAAATACGTGAGCGTAGCTCGCGGTTTCATTCAGGAAAAGGTCCTGGACGACCACGCACTCCATGGCGGTCAGGCCTGCGGAAATGTGCTGCGTGTTCGGATCGGATTGAACGATGTCTTCGCCCTGCACGTAGAGGCCCTTGAATGTGCCGTCCACGGCCGCGTCGATCATGTTTGGAATGCGCAGGCCTGGCTCGGACTGGAGCGGCACTTTCCACGCGGCTTCGAAGAGATGCCGCACCGGGTCCTCGGACACATGGCGGTATCCAGAGAATTCGTGCGGGAACGATCCCATGTCGCAGGAGCCTTGCACGTTGTTCTGTCCACGCAGCGGATTGATGCCGACGCCGATCTTGCCGATGTTGCCGGTGGCCATCGCCAGGTTGACCATGCCCATCACCATGGTCGATCCCTGGCTGTGTTCGGTGACGCCGAGGCCGTAATAGATCGCTCCATTTCCGCCGGTGGCATAGAGCCGGGCGGCCGCGCGAACGTCCGCGGCTGGAACGCCGGTAAATTTCTCCGCGGCTTCAGGCGAGTTCCGCTCTTCCGCCACGAAATTACGCCACTGTTCGAACGCCGCCAGGTCGCAGCGCTCCTTCACATAGGTCTCGTCCACCAGGCCCTCGGTAACGACCACGTGCGCGAGGGCGTTGATCATCGCAACGTTCGTGCCGGGCAAGAGTGGCAGGTGATAATCCGCCTTCACGTGGGGCGACTTCACGAGATCGATGCGCCGAGGATCGACGACGATGAGCCGCGCGCCCTCCCGCAGCCTGCGCTTCATTTGCGAGGCAAAAACCGGATGCGCGTCCGTCGGATTCGCGCCGATGATCATAATTACATCGGCCTGTTCCACGGAATCGAAGTTCTGCGTCCCGGCGGAGGTCCCGAGAGTCGTCTTCATGCCGTAGCCCGTGGGGGAATGGCAGACCCGCGCGCAAGTATCGACGTTGTTGTTGCCGAACGCGGCGCGGATCATCTTCTGAACGAGGAAGGTTTCTTCGTCCGTGCAGCGCGAGGAAGTGATTCCGCCGATGGAATCTCGGCCGTACTTGGCCTGGATACGCTTGAATTCGCTGGCGGCGCGGCCGATGGCCTCTTCCCAGCTCACTTCGCGCCACGGATCGGTGATCTTCGCGCGGACCATCGGCTTCAGGATGCGGTCTTTGTGCGTCGCATAGCCCCACGCGAACCGGCCTTTCACGCAGGAATGGCCGTGATTTGCTTTGCCGTCCTTGTAAGGAATCATACGGACGACTTCATCGCCCTTCAGCTCGGCCTTGAACGAGCAGCCCACGCCGCAGTAGGCGCACGTCGTAACCACGCTGCGGTCCGGCGCGCCTTTTTGAATGTAGGTCTTTTCCACCAGGCTGTTCGTCGGACATGCCTGCACGCACGCTCCGCAGGAAACACATTCCGATTCGAGGAAAGGCTTGTCGCCAGCCGAAACCACGGAAGCAAAGCCGCGCCCGTCGATTGTCAGCGCGAAAGTGCCCTGCACTTCTTCGCAGGCGCGCACGCAGCGCGAACAGACGATGCACATCGCGGGATCGAATGTGAAATATGGATTCGATTCGTCTTTTTCGGAATTCAGATGATTCTTGCCCGCGTAGCCATAGCGGACTTCGCGCAGGCCCACGGCCGCGGCCATTTCTTGAAACTCGGTCTGTCCATTCCCTGAGCCGTGAAGCATCTCGCGCGGATGATCGGAAGCGTACAGCTCCATCACGCCGAGGCGCAGCTTCGCGAGCTTAGGCGATTGCGTCCGCACCTTCATGCCCGGCTCCACGGGAGTCGTGCAGGATGCGGGCGTGCCGCGCCGTCCTTCGACCTCGATCAGGCAGAGGCGGCAGGAACCAAACGGTTCGAGGTTGTCGCTCGCGCACAGCTTCGGCACCTGCACACCGGCCTCGGCTGCCGCGCGCATGACCGACGTGCCCGCCGGCACGGTCACCGGCTTTCCGTCGATCTCCAAATTGACAAGCGTCTCGGAAATTCGTTTCGGCGTCCCATAATCCACTTCTCGTATTAGCGCCATGATTGTGACTCCTGAGACTTGCGGGCCCCATTCGTCGGCGGGGGAGGCGCCGGCTTATCAAAATCTTCCGGAAAATGTCGAATCGCGCTCTGCACGGGAAACGGAATCAGTCCTCCGAGAGCACAGAGCGAACCGTCCGTCAGCACTTCGCAAAGACCACCGAGCAGTTCGAGGTTTTGCGCGCGATCCTGATTGGCGATGATCTTGTCGATCACCTCGACGCCACGCGTCGAGCCGACCCGGCACGGGGTACACTTACCGCAACTCTCCACGGCGCAAAACTCCATCGCGAAGCGCGCCTGATGCGCCAGATCGACCGTATCGTCGAACACCACGATCCCGCCGTGCCCGAGCATGCCCTTTCGCTCCGCGAATGCTTCGTAGTCGAGAGGAGTGTCGAGCAGGGACTTCGGAAAGTATGCCCCGAGCGGGCCGCCGACCTGCACGGCTCGCAGCGCGCGGCCCGAAGCCGTCCCGCCGCCGAAATCGTAGATTGCCTCGCGCAGCGTAAGCCCGAACGCCTTCTCCACCAGGCCACCGTGTTTGATATTTCCGGCAAGCTGGATCGTCAGCGTGCCGCGGGATTTTCCCATTCCGAAATCGCGATAGTGCTGCGCGCCCTTATCCAAAATGATTGGCACTGTGGCGAGCGAAATCACGTTGTTCACCACCGTCGGCTGACCAAACAAGCCCTTGATTGCGGGTAGCGGCGGTTTGAAGCGGATCTGGCCGCGCTTGCCCTCAAGGCTCTCGAGGAGCGAAGTCTCTTCACCGCAGATGTACGCGCCGGCACCCATGCGCACGTCGAGATCGAATCTCTTCCCACTTCCGGCCACGTTCGCGCCGAGATATCCCTTGTCGTACGCGATGCGGATCGCGCGCTGAAGCTGGCGGAACGCGTGAGGATATTCGGAGCGGAGGTAGATGAACCCGCTCGTGGCTCCCACGGCCAAGCCCGCGATCGTCATTCCCTCGATGAGAACGAACGGATCGCCTTCCATGATCATGCGGTCCGCATACGTGCCGCTGTCGCCCTCGTCGGCGTTGCAGACGATATATTTTTGATCCGCCGCCGTGTTGAGAACGGTCCGCCACTTAATCCCGGTGGGGAAGCCCGCGCCGCCGCGCCCGCGGAGCCCCGAATTCGCCACCTGTTCCACGATTGCCTGCGGCGTCATGCCGAGAGCCTTTTCGAGCCCGCGATAACCGCCGTGGCTCATGTAATCGGAGAGCGAAAGCGGGTCAGTGATGCCGCAGCGCGCGAACGTCAACCGCTCCTGGTTTTTCAGAAATGGAATCTCTTCGGTAAGACCGAGACAAAGAGCGTGCGGCTTTCCTTCGAGGAGTCCCGCATCGAGCAAACCAGCAACCGCGTCCGCGGATACCGAACCGTACGCGACGCGGCCGCGCGGAGTTTCGACCTCGACGAGCGGCTCGAGCCAAAACATGCCGCGCGATCCATTGCGAACGATCGTCGCATCGAGGTGCCGGGAAGCAATCTGGGCCGCGAACGCCTTCGCGACAGCATCAGCGCCGACCGAAAGCGCCGCAGCGTCGCGCGGAATGTAGACTTTGGCGCTCATCCGTGCCTCTGAGCGCTGTCGATCAGAAAATCGGCGACTTCCGACGACACTCGTCCGTACAGCTTTCCATCGAGCATCACCGCGGGAGAGAGAGCGCAATTGCCGAGACAATAGACCGGTTCGACCGTAAAGCTACGGTCCTCGGTCGTTTCGCCAAGCTTCACCCCAAGCCGGTCCTGGACGTGCCGGATCGTGCTCTCACAGCCCATCGACTGGCACGCCTCGGCCCGGCACATTTTCAGGACGTGCCGTCCAGGCGGAGTATGCCGAAAATCGTGATAAAAGCTGATGACGCCGTGCACTTCGGCGTGGGAAAGATTGAGCGCGTCGGCAATCAGGGGGACTGCGGCCTTATCAACGTACCCGAACTCATCTTGCAAGGCGTGAAGGATCGGTAGGAGAGCCCCGGGCATTTGCGCGTGTTCCTGGATGCAGGATAGAGCCCGGTCAGCATCCCATCCTTGCTCGCTGCTCATGCGATTTCACCCCTAACTTCGTATGAATCAGCTACATCCACTCTTCGCGCACACTGCCACCGCCCTACCAGTCGAGAATTTTATCATATGCGGATGCGCGCGGCCCAGTTTTTGTGTCGCGCCTACTGGGCGGATCGTCGGTTCAGCCAACGTCGGTCCAGCCGACTGGTCTGCGTCGGTATTTCACGCCCCAGGGCAACTCGGAGTTAACTCCCAGTCTCTTATTATTGAATTTGGAGTGGACACACTGGCGAACTCTCGGTCAAATTAGACGGGCAGGGCAGAGGTGGGGGATTTGGGAGGGGAGATTAGGCGATGAAACACGCTGCATTTCTGTTAGGGGTCATCCTTCTATTCGGCGCAAGTGCCGGCGCACAAGTGAATTCGGACAACCCGCTGCCGCCAACTCCGGAAGCAAGTTTCGCTTCGGCCCCGGTTACGTCGCCCACTCTACTTGCTGCGACGGCCACGCCGAGCAGCAGCGCGTTCGACGGACCTGGAACGCCGATCTCATCCTTAGCGGCTTCGGGTGCGAAAGACGCCCAGCAGCCGACCGTTTACGGCGTTTTTCAGAATTACAACTGGCAGGCATATATCGGCTATTCATTCTTCCGATTTTATGCGGCGCCCAAGGTTACCCTGAACACGAACGGCCTGAACCTCGGAATTGTGTACTACCCGCGCGGATTGTGGATAGGCGCGGATGGCGAGTTCATGGGGGAGTTCGGTTCGTACGGGCCATATACCGCGAAGTTCGCTCTCGGAGGTGGAGGCGCCCGCTTCCGTTGGTCAGCCCCGCGCGGTTTAGAGGTCTGGGGTCATGGCCTCGTTGGCGGCGCGCACTTCTTGCCGCAAACCGCATACGGCGGGCAGTCGGCATTCGCGTATGAAGTCGGCGGCGGGGTTGACATCAACGTTCACCATCAGCGGTGGGCCGTCCGCGCACAAGCGGATATGATCGGAACGCGTTTCTTCAGTACCTATCAATACAGCCCGAAAATTGCATTCGGCGTCGTCTACAGATACTGACGCGGTTTACATCAGGGAATTCCAGGGCGCCAGGGCCACTCCCGGCTTGACCTCCTACCTTGCTGGATGCATTCGAGCGATGATTCGCCCAAAAAACGCGCGAGCCTCCGCAAGCCCCAGCATCCACGTTCCCGCCAAGTAGAGAAGTCCGTAAGGCCCCAGAACGATTACGGCAATCAGAATCGGCGAGTGGTGCCCGAAGTATCGGCGGATCGCCCACCCGGCCGCCGCAGCCACCAGGGCTGCCAGCCACAGTTTCGCGAGATAATCCTTCGCCAAGCCGGTCCGGCCAATGCGGCGGTTCAGCGTAGTTCTCAGAAGCGTGAACTCGACCCACGACGCGATTCCAGCGGAGATGGTCAGCCCGGCGACGCCCCAGCGCTGATCGATCCCCAGCGCCGGAGGAAGCGGTTTCGCGCAGATGTAACCGAGAATCGTCGTCAGCGCCACACGCAGGATTGCAAAGTACAGCGGCGTGCGCGTGTCCCGCAGCGCGTAATACGTGGATGAGTAAAGCCGCCCGAGCGTCGAAGCGAGCAGCCCGACCGTGGAGCCTGCGAGAATGCCCCAAACCCACATGACATCGTCCTGAGTGAAACGGCCGGTTCGGGTTCGGTAGATCCCTCCGACGATCACGTCGCCGAGGATCAGAAACGCCGCTACCGAAGGCACGACGAAAAAAGCGATTTGTCTGAGGCCCGCATCGAGCCGCCCGCGCAGCGTTTCCGCCACTGCAGTGTCACTGCCGATCGCCCCGGACATCTGCGGCAGCTCAGCGGCCGAAACGGACATCCCGAATAGGCTGACCGGGAGCAGATAGATCATCTGCGCGTACGAGAGCGCGGCCACCGCGCCGATCGGGAGCATGCTTGCCAGCAAGCCATCCACGTATGCGCTGATCTGCACCACGCCGCGGCTGACGAATACCGGAAAGAAGTTGAGTATGACCGTCTTGACGTTTGTCGCGTGAAGGCCGAGCGAAAGGCGCAGACCGCCGAGAAGCCGCAGGACGATCGGCAACTGGGCTCCCACCTGGAGCGCACTCCCCGCCACCGAGCCCCACGCGAGAATGATTGCCAGCGGATACTGCGCGTAACGCCCTCCCCAGATCCACATTGTCGCAATCATCGCGGCGTTCCAGATCACGCCCGCTGCGTAGGAGAGGAAGAAACGGCGGTGGCTGTTCAGAATTCCGAGGCACCACGCTGAAAATACCAGCAGCCCCACGCCAGGGAAGAGAATCCGCACCAGCCGGATCGTCAACTCGCGCCGTTCGTCGTGGAAGCCGTACGCGATCGCGTCGATCAGATACGGCGTTGCAAGCACGCCGAACAGGACGAGTATCGAAGTGGTCAGCGCCAGCAAGGCGGCCACCGCGCCGGCCGTGCGACGCGCTTCTTCGTCATCCTTGCGGGCCAGAAGGCTGGCGTACACTGGAATGAAAGACGCGGAAAGGACGCCCTCGCCGAATAAATTCTGCAGAAAATTGGGAATCCGCAGCGCGGCCTTGAACGCGTCCGCGGCGCCGGAATTTCCGAAATAGTGGGCGAAAACGCGTTCGCGGATCAGCCCGGCGATGCGGCTCGAAAAAATTCCCGCCGCAACCAGAAATGCGTAGCGCCCCGGCCCGTGCGGCCGCGGCTTGGCGTCGGTGGTGTCCGTCACGATGAAAATGCTGCCGGAGTGCGCATAAGTGTGGAGCAATTCATTACAAGAGTTACGCGCGGCGAAGTCAACTTCGATTCTCGGCGCTGTGCGGTGTTGATAGCATCTGCACACACCACCACTTCGTCACCCGAACTGGCCGTCATTCCGAACGAAGTGAGGAATCTCTCCTGGTTTTGGTCGAGGCGCGATTCTCTAGGCGCTGGACCTAAGGGGATTGTGCGAGGATCGGATGCAGCGTGAGCTGGCTATCTTTAAGGACTTCGAGGTCGCGCTGCCACTCCTGCTTGCCTTGCAATTTGACTTCGATCCGGTGGGAACCGCTCGGAAGCTGGATCGTGGACGGTGTCTGCCCAACGAATTTTCCGTCGATGTAAATCTCCGCACCCGTTGGGTCCGACGAGATCGTCAGGCTGCCGGTGCCCGCCTTCGTTTCGTGGTCATCCGCACGAAATGCAGCGGCGGATGCGGGGTGCAGTGGACCTTCATGGCCGATTGTCTCAACACGATTGCTCCCGTAAAAAATGGGATCGAGCTTGATCTCAAAGTGGCTCGATTTCAGCAGGAAGTAATTCCCGTGGTGCCGTCCGTTGATGGCGACCCACTCGAACGGGCCTTCCGTCAGCGTGACTTGTTGTGCCAGGTAGCCGTCCATGGAGACTCGCGCCATCATCGAGTGTTCAAGGCGCGAGCTAAATACGGTGTGGGTCTTGTGGAAGTACCCGCCGGGATAGTCGGTCTTATATGGGGTCGTGCCCGCGACAGAGCCATTAATTTCAATCGTCGCGCCGGGGGGCGAACTTGTAATCGTCAGTGTTTCGGCATGCGTTCGCGGGGCAAGCGGCAAAAACGCGAGCAGCGCGAGCGATGCACAGAGACAGTGTCGCCTCGATGGCTGCATCGGAGCCCTCCGAGGGAATTAGTCAGACAGGCCCGCAAGATGTCACCTCGCCAGTCGCACTGTCAACTGCGGAAACTACCTAGAACGCAAACACGAGGTGCTGGTGTGACAGCCAATGAGATGAGAGTTGCTGCGTTGCTGTAGGCTCGCGAAACGTAAATCCAATGCTCCGCATCTAACTAGTTGACCATCGCAGAGGCAGTGCAACGATTACTCTGCGACGTTCGCCCCGTGGAATTCGCGAAGTTCGCTCGAATATCCACAGGGTACCCAATTCATTCGGACAGGAGCTAGCCATTTCATGCGAGTGCACGCGAAATACTATCTCGGAGTCGTCACAGTTCTGTTCCTGGTGACGTCGGCCTGGGCCGGCGGAGGTTCTAACCGCAAGGACTCCATTTCTCTCGACGTTGCTCAAGTGACCATGGTCGGAAATACGCAGTTGCAACCCGGCCACTACAAGTTGGAAGCCACGGAGTCCACAAATCAACTCAACGTCCTTCGCGGCGGAAAAATCATCGCGACAGTTGCTTGTGAATGGATCAAACTCCCCCAAAAGTCCACGCAATCCGTCGTTCTTTCGGACCAGAACCGGGTGAATGAGATTCATTTTGAGGGAACGGACCAGGCGGTAAAGCTCGATTAGTCCCGCGTCCTTGTACCAGTAAAACAGAAGAGGGCGGGCCGGAACCCGCCCTCTTTTTTGTCTCTGATCGCCTGCGGTTTTCGCGCCTATCGCAGATACGTTGCGAGCCAATCGAGGAACGTCTTGTACCAGAACTCGCTATTCTGCGGCTTTAGGATCCAGTGGTCTTCGTCGGGAAAGATGACCAGCTTCGACGGCACGCCCTGGCGCTGGAGCGCGGTGAAGAATTCGAGGCTCTGCGTGTAAGGCACCCGGTAATCGAGTTCGCTCGCGATCACGAGCGTCGGGGTTTTGTACTTACCCAACTCCCCCGCGAATTCGCTTGGCGACCATTTTTTGTAGAGCGCCGGATTCGACCAGGGTGTTCCGCCAAATTCCCACTCCGGAAACCACAGCTCTTCCGTTGCGTTCATGCTGACTTCGTCGTACGTCCCGGCGTGGCTGATGAGGCATTTGAAGCGGCCAGTGTGCGTCGCAAACCAATCGACCATGTATCCGCCGAATGAGCCGCCGGCCGCAGCGACGCGAGAGACGTCGATGAACGGATACTTCGCAATCGCCGCGTCCGTACCCTTCATCAAGTCTTCGTAGACTTTTCCGCCCCAATCGCGGCTGATTTCCTGCACGAACTTGCTGCCGTAGCCCGGCGAGCCGCGCGGGTTGATCATTAAGACGACGTAGCCCGGCGACGCCATCAAGGCCGCATTCCAGCGGTAGAACCAAGAGTCGTCCCACTCGATTTGCGGGCCGCCGTGTACGAGCAGCAGCATCGGATATTTCTGCGCCGGGTCGAAATGCGGCGGCGGAAGCATCAGCGCCTGCACCTGCGTTCCCCCGGCGCCCTTGAACCAGAATGATTCCGCAGCGGGGAGGTCGAGTTGCGACAATAGCGCGCCGTTCTGATGCGTGATCTGGCGGACGCCCGTGCCGTCGGAATTCGCGGCAAAGACTTCCGCCGGCATCGCGAGGCTCGTGCGCGTGAACGCGATCGTGCGGCCGTCGCTACTAATCGCAAAATCCTCGTTCGCGCCGTCCGCGAGGACTACCTTAGGTGCGGTTCCAGGGCTCGCCGCGACCGAATAGATCGGCAGCTCGAATTTTTCTTCCGTCTGGAAATACACTTTTGTGCTGTCGGGCGACCACGCAAACGCTTCGACGTTCCTGTCGAAATCTTCCGTGCGATTGACGATTTGGCCGCTCTGTCGGTCGTAAAGCATCAGCCGCCAGCGGTCGCTTTCATAACCCGGCTGCAACTGCGCGCGGTAGGCGATCCACTTTCCGTTTGGAGAATAAATGGGCCCCCAGTCGTCTCCGGGATTCGTCGTGATCCGTTTTGGCGGGGTTGCGCCGCTCACCGACACCGTGAAAATATCTCCATTCGTGCTGATGGCTTCGACCTTATCTGTATTCGCGGTGAAGGCGAGTTCCTTGCTGTCCGGCGAAAATGCGATCGCTTCGGGATTGCCGAGATTGAACGGCGGAACGTCGTAGTCCGCGCCGGGCGTGAGATCGCGCGGCGTGCCGCCGTCTGCGGGCACGACAAACAGATGGCTGCGCTTGCCGTTCGACCACGCGTTCCAGTGGCGGAATAGCAGCTTTTCGTACACGTACGCCTTCACTTTGCTTTTTTCTTTTGCCGCATCGCGCGCGGCATTGCACGCGTCGTCTTTGCAATCTGGATAGACACTTGAGACGAACGCAATCCATTTCCCGTCGGGCGACCAGAGCTCGTTGTCCGCGCCGGTCGAAAGAGAAGTGACGGCTCGAGAGGAGCCACCGTCCGTCGGAGTCGTAAAAACTTGCGCCGTGCCGTCCTTGGAATCGAGAAGCGCGATCCTTTTCCCATCTGGCGACCAGCGGGGCCGCTCGCTCGTGCCGTCGTGAGTCAATTGCCGGGCGTCGCCGTCCGAGACCGGTACGATCCAGATATCGTGCGTCATGTGATTGGCGTCGTAATCGGGCGTCGCGACGTCATAGGCGACCCATTGGTTGTCGGGCGAAATCTGCGGATCGCTCAGGCGGTGCATCGAGATCAGGTCCTTGAACGCGATCGCGCGCCTTTCCTGCGACCTTGCCGTGAAGGTGACAATCGAGATGGCCATCGCGGTCCAGATGGTGCGCGTCCTCAATTTCATGTCCCCTCCTGCACGACGCCGGTTGGCAGTCTCGATCGAGCGACTGAAATGATGGCACCTTGTTTTGCTGTATCCAAGCGAAGGCTTGCCCGGCGGCCGTTGCCGGATGTATCGTGATCGCGAGCTGTACCCGGCTTGGGCGCTGGTTTTCGCCGTCCGCTTCGCGCCTATGGATTAATTATGCAAGACGCCCTCGGTGTTCACCGACTCCACTTCGCATTCACCGTTACGTTTCACTACATCTTTCCGCAGCTCACGATGGGCCTGGCCCTCCTGATCCTCGTTCTGAAAACTGTGGCGCTCCGGACCGGAAACGAAGTGTGGAATCGCGCTGCGCGTTTCTGGGCTAGAATTTTCGGAGTCAGCTTTGCGCTTGGGGTGGTCACGGGCATCCCGATGGAGTTCCAGTTCGGCACGAACTGGTCGGAATTTTCGAAGAGCGCCGGCGGCGTGATCGGCCAGACTCTGGCGATGGAGGGAGTGTTTTCGTTTTTCCTCGAATCTTCTTTCTTGGGTGCATTTCTTTTTGGTGAAAAACGACTGGGTCCCCGCGGTCACTGGTTTTCGTCGCTCATGATGTTTCTTGGCTCGTGGCTCTCCGGCTATTTAATCGTCGCGACGGATGCGTGGATGCAGTATCCCGTCGCCTTCTTCCGTGGCTCGGACGGATCGTTCCAACTGCAGAGCTTCTGGGCGCTGATACTGAATCCGTGGGGTCTCTGGCAATACGCGCACACGATGATCGGCGCCGTCCAAACGGGCTGCTTCGCCATGGCCGCCGTCGGCGCCTACTATCTCCTCTCTCATCTCCACGAAGAATATGGAAAGTTGTTCGTACGGGTTGGCGTCGCGGTGGGAGTGGTCGCGGCCGTCCTGCAACTTTTTCCCACGGGCGATGGTCAGGGCGCAATGATCGCGAAACACCAGCCCGCCACGCTCGCGGCGATGGAGGGGCTGTTTCGCACGGAAAACGGAGCGCCGCTGGCAATTCTCGGGCAGCCCGATGTCCCGAACCAGCGTCTCGACAACCCATTCATGGTGCCCCGCGCGCTGAGCTTTCTCACGTATCGAAGCTGGAGCGCCCAGGTGAACGGTCTCGATCACTTTTCATCGGACGAATGGCCCGATTACATCGAACTGCTTTACTTCAGCTATCACATCATGGTGGGCCTGGGAACGATCTTCATCGCGATTCTGGTGATCGCCGCGTGGTTGTTATTTCGCGGCACGCTCTTCCGCTCAAAAGCCATGCTCTGGATTCTCATGCTCGCCGTGCCTCTGCCGTTCATCGCCAATACCGCGGGCTGGATCACGGCGGAAGTGGGGCGCCAGCCGTGGTTGATTTACGGTTTGATGCGTACGAGCGCCGGTTCTTCGCCTCTCGTGTCGGCGGGGAGCGCGTGGTTCACGCTGATTGGTTTCATGGGGCTGTACACGATTCTGGCGATACTGTTTCTGTTTCTGGTGGGCCGCGAGATTCATCGTGGCCCCGAATCGCCCGGTCACGGTTCGGCTCTGTAGCCGTCGCGAACCGCGGGCTGCGTTGAGAAAGATGCGCTGACAAAGGAACGTCATGGGAACGATCTGGTTCTGTCTGGTTGCGATCCTGATCGCCGGCTACGTCGTGCTCGACGGATTCGATCTCGGCGTCGGCATCCTACATCTCTGGATCGCGCGCAGTGACGCGGAACGACGGGTTGTGATCCGTTCGATCGGCCCGGTATGGGACGGCAATGAAGTGTGGCTGCTCGCGGGAGGCGGCACGCTCTACTTCGCCTTTCCCGCCGTGTACGCCGCGGGCTTCAGCGGATTTTATCTGCCCTTGATGATGGTCCTGTGGCTGCTGATCGTGCGGGGAGTTGCTCTCGAATTCCGTAGCCATGTCGCGGGACACATCTGGTCCGCGTTCTGGGATGCCTGTTTCGCGTTTGCGAGCATCCTTCTCGCGGTCTTTTACGGCGCCGCACTGGGCAACGTGGTCCGCGGCGTTCCCTTCGATTTGAGCGGCCGGTTCTTCGAGCCGCTGTGGACCAATTTCCTGCCCATGGGACGGACCGGAATCTTGGATTGGTACACGATCCTCGTCGGCGTCACTGCACTTCTGGCGCTGGCGCTTCACGGAGCGGCGTGGCTCGCGGTCAAGACCGAGGGCGAGTTGAACGCGCGCGCAGCAAGGTGCGCGGCGTTCATTTGGTGGCCGGTTGCGCTTGTGACTGTGGTGCTCACCGTCGCCAGTTTCCGGCTGTTGCCCCAACTCGCGACGAATTTCCGCGCGCAGCCGTGGGGATTCGTGTTCCCCGTGCTGGCAGTTGCCGGGCTGGCCGGCGTGAAATGGTTTGGTTTCGCCAGGAACGAACTCGCCGCGTTCGGAGCGTCGTGCGCCTATCTTCTCGGGATGCTCACAAGCGCCGCGTTCAGCTTGTATCCGATTGTGCTGCCCGCAAGCCTCCACACGCTTTCAGGCGGTCTGACGGTTTCGAACGCCAAGGCGGGGGATTACGGTTTGAAGATTGGGCTCATCTGGTGGTTGATTGGAATGGCGCTCGCGACCGGCTACACGGTTTTCACATACCGGAGCTTTGCGGGAAAGGTCCGCGCGCAGGACGCGGAAGATCACGAACGCTACTGAAACACCGCATCGCGCGCAGGTTTAACTCAGGTTTTTCGCAGGCCTAGAACAGTCAGTCCGGCTCCCGAGACGATCACGATGCCGCTCAGGATCGCCGGAATTGAAACGATCCGCCGCGTCTCCACCTTCAGACTCTGGCGCCCGATTTGGATCACACTTTGCTTCGCCGGCATCTTGAGATCGGGGTGCATCAGAGCGGCCACGCCGGCCACGATGAACACGATACCGAGCAGCGCAACGAGTCCCTTCATTTTGCGAGTCTCCTCAACTGCCACCGCGCCACGGATCGAGAGCGCGCGACCCAAATCATGAGCCAGCTCACGGGTTCATCTTAGGGCGCCAGCGGACGTAGAATCTCGTCCAGGTAGTCCGGACGGCTCTCGTCGCGCACCAGATGCGGATACCGCGGCCCGCCGTGATAGTCCACAGAATACGTCTGGACTTGCGGGCCGTTCGTGGCGATCAACTGAATCGGTGCGGTCGTCGCCTCCGCGGCGTCGATGGCTTCCTTCAAGACCCCCGACGAAAATTGCTGCCCGTTGACCGCCGTGATTTTCATTCCGGGGCCGAACCCGGCCTTGTAAGACGGGCCGTTGTAAATCACGTCCGCCACCGTTCCGTCGTTGAGCACCACCAACCCGATCGAACTTCCCAAATTCATCGCCTTTCTCGTTACCTCGCGGTTCTCCATGATTTCGTTCGGCTGGTCGTTGTAGATGAGCTTCCATCCGCCGTTTTCCACGGCTTCGAGCGGCGTGCGCGGCGCCAGCGAATCGAGACGCGATCGCAGGAAACCGCTCCAGTCATACGGCGCGAGACTGTTCAATGTCGCGACGATATCGTCAAACGTGTAGGTCTTCAGATCGGGCTCGCCGCCTTTCCCGCCGTGAAAGGCGCGGCAGAAATCGTTCATGGACTTCTGATCTTTGGTCAGGCGGCGCAAAGTCGTGTCCACGTCGAGCCAGAGAAATTCGCCCTCTTCGTAAAAATCGACGCTGCGACGCCAGTTTTGCCAGTCCGCATCCGCGTTGTAGAGGAACACCGCCGCGTCGGCCGTGTCCTGCAACGGCCGCCAGCCTCGCCCGGGCCGCAAATCGAGCATCGACGCGAGGCGTGCCATATCTTCTCGATCCTGCTGAGCGCTCCAGAGTCCGCTGCGAGCGGTGAGGATTTGGCCCAGATATTCCGTCAGGCCTTCGTAGACCCAAAGCAGATCGTCCTTCATCGGCTGGTGATAGTCCGGAGTCGCAAGGTCGGCTGGACGGCGGTATTTTCCGTTCCACGAATGCACGAATTCGTGGGGAAGCAGCCCGGCGAAGTCGATGCGGCCCGACTCGTCGATCAGGCTGCGCTCCATGGTGCGGTCGTCGCTCGACTCATGGTGCTCCAGGCCGAAGTGCGCGACGTCGTCGCTCAGTGTTACCAGAAAGTGGTAATCGCGATAGTGCCGGACGCCGAAGAGCGCGCCCGTCTCCGCGACGAGTTGTTTGAAGTGCATTTGCATTTCCGGAGTCATCGCAAGTGCGGCTGAGCTGTCCGCCGCGATATCCATTTCGTGCGGCGGATGCTGACCCGGAGTCAATTCAATCGCCCGAAAATATCGGCCCGAGATGACCGGAGAATCCACGAGCATATCAAGCGGCACGGGTGAGAAATCGATCGTGTCGCCATTCTGCTTGGGGCCGGGCAGTGCTGTTCCGAATTTCCAACCGGCGGGCAGCTTCAGGCTGGGAATGTAGGTGAGGTCCGCGGCCGGATATCCGGCGGGATACAGGAGCGCCTGATTCCAGCTCAACAAATTCAGAAACGCCGTCGCGGAAGAGCCGGCGGAGTATCCCTCCGCGGGCGCCGAGAGAAGAAAATCAAAATCGATGTCGAGCGATGTCACTCCCTGCGGAATGTCGAGGTGGAATGCGAACATATCGAGCAAATCGCGCCGCCACGCGATCGTTTTTCCGCCCGCCGCAAATTTCAAGCCCGCCATCTCGATGATCGGGCCGTCCGGCATGTGCTCTCCCGGAATCCACTCCGGGTAGTAGAGCACCAGCGGCCCAGGCTGTACCGGCATCTGGAGGTGAGTGTGCAGGATCTTTTGCGGAGCGCGCGTCGAGTCGACTTCAATCCGAATCGGGCCGGGCGGCGTCTGCGCCCCGAGCCGCGCGCCGGAACCAAGGGACGCTACGGCGGCGAACGTGAACAGCAACGCGCTCTTGCGAAGAGATCCGATCATTCTTCCCCCTTTGCGCGGGACCCGAGGTTTGATTGTCGGGCAGCGAGGGTCGCCGTTCTTTGTTTTGAATGGGATACAAGGATTTCTGCCCGGCAGCCATTGTCGGGCAGCGGCGCATGGAAAGCGCGCGCTTGCGCCGCCGGGAGCCGATGGATGGACGATGCACCATTGGTTTTGGTAGCAATCATCGACGCCATTTTCATCGCGCTTATCTTAGATGACTCAGGCCGAAGTGCAAGCGTGCAGTTCTGTGGACTTTTGGAGGAGACTTCAAGCCAATCCCAGCGAGGGTGACGATATGAAATACGACGCGATCGCGATCAGGTCGGGACAGGCGGCGAACTGGTGCAGATTCCAGGCGCGCTGATGCTGGCCGACGCGCCGTACACGGTGCTGAAGGGCGCGGTATACAGCCATTCGACGCTTGCGAAGGGCTTCTTTGGCCTGATGGACTCTGTCAAACTCGCTGACTCGTGATGCAGATGTAAGGTGAAGGCCCTGCTTCACCTCTGTTTGTCCGATAAATCAAATCGGAAGTATGTACTTTAGGCAAACCGCCATTGCTCACCCTAACCGAATCGGAAGTATATAATTCCGAACATGAAAGGAATCACAAATGGCCGAAGATAAAATTACAAACCTCGAAAAAGAGATAAAACGACTCTCAGTTAAACTAGAGACTCTGGTGAACTATCTGAACACACAGGGGGAGTTTGGTCCGCCTGACGGTCGAGATCGTTACGATGCGATGGTAAAACGAGACTTGGCCGAGGCAAACCTTTAGCAGCAGCTTTAGCAACATCTTGCCCCCATTTTTCTATCGCTCTCATATCATCTGTAAAACCTGACATTATTTCTCTCCTTTCTGTAAATAACTGTTTGAACAAGAACTATTGACCTAACCACTCCTCGCCACGAACCTAACAATGAGGAAACCATGAAATCAACTTTAATTACGATAGCCCTGCTTTTGTTTGGGTCCGCAGCATTCGGTCAGCAGACCACGACGAACACAAACTGCTATGTAAACGGTCAACAAGTGGATTGCACGAGTACAAGCACGAACAATTCAGCCACGCAAGCGCAACAAGCCGAAACGCAACGCGAACTCAATGAAGCGGGCACAAATCTTGGAGCGGCAATCGGTACGACCATCGCAAGGAACAAAGCCGAGCACGCTGAGGAAGAAAGAGTCCTTATGAACATAGTGTACTGTCAACAAAATCCCGAAGGGTCTGTGACAGTAGGGCAAGGGAAACTCACGCAAAGTTGCGCCGTAGAACTGGCGAAGGCTCGGGCGGTTTGCACCGTGAAGAACAAATATAAGTTTTGCAAAGTTCTCGCGGCCCCGCTTTCCCCGGCACCAACTGCGGCAATTCAGGTATCAACCCCGTCTGCCCCGACTTCCTCCCCGGTCTCGGTTGCGGCAACATCCGCTCCCGAACTCACGCCAGAACAAAAGGACGCCGCTTCATACTGTCAGCGAAATCCAACCGCAACAATCACAAAAACCGATGGAACAGTTATTCCCTGCGCGACAGTTTCAGGAAACTCACGTTGAGGTTTTCGGCCATCCGCTTGCGGGTTTCTTCTTTTGTAGCGATTGCTTAACTGCGTCCCGCCAATCGCCTTCAATCTTGATGATCTCTGGTTTAGGACCGGGAGTCTTACGCTTTTTCTGAGTTCGACTATTTTTCATTCGGCTGTCTTTGTTCATATTGGGCTTCTGCTTTTTCTATTTGTGAAGGCGCGATCAAGCTATGTGCAAGCAATTCAGCGCCGAACTTTGTGTCTCTTGTTTCCACGACAATTTGTACAAGTTGTTCAATACACTCATCGTGACCTTTCAAATGCCCTTCTGCGTGTCCACTTGCGTAGCCGAGCGAATATCCCGTTGAGTGTTTGACAGAGGGATCATTGCTCCAATCATTTCGGTATTCAGCCTCGTAATTTGCAGCAGCTTTTGAAGTAGCGTCTGAATAGCCTTTACGATAGCAACCGTAACCGAACAATCCGATCAGAGCGAGTATAAGGAAAACCAAAAGTGTTTTCTGCGTTTTCATATCGCACTCCGGCGTTTCACTTAATCGGCGCACTTAATGCTTAAACGCATTCTCAGGTTGCGCCCGTTCACTAATTCGATGAGCCGCTTTAGAGAAACACTAAAATCCAAAAAAACTTTCGTTTCTTGAGTACCGGGCTGAAATCCTGATGGGGTCTGACAAAAACGGCATCCTGCTAATACAAAAGACGCCACCTGTTCAGGGTCGAGTTTTTCAATCGGCACTAAAATCGCGGCGTGGCATTTCTCGCATTCATACTGTACCGAAATAAAATCACTCGGCTCGATCAAACATCGCTTCTCAAAAGTCATATCATCCTCTTTACTGGTGCCTTATACATTAGCCGCTTTCCCTCAGTGACCCGAATCAATTCTGCCGTGCGCTCACCATCATTCAAACCGCGATTATTCCAAACAAAGTCAAACTGCCAGAGATACCGATGCAAATACTTTTTGCTGACGTTGTGATAAACGCCCGTGATTCCACGCTTCACTAGCGCGAAAGAACTCTCAACTGTATTGGTATGAACGTCGCCGCGAACATACTCCCGCGTGGTATGGCAGACGCTTTCATGACCTCCCGCATATTCAGAGCCGAGACCTTTGTAGGCCGGAAAATCATCGGTGATAAGACGGGCTTGTTGGCTGACTTCTTCTCGAATGGCTTGTTTCAATGTCTGACCGCTAACACTAGCAATAACTCGACGCCGAATTTTACCGTTTCGTTCAACCGCTGCAAATACAGGCGTCTTAATCGTACCGCGTCCACGCTTGCCCCTCCCCTTATGGCGGGGCTTCCCACCAACGTATGTTTCGTCCACTTCAACTGTGCCGGAGAGTTTCGGGATGTTCGCTTCGGGAGCCATCGCAAACCGAATCCGATTCATCAGAAACAGGGCTGATTTATAGCTTATTTGGCAGTGGCGCATGATCTCCAACGCTGCCACGCCTTTCTTGGAAGTCGCCGCCCGCCAGAATGCATAGCACCAATGCCGAAGTTCAATCCGCGATTCCTCATATACTGTGCCGATGCGAACGGTGTATTGCTTGCCGCAATCCTTACAGCGCCACAAATACCGCTGATTCCGCTGTCCTGTTTTGGCGTCCGTCATTTTGTAAACTTCAACAGAGCCGCAATGAACGCAAGCAGGAGTCTTACCCCATCTCTGGCTTTCCATGAACTCGACAGCGGCTAGTTCATCGGAACACGCCGAAGGAATGCTATCAATGACTTCGGACTTGGTGAGTTGATATCGCTTCTTATTCATGGGCTAATTCTATACTTGACGCACACGTTTGTCAAGTACACAATTAGCCTTTGGTAGGGAATTCATAGGTGTTTATATAGACACCTAACTCTCACATATACAAGTGTTTAATCTACAATCAAAATCGAGCCACGGCTGTTTCCCGATGAAACTTCTCCGCCACCGCGCTGTGTATAGCCGCACGCGGCCTCCGGTCGCGGAAAGGAGACAGCCATGAGAAATAAAACACTCGGCCCTCTCAGGGTAATCATCGTCTGGCAAGCGAAGGTTCTTGAGAGTGGTGTCATGCTTTACTTACCGCACTACATAGTGTTGGCGTAAAGCTTTAGGGATTCGGGCCGTGGCTTTGATCTGTAATCAATGTTCCGTTGATTGCAAACCCCATTAAGGAGATTTTATGAGCTTGAAACAAATCTTAGAAAACATCGTCGCAGAACTTGAAGATACTCAAACGCTCATTGCAGCTATTGAAGGGGCTTTGATTCAGAAAAATTTGCTTGATCCAGAGGAGGTAAAGAACCGCCTGCCAAAAGTTCGTCCAGCGTCTCATAACCGTCTTGCGGCAATCCGAGCCTCAATTGCTCGACTCTCCGATCAGCCCACTCCATAATTTTGCTATGTAGAAAATACATACAAGTTTTAGGATTCATTTTAACTCCTTTGCGTAAGGTACATACTTCCGAATCAAATTGACAGATCGCCGGTCTTGGATGAAAATCCTGCCTGCTCAGCGGGAGTTTCAATGGCTTCTCCCGGTCCCCGGAATTCCTTCCACCGTCAGTCTTCCAACGAATTGTGTTCAGGCGAAATGTTACAGCATCGTGAATGTTTGTCGTTTCCGTGCAACCGGATGACCCGGTTTTTTGTCACATTCACCGGCTTGGCAGGGACTGCGGCTTCTGGATTGCCGCGCTGAAAAACAGGATGGGAGGCTCACGAAATGGAGACGACTCGCCGGAACTTTCTGAAGGTCGCAACCATCGGAGGCGCGGCGGCAACCGTTTTCGGCTTCGATTTGAAGCCCGCCTATGCGGAACTCCGTGAGCTCAAAATCGCCCGAGCGACCGAGACGCGCTCAACGTGTCCATACTGCTCGGTAAGCTGCGGAGTTATCATTTACACGCTCGGCGACAAAGCCAAGAACGTCACACCGCAAGTCATCCACGTCGAGGGCGATCCAGACCATCCGATCAACCGCGGGACGCTCTGCCCAAAGGGCGCGTCTCTCGAACAAGACATTTTGAATGAGCGCCGCCTGCTGAAGCCACAGGTGCGCCGGCCGGGCGGGACCGATTGGGAAGATATTTCCTGGGACGATGCGCTCAGCGAGATCGCCCAGCGCGTGAAGACGTCGCGCGACCAGACGTTTGTCGAAAAAGACGCGATGGGACACACAGTGAATCGTTGCGAGGGAATCGCCTTTACCGGCGGCTGCACCGACACCAACGAATTCAACTTTCTGGTCGTCAAGACCATGCGCAGCCTGGGGGTCTGCTACCTGGAAAACCAGGCCCGTGTTTGACACGGCCCCACGGTCTCAAGTTTGGGACCAACATTCGGACGCGGGGCCATGACGAACGGCTGGATCGACATCAAGAACACCGACATGATGTTGATCATGGGTGGGAATCCGGCGGAGAACCATCCCTGCGGCTTCAAGTGGGTCATCGAGGCAAAACGGAACCGCAACGCCAAGATCATCTGTGTGGACCCGCGCTTCACGCGGACGGCCTCCACGGCTGACCTCTTCCTTCAGATTCGCGCGGGAACCGACATCGCATTCCTAGGCGGTCTGATCAATTACGCGATCGCAAACGATCGCATCGCGAAAGACTATCTCGTCAACTACACGAACGCCTCCTTCGTGGTGAAGGAAGGGTTCAAGCTACCTGAAGACGGCCTGTATTCCGGCTTCGATCCGGTGGCGCACACCTACGATAAATCTTCCTGGAACTACGAAGCGGGCGGCGACCTGACCGGCAAAGCGGTCGCTGCCGAAGCGCCGCATAAGCCAGCACCCGCGCCCGTTCCGGCGAAGCCCGGCCAGGCTCCCCCGCCGCCACCCGCATTGCCGGCGGACGTCGCCCACGATTTGACGTTGCAACATCCCCGCTGCGTCTTCCAGCTATTGAAGCAGCAGTATTCGCGCTATACGCCGGAGATGGTCGAACGCATTACGGGCATACCGAAGGACCAATTCCTGAAGGCCGCCGATCTGTTTACGTCGATTCGCAAGAACGGCGACATGAAGAAAGCGGCGACGATCATTTACGCCGTCGGGTGGACGCAGCACACCTTTGGAACGCAGATCATCCGCACGGCCGCGATGATGCAGCTCCTGATGGGGAATGTGGGCCGGGCGGGCGGAGGCGTCAATGCGTTGCGCGGCCATTCGAACATTCAGGGCGCAACGGACATGGCCGGCATCTTCGACAACTTGCCGGGGTACCTCAAGGTACCGAATCCAACGGATACCGACCTTGCGGCCTATCTCAAGCGAATTACGCCTACGTCGTCGAAGCCCGGCGCGTGGGATTCCTTCAACTACTGGTCGAACACGCCCAAGTTTGTGACTTCGTTATTGAAGACGATGTACGGCGATGCCGCGACGAAGCAGAACAACTTTGCGTTCGACTATCTGCCGAAAGTGGACCGCAACTATTCCTGGACGCAGATTTGGGACCAAATGTATCGCGGCAACGTGAAGGGGCTTTTCGCCTTCGGCATGAACGGCGTAATGATCGGACCGGACACCAGCAAGAACATCGAAGCGCTGAAGAAAGCCGAGTGGCTCGTCGTCGGTGAAATCTATCCGGATGAAACCAGCGAGTTCTGGCGCGCGCCGGGCATCTCCGCCGATGAAATGAAGAGCATCAAGACGACCGTTTACCGCCTGCCGTGCGCCGGCTTCGCCGAAAAAGACGGCAGCATGACCAACTCGGCGCGATGGCTCCAGTGGAAGAACACGGCGCTTCCGCCTCCCGGCCAAGCCCGCCTCGATCAGGATATCGTCGCGCAGATTTTCCTGCGGGTTCGCGATCTCTACAAGAAAGACGGCGGCAAGTTTCCCGATCCGATCCTGAATCTGACGTGGCCATATACTGATGCGCAGCACCCGGCGCTCAGCGACGTCGCGAAAGAGATCAACGGGAAGGCGCTTGCGGACCTCACCGACCCAGCGACGCAACTAACAACAAAGACCGGCCAGCAGCTTCCCGGCTTCGCCTGGCTGAAGGACGATGGGACGACTTCCTGCGGGAACTGGATCTACTGCGGGTCCTGGACGGAAGTGGGCGCTCAAATCCAACGTCGTGGCACGGAAGACCCGTCGGGCCTCGGGATTTATCCGAACTGGGGCTGGTCGTGGCCGGCGAATCGCCGCGTGCTATATAACCGCGCCTCGTGCGATTTGGACGGCAAGCCGTGGGACCCGCAGCGGAGACAAGTTTGGTGGAATGAGGGCGCGCAGAAGTGGGTGGGGAACGATGTGCCGGACTTCAAGGCGGACTCTCACCCGAAGGACCACCTGGGCCCGTTCATCATGAATCCCGAAGGCGTCGGAAGGCTCTTCGTGCCGCTCGGCGCCATGGCCGACGGGCCGTTTCCGGAGCACTACGAGCCGTTCGAAAGCCCGATAGCGAATCCTCTGCATCCGAACCAATCGAACAACCCGGTGGTGAAGAAACTCACGACACCTGCGGACAAATTTGGCACTCCAGCGGACGGTTTCACGGTCGTCTGCACCACCTACCGCCTGACGGAGCAATACCACTACTGGACGAAGAACAACCCGATGAACGTCCAACTGATCCCCGAGGCGTTTATTGAAATCCCGGTGGAGCTTGCGGACGACATGGGAATTCGCGGCTCGGAAAAAATCAAAGTCACAAGCGCGCGCGGCACGTACATTGCGAAGGCCTTCGTCACGCGCCGCATCAAGCCGATGACGATTGACGGCAAGAAGGTATATCAAATCGGCTTGCCGATTCACCAAGGCTTCCGCGGAATCGCCGAAGATGCCGACCGAAACGCGCGAACGCCAGCGAATCTCCTTTCGCCAACCGTCATCGACCCCAATGCCTACACCCCGGAATTCAAGGGCTTTCTCGTGAAGGTCGAAAAGGCTTAGGAGACCACGATGAGCCAGGTGTCGAATGAAATTCGGCGGATTTCGGGGCACGCCGGCTCGATTCCCGGAGAGGGTTTCAGCCGGGATTACGACGTCTGCAAGCTGGTCGACACGACCACGTGCATCGGGTGCAAAGCGTGCGAAGTAGCTTGCCTCGAATGGAACGGCTACTCGTTCAGCGAGACGACGTTCGACAACTCCTATCAAACGATGCCGGAGACGCAGTGGAACTATTGGAACCTGATCAAGTTCAACGAGCACGAGCGGGAAGATGGCAGCATGCAGCTCCTGATGCGCAAGGATCAGTGCATGCACTGCGAGGAGCCGGGGTGTCTCGCTGCGTGTCCTGCCGATGGAGCGATCGTTCAGTACGCCAACGGCATTGTGGACTTTCAGCAGGACCATTGCGTCGGTTGCGGCTACTGCATCACAGGATGTCCGTTCAACATCCCGAAATTCAGTCCCACGGCCCGCAAGGTGTTCAAATGCACGCTCTGCAACGATCGCGTGACGCAGGGACTCGAGCCCGCGTGCATCAAGTCCTGCCCGACGGGCTGCCTGCACTTCGGCTCCAAGGCGGACATGAAGGATCTCGCCGAGACGCGCGCGACGCAGCTTCGCGAACATTCCGGGTTTGAGAACGCCGGCGTGTACGATCCGGCCGGAGTTGGCGGCACGCATGTGATTTACGTGCTGCACGATGCGAAGAACCCGGAGCTGTACGGCGGATTGCCCAAGAATCCGACGATCCCATTGGCGGTAAGTCTCTGGAAGACGCCGCTGAAGTGGATCGGCAATCTGGCGATCGTCGGCGGTCTCATGGGATTGGCGGTCCATTACCTGCGCTTTGGTCCGAAGAGCGAAGAAAGCCGTGATTCTTTCCAGCAGGGTGAAAAGCGATGAATGACCAAGCCCGTCTTCTTCCGAATGGACGCATTCTGCGGTACACATTTGGCGAGCGCCTGATGCATTGGTGCGCGGGCGTCTCGTACGTGTACCTGCTGTTCACCGGTCTCGCCTTTTGGTCACCGTGGCTGTTTTGGATGGCAGTGGCGCTGGGTGGCGGCACGATTTCGCGGGAACTGCATCCGTGGGCCGGCTTGATATTTTTCCTCTCCACGATCTGGATGTACCGGACGTGGGCGTCTCAAATGCACGAGACCAAAGTCGACAAGGAATGGTGGCACGCTCTCCCGCACTACATCATGAACGAGGACGATCGCGTGCCAAAGATCGACCGGTTCAACGGCGGCCAGAAGTCCCTTTTCTGGGGATTCTTCTGGTGCGGGCTGCTGCTGCTGCTCTCGGGTCTCGTACTTTGGTTTCCGCAGGAGATTCCCTGGAGCTTGAGATACCTTCGTTACATCGCCGTGATCGTTCATCCGGTCACGGCGCTTCTTACGATTGCCCTGTTCATGATTCACCTGTACATGGGGCTTGCGGTCGAGGGCGGCGCGCTTCACTCAATGGTTCGCGGGGATGTGTCCCAAGCCTGGGCGCGGGCGTTTCACCGGCTGTGGTATGAAAGAGTCCTGAGCGAGTCCGCGTCGAAAAAATGAAAGTTGGCAAGTGGGACGCGCGAATTCGCCGCGCCGCGGAATTGGCTTCGTCGCACGAGTTTGCGGCTGAGGGGCTTCTCTTCTACGGCCACATCGGCCAATTTCAAAAATCCATTTACGCGCGAGTCGAGGCGGCGGTTGGCCCTGGCAAGAAGCATCGCGCGCCCGGCACGCTCCGCCAGGAATTCGACTCGTTTGTGCTGCTCCCGCAATTCGCCCCGTTTCTTTCGATTGTCCAGCAGCACGCTCCCGCCGCGCTCTCGCAAGCGGCGCGCGAACTTCGCGCCAAGGAGAGCGGCCACTGGAAGCAAGCGCTGACCGAATTCTGGCGGGATAGCTCGCAACCGCCGGACGATTCGCGCCGCGCGGAGGCGCTGATCCTCTGGATGTTTTTGCAGCCCTATGCCGAGTATCTGGCGGATCACACGATTCAGGAATCGCTGAACGGGACTCCGCCGCTCTGCCCGCTGTGCCGGTCGAAGCCGCTCGTGGGCGTACTTCGCCCGGAGGGTGATGGAGGAAAGCGATCGTTGATTTGTTCGCTCTGCGCCAGCGAGTGGGAATTCCGCCGGATTGTTTGCGCGGCGTGCGGCGAAGAGGACGTGCACAAGCTCGCGGTGTATACGGCCGAGCAGTTCAAGCACGTGCGCGTGGAAGCCTGCGACGCCTGCCACACGTATATCAAGACGGTCGATCTAACCAAGAACGGCAATGCTGTGCCCGTCGTGGACGAACTCGCCACCATTCCGCTGAATCTCTGGGCCACGGAACACGGCTACACGAAATTCCAAACAAACCTTTTGGGAATATAGGCTGCCAGCCGTTCTTGGGCACGCCCGATACGGCGCGCTCGATGTCGGTTTGCTGGATTCCGACGAACAGATCAGCAAGCCCTTCTCATTGCAAACTCATTGAGTATAGAATCGGCGCCGCTCGGACGAGGACGGCCGCGCAGGCGCGAAATGCTCCGATTCTTGGCGGCGCGAACTGAGACTCCATGATGAACAGGCTCTGGCATGAGTAAGCTCCGGCTTGCAATGGCGTGCTCGAATTACGACCGCACGCGCGCGCTCTTCGACGGCCGCGTTCCCGTCGATGGCATCGAACTGAACTGCCTGAGCCTGCCGATCGAAGAAATTTTCTTTCGCATGTTGCGCCATCACGAGTTCGACGTGGCCGAGATGTCGCTTTCGTCCTACGTCGTCTCGCTCTTCGCGGAGAATCCCCAATTCATTGCAATTCCTGTTTTCCCGTCGCGGTTTTTCCGGCACTCCTGCATCTTCATCAATCGCGAGAGCGGCATCCGCGAGCCGAAAGACCTGATCGGAAAGCGCGTGGGCACGCCCGAGTATCAGATGACCGCCGGAGTCTGGATCCGCGGCATTCTGAGCGACGAATACAAAGTGCCGGTCGCGGGCGTCACGTACTTGCGGGGCGGGGAAGAGCAGCCCGGGCGCCCCGAGAAGCTTCGCCTGACGTTGCCGCCCGAAATCCGGCTCGACTCGATCCCCGAAGGGAAGACGCTTTCCGCGATGCTGGCATCGGGCGAAATCAACGCGCTCTATACCGCGCGCATGCCGTCCACATTCATGCAAGGCTCGGGCAAAGTGCGGCGCCTCTTCGAGGACTACCAGGCCGTCGAGCGGGCGTATTACCTGAAGACCAAAATCTTCCCGATCATGCACACGGTGGTGATTCGCCGCGACGTGTACGAAAAATCTCGGTGGGTCGCGCAGTCGCTCTACAAGGCTTTCGCGCAGGCGCAGCAGGAAGCGTATCGCGAGCTGTATGACTCGGGCGCGCATGCGTGCATGCTTCCCTGGCTCACGCAGCACGTCGAGGACACACGCGCGCTGATGGGAGCCGACTTCTGGCCGTACGGCTTGGAGCGCAACGCGCTCACGCTCGAAACATTTCTCCGGTACTCGTTCGAGCAGGGCCTTTCGAAGCGGCAACTAAAGCGTGAGGAGCTGTTCGCGCCGGAGTCGCTCGAATCATTCAAAGTCTGAGGCGCTGTCGCTCATTTCACCCGCATCCAGGGAGACGTCCTTGGCACCCCCGGCCGGCTTGATTCCGCAAAAGTGGTGGACGCTGACACGCGGTGATGTGGACGCGACGATCACGCAAGTCGGCGCGATCATTGCCCAGCTCTTTATCCCCGTTCTCTTGCTCGCGTCGGCCGGAATTTCTACTGCGTTCAGCCTCGCGCACCTCGTGCCGGGCTTTGCGCTCGGATTCCTAATCGGCTCGGCGGGCTTGATCCAACTCGCCGTGGCGCTCGCGCGGCGCGAAGGCCGTGCGGACGTCACGGCTCACGTCTATGGCAACAACGTTCCGGCGATCATCACCTACACGCTGTCGATTTTTCTTCCCGTGTACCTTGAAACGCACGACGCGAATCGCGCGTGGCAGATCGGCGCGGCGGCGGTGGTCTGGACCGGAATCATCAAGCTCGTTGCCGCACCGTTTGCCGGAGCGTTCCGGCGCTACATTCCTGTGCCGGCTTCGATGACGGTGTTCGGCACGGCGATGTACAGCTACCTCGCGCTCGTCGTGCTGCAGCGGATTTTCGATCAGCCGCTGGTCGGGATCGTGGCGCTTGCCATCGTGGGCATCACCGTGTTCGCGGGCGTCCCGATCACGAAGTATCGGATTCCGCCATTCCTTTTCGCGTGGATCGTTCCGCTCGCGCTCGGCATCCTCGTGCATTACGTACACCCGGTGTGGCAGGGCGTATCCTTCGTGCTTCCGTTCGTTCCCCCCGGCGGGCCGCTCCACGCGATGGCGCTGGCGGTGCCGTTTCTATCCGTGATCGCGCCGATGGCGATTTACCATGTGCTGCAAGACATCGCCACGGTCGAGGGCGCCACGGCCGCGGGAGACAACTACGACGCGCGCAGCGTGGTCGCGTGGGACGCCGTCGGCACGCTGCTGTGCGGCTTGGCGGGAAGCATCGTCACGCCGGTGATCTACGCGCTGCACCCGCCGTATAAGGCGCTCGGCGCGCGAATCGGCTTTGCGTTCTGGACTCCGGTAATCCTGCTGGCGGTGGTGATGAGCGGGCTGACTTCATTCATCGCGGGGCTGTTTCCGTGGCCGATTCTCGCGGCGCTCATCGCGTATGTTGCCGTCGGTGTCGGCACGGCGACGCTGCGCCGCGTCGATCGAAAATATCTCAGCGTGGTGCTGCTGGGTTTCGTGCTGCCGGTCGGCGCGGTGGTATCGGCCGCCGTGAATTCCGCGCTGCCGGCGTTGCAGCTTTCGGCGGCGAGTCCCGGCGTTCAAGCCGCGCTGAATCGATCCATTTACTGGTCGTCGTTGCGCGGGCTGGGCAACGGATTTCTTTTTCTCGTGCTGGTGGTGGCATCGGTCGTCACCGAGGCGATCGACCGCAACTTCGGCCGCGCGGCGATCTGGTGCGTGATCGCGGCGGCATTTTCCTGGGTCGGATTGATGCACGCGGAGGCGCTTCGTTGGAGAGCGGAGCCGATGTACACGGCAGGCTGGCTCGTCGCCGCGGCGATCGTTTACTCCGCGCGCTGGTGGCGCGGCGACGCGCAGAAAGCGCAGTGAACGAACTCCGCGTCGCGCGGCTCTCCCGGCGCAGAAGAAATGGTGGAGGCGGGGGGAGTTGAACCGTTTCGATGTATTGATACTCCGCAAGTTATTCATTCTACGTTTGGTCAGATATGCTCAAACGTCACAAAAAGCTGAACTCCGCTATACAGCCGCTATACGAGCCCGTGCCGTCCTATGGTGCTGAGCGGTCATCTCGCTACCCCGTAAACTTTTCCTGTGACTCCCAGTAGTTTTCGGGATTTCGACAAAAGGTAAATAGAAATATGCACCACACTGCTTAGGTAGCCTCTGGTGGGTGCTGCCGGGATTCTTTCACCGCCACCCGGCGGCTCCTAGCCAGACGGCAGCATTTGCCAGGGCCCCTACGAAAAATGGCTAGGAGACCAACATGGAGAAGCCTGTAATTGAGGCGCGACCCAACCATGAAGCACGAGCGTCGTTCAAAAACAAAGCTTGGAAACGCTACACCGAGGAGGGTGATTACGGCCCCGTCCCCCGATGGCGTTGCGTCTCGTCGGGTAACGAAGCCCTAAGTTCCCCAAAGTTTCACCGCCTGTGGAGGACTATTACAAATCGGGCGACTTCGAGCCCAAAATACATCGCTTTCCACGCTTGGGTGCGATTGCTTCCGAGGACGCCGTCATCCCGGCCTCAATCGGCTGAATGCTCCAAATCGAGCTTCCAACTTCCCACAACCGGACTTGAACGAAGCCGCCCGGCGGCGGACGCTACGCGTGAGGCGAACGGAGCAGTGGTTGCTTGATGGTTGAGATATGTTTTGGGTCACAAGGAGGTCCCTGTGACCCATCTACGAAAAATGATGCT